>Ga0209023_10002523_pt1 | contig 22757 bp, 25 predicted proteins | sample LakOneMetagenome_FD_187468 | JGI IMG/M metagenome (GOLD analysis project Ga0209023, IMG submission 187468) | Freshwater and sediment microbial communities from Lake Erie, Canada (SPAdes) (version 2) | ecosystem: Environmental > Aquatic > Freshwater > Lentic | place: Lake Erie, Canada...
GGTGACGATGTAGACCTCGGCGCCGGCCTTCTGGAACTCGCCGTAGTGTTCGGCGGCGTCCTCGATCTCGGTCGGGCAATTGAAGGTGAAGGCGGCCGGCATGAAGATCACCACGGACCACTTGCCCCGCAGGTCCTGGTCGGTGACTTCGATGAATTTCCCGTCCTTGAACGCGTTGGCCTTGAACGGCGGGACCTGGGTATTGATCAGGGACATCGGGGACACTCCTGTGGGGTGGTGGGTGGGAGGCCGACAGCATAGGCCGGCCTTATCGATATTTGAAATCGATTATAAGTATTCTATCAATAGGTGATGACTATCGAATGACTACGATTGCGACCTTGCTGCGCCAGGCGCGAATCCGGATCGATCCGGCCGAGGCCGACCTGTTGCTCGCGCATGCGCTGGGGCGTTCGCGCAGCTGGCTGCTGGCCCACGGCGACGACGACATCGCCGCCGATGACGCGGCTCGATTCACGGGGCTGGTCGAGCGCCGTGCGGCGGGGGAGCCCGTGGCCTACCTGACCGGCTCGCGCGGGTTCTGGAGCCTCGAACTCGCGGTCACGCCAGCGACGCTGGTGCCGCGCCCGGAAACCGAATGGCTGGTCGAACTCGCGCTGGCGCGGATTCCGGCCGATGCCGAAACGCGCATCGCCGACCTCGGCACCGGCAGCGGCGCCATCGCGTTGGCGATCGCCAAGGAACGCCCGCGTGCGCGCGTCGTCGCCACCGACGCCAGTGGCCCCGCGCTCGATGTCGCGCGCGAAAACGCAAGGCGCAACCGCATCGGCAACGTCGAATTCCGGCAGGGCGACTGGTACGCGCCGCTCGCCGGCGAAAGCTTCGACCTCATCGCCAGCAATCCGCCCTACATCGCGCTCGGCGATCCGCACCTGGACGAAGGTGACCTGCGTTTCGAACCGCGGTCCGCGTTGTTGTCCGGCGCCGATGGCCTCGACGCGATCCGCGCCATCGTGAGCGATGCGCCTTCGCACCTGCGCGCAGGCGGATGGCTGCTGCTCGAACACGGCTGGGAACAGGGCGAGGCGGTGCGCGCGCTGCTGCGCGATGCCGGTTTCTTCGATATCGCCACGGAACGCGATCTCGAGGGTAGGGATCGGGTGACGTTGGGTCGTCTTCCGTAGGAGCGCGCTGGAGCGCGACTCATGCGATTTGGCGTGAACGGGTCGCGCTCCAGAGCGCTCCTACAGGCTGGTTCCCGCACGTAGAATCAACGCATCCCCCATCACAGACATTCCCCATGCGCACGCTGTATCCCGAAATCGCACCGAACCGGACCGGCACGCTGCAGGTCGATGATCGCCACTCGTTGTACTGGGAGGAATGCGGCAATCCCGACGGCAAGCCGGTGGTGATGCTGCATGGCGGCCCGGGCGCGGGCTGCAGCGACAACATGCGCCGTTTCCACGATCCGGCGAAGTACCGCATCGTACTGTTCGACCAGCGCGGCAGCGGCCGCAGCACGCCGCACGCGGACCTGGTCGACAACACCACCTGGGACCTCGTCGCCGATATCGAGAAGCTGCGCGAACTGCTCGGCATCGAACGCTGGCAGGTGTTCGGCGGTTCGTGGGGTTCGACACTGGCGCTCGCGTACGCCGAGACGCATCCGCAGCGCGTGACCGAACTGGTGCTGCGTGGCATCTTCATGCTGCGACGCTGGGAACTGGAATGGTTCTACCAGGAAGGCGCATCGCGGCTGTTCCCGGATGCGTGGAAACATTACGTCGCGGCCATTCCTCCGGAAGAACGCGACGACATGATGGCGGCCTACCACCGCCGCCTGACCAGCGCCGATGAAGCGACGCGGCTCGCGGCGGCGCAAGCCTGGAGCATCTGGGAAGGCGGCACGAGTTACCTGCGCATCCCGGCCGATTACGCGACCAGCCACGGCGACCCGCGCTTCGCGCTGGCGTTCGCGGGCATCGAGAACCATTACTTCGTCAACAAGGGTTTCTTCGACGCCGACGACCAGTTGCTGCGCGACGTGCCGAAGATGGTGCACATCCCGGGCGTGATCGTGCACGGCCGCTACGACGTGGTATGCCCGGTGCAGAGCGCGTTCGACCTGCACGCGGTCTGGCCGAAGTCCGAACTCTTCGTCAGCCCGGAAGCGGGCCACTCCGCGTTCGAACCTCAGAACGTGGATGCGCTGGTGCGCGCGACGGATGGGTTTGCGTGATGTTTTTCCCTCTCCCCTTGTGGGAGAGGGACAGCGCGCGAAGCGCGCAGGGAGAGGGCTAACTTTGCGTCACCACGCGTTCGTCGCCCCTCTCCCGCCCCTGCGGGGCACCCTCTCCCACAAGGGGAGAGGGAATGCGTTCAATCGTCGAGTCGCGTCCCATCCGGGTTGTGTTCCAGCATCCACAACCCGGCCCAGAGCTTGAGGTCGAGTTCGTAGCCTTCCGCTTGCTTGCGCATCAGCCACGCCGGCGCTTCCTTGCGCGGCACCGCGTGCACCACGATCTCCTCGTTGTCCACGCCGCCGCCGTCGCCGACCTTCTTCAGATTCCGTGCGCGCACGAAGGCGATGCGCTCGTTGCTCATCCCGGCCGAGGTCGGGCCGACCAGCAGCACGTCGACTTCGCCGGGTTCCCAACCGGTTTCCTCGACCAGTTCGCGCCGCGCCGCGGCTTCGAACGAATCCTCGTCGCGGTCGTCGCCGACCAGCCCGGCCGGCATCTCGATGGTGCGCGCGCCCAGCGGCACGCGGTATTGCTCGACGAACAGCACCTCGTCGGCGGGCGTGGCCGCGATCACGATCACCGCCATCCCCTGGCCATGCGTGCGTTCGCAGGATTCCCAATGACCGATGCGGACCAGCCGCAGCCAGTCGCCTTCGTACAGCGTTTGTCGTTCGTCGCCCATGTGCGAATGCTAGCGCAGGCTGATTGCGCTGTTTTTCTCCTTCCCCTTCAAGGGGAAGGCCGGGATGGGGATGGTGTCGTCGTAAATCGAAACCCAAACCACCATCCCCACCCAACCCTCCCCTTGAAGGGGAGGGCTTTTATCGCGCCCGAACGGACGCTCCTATACGGGCGGTTTCGCCGCGTCCGCGAGCCGCTTGCGCGTCGTCGCGCCGAAACCCACGCCCTCGACCAGCACGTCCAGCATCGCCGGATCGGCCTCGCCGCGCGCGAATGGCGCCGCGCCCTCGGGCAACGGCGCATCAAGGGCAATCGTGGTGAGCTGGCGCCAGAGCAGGGCGTGTTCGCGCTGTTCGCGCAGGCGCTGCGCCATCTGCGTCGCGCCGCGGATACGCAGGAACGCGACTTCCTCGTTGCGTTCGAGCAGCGCGTCCAGCGTGTCGAAGTGCGCGAGCAGCACCGCCGCGGATTTCGCGCCGATGCCGGTGATGCCGGGAATGTTGTCGACCGCGTCGCCGCACAGCGCGAGGTAATCGGCGATCTGTTCGGCGCGCACGCCGTGGCGCGCCTTCACCCCGTCGCGGCCCCAGCGCCCGCGGCCGGGATCGTACTGTTCGTCGAATTCGCCCAGCAGCTGCGACAGGTCCTTGTCGGCGGACACGATCACGCCGCGGAAACCCTCGCCGCGCACCGCGTGCAGCGCGCTGCCGATCAGGTCGTCGGCCTCGTAATTCCCGTGCGCCAGCGTGTGCAGGCCCAACGCCTGGCACAGCGCCTTGCAGTAGCCGAACTGGCGCTTCAGTTCGTCCGGCGCCGGCGGGCGATTGGCCTTGTATTGCGGATACAGGGCGTTGCGGAAGCAGGAATCCAGCGCCTCGTCGAAGGCGATGGCGATGTGCTTCGGGCGTTCGCGTTCCAGCAGTTCGAGCAGGAAGCGCGCGAAGCCGTGCACCGCGTTGACCGGCCAGCCGTCGGCGTCGTGCCACTGGTCCGGCATCGAATGCCAGGCCCGGAACACGAACAGCGAGGCGTCGACGAGATGGAGCGTTTTCGGAGCGGGGGTCATGCGGGCATTGTAGGAGCGCGCTGGAGCGCGACCGGGATCGCGATAAGCAGTCGCGCTCGAGAGCGCTCCTACAGTTGAAGGTCGGTAAGCAATTCCGCCGGATCGGGGCGGTCGCGCTCCGGCGCTTGCAACTGCGGCGTGCCGATGTGGATGAAACCGGCGATGCACTCGTCGTCGCCGAGGCCCAGCGTGCGCAGGATCGCGGGATCGTAGGCCGGCCAGCCGGTCAGCCATTGCGCGCCGTAACCGAGGGCCTGCGTCGCCTGCAGCAGGGCGAAACACACGCAGGAAGCGGCCGAGAAGCGTTCCGATGCCGGGATCTTCAGGTCTTCGCCCTGCTTCGCGACCACCGCCACGATCAGGGGAGCGTGCTGGAAACGCATTCGATCCTTCTCCAGCGCTGCCTCCCCGATATCCGGATTGCGCTCGCGGGATCGTTCGACGATGCGTGCGGAGAGAGCCTGGCGTGCATCGCCCTGGATCCGCAGGAACCGGAACGGCACGCGCTTGCCGTGGTCCGGCACGCGGACGGCCGAGCGCAGCATGCGCAGCAGGGTGTCGTGGTCGGGGGCTGGTTCGCCCAGTTGCGAGGCGGGAACCGAGCGTCGCCGGTCGAGGAAGGCGAGGGGTTTGTCCATGCCGCGAGGATGGCATGGAAGCGGACCCGATCACGAAACGCGAGCGCGGTCACATATCGCCGTGAAAGGTCTGGACGTGACGCGGCGCGGCACTATTCTGCGGCAAGGGCGCACGATCGCGGCGCCAAGGCGGACAGCGCATGAGCACCCCCCAGCTCGGCATCGAATTGGTCGGCAACTACGAGCGACTGCGGCTGCTGGACGAGCTCAAGCGGATCGTGGTCGAACAACTCGGCAACCTGCCGGGCGAATTGTTCGCGCCGATCGAAACCCGCCTGCAGGACAGGATCCGCAAGGGCGGCGGTGCGCAGGATCGCGTCGACCTGGCCATGTTGCTCGGCCTGCGCGCGCGCAGCGCCGGCTTCGTCATGCGCTATCGCGAACTGCTGGCGCGCAACTTCGACGACCTGCGCAATCGCGCCGGCCGCGATTCGCACGCGTCGGCGATGGGGCTGGTCGAGGAATCCGACCTCGATTTCCACGTCGCCGGGCAACACGTGGCCGAAACGGTGTCCCGGCACTTGGCGCGCCCGCTCGAACTGCTGGACCAGCGCTTCGAACAACTGGGCGTGAGCATCGGCGCGGCGAACGTTTCGAACCCGGTCGGCGCGGTGCGCCTGGTCGGTGCCTTCCAGCAAGCATTCACCGGGGCGGAACTGTCCGACAGCCTGCGGCCGCTGCTGTTCGAGGAATACGAGCACGCGCTGCTGCAGTGCCTCGGCGACCTGTACGGCAAGCTCAACGGGCTGATGGCGCAGGGCGGCCTGCTGGTCGATCCGCGCCGCGGCGCGCCGCCGCCGAAGATCCCCGGCGACGTCGAGGCCTTCCGCGCGCCGGCGGAAACGCGGGTGGAGTTCCAGCGCCTGCGCGAGCTGCTGCACGCGTGGCGCGGCGAGTCCGCCGCGGTCTCGCCGTTGCTGCCGTTCGGCGTGCGCGAATTCCAGGTCGACGAACTGGTGGGCATCGCCGCGACCGTGCAGTCCGAGCCGGTGCCGGGCTTCGCGCAGTCGTTGGCCGGCCACGGACGCCTCGACGAGGCGATCCGCGCGCAGCTGTCCGCGGCCGCCCGCGGTTTCGGCATCGATCCGGACAACATCCGTTTCTCGCGGCGCGAGCACGACGCCATCGACCTCGTCGCCCTGCTGTTCACCTCGTTCTCCAGCATCCACGCCTTGCCCGACCGCGGCCGGCAATTGCTGGGGCGGCTGGTGATCGCCTACGTCCGCCTGGCGTTCCAGGACGAATTGCTGTTCATGCGGCCCGAGCATCCGGCGCGGCGGCTGCTCGACGCGATCGCGCTCAGCTGCGAGAGCAACGACGGTTCCACCCCGCAGGATCGCGCGCTGCTCGACCGCGCCGACGAACTGGTGATGCGCGTGGTCGCCGATTACAACGAGGACCTCGCGGTGTTTTCGCTGGCCGCGGGCGAACTCGAAAGCCTGTTGCAGCAGCAGCGCAGCCGCGCCGAAGTCGCCGAACGCCGCGCGGCCGAGGCCATGCACGGCCGCGAGCGCCTGCAACGCGCGCGCGACGATGCCGCCGAGGCGTTGCAGTCCGCGATCGCGGGACGTCCGCTGACCGGGGAAGTCGGCGCGTTCCTGTCCTCGGCCTGGCTGCACCACGCGGTGCAGGTGCTGCTGCGCGACGGGCGGGAGTCGGCACGGCACGTGCAGGTGGTGGCGCTCGCGCGCACCCTGGTCGCGCTCGATGGCGCCGCCGCGCGCAACGCCGGTGCGCCGGTCGCACGGGGATTGATGAACCTCGAGGAAGCGCTGGCGCAGTGCGCGCAGAGCTCCGGCCTCGATCCGCAGTCGGCGCAGGAATGGCTGGCCGGGCTCGCCCGCGCCATGGCGTTCCCGGATGCGGCGCGCTTCGCGGCCGAAGTGCCGGTCGCCGCGGCCGACGACGGCGCCGAGGACGCCGCGTTGCGGCTGGTGGGCGGCACCGACACGCTGGTGTACGACTCGGCCGTCGCCGCGATCATGCGCGAGCTCGCGCCCGGCGCCTGGCTGCGCCTGATCGACGAAGCCGGCCGCGAAGTCTCGGTCAAGCTCGCGTGGATCTCGCCGCTGAGCGGGCGTCGCCTGCTGGTGGATCGCCGCGGCCTGCGCCAGCTGGTCGCCTCGCCCGAGCAGATGGCGGTCCTCGCCGCCGACGGACGACTGGTGTTGAACCCGGCCGCATCGCCGTTCGACGAGGCGATGCGCGCGGTACGCCGCCAGCTCGCCGCTGCAGCCGCCTGACCCGGCGGCGCACGCGCGCCGCGCATTGGTTACGATGCGGCGATCCCCGCCGCGGAGCCGTGCATGGCCATCATCCTTGGAATCGCGCATGAGCGTGCGCCTGGCGAACGGCGCCTCGCGCTGACGCCGGAAACCTGCAAGAAGCTCGTGGCCGCGGGCGTGCAGGTGCGTGTCGAACGTGGCGCGGGCGCGGGCATCGGCGTCGTCGACGACGCCTTCGCCGAAGCCGGCGCGCAACTCGTGGACGATGCGAACGCCGCGCTCGGCGATGCGGACGTGGTGTTCTGCGTGCAACCGCCGTCGGCTGGCGCGATCGGTGCGATGAAGCAGGGCGCGGTGCTGGTCGGCACCGTGCAGCCCGATGCCGATGCGGCGCGCGCCGATGCCTTGCGCGCACGCGGGATCGTCGCGTTCCCGCTGGAAAAACTGCCGCGCACCACCCGCGCGCAGGCGATGGACGTGCTCAGTTCGCAGGCCGGCATGGCCGGTTACAAGGCGATGCTGATCGCCGCGCAAATCGCGCCGCGTTTCTTCCCGATGCTCACCACCGCGGCCGGCACGATCCGCCCGTCGAAGGTGCTGGTGGTCGGCGCCGGCGTCGCAGGGCTGCAGGCGATCGCCACCGCGAAACGCCTCGGTGCGCAGGTCGAAGGCTTCGACGTGCGCCCGGAAACGCGCGAGCAGATCGAATCGCTGGGCGGCAAGTTCCTCGACCTCGGCGTCAGCGCGGCAGGCGAGGGCGGCTACGCGCGCCAACTCACCGACGAGGAACGCGCCGAACAGCAGCGCCGCCTCGGCGAACACCTCAAGGGCGTCGATGTGGTCGTCTGCACCGCGGCGGTGCCGGGGCGCCCGGCACCGAAGATCGTCAGCGCGGCGATGGTGGGCGGGATGAAGCCGGGCAGCACCATCGTCGATCTCGCCGCGGAAACCGGCGGCAACTGCGAACTCACCAAACCCGGCGAAACCATCGATGCGAACGGCGTCACCATCGCCGGGCCGCTGAACCTCGCCTCGATGGGCGCGTTCCACGCCAGCGAGATGTACGCGCGCAACGCGTTCAACTTCGTGTCGCTGCTGCTGAAGGACGGTGCGCTCGCGTTCGACTGGAACGACGAACTGCTGGCGAAGACGGTGTGGCCGGAGCGCCCGCAGCCGGAAACCGCGGCCGCCTGAACCTCAGTCTTCGTCCGGCCCCGGCCCGTGGCGTGGTCCCGGTCCGTGGTGCGGCGGCTCGTGCGCATCCGTCCAGGCATCGCGCTGCGCCGGCGTCATCGCCTTCCATTGCTTCAGCAGTTCCGCGCGATGCGCCGCATCGAGTGGTAGCAGGGCGCGGAACAGGGCGAACGTCTCGTGGCGCTGTTCCGGCGGCATGCCGCGGGTCTTTTCGAACAGCACCTGCATCTGCGCGCGGCGCGTGGGGTCCATGCGTTCCCAGCGGCGCATCCCGCGTTCGGCGTCCTTGCGGTCGGCGGGCGACATCGAGCGCCAGCGTTGCGCGCGTTCGAGCATGTGCGCGCGGTCTTCCGGCGAACGGTCCCAGCGGTCGCGCAGCGGCGCGATCAGTTCGGCGCGCTGGGCGTCGCTGAGCCGGTCCCATGCGGGCAGGCTGGTGGAAGGCGTTTGCTGCGCGTTCGCCGACAACGCGGCCGACAGCAGCACGAAGGGAAGCAGGCGGATCACGTTCATCGATTCACTCCATCGCCAGTTGTTCGGCATCGGGCGATGCCAACCAGGCGTAGAAATCGGGGCTGCGGTCGAGCGGCGCGGTCAGGGCGGCGTCGCTGGTGGCCGCGATGCTCTTGTTCGTTGTCGCCGTGGGTGTCGTGTCCGGCGTGCCCACGACATGCGGACGCAGGCCGATCGCCAGCGCGAGCACGGCCGCGGCTGCCAGCGCCGCGCCCAGCGGCCAGCGCGCGGGCGCACGTGCTTCGCGCGCCGCAGGACGCAGGCCTCGCGCCAGCGTCGTCGGCACGGCATCCACCGCGTCGCGCCAGGTGGCGCGCAGGCGGGCATCGAATGCATCGTCGTTGCGGTTCATTGCCAGTCCTCCAGTTGCTTGCGCAGCGCTTCGCGGGCGCGCGACAGGTGCGTCTTCACCGAGCCTTCGCTGCACTCCATGGCGCGCGCGGTGTTGGCCACATCCAGTTCCTCCAGCACGCGCAGGGTGAAGGCCTCGCGTTGCCGGCGTGGCAGCGTGCGCAGCGCCGCCGCGAGTTTCGTCCACGCCTCGCGACCGTCGTGGTCGCGCGAAGGATCCGGCGAGGGATCCGTCCAATCCCGGGCCTGCGCCTCGTCCCGAGGGTCGCGGTGGTCGAGCCAGCCGAAACGGAACGTCCGCCGCCGCTGCGCATCGATGATGCGGCTGCGCAGGATGCTCCAGAACAGTGGCGTCCATTCCCCGGCCGGGCGCTCGCGGTAGCCCAGCATCTTCAGCATCGCCTCCTGCACGACGTCCAGCGCGTCCTCGCGATGGCGCAGACCGGCCTCCGCGAAGCGGAACGCGCGCGGGCCGATGGCGGCCAGGAACGCATCGAGCGTCTGCGGTTCGCGCAAGCGGGGCGGTTCCTGGCCAGGATCGGTGTCCACGGGCGCAAGCTTAGCGGTGGCGAGCAGCATTCCCGGGTAACGCGCCAGTCGGCCGGCGGTTGACGCGGCCCGATCGCGTTCGGGACGCGGTTATGATGCGGACGACTCCGGGGAGGCGATGGCGATGGGCGACGGCTTCGTGGCGCTGTACATCTTCATGCTGGCGGCCATCGCCGGCCACGTGATCATCTCGCGGGTGCCGGTGATCCTGCACACCCCGTTGATGTCGGGTTCCAACTTCATCCACGGCATCGTCCTGATCGGCGCGATGGTGGTGCTCGGCCACGCCGACACCAACCTGGAGAAGGCGATCGGCTTCGTCGCCGTGCTGCTCGGCGCGGGCAACGCCGCCGGCGGCTACGTCGTCACCGAACGCATGCTGGAGATGTTCAAGTCCTCGAAGAAGGAGGGCGGCAAGTGAGCGTCCTCGCCCTGGTCAAGCTCAGCTACTTCGTCGCGGCCACGCTGTTCCTGCTCGGCCTGCAGCGCATGGCCAGCCCGAAGACCGCGCGCAGCGGCATCCAGTGGGCCGGCGTGGGCATGCTGATCGCCACGGCGGCGACCTTCTTCCTGCCGGGGCTGCACAACATCGCGCTGATGCTCGCGGCCATCGTGATCGGCGTCGGCCTGAACTGGGCCTGGGGCAGGAAAGTCGCGATCACCGACATGCCGCAGATGGTGGCGCTGTTCAACGGCATGGGCGGCGGATCCGCGGCGGCGATCGGCGCGGTCGAGCTGGTGCGTTTTTCCGGCGGCGAGCCGGTGCCTTCGAAACTCGCGCTGGTGCTCGCCGTGGTCGGTGCGCTGATCGGCGCGGTCTCGCTGACCGGTTCGATCATCGCCTGGGCCAAGCTCGACGGGCGCATGGACAAGCGCTACACATTCCCCGGCCAGCAATGGTTCAACGCGCTGGTGTTCGTCGTGGCCGTGGTCTGCGGCGCGATGGCGATCTACACGCTTGCGATGCCGTGGATCGTTGCGTTCTTCGTCGTCGCGCTCCTGCTCGGCGTGCTGATGACGTTGCCCATCGGCGGCGCCGACATGCCGGTGGTGATCTCGCTGTACAACGCCTTCACCGGCCTCGCGGTCGCGTTCGAAGGCTACGTGCTCGGCAACGAGGCGCTGATCATCGCCGGCACCATGGTCGGTGCGGCCGGCATGCTGCTGACGCGCCTCATGGCCAAGGCGATGAACCGCAAGATCAGCAACGTGCTGTTCTCGGACTTCGGCGGTGGCGGCGCGCAGATGCAGGAGATCGGCGGTTCGATGAAACCGATCGAAGCCGCCGACGTCGCCGCGATGATGGCCTACGCCGAACGCGTGGTGATCGTGCCCGGCTACGGCATGGCCGTGGCGCAGGCGCAGCACAAGATCTGGGAACTGACGCAGCGGCTGATGGATCGCGGGGTGAAGGTGAAGTTCGCCATCCATCCGGTCGCGGGGCGCATGCCCGGGCACATGAACGTGCTGCTGGCCGAGGCTGGCGTGCCCTACGACCTGATCGCGGACATGGACGACATCAATCCCGAATTCCCCAACACCGACGTGTCGCTGGTGATCGGCGCGAACGACGTGGTGAATCCGGTGGCGAAGACCGACCCGGCGTCGCCGATCTACGGCATGCCAATCCTGGACGTGGTGAATTCGAAGAACACCATCGTCATCAAGCGCGGCAAGGGTACCGGCTTCGCAGGCATCGAGAACGCGCTGTTCTACACCGACAACACCCGCATGCTGTACGGCGACGGCGCCGAAATGGCGAGCGCGCTGGTGAGCGAACTGAAGGCGCTCGACGGCGGGCACTGAAGCCGGCCGGTTTCCGTGGCATCTCGCGTTCTGGCCTACATGGCATGGGCAATTCCGCCTTGCCTGAATGAGGAACCGAGGATGAATCGAATCACGCTAGCAAGTGTCCTTTCGACCGCTGCCTTAAGCCTGGCCTTCGTCCAGCCCGCTGCAGCCGTCACGCAGAGCCGCCTCATGATCCAACCAGGCGCACACATGTGCACGTTGAGCCTTCCGACCACGGATACCAAGGTGCGTCCCAGAGCCAACGGCTTCCGCAACGAGGGTACGACCAGCGCTTTCACCATCTGCTCTTTCGACCCGACCTCTGGTGGCGGTATATCAACCAACTTCACGTCGGCGAGCGTCATCCTCAAGTCACTCGACGGAGCCGATCACTCGGTGACCTGTACTGCAGTGAATTCGCTACCGAACAGCGATGCCCCCGGCGTCGGTGGCGCTCCGCAACAGTTCGTTTCGAAGACGCTCACGGTGAACGATAGCGGCCCCTTGACCGTGTTCGGCACCCAATTCGCTTGGACCCCGGCTGATTTCGGGGGCACCACCGACATGCCATTCACCGGCGGTGCGCTCTCCGTGACCTGTAACTTGCCGCCGCAGGTGTCGGTGATCACCGGGATCGCATCAAGCGCCGAGGACATCGGCACCTGATGTCGTCCAGCGGCCGCTGGCGGGCCATCCCGTCAGCGTCCCGCGATCGCGGCGAACAGCAACGCCGCCGCGATCCACGCGACATCGGCGGGACGGTTGGCCAGGGTCGCCAGCGTCCACGCGTAGTCGGGACCGAGGCGCAGGCTCGAATCCCACGGCATCAGCCCGAGGCTGCGGCCGATCTGGCCGGCGGCGATCCACCAGTTGGCCAGCGCGACGGCGAACGCGGTCGCCGCCATCGCCGCGCAGGCGCGCAAGGCGCCCGGGCGGGCGCCGGTGATGCGGAGCACGATGGCCGCATCCAGCGCCGCGACCAGCGCCATCCAGCTGCATTGGCGCCAGGTCACCAGCGCGACCAGCGCCCAGGCCGCGGCGATGCCCGCGCTTGCGAGCAGCAACAGGGCGATGGCGGGGAAGGGGAGTCGTCGCGCGGCGGGAACTGGCATCTTCCGCACAGGATAGCGTCGGCGCGCGGCTAAAATACGCACCTTGGCGCCGCGCGCGCCCGTCCCCATCTTCCACGCATGTACTCCCGCAACAGCGAACCGGTGCGCTTCGAACGCGATTGCCCGGCGGTGATGGTGCCGCAGGGCGAGGCCGTGACCTTGCCGGCCGGCAGCATCGGCTACATCACCCAGGCGCTTGGCGGAAGCTGGACCGTGTTCGTCGAGGGCAACCTGTTCCGCATCGCGGGGCGCGATGGCGACGCCATCGACAAGGAACCGCCGGCGGAAATCGAACTGGCGGATGACGCCGGCGACGAAGACGTCGAGAAGCTGGTGTGGAAGCAGCTTCGCACCTGCTTCGATCCCGAAATCCCGATCAATGTCGTCGACCTCGGCCTCGTGTACGAAGCCGAAGTGAAGCCGCATCCGGAGCAAGCGGGTCGACGGTTGGTCGAAGTGCGGATGACCCTCACCGCGCCCGGTTGCGGCATGGGCGAAATCCTCGTCGACGACGTGCGCAGCAAGCTGGAGCTGATTCCGACGGTCGCCGAAGCCGATGTCGAACTCGTGTTCGACCCGCCATGGACGCGCGACATGATGTCCGAGGCCGCGCGTCTTGAAACCGGGATGTTCTGAAGGGCCTCCCGCCATGCGTTTTGCGCAGTTCCGAAACTTAATGCGCATTAAATCCAAGCGGTGATTACTGCCAAATCATTGATTTGACGGGCGTCACGTTTTTTTGTTGCGGCGCAGCTTGTGACTATCGGCCTAGCCCCCTAGCGTCAGGAACGGACGCAATGCGTCATGCGTCCGGCCTTTGCTTTCCCCCGACACCCGGCCCGGATGGGTCGGGACGGGGAAGAGCGTTGCATCCAACCGGTCCACACATAACTTCGGGGGAAGTCCAGATGTCGCATCACCTGCTTTCGGGCGCGCGTCCGCGTGCGCTTGCCGTTGCCGTGACCCTTGCCTGCCTCGCGCCCGCGGCGATGGCGGCCGGCCGCCAGGACATGCATACCGCGAACCTTGCGCAGTTGCAGGCGCGCTACAACAGCCTCATCGCCGCCCAAGGCGTGCCGTCGATGGCGCACTCCCGCCACGAACAACTGATCGGCGCCGATGCCGATACCCGCCTGGTGCTGATGTATCGCAACAGCGACCACGGCGTGCGCAACACCCGCTACCAGCAGACCTTCCGCGGGATCCCCATCTATGGCGAGAGCATCGTGGTGAGCGAGGACGCCGCCAGCGGCAAGCTGCGCACCCTGTTCGGGCGCCAGGTGACCGGGCTGGCGTCGGAGATATCGACGGCGCCTTCGCGCGTGTTCAAGGGCCAGGCCCTGGCGATCGCGAAGCAGGCGGCGCTGGGCAACCGGCTGGGCGCGATGCAGGTGCGCAACGAGAAATCGGAGCTGATGATCTACGTGGACGACGCCGGCCATGCGCACAAGGCTTACGCCGTCAACTTCTTCGCCGACCCCCGCGTGGGCGGAAAGCCGACGCGTCCGTACGTGATCGTGGATGCGGACAGCGGCAAGGTGCTGAAGAAGTGGGAAGGCCTGACCACGGCGCTGATCGGCACCGGTCCCGGCGGCAACCAGAAGACCGGCCAGTACGAATGGGGTTCGGGCGGCATCTATGGCTACATGGATGTCGCGCAGTCGGGCAGCACCTGCACGATGAACAACACCAACGTGAAGGCGGTGAACCTCAACCATGGCACCTCCGGCAGCACGGCGTATTCGTACGCCTGCCCGCGCAACACCTACCAGACCATCAATGGCGGTTACTCGCCGATCAACGATGCCTACTACTTCGGCAACGTGATCCAGAACATGTACAACGCCTACACCGGGGCCAACGCGCTGACGTTCCAGCTGGTGATGCGCGTGCACTACAAGACCAGCTACGAGAACGCGTTCTGGGACGGCTCGACGATGAACTTCGGCGACGGCGCCAGCACGTTCTACCCGCTGGTCAGCGTCGACGTGGCCGGCCACGAGGTCTCGCACGGCTTCACCGAGCAGCACTCGAACCTCGGTTACGACGACGGCAGCCAGTACGGCGGCATGAACGAGGCCTTCTCCGACATGGGCGGCGAGGCGACCGAGTACTACTGGAAGGGCACGAACGACTTCCTCGTCGGCGAGGAGATCTTCAAGGGTGCTTCCGGAACGGCGCTGCGCTACATGTGCAACCCGTCGCAGGACGGCGCCTCGATCAGCAATGCATCGCAGATGACCTCCTCGCTCGATCCGCACTACTCGTCGGGCGTGTACAACAAGGCGTTCTGCACACTGGCCAAGACTTCCGGCTGGAACACGATGAAGGCCTTCCAGGCATTCGCCCGCGCCAACCGCGACTACTGGACCGCGAGCAGTTCGTGGAACCAGGGCGCCTGCGGCGTCGAGACCGCGGCCACCGACCTCGGCTATACCAAGGCCGACGTCACCGCGGCGTTCACCGCGGTGGGCGTGAGCTGCTCCGGCGGTGGCGGCGGTGGCGGTACCACGGTCCTGACCAAGGGCGTTGCGGTCACGGGGCAGGGTGCGAGTACCGGCAGTTCGCTGAACTACACGCTGGCCGTGCCGAGCGGCGCCACCAACCTGACCTTCACCATGTCCGGCGGCAGCGGCGACGGCGACCTGTACGTGAAGTTCGGCAGCGCGCCGACCGATTCCTCGTACGACTGCCGTCCGTACAAGAGCGGCAACAGCGAAAGCTGCTCGTTCGCGTCGCCGTCGGCCGGTACCTACTACGTGCGGATCAAGGCGTATTCCACCTTCTCCGGCGTCAGCCTGGTCGGCAACTACACGGACGGGGCGAGCAACACCGCGCCGGTCGCGAACTTCACCTTCACCACCAGCGGCCTGACCGCGACCTTCACCGATACCTCGACGGATGCGCAGAACAACATCAGCAGCCGCAGCTGGAATTTCGGTGATGGCGGCACCTCGACCTCGACCAATCCGAGCCACACCTATTCCGCCAACGGTACCTACACGGTGACGGAAACGGTGACAGACGCCGGCGGCCTGAGCAGCAGCAAGTCTGCTTCGGTGACGGTGAGCAGTGGTGGCGGCAGCTGCGGTGGCACCGTGCTGTGCAGCGGAACCGCGGTCGCGCTTCCGTCCGTGGCGAAGAGCTCGTGGTCTTCGACCTACACCATGCCGGTGACGGCGGGCCATACCGTGACGTTCACGATCTCGGGCGGCACGGGCGACGCGGACCTGTATGTCCGTGCCGGGGCGGCACCGACCACGACCAGCTACAACTGCCGTCCGTACCTGACCGGCAACAGCGAGACCTGCACGTTCACCCCGACGTCCAGCACGACCTACTACGTCGCGGTCCGTGCCTATGCGGCCTACTCGGGCGTGAGCCTGAAGGGCACCAGCAACTGATCCATCCTCTCTCCATCCTGCTCCACTTCGAACCCCGGCTTCGGCCGGGGTTTTTTTCGGGACTGACCGGTTCCGGTCGCGAATTGCGTAAAGTGCACATCAGGATTCGCGCAATTCCACTCTTCCATCGCCACGATCGAGGCCGCCATGCAAGAACCGAATGCTTCCCGTTCCTCCATTCCCGCTTCGTGGATCGTGGCCGCCATCGCCTGCGCGGTGGCGCTGGTGGCGATCACCTGGCTCGTCGCCGGCCGCAATGGCGGCTCCCATGATCCCGACATGCAGCAGTTGATGTCGCGCCTGGATGCCCTCGAATCGCGCAACCAGGGATCGCGCCCGAACCCGGGCGGCGCGTTGCCGGGCGGTCCCGCGGGAATGGGCGGCGCGAATGGCCCGTTGGGGTCCGCGATGGGCGGACAAATGATGTCGCCCGAACAGGTCGAAGCGCAGAACAAGGAACGGCTGCGCACCTTCGAATCACGTTTCTCGCAGGAGCCCGCAGATCCGGCCGCTGCCAAGGTCGAGGACGACATGCTCAAGGGCATGACCGACAAGCAGCTCGCGGCGGCCGAGATCGTGCCCAAGGATCCCGACGTGCAATGCCGGCAGGACACCTGCAGAATCGTCGCCAACTTTCGCAGCTCCAGCGATGCTTCCGACTGGGCGGTGCTGTACGTGACCCTGATGGGCGCGAACTACGTGACCAGCTCGCAGCCGGTGTTCGTCCGCAATCCGGATGGCAGCACGCAGATGCGCCTGTTCGCCAGCCGCAAGCCGCCGCCGGGCAGCAAGTAAAGGCGCGTTTTCCAGGGAACATCGACCCCGGCTCCGGCCGGGGTTTTTGTTTGCGAAGAAGTTCAGCCCGCCGCCTCGAAGCGATTGGCATCCACGTTCTTGCGCACCTTCGCCGGATCCCAGATGCGGCCGTTCATGGCGATGTACACGCCCGCGGGAAGCGATTGCACCGCGCCGACCGCGGTGCCGATGTTGAACTCGGCGTCGGAGCCGCGGAAGCGCGCCGGGTTCAGCGCGCCGGTGAGCACGATGGTCTTGCCCGGGATCGTCGCGAGCACCTTCGCGGTCTCGACCATGGTGTCGGTGCCGTGAGTCACCAGCACCTTGTCTTCATCTTGCGCGGCGATGGTCGCGCGCAGCAGTTCGCGGTCGGTGGCGCCGATGTGCAGCGAATCCTTGCGGATCAGCGGGATCACCCGGAAGCGGAACGCCACGCCGAGTTCCTCGAGGATGCGGCCGATCTGCGGTTCGCCGACCTGGTAATCCGACTTGTCGTCGAAGTACACCTTGTCGATGGTGCCGCCGGTGGTGACGATGAGCAGGTTGTCCATGCGCGCATTGTCGCGCAAATCGCAGGCCGGTTCAGGCCGGCGGCAGCCCCAGCGCGAGCCGCAGCGGATCGAGCCGGGCACCGTAATTGCCGGCGCGCGCGGTGTCCGCGCGCAACGGTTGCCGCACCTGCGCGGCGCTGGCGGTGCGCACGCTGCGCCCGGCGCGATGGAAATCGAGGCAGGCCGGGTCGAAGGCGAGGCCGCAGGCGGAAAGCAGTTCGCGCGCTCGTGCTTCCGGATCGGCGATCAGGTCCTCGTAGCGGAACAGCTGTACGCGCGCCGGATCGCGGGCACGGAGCGCGTCCATCGCCCGTTCGCTGCCGCGCAGGCAGGCGGCGATGTCGGCGAAGTCGCAGGAGAAATGCGGCAGCTGGTAAAACGGCTGGCGGAAACAGGACCACGCGGTTTCCAGCGGATCGCGCCGGGTCTCGATCACCGTCGCGCCGGGCAGCATCGCGCGCAGCACGCCGGCGAGCTTCCAGTTCTCCGGCATCTTGTCGGTGAAGCGCGGCCTCGAAGCACGCCAGCGCGAGGTGCGTCGCAGGTAATCGTTGCCGAGCCGGTGCCAATCGTCGGCATCCGTGTCCGCGATCCATTGCGGAAACGGTTTCCCGCGCCGCTTCGATTCGGCCTGGACGACGTCGCCGAGGTCGGGCAGTTCGCTTGCGCCTTCCACTTCCGGATGCGCGGCGAGGATCTGCTCGAACAGGGTCGAACCCGAGCGCGGCATGCCGACGATGAAGACGGCTTCTCGCCCGAGGCCCGGATCGCGTGGCGCAGGCAGCGCCGCCGTCGCGGCCAGCATGGCATCGACGAAGCCTTCGAACGCGACGCGGCTCCACGGCGCGCGTTTGCGCAATCGTGCGTTCGCATCGACCAGCGCGGAAAACGCTTCGCCGTAATGACCCTGGGCTTCCTCGCCTGCGCCGAGCGCGTAAGTCATGGCGATGCGGTCTTCCTCGTCGATGTCGTTGCGCGCGAGCTGCGCGCGCAGCGCCGCGCAATCCTGCGCCGAAAGCGGCCGGCTCTTGATGTTCGCCAATCCGCGCCAGGCATCGCCGCAGGCGGGATGCAGGTGCAGCGCGGTGCGATATGCCGATGCGGCTTCGTCGAAGCGACCGAGGTGCAGCAGCGCGTCGCCGGCGAGGATGTGCGCCGGCAGGAACCCCGGCGCCAGCGCTCGGCATCGCTGCAGCGCCTCGAGCGCGGCCTCGCTTTCGCCGGCGAGTTGCAGGTTGCGGCCAAGGTTGAACCACGACATCGGCTGGTCGGGTGCGAGTGTGCAGGCGTCGCGCCATGCGGCGAAGGCGGCCTCGCGCTCGCCGTTCGCCACCAGCGCGGTGCCGAGGTCGGCGCGCAGCAGCGCGTCGCCAGGGTGCGTGGAAACCGCGTCCCGCAGCATCGCCACGGCATCGCCCGCGCGTTGCTGGCGCAGGCGCAGGATCGCGTGCACCCGAAACGCTTCCGGATGTGCGGGAAAGCGTGCGCGCAACGCGGCGAGCAGGCGTTCGGATTCGTCGAAGCGGCCATCGCGGATCGCGCGCGCGGCGGCCTGCAGCGCAGCCACCGCGTCCGGGGCCAGGCCGGCCATGCGCGGGTCGTTCGCGGGCATTCAGCGTTTCTTCGCGAACCGCGCGCGCAGGCCGGGCAGGCTGGCCGCGAACACGACGACGATGGAGAGCGCGAGCGCCCACCACGCGAACATGCGTTCCGGCGGCCGCGTCCACGCCACCATCACCGCGTGCGAGAACCAGGCGAGCGCGAACACGCCGGACCAGAAACCTGCGGTGCGCCGACCGGTCGCGACCGCGATCGCGCACAGCGCCGGCGGCAGCGCGAACACCAGCAGCGCCGCCACCGGATGCGCGTCGTGCGCGAACCAGAACGCGTACAGCGTCGCCAGCAGCAGCAACGCGACGATGAGGATGTTGCGCGCGTTCATGCCGACAGCTTCGCCGCGAGCGTCGCCACGCGCCGGCCGAGCGCGCGCGCGAGTTGCGCTTCCTCGTCGGTCGGTTGCGGTTCGTCGTTCACCCCTGCGACGTGGCTCGCGCCATAGGGCGTGCCGCCGCTGCGGGTGGTGTTGAGCGCGGCTTCGGTGAACGGGATGCCGGCGATCACGCAGCCGTGGTGCAGCAACGGCACGAGCATGGTGAGCAGGGTCGATTCCTGGCCGCCATGCATGGTCGCGGTGGACGTGAACACGCCCGCGGGTTTCCCGACCAGGGTGCCGCTGGCCCATTCCGCGCCGAGCGAATCGATGAAGTGCTTCATCGGCGCGGCCATGTTGCCGAAGCGGGTGGGGCTGCCGAGCAGCAGGCCCGCGCATTCGGCGAGATCGCGTTTCGCGACGTAGGGCGCGCCGTCCTCGGGTTCGGGCGGGGCGGCGACCTCGGTCACCGGTGCCACCGGCGGCACCGTGCGCAACCTCGCGGCCATGCCTTCGACTTCGCCGACGCCGCGCGCGATGTGGCGCGCGAGCCGCGCCACCGAACCACCGCGGCTGTAGTAAAGCACCAGGATCTCGGGCATCGCGTCCTCCGTCGGACAAGGATAGGCGATGCCGCGCCGCCGTTGCGGGGCATGCGGTACCCTTCGGCCGATGGAACCACTGGATTCCCTCTATCGTTGGGGCGATCGGCTGCGCGATCCCGCGCGGGCGAAGGCCTTCTTCCGCTTCCTCGGCCGGCGTTTCCTCGACGACCGCCTGTTCGAGGCCGCCGGCGCGCTGTCCTACACCACCGTGTTCGCGCTGGTGCCGCTGTCGCTGGTGGTGTTCGGCGTGTTGTCGGCATTCCCCGCCTTCAAGGAGTGGACCGGCGCGCTCACCGATTACATCTTCGCCAATTTCGTGCCGAGCGCCGCGGAAAGCCTCAAGGGCAACCTCGCGAGCATCACCGACAAGACCAAGACGCTCACGACCGCCGGCGTGATCGCGCTGATCGCCTCGCTGCTGATCACCCTGCACAGCATCGAGACCACGTTCAACCGCATCTGGCGGGTCAAGACCGCGCGGCCCAAGGTCGGGCGCTTCCTGGTGTACTGGACGGTACTCACGCTGGGCGCGCTGGTCGCCACCGCCAGCATCGCACTGTCCACGCGCTTCTTCGCGCTGGCGATCTTCGAGACCGCGCCGGGGCGCTTGCTTGAAGGCCTGATGCTGCGCCTCGCGCCGATGGCGATCGAACTGCTCGCCTTCGCCACCATCTTCAAGGTGGTGCCGCACCGCACCGTGCAATGGCGCCACGCGTTCGCCGGCGCGGCGTTGTCGGTGGTGCTGTTCGAACTGATGAAGTGGGGCATCGGCCTGTACCTGGGCAGCTTCAACTCCTACCAGAAGATCTATGGTGCATTCGCCGCGGCGCCGGTTCTGCTGCTGTGGATCTACCTGGGCTGGAGCACGATCCTGTTCGGCGCCTCGTTCGCGTCCTCGATGTCTGCGTTCCGCTACCAGCCCGCCGCGATGCGGCTGCCGGTCGGCTACGAGCTGTACGGCCTGTTGCGCATGCTCGGGCGTTTCGCCGAATACCGGCAGCAGGGCCGCGGCCTGCACAGCGACGAACTGCAGCGGCTGGAACCCATGCTCACCGACGCGCTGGTACAGGAATTCCTCGGCGAACTGTGCGAGATCGGCATGCTGAGCCGCGCCGAATCCGGCGAGTGGCTGTTGTCGCGCGACCTCGACGACGTTTCCCTCGCCGAACTCTACGAAGCCTGCGGCCTGCGCGTGCCGGTGGCTGAGGCGCATTTGCCCTGCCGCGACGATGCGCTCGGCGCCGTCGCCAGCGCTGCGCTCGATCAACTCCGCATGCCGCTGCGCGATTTGCTCAAGCGAAAGGTTTCCACCCTCTACGATGAGATCCAGCCATGACCCGTTCCACCACGTTGCGCCTGTCGTTGTCGTTGCTGTTCGCGGTGTCCGCCTTCGCCGGCTGCAAGCGCGAACCGCCGCAACCGGCGCCGAAGCCGGAAGCGCCCGTCGCGACTCCGGCGAAACCGCCGGCGGACGTGGAGTATCCGACGCTCAAGCTCAAGACGATCGACGGCAAGGGCTACGACCTCGCCGCGCAGCGCGGCAAGTGGGTGGTGGTGAACTTCTGGGCGACCTGGTGCGGCCCGTGCCTGAAGGAAATGCCGGAGCTGTCCGCGCTCGACGCCATGCGCGAGCACGTGGAGGTGATCGGCCTCGACTACGAGGACATCGAGCCGGATGCGCTCAAGGCCTTCATGCAGAAGCATCCGGTGGTGTATCCGATCGCGATCGTGGATGTGTACGACCCGCCCAGGGATTTCGAAGCGCCACGCGGACTGCCGACGACCTACCTCATCGCGCCGGATGGAAAGGTCGCGAAGCATTTCCTCGGCCCGGTCACGGCGAAGGATGTCGACGAAGCCATCGCCAAGGCCGGCGGCCCGGCCATGCCGAAAGCCGGTTGATGCGATGCCCGCCGCGCGTTTCCTCGTCCGCGGCAAGGTGCAGGGCGTGTTCTTCCGCGCCTCGACCCGCGAGCAGGCGGTGAAGCTCGGTCTATCTGGCTACGCGAAGAACCTGCCGGACGGTCGCGTCGAAGTGTTGGCCGAAGGCGATGCGTCCGCGCTCGATGCGCTGGAACGCTGGCTGCACGTCGGGCCGCCGATGGCGAGAGTCGAGACTGTCGAGCGCAGCGATGGTGTGGATATCGCCGAAGAAGGGTTCGCGATTCAATGAGGTGGCCTCCCGGGTAATGACCGGGAGGTGGCGTGGAACTCGTTCCTTCGAACAGGCGACGTTGCCTGAAGCAGGAATCGACATGCGCTATTCAACCGCTCTTTCCGGAATCGCGGCCCTGACGTTCGGGATTGCCATTAGCTTGCCTGCACAAGCGGTGACGAAAGCGCGCTCAGTCCTCTCCCAAGGCGGCACTGCCTGCCAGCTCAGTGTCCCGACCACCGATACAAAGGTGCGGCCGAAGGCCAGTGGATTCCGCAACGAAGGCACGGCGAGCGCGTTCGTCATCTGCGGTTATCCGACGCCCGATGGCAAACTGACCCAGTTCACCATGCGATTCCAGTCCTTGGATGGCGCGGCCCACGTTGTCGACTGCACGGGCGTGAATGGCCCGCCAAACAGTGCCGTCTATTCCGCGAAATCGGTTACCCCGGATGAAGAAGGCAATGGCGGACTGATCTGGACCGCGGCGGACTTTGGTGGCACCGCGGGGGAGAACATGCCCAATAACGGTTATATGTCGGCGACCTGCACCCTGCCGGGAGAAGTCTCGATTACCAAGGTTACCGTGGATTACGACGAGGATGTGGGGAGCTAAACAGGACGCTCGCTGAATCGACAAAAAAGCGCCCGGCACCTGTCGGGCGCTTCAGTTTCCGTCGAACGCCGCAATCGGCTTCAATGTCCCGTAGCGTTCCTTCTGCGGCTTGCCTTCCAGCGGCGGTAGCACGATCTTCGCTTTCGGTACGGAAGTATCCGGCAGCCGATCCAGCAGGTTGCGGATCAAGGTGAGCCGGCCGCGTTTCTGGTCGTTGAAATCGACCAGCGTCCACGGCGCGAATTTAGTGTGCGTCGCCTTCAGCATCGCCTCGCGGGCGCGGGTGTAGGCCGCGTACTGCTTGCGCGCCTCGAGGTCGATGGGCGAGAGCTTCCAGCCCTTGAGCGGATCGTCGAGGCGTTCGGCGAAGCGCT
>Ga0209023_10002525_pt1 | contig 22745 bp, 20 predicted proteins | sample LakOneMetagenome_FD_187468 | JGI IMG/M metagenome (GOLD analysis project Ga0209023, IMG submission 187468) | Freshwater and sediment microbial communities from Lake Erie, Canada (SPAdes) (version 2) | ecosystem: Environmental > Aquatic > Freshwater > Lentic | place: Lake Erie, Canada...
CCGCCGCGCTGGGGGCGTCCCCCCTTGGGCGGAAGGCGCGAAGCGACTCAGGGGGGGCTTCCCATGGCTTGGCGGTACCACTCGTGAAAGTGCTGCATCCCGTCTTCCATCGGGCTCTGGTAGGGCCCCACCTCGTTGTCGCCGCGCGCCAGCAGCGCCTTGCGGCCGGCGTCCATGCGTTCGCCGATCTCATCGTCCTCGACGCAGGTCTCCATGTACGCGGCCTTCTGCGCCTCGACGAATTCGCGCTCGAACGCCGCGATCTCTTCGGGGTAGTAGAACTCCACCATGTTCATGGTCTTGGTCGGGCTGATGGGGTGCAGCGTGGACACGGTCAGCACGTGCGGGTACCACTCCACCATGATGTGCGGGTACAGCGTGAGCCAGATGGCACCGTGCTTGGGCGGCTTGCCCTCGCGGAAGGCGAGCAGCGCCTCGTGCCAGCGCTCGTACACCGGGCTGCCGGCCTTGCCCAGGCGGTTGGCCACGCCCACGGTCTGCACCGAGTAGTTCTGGCCGAACTCCCAGCGCAGGTCGTCGCACGTGACAAAGCTGCCGAGGCCCGGGTGGAAGGGGCCGACGTGGTAGTCCTCCAGGTAGACCTCGATGAAGGTCTTCCAGTTGTAGTTGCACTCGTGCAGCTCCACATGGTCAAGCACGTAGCCGTCGAAGCTCAGGTCGGCGCGCGGGCCCATGTGGGCCAGGTCCGCAGCCACGTCGTAGCCGTTGTCTTCGAACAGAAGCCCGTTCCACTCGCGCAGCTTGTAGTTGTTCAGGTTCAGGCACGGGTCGTGCGAGAAGTGGGGCGCGCCCAGCAGTTCGCCCTGGGGGCTGTACGTCCAGCGGTGCAGGGGGCACACGATGTTGCCCCCCGCATGGCCCTTGCCCTGGCCTTGCAGCGAGCCCTTGCCCTTGAGCATGACGGCCTGGCGGTGGCGGCAGACGTTGGAGACCAGCTCGACGCCGCCCTGGGCGTTGCGCACCAGCGCGCGGCCCTCGCCTTCCTGGGGCAGTGCGTAGTAGTCGCCGGCGTTCGGCACGCTCAGTTGGTGCCCCACATAGCGGGGCCCGCGCTGGAAGATGGTGGCTAGCTCGCGCTGGAACAGCGCCTCGTCAAAGTAGCTTGAAACTGGTAGTTGGCTTGCGGCCTGCTGCAGTTGAAGACTTAAATCAGACATGGGTGACCTGACCTAAAGACTCCCCACAGGGAAGTGCGGGAGGTGCGCCGGGGCGCATCCAGAAAAAAGAAACCGGCTCGGGAACCTGAGCCGGTGTGCGGGAATGGGATTATAGGCGGTGGGGTTATTCCCGCATCCCAGCTACGTGTATTGAAAGCTTTGTTCTAGATGCAGATCAACCCCGCCGCCGGGCCCGGTGCGGCTGGGGCGCTGACGAGGTTGTGTCGGAGGGGTCCCACCCATTCCGCTGGCTCTGCCCCCTGCGCCGCGGTGGTGCGCCTAAAATGACCGGTTTTTTCACCCGCGCTCTGCGCCCCCTCCATGCCCAAGGCCCCCGCCACCCCCGCGCCTCCTTCCGAACCCGCCAGCTACGAGGCGGCGCTGGAAGAACTGGAGCAGCTTGTGGCCCGCATCGAGTCGGGCCAGTTGCCGCTGGACCAGATGCTGGCCGGCTACCAGCGCGGTGCCACGCTGCTGGCGTTCTGCCGCCAGCGGCTCGAAGCCGTGCAAGACCAGATCAAGGTGCTGGACGAAGGACAGCTGCAACCATGGAGCCAGGAATGAGTGCAGTGCCCGCGCCGACCGCCGCAGCGATGAGTCTTTCTGCTTTTGATGCCGCTCCCTGGAGCCAAAGCCACCTTGCCCGCGTGGAGCAGGCCCTGTCGCACTGGGTGGGCGACGGTGCGCCCGCCGGCCTGGGCGATGCCATGCGCTATGCGGTGCTTGACGGCGGCAAGCGGCTGCGGCCCCTGCTGGTGATGGCCGCATACGAGGCCGTGTGCAGCGCCCACCCCGCCGAGGCAGTGGCGGCGACAACAACCGCGGCAGCGGCGACGACACCGGCAGACGACGCAGCCCTGCGCGCCGCGTGCGCGGTCGAGCTGATCCACGCATATTCGCTGGTGCACGACGACATGCCCTGCATGGACAACGACGTGCTGCGCCGCGGCAAGCCCACGGTGCACGTGCAGTTCGGCGAGGCGCAGGCCCTGCTGGCGGGCGACGCGCTGCAGGCGTTTGCGTTCGAGCTGCTCACGCCCGACGGCAGCGCCATACCGCCTGCCACACAGGCCACGCTGTGCCGCCTGCTGGCGCGTGCGGCGGGCTCGGCCGGCATGGCGGGCGGGCAGGCTATCGACCTGGCCAGCGTGGGCATTGCGCTGACCGAAGACCAACTGCGCCAGATGCACCGGCTCAAGACCGGTGCGCTGCTGCAGGGCAGCGTGCTCATGGGCGCCGTGTGCGGCCATGCCGCGCAGCCGGCCTACCAGGCGCTGTCAGACTATGGTGCGGCCATGGGCCTGGCGTTCCAGGTGGTGGACGACATCCTGGACGTGGTGGCCGATTCGGCCACGCTTGGCAAGACAGCCGGCAAGGATGCCGCGGCTGACAAGCCCACCTATGTGTCGCTGCTGGGCCTGGCACGGGCGCAGGCCTATGCGCAAGAGCTGCTGCAAGAGTCGTACGAGGCGCTCGCGCGCAGCGGACTGCCCGACACCCGCGCCCTGGGGGCGCTGGCCGACATGGTCGTGCGCCGCTCTCACTGAGCCCGTCTTCGCACCGTCCTCGCCCTGTTCATGCGCCGTGCTTGCCCCGTTGTTGCCGATCATGATGAAAACTAGCCCCTACCGCTTGTCCAGCAAGCGCTAGCAGCTATCAAAAGAATAGTAATGTCAACCACGACCTTTCCCCTGCTGCAGAACATCAACGCCCCGGCAGACCTGCGCCAGCTCTCGCGCGCAGACCTCAAGGCGCTGGCCACCGAGCTGCGCGAGTTCGTACTGCAAAGCGTCTCGCAGACCGGCGGGCACCTGAGCTCCAACCTGGGCACGGTGGAGTTGACGGTGGCCCTGCACCACGTCTTCAACACGCCCGAAGACCGGCTGGTGTGGGACGTGGGCCACCAGACCTACCCGCACAAGATCCTGACCGGCCGCCGCGACCGCATGCAGACGCTGCGGCAGATGGGCGGCATCTCGGGATTTCCGCAGCGGGCCGAGAGCCCGTACGACACCTTCGGCACGGCGCATTCCAGCACCAGCATCTCGGCCGCGCTGGGCATGGCCCTGGCAGCCAAGCTCAAGGGCGAAAACCGCCACGCGGTGGCCATCATCGGCGACGGCGCCATGACGGCCGGCATGGCGTTCGAGGCACTGAACAACGCCGGCGTGGCCGATGCCAACCTGCTCGTGGTGCTCAACGACAACGACATGTCGATCAGCCCGCCCGTGGGCGCGCTCAACCGGTACCTGGCACAGCTCATGAGCGGCCAGTTCTACGCGGCCGCCAAGAACGTGGGCAAGACCGTGCTCAAGCCCGTGCCGCCGCTGCTGGAGCTGGCCAAGCGCTTCGAGCAGCAGGCCAAGGGCATGGTCGTGCCCGCCACGCTGTTCGAGAAATTCGGCTTCAACTACATCGGCCCCATCGACGGGCACGACCTCGACTCGCTCATCCCCACGCTCGAGAACATCAAGAGCCTCAAGGGCCCGCAGTTCCTGCACGTGGTGACCAAAAAGGGCCAGGGCTACAAGCTGGCCGAGGCCGACCCCGTGGCCTACCACGGCCCCGGCAAGTTCGACCCCAGCGTGGGCCTGACCAAGCCCGCCACGCCGCCCAAGCCCACGTTCACCCAGGTCTTCGGTCAATGGCTGTGCGACATGGCTGCGCACGACACGCGCCTGGTGGGCATCACGCCCGCCATGCGCGAAGGCTCGGGCATGGTCGAATTTGAAAAACGCTTCCCCGACCGCTACTACGACGTCGGCATTGCCGAGCAGCATGCCGTGACCTTTGCGGGCGGCATGGCCTGCGAGGGCGTCAAGCCGGTGGTGGCGATCTACTCCACGTTCTTGCAGCGCGGCTACGACCAGCTGATCCACGACGTGGCGCTGCAGAACCTGCCCGTGGTCTTCGCGCTAGACCGTGCGGGCCTGGTGGGGGCCGACGGCGCCACGCACGCTGGGGCGTATGACATCCCCTTCGTGCGCTGCATTCCCAACATGAGCATGGCGTGTCCGGCCGACGAGCGCGAATGCCGCCAGCTGCTGTCCACCGCTTTCGCGCAGAACCACCCCGTGGCTGTGCGCTACCCGCGCGGCAGCGGCGCGGGCGTGGCGCCCCTGCCGGGGCTGGAAGGCCTGCCATTCGGCAAGGGCGAGATCCGCCGCGAGCGCCTGGGCACCGCTGGGCCCGACACCCCGCGCATCGCCATCCTCGCCTTCGGCACGCTGCTGTACCCGGCCCTGCAGGCCGGCGACGCGCTGGACGCCACCGTGGTCAACATGCGCTGGGCCAAGCCCATCGACGAGACCCTGCTGCGCGACGTGGCCGAGCGCCACGATGCGCTGGTGACGCTGGAAGAGGGTGCCATCCAGGGTGGCGCAGGCAGCGCTGTGACCGAGGCGCTCAACGCCATGGGCATCGTGCGCCAAGTGCTGCAGCTGGGTCTGCCGGATGTCTTCATCGAGCATGGCGACCCTGCCAAGCTGCTGGCACTGCAGGGCCTGGATGCCGCGGGCATCGAGCGGGCGATCCGCCAACGTTTTCTGGCGTCCTGATCTGCACACCGCCAGGGGCGGTGGTGCGTCAATGACTGCTGGCATGGGCGGCCCGCACGGGCCGTGCGCTGACGGCCGGCTGCGTTCGGAGCGTCGCCGCGTGCGGCGCCATCGCTTCGGTTTTACCTTGAACTGCGATCGGCCAGAGTGCGGCAGTTGCCGCTGCGGCCCTCGACGGCTTCGGCCGGGCGCAAAGATACCTCGCCCGGCGCCCGGGAAAACCTAGAGGGCAGTCTGCACCCCTGCCTTCTACAATTGCGACAAAAAGCAACGGGCCACCAGCCCGTGCGGGCGCTGCAAGGGCGCCCTGGCTGCTCCCTTCCGGCACTACCACCCCTCTGGAGACTTTTTGTATGGATCGCCGTTCGCTCATCAAGCACTCCGGACTGGCGGGTGTACTGGCCACAGGCGTTGCGCCGGCCGTGCATGCCCAGCCCACGCTGCGGTGGCGCATAGCATCCAGTTTCCCGCGCTCCTCGGACAACATCTTCGGCGGCGCCGAGGTGTTCGCGAAGGCCGTGCGCACCCTGTCCAACGGCAAGTTCGAGATCTCGGTCCACCCCGGAGGAGAACTCATGCCCCCGTTCGACGTGGTGGATGGCGTGCAGAGCGGCGCGGTGGAGATGTGCCACGCCGTGCCGTATTACTTCTACGCCAAGAACCCGGCGTTCGCGCTGGGTTGTGCGGTGCCTTTCGGCTTCAATGCCCGCCAGATGAGTGCGTGGATGCTGCATGGCAACGGGCGCAAGCTCATGAACGAGTTCTACGCCGGCTACAACATCGTGAGTTTTGCCTGCGGCAACACAGGCACGCAGATGGGCGGCTGGTTCCTGCGCGAGATCAAGACGCCTGCGGACTTCAAAGGCCTGAAGATCCGGGTGGGTGGCGGCTTGGTGGCCGAGGTCATGCAGAGGCTGGGCGCCGTTCCGCAGAGCCTGCCGGGCGGCGAGATCTACCAGGCGCTGCAAAAGGGCGTGATCGATGCGGCCGAGTGGATCGGCCCGTACGATGACCAGAAGCTGGGCTTCAACAAGGTGGCGCCTTACTACTATTACCCCGGCTGGTGGGAGGGCGGCCCCGAGGTCGACCTCTATGTGAACAAGAAGGCCTACGAATCGCTCACGCCAGACTACCGCTTCATCATCGAGGCTGCGGCATCGATAGCGCACACGGACATGCTCGCCCGGTACGACGCGCTCAATCCCAACGCGCTCAAGCAACTGGTGGCCGCCAAGACCAAGGTGCTGCCGTTTTCGCAGACCGTGATGGATGCCGCATTCAAGGCATCGATGGACGTTTTCGCGCAGAACGACTCCAAAAGCCCCGAGTGGAAAAAGATCTACGGCGACATGCGCAACTTCCAGCGCGACCAGATCCTGTGGTTCCGGTTTGCGGAAGCGCGGTATGACACGTTCATGTCGGCGCAGAAGATCTAGCTCCCCCTGAGTCGCCTGCGGCGCCTTCCCCCTGAGGGGGACGCACCCGGTGGCCTGGCGAAGCCAGTTCCACGGGTGCACTCGCATGGGGCGCGCCAGTTTCGGAGGCTGGCGAAGAAGCTTGCTCAGCATCGCGTCGCGCGCCTCTTGACGGGCTTTGGCCGATGCTTGCAGAACCCTGAAGCCCGTATGCGTGCGCCGGGCTTTCACGGGAAAACCCCCAAATCCGCGGGGGGGCATGTTCCTACAATCAATCGGGCTAGAAGGTTCTTGGCTGCGGGCGACCCGCTTGCGTGCCAGGGTGTGCAATCACAAGTATTTCGGAGAGAACCCATGGATCGTCGTTCAATCATCAAGCAGGCAGGTATTGCCGGTGTGCTGGCTGCTGGAGTGGCACCCGCAGTGCACGCGCAAGCCGCCGTGCGCTGGCGCCTGGCATCGAGCTTCCCCAAGCCCCTTGACACCATCTACGGTGGTGCCGAAGTGTTCGCCAACGCCGTCAAGGCCATGTCCGGCGGCAAGTTCGAGATCTCGGTCCATGCAGGCGGCGAGCTGATGCCTCCCTTCGGCGTGGTCGACGGCGTGCAGCAAGGCTCCGTTGAAATGGCCCACACGGTGCCTTACTACTTCTACGGCAAGAACCCCGCCTTCGCCCTGGGCTCGGCCATTCCTTTCGGCCTGAATGCACGCCAGATGAACGCCTGGATGCTGCACGGCAACGGCCGCAAGCTGCTGGACGAGTTCTACGGCGGCTACGGCATGCTCAGCTTTGCAGGTGGCAACACCGGCACGCAAATGGGCGGCTGGTTCCGCAAGGAAATCAAGACGGCAGCTGACCTGAAGGGCCTGAAGATGCGCCTGGGCGGCGGCCTGGTGGGCGATGTGATGACCAAGATGGGCGTGGTGCCCCAAAGCCTGCCTGGCGGCGAAATCTACCAAGCCCTGGAAAAGGGCACGATCGATGCGGCCGAGTGGGTGGGTCCGTACGACGACCAGAAGCTCGGCTTCAACAAGGTGGCTCCCAACTACTACTACCCCGGCTGGTGGGAAGGCGGTCCTGAAGTGGACTTCTTCATCAACAAGAAGGCTTTTGACGCCCTGTCGGCCGAGAACAAGGCCATCATCGCCGCCGCCGCCGCACAGGCATCGGTCGACATGCTGGCCAAGTACGACGCCCGCAACCCCGTCGCCTTGAAGCAACTGATCGGTGCCAAGACCAAGCTGCTGCCTTTCAGCAAGGAAATCCTGGACGCTTCGTACAAGGCATCGCTGGCCGTGTACGAAGAAAACAGCGCCAAGAGCCCCGAGTGGAAGAAGATCTACACCGACTTCGCGGCATTCCAGAAGGACCAGGTGGCATGGTTCCGCGTGGCAGAAGGCCGTTTCGACAGCTACATGCAGACCATCAAGCTCTGATCTGGCGCTGCGCCGGTCATTGCCAACAACAAAAACCGCGCTTCGGCGCAGTTTTTTTATGGGTGCGGCGCACCCGCTGTAGTCCGCGTGGTCAGCTGCGCGCGCGCCGGTAGTGCAGTGCGACCGCGCCTTTGCGCAGCGGCGTCGCAGCGACCAGTTCAAGCCGTCGAGTGCCAGGCAGCCCGCCTTCATACAGGGTCGGGCCGTGGCCTGCGATGCGGGGATGGACCAGGAACCGGTACTCGTCGATCAGGTCCAGCGCATCCAGCGCCGCCGCGAGCTTGCCACTGCCGAGCAGCACGCCACCCGGCATCGCATCCTTCAACTCCTGTACCTGCTTGAGCAAGGCCGTGCCGCCAGCAATGCGGTGGCTTTGGGTCCACGGGAAGTCTGCGCGTGTGGAAGACACCACGTACTTCGGCTTGGCCTCCAGCTTCACCGCCCACTCGCGCACGGCCGGCGGCGCCTGCACATCGCCGCACGCGACGGCCGGCCAGTAGCTCTCCATCATCTCGTAGGTGACGCGGCCCCAGAGCATTGCGTCGTACTCGTCCATGAGCTGGGTGAAGAAGGCATGCGTCTCGTCGTCGGCAATGCCCTCCTGGTGGTCGACGCAGCCGTCCAGGGTGAGGTTGAGGCTGAAGGTGAGAAGTCCCATGCGATGGCTCCGCGTTGGGTGTTCCGTGGCTTACAGCCGTTTTTTTAGCAATTGCGGCCGCTGCGACGGATACTGGTTATCGGTCAGATGCGGTGTTCGTCACGCAGGCCAAGTGGACCGCAACGCCGACATCCACCAAGCCGCCGACAGCCACGTGCACTTAAGGCTGCGATGGCACTCACGCTTCAGCCTGCGTGAGGAACGGATCGCGTGCTGATAGCCCTGCAGGTACAGCCTGGGCAGATCGCCCGGGTCATACGGCGGCGCTTTGACCGCGCATGCGGCGCCATACAAAGAGCGCCATGGCGGCTGAAAGCAGTATCAGCCCCCACTCAGAAAGCGTCGGTATGCCAACGCCGCCACCCAAGACCGCCAGGAGCCCTGGGCCACCAGCATCGATGATGACGCCGTTGGCTGTGAGATCGTCATCCCCCACCCCACCATCGACAATCGTCAAGGTGACCGTGTTGCCGGCGAAGACAGCTTGCCCAGGCGGCATCTTGTACCAATGCGCAGCGGCGCAGCCCGCACCCGAACAGTCAAAGCCCGCAGGGCTGGGACCGTACTTCCAGTACACCATGCCCGCCGGCAGAGCCGTGGGATAAGTGATGGTGATGGTGGCACTCGAACCGGCCACTCCGCTGTTCAAAACGAAATCAAAAAGCCCATGGGGGAACGCATAGCCCGGTGGCAGGCTCGGTGGTGATTTGGCGTGGCCAGTGGCTGGAATGAAACCTGCCGTGTTGGCCGTATCCACCGCCCAGGTCCCGCCGGCGACAACGGCGCGGGCATTGCCTGTTCCGGTGGCAGTCGCTGTATTGGGCGCCGAGCAACTGGCGGCGGGGGTGCCGCTACCTCCTGTACAACTCCAGGTCCATGGCGATCCTGATCCGACTGCGCTGGGCGTTCCCGCCAAGCACAGATTGGCTGCGGGCGCAAAACTCACGGCCACGTTGTTCGCCGTGCCGCAGGCGCCAACGATCGCCAATACCGTAAAACTCTGTTGAACTTGCGGCGCCGCGGCGAAGCTTGCATTGCCAGCTTGGTTGGCGTTGATGGTGCAGGTGCCGGGGCTGACCAGCGTCAATGCGCCACCCGTGGTGACGGTGCAAACGGGCGTGGTTGCGGACGTGAAACCAGGGATCAGTCCAGAGCTTGCGGTCGCTGTCAGGCCCAGGCTCGTTCCCATCGTCTGGGTGCCGGGGTTGGCGAAATTGATGGTCTGCGCATCCGGCACCGTGACCAGAGCACTGACGCGGCTCGCACCGATGACAAGGCCTGCCCCGGGCACAGCCGCAGCTGTCCCAGCCGCGGGCGACTGGATCACATTGATCATCGCAAATCTGACGGTTGTGCCGGCCACACTGCTTACGTTGACGGTGACAGGGGTGCGAGTCAGCAGCGCAGTGCCGCCTAAAGCGACGATCAGACGGGCTCCACCGACCGCAGAGGAGAATTGGTAGTCGGGAACATCGGTTGTCGGATACAACCCGACAAAAAGTGCCACATCGTTGAAGGAGACGCCGCCCACCAGTTTGACTCCAAAGTCTCCCCCGATGGACAAGGTGGTCGCGCCCACCGGGATAGCAATATCCTGGTAGAGAACGCAGCTGCGCTTTCCACTGGCCGTCAAGCTGACGCTGCCCAACGCTTGGTTGGCTTGGCCACTTGTAAAGCCGGGGACTGAAGTGAGTGTTTCGGTCCCGGGCGTCGTGACAGCGTTGTACGAACATGTCCCGGCCGCGCTGTTAGATGTGCTGGGACTTGTGGTGAATCCCGCGAGGCCTGCAGCGAAGTCGCCGTTGGTTAACAACTCCGTGACGGCGGCATGACCGCTGAGCATGCATGCGGAGGCGAGAACCGCCAGACCGCTCCGAACGAACCGTTGCAAAGCGCGCATGGCGTGATCCTTGTAAACACCGGATGCTACAGGTTTTGTAACAAATTAATGGTCACTGCCGTTGGGTTGCGCAAAAAAAGAAAAACCATGCTGTGCAGTTGTGCACGGTCATTGCCTCAAGCACCACTTGGGTTTGTGACCCGTCGCTGGTGTCCGGCCGTAGGTTCTGCCGCGCTCAAGTCGTGAGGTTCACTCCCAGGCTGTCCAGTTTTTTGGCATACGAGTCTCTGCGCTTTACCGCCTTTGCAGCGGTTTCGGCGGCAGCTTGGACGGCCTTGGGGCCCTTGTTCTCAGCAGCTTTGATCAATCCGAGCTTGTGAGCGGCATCTGCTTGGGCCCGTCTGAACGTGGCGATGAGTTCGGAATGTGCAACGGATGAATTCACAGGTGCTCCCACATCAATCAGTGCAGTTGCACTCAAAGCTTGACGCTGGTGCGCAGCAAGGCTGTTCTCAGTTCGCGAGTGGCGGACTTTGAAACATCCACCTGTTGAACAGCCAGGTCGAACGGTGAGCCTGGCTTGATATTCGAAGGCAGTATCTTTTTTGCTGGTTGCTTGCCAGGGAACGTGCCCTGACCCGGGCACATGCGAAGGGAAAACCCGAATTCTTCGAGTACACCTTTCGCATACAGCTCTGCCAATTGTTGGAACGTCACGAAGGTTGAACGTTTGACGTCTTTGTACCCAGGCTCATGGATGTCGCGAACGATCTCGAACTTACCCAGCGAATCTCGCTGCGTATCGGTAAAGGGATGCAGCCAGAACGTTTGACGAACGCCATCCTTTTTGGACACCAGCGTGTGCTCCACGGCTATATCTGTTAATAGCATTTTTATTTCCCTAGCTTTTACCGCTGCAGCTTGCACGGCAGCATCAGTCGCTATCGCTCCCAAAGTCGCAGACCATGTTGAATCAGATCAGATCAGATCAGATCAGATCAGATCAGATCAGATCAGATCAGATCAGATCAGATCAGATCAGATCAGCCTTCAGCCTTCAGCCTTCAGAGGTTTTCAGCCCCCGCTCTTTGGATGAATGCATCTGTTCGATACCGGGAGTCTATCCATGCAGTGACGCTGAGTCAGGATGCGAAGGCTTACCGTGCACGAACAGGTCGCGATCAAACGCCAAAAAAAACCGCGCCTCAGCGCGTTTTTTTTTGGCAAGGCCGCCCAAGCGTCCGGGCCTTTGCAATCACATTTGCCGAAACGCCTTCAGCTCCGCCCCGATCCGCTCGAACTCCGCCATCAGCTGCGGCGTCGCGCCATAGAACACCGTGAACTTGCCCGCCAGCGTGCGCACATACAGCCGTGGTGCAATCAACCAGCTCAAGCCCGGCACGCGGATCAGGCGCACATAGGCCAGGTCGTCGAACGCCATGGACTTGTCCCACACCCAGCGCTGGTGCAGGCCGCTGGGGGTGATGCGGGTGCGGCTGACCATGATGCTCAACCACGTCCAGGCCATGAGTGCCAAGCCGGCGATGAACCAGCCCGTGCCGTTGCTCACGCCGCTGCCCAGCGCGCCGCGCGACCACAGCTGGGCGAACCACAGGGTGCAGCCGCCCACGATCAGCGTGGCAAACGCCCGGAAGGTGGGCGAGAACGCCGCGCCTGTCACCTCGCCGTCTTTGGGAGCGAAGCGAAACGGCTCCATCAGCGGCTGCGGCGTGATGTTCATCAGCATGCGGACACCCCTTCTGTCTGCAGCCGCACCGAACAGGTCGTGATGCGTGCCATCGCCAGATCAGTGATCACTTCGCTGGTCACTCCGCCGGTCACTTGGCAGGCTCGGCAGGCGTAGCTGCTGCAGGGTCGGCCGGTGCTGCTGCGGGGTCTGCAGGCGGCGTGGCGGAGTCGCCGAACGGGTTCTCGCCGCCCGACGATGACTCTTCGCTGCGCATGTCGTCCGCGGGCACTTCGATCTGCACCTTGTCGGTGTCGATCACCTCGGCCTTGGGCAGGAACATGGTCACGGTCTGCGGCACGAAGATCACGATGGCCACCAGCAGCAGCTGCATGATCACCCAGGGGATCGCGCCCATGTAGATGTCGCTGGACAACACGGGTTTGGGAATGCGACCTTCCTTGAACAGCGTGTTGGCAATGCCGCGCAGGTAGAACAGCGCAAAGCCGAAGGGCGGGTGCATGAAGCTCGTTTGCATGTTCACGCACAGCAGCACGCCGAACCAGATCAGGTCGATGCCCAGCTTGTCGGCCACCGGGCCCAGCATGGGCAAGATGATGAAGGCGATCTCGAAGAAGTCGAGGAAGAACGCCAGGAAGAAGATGAACAGGTTCACCGCGATCAGGAAGCCGGTCTGGCCGCCGGGCAGGCCCGTGAGCATGTGCTCCACCCATTTGGCGCCGTCCACGCCCTGGAACACCATCGAGAACACGCGCGCACCGATCAGGATGAAGACCACCATGGCGGTGAGGCGCATGGTGCCCTGCATGGCCTCCCACAGCAGCGACCAGTTCAGGCGCTTGTGGATGGCGGCCAGCAGCATGGCGCCGACCACGCCCATGGCACCGGCTTCGGTGGGGGTGGCGATGGCAGTGTCGATACCGGGCAGGCCGCCCATGGAGCCCAGCACCGCAAAGATCAGCAGCGCCGAGGGGATGATGCCGCGCAGGCATTTCAGCCACAGCTTGGCGCCCGACATGGTGCGGGCTTCCTTCGGGATGCCTGGCAGGTAGTGCGGCTTGAACACGCCAAGGAAGAACGTGTACCCCGCAAAGATCAGCACCTGCAGGATGGACGGGCCCCAGGCGCCGCGGTACATGTCGCCTACCGAGCGGCCCAGCTGGTCGGCCATGACGATCAGCACGAGCGACGGCGGCACCAGCTGCGTGATAGTGCCCGAGGCGGCCAGCACGCCGGTGGCGTAGCGCATGTTGTAGCCGTAGCGGATCATCACGGGCAGCGAGATCAGCGCCATGGCGATCACCTGGCCGGCCACGGTGCCGGTGATGGCACCCAGGATGAAGCCCACGATGATGACCGAGTAGCCCAGGCCGCCCCGCACGGTGCCGAAGAGCTGGCCCATCGAGTCGAGCATGTCTTCCGCCAGGCCGCACTTCTCCAGGATGGCGCCCATGAAGGTGAAGAACGGGATCGCCAGCAGCAGTTCGTTGGACAGGATGCCGAAGATGTTGATGGGCAGGTTGGCCATGAAGACGGGCGGGAACCACCCCATCTCGATGGCGAAGAAGCCCGACGCCAGCCCCAGGGCGGCGAGGGAGAAGGCAACGGGGAAGCCGATCAGCATCACCACCACCAGCCCCGCGAACATGATCGGGGCGAAGTTTTCCATGTGCATTTTGTTGTTCCTGAAATTCCGGGAGTGAGAGCGCGGCAGGCCGTTCTAGCCAATAGGGCCGGGGTGCCGCGGATTCTTCTTCATGGCGCGTCTCTTGGCGGCCGAAGGAGCGGGCTGCTGCTTACTGCACCGGCTTTTCGTAGTGGGTGTTCATCTGATAGATGCCGCGCAGGTAGGCCACGCGCTTGATGATCTCGGCGACGCCTTGGAGGAACATCAGGCTGAAACCCACGGGCATCAGCACGATGGCGGGCCAGCGGATCAGGCCGCCGGAGTTGCCCGACATTTCGCCCGACAGGAAGGCACGTTCGAACAGGGGCCAGCTCAGGTAGGCGATGAGCGCCATGGCGGGCAGCAGGAACAGCGCCAGGCCCATGATGTCCACATACACCTGCTTGTTGCCGCGCAGCTTGCCGTAGATGATGTCCACGCGCACGTGCTCGTTGAGCATCAGCACGAAGGGCGCGCCCAGCATGACGGTGGCCGCAAACAGGTACCACTGGATCTCGAGCCAGGCATTGGAGCTCATGTCGATGCCGTAGCGCACGAAGGCGTTGCCGGCAGAGATGAGCGCGGCGGCGAGGACGGTCCAGGTGGCTATCTTGCTGAGCTTGCTGGAAATCCAGTCCATGCCCAAGGCCAATTTGAGTAGTGCTGACACGTTGTGTCTCCTGAGTATGAAAATGGGGCGGGCCCAATGCGCTGCCGGGCCCGAGGGTGTCTGAAAGTAACGCGCATCCTACTCCCCAAGCGCTGAAGAAAGCCTGACGCGCCGACATGGGGTTTTCCTCAGGGTCGGGCTCCTGGATCGGCGCTTTCCGGGGCTTTGCGCACCGGTATCCCCACACCATTTTCCCTCTCGGCACCATCCCCGCAGCGATGCCCTGTGGCCCCCGGGGCCTGTGCGACCCTGGTGGTCTGGCCACTGCCGTCCGGGTCTCGCGGCCCGGGCGCTTTCTCAGGCGGCCTTGGCGCGAGAGGCCCGCTTGGGCTTGGCAAAGCGCCACCATGGCAGCACCGTGCTCATCGCCAGCACCTCGCCGCAGCGCAGCGGCGTGTAGCCTGGCAGCCCGGCCATCTGCTGCAGCCAGTCGGGCGTCTGCAGCAGGGTGCGCAGGGCGAGAGTGGCGGGCTGGTCCAGGCTGGCCTTCAGGCATGCCAGGTGGTAGCGCTCGCGCACCAGTGGCACAAAGCCCAGTCCGCGCGCCCGCGCCGCCAGCTCGATGCCCACGCCCACGTCGGCCGCGCCGGCGGCCACGGCCTGGGCCACGGCGGTGTGCGATGGCTCGTCGGACGCATAGCCGGCCAGCGTGCCGGGCGCCAGCCCGTCCTGCGCCAGCAGTTCGTCGATGAGCACCCGCGTGCCGGAGCCCAGCGGCCGGTTCACGAACCGCGCCCCGGTGCGGGCCACGTCGGCCAGGGTGTTCAATTGCAGCGGGTTGCCCGGCGCCACGATGAGGCCCTGCGTGCGCTGGGCAAAGCCGATGACCTTGTGCAGGCCCGGCTGCAGCAGCGGCTGGTAGGTGCGTGCCGTCAGCGAATCGGCCTGGGCGTTCTCCACCGTGTGAAACCCCGCCAGCGTGCAGCGCCCTTCGTTCAGCGCGCGGATAGCGTCCACGCTGCCGGTGAAGCGGATGTCCAGGTGCAGCCCGCCAGTGCGGCCCGGGGCCGCCGCGTGGGCGCGCAGTGCGGCCAGCGCGTCGTCGTGGCTGGCGTACAGCGTCAGCACGTGGGCCTGGGGGTCAAAGGCGACGGCGAACGCACGCTCCAGGTCTGCATGCAGTGCCGCGATCTGCGGCGCCAGGCGCGCCTGGGCCTGCCGCTCGGCCCACAGCAGCTTGGTGCCGAACTCGCTGAGCTGCGCAGACTGGCCCTTGCCCCAGATGATCAGCTCGCCGCCCAACTGTTCTTCCCAGCGCTTGAGCGCGCCCCAGACATGGCGGTAGGACAGGTCGAGCGCGCGCGCCGCGCCCGAGATGGAGCCGTGCTCCGCCACGGCCTGCAGCAGTTCCGGCAAGGGGTTGCGAATGAGTGCGGTGCCCGCGTCGCGGCTCAGCGTGTAGTGGAGTTGGACCCTATGCACAGGATTTCATATGGCTGGATATTGGCAGGGTGCCTACGATAGCCCAATTCAATATATGTCCACGCTGACCGAAAGCGCGAGCACAGCGCTGCAACTCACCCTCTCCTTCGACCCGGTCCTGTGGGCCATCGTGGGCCGCTCGCTGTCCGTCAGCGGCACGGCCTGCGTGCTGGCCTGCGGCCTGGGGTTGGTGCTGGGCGCGTGGCTGGGTGTGGCGCGGTTTGCCGGGCGCGGTGCGGTGCTGGCGGTGCTCAACACGCTGCTGGCCGTGCCGTCCGTGGTGGTGGGGCTGGTGGTGTATTTGCTGCTGTCGCGCAGCGGGCCGCTCGGGTCCCTGGGCTGGCTGTTCAGCTTCAAGGCCATGGTGCTGGCCCAGGCCATCCTGGTGCTGCCGGTGGTCACCGCGCTCACGCGGCAGGCGGTGGAAGACGCCGAGCGCGCGCACGGCGAACAGCTGCGGTCCCTGGGTGCAGGCACGTTGCTGCGCAGCCTGCTGCTGGCGTGGGACGAGCGCTACGCGCTGCTCACCGTGCTGATCGCCTCGTTCGGGCGCGCCATCTCCGAAGTGGGTGCGGTGATGATAGTGGGCGGCAATATCGACGGCTTCACGCGGGTGATGACCACGGCCATTGCGCTCGAGACCAGCAAGGGCGACCTGCCGCTGGCGCTGGCGTTGGGCATCGTCCTGCTGGCCGTGGTGCTGGCGCTCAATGTGGTGATCGCCCTGGTGCGCCGATGGCGCGAACGGGTGGACGGCGCGGCCTCCGGCATGCCGGTGGGGGTGGCCGCATGAGCGCAGTGCACCCCACCCAAGGCGTGGAGATGGCCGGCGCGCCAGGCCAGCCAGCAGCCAACGACGGCGCCCCCTGGGTGGACCTGCGCCACGTCTCGGTGCGCTATGGCGCCGTGGTGGCGCTGGCGAATGTCAGCCTGTGCATCGTGCCCGGCGAGCGCGTGGCGCTGGTGGGTGCCAACGGCAGCGGCAAGAGCACGTTGCTGCGCGTGCTGCACGGCCTGGCCGGTGCCGATGCCAAGGCCGGCGACGGCGGCGGCCTGCACTGCAACCGCACGCTGCGCCAGGCCATGCTGTTCCAGCGGCCGCACATGCTGCGCACCAGTGCCCTGAACAACGTGGCGCTGGCGCTCTGGCTGCGCGGCATGCGCTGGCGCGACGCGCGGCTCCATGCGCTGACTGCGCTGCAGCGCGTGGGGCTGCAGGACATCGCCGCGCAGAACGCCCGCACCCTGTCGGGCGGGCAGCAGCAGCGGCTGGCACTGGCCCGTGCCTGGGCGCTGCGGCCCGATGTGCTGCTGCTGGACGAGCCCACCGCCAGCCTGGACCCGCACGCCAAGCGCGAGGTCGAGGCCCTGATGGCCGACTTCGCCGCCAGCCACGGCGCTGGCGGCCCCGCCCACCCGGTGACCATGGTGTTCAGCAGCCACAACCTGGGCCAGGTCAAGCGCCTGGCCAGCCGGGTGATCTACATGGAGCACGGCCGCCTGGTGGCCGACCTGCCGGTGCACGACTTTTTCAACGGCCCCCTGCCCGAGGCCGCCCGTCTGTTTGTCAAAGGAGAACTGGTATGAAAAAAACCGCCCCCCACGCTCGCCACCCCGTGCCGTCGCTGTCGCCCGAGGGCTCCGCTTTCTCGTCCCGGGGCGGCCCGGCGGTGCCGAGTTTTAAGCTTTTTGGCCCTGTACCGCGCATTCAGCAAGCGCTGGTAGCTATTATTTTTGTAGCATCTGGCGCAGCGTCCGCGCAGAGCATCACGATGGCGTCCACCACGTCCACCGAGCAGTCGGGGCTGTTCGGCCACCTGCTGCCCGAGTTCAAGAAGACCAGCGGCATCGACCTGAAGGTGGTGGCCCTGGGCACGGGCCAGGCGCTGGACATGGCGCGCCGGGGCGATGCCGACGTGCTGTTCGTGCACGACCAGGCAGCCGAGGAAAAATTCGTGGCCGATGGCTGGGGCGTGAAGCGCTACCCCGTCATGTACAACGACTTCATCCTCGTCGGCCCCAAGGACGACCCCGCCGGCACGCGCGGCAAGGACATCGTGCACGCGCTGCAAAAGCTCGCGGCGGGCAACGGCAGCTTCGTCTCGCGCGGCGACAAGAGCGGCACGCACGCTGCCGAGCTGCGCTACTGGAAGCTCGCTGGCGCCGACGCAGCCAAGGGCAGCGGCTACAAGGAATGCGGCTGCGGCATGGGCCCGGCGCTCAACATCGCGGCGTCGAGCAATGCTTACGTGCTGGCCGACCGCGGCACCTGGCTCAACTTCAAGAACCGCGCCGACCTGGCGGTGCTGGTGGAGGGCGACACCCAACTCTTCAACCAGTACGGCGTGATGGTGGTCAACCCCGCCAAGCACCCGCATGTGAAGGCAGCAGAAGCGCAGAAGTTCGTGGACTGGGTGGTGTCGCCCGCCGGCCAGCAGGTCATCGCCAGCTACAAGATCGGCGGCGAGCAGCTGTTCTTCCCGAACGCAGGAAAGTAATCCCCCCTGAGTCGCGCCGGTTGGCTAACCCCTCCGGGGTTGAGGCATCCTCCGATGGGGGCTCAGCCCCACAGGCCCGGCTTGTTAACCATCAGGTAGAACACCACCACCATCGCGACGAAGGCGGGGTAGCCCAGGGCCTCCCACCAGCGGGCGCAGCGCCAGTACCGCGGGGGCAGGGCGCTGCCTGTGCGCGCAGCCTCTGCCGCCATGTCGCGCATGCGCAGCTGCAGCCACACCACCGGCAGCCAGCAGGCGCCCGCCAGCACATACAGCCCCAGCGACAGCGCCAGCCACGGCGTTGTCAAAGGCAGGCCCAGCATGTACGCCATGCCCAGCCCTGTGGCAGGTTGGACGAACACCGTGGGCGTGGTGAACCACCAGTCGGCCCGCACCACCAGCCGCGTGACCACGGCCTGCGCCTGCACGTTGCCGCTGCGGTTGGTGAAGAACATGTAGAACGCCGAGCCCAGGCCCGTGCCCACCAGCAGCATGCTGGAGATGATGTGGACCCACTTCAGGGTGAGGTACAGGCTCATGGTCGGCTTGTTTGCGCAGCGCGCGGCGTGGCCTGCAGCAGCACCCACAGGATGGTGGCGATCGGCAGGTTCTTGGTCAGCGGGCCCAGCGGGTGCAGCCACAGGTCGGGCTGGATCACGGTGGCCAGCACCGTCATGGTGGCCATCAGCAGCAGCGCGCCGGCATACGCCATGCGGCCCGGGCGCCATGCCATCCACAGGCCCAGCGCAGCATCGGCGGCTGCTCCGGCAAGGATGAGTGCAGCGGTGAAGCCGGGCGTGTTCAGCGCGGCGGGCAGGCCCGCCAGCAGGTCGCGGCTTTGGCCGTGCAGCTCCCACACGCTGACCACGGCAGTCGCCAGCCACACTGCGACCAGGCTGTAGCGCAGCAGGCGCTCCGTGGCTCTGGGCAGGGCACTCACGCGGCTTCTTCCACCACGTCGGTCACCATGCCCCACTTTGCAAACTCGGGCGTGAAGGACTCGAGCGTGAGCAGGCTGGTGCTGGTGTGCGCGCCCAACGGCAAGGCGTCGCCGGCGGCCAGGCGCCGCGCCAGCAGCACGGCGGCCATGCACGGTATCTCCGGGCCGTGGTCGTTGTCGGCCGCGATGTGCCATGCACGGCGGCGTGGTGTGCCCTGCGCGTCCACGCCGGCCACGCGCACCACCATGCCGCCCAGCGGTGTGCCCAGCACATCCAGCACGCCGCCTGCGCGGTGCAGCAGCCCAGCCAGGCGTTCGGGGTGCGGCAGCAGGCCCCAGTGGCGCAGCGCGGCGATGGCGGCAAAACTGCGCTGCGCCAGGCCCACCTCCAGCGCGGCTCGGAACACCATGCGGTCGCGCACCTGGTAGCGCTGTGGGAACAGCTCCAGGTCCGGGATGTCGCACACCGCGGCCAGGCGGGGGCGCAGCCGCTGGAAGTGCACCGGCACAGGGTCGGCCCAGCCGCGCCGGGGCTGCCACTGGCCGCCCTCCCACACGGGGATGGGCATGCCGCAGTAGCTCAGCACCGCGGCCAGCGTGGCCTGCCCGCGCGGTGCGCGCTGGGCCGGTGCGATGCAGATGTCGATGCTGTCGATGTGCTGCCAGCCGGCGCACAGGTGGTCGATGACGGCGGACGACAGCGCGGGCACGGTGCTCGCGCCCGTGATGGCCGTGCGCTGCGCCGCGGCGAAATCGCCGTGCACCGCCGCTGGAAAGTCGCACACGAAGCGGCGCCCGTCGGCCAGGTCGATGTAGTGCGCGCCGGCCTGGGCCGCTGCCTGCGCCACGGCGTAGGCCTGCGCCTGGAACGGGCCGGCCGTGTGGATGACCAGGCCCACGCCCCAGGCGCGCAGCTGGTCGGCCAGGCCCGGGGCTTGGTGGTCCAGTGCCACGCCGCGTGCGCCGTGGTGCAGCGTGTCTGCCAGCGCTTGAGCGCGGGCTGCATCGCGGCCTGCCACCAGCAGGGTCATTTGGTGGTGCTGGGCCGGGTCGCCCGCCAGGGCGCGGCAGATGCGCGCGCCAAAGTTGCCGTAGCCGCCCAGAACCAGTGTGGTGAGTGCTGTCACGGATGAGAAGGATGAACGGAGTGCATGAAGTCGGGCCCGGCGCCGAGCGATGTGGGTAGTGCGGGCAGTGCCTGCAGTCCGGGCGCTGCGGCTGCGCTGCCCGCGGTGGGCCGTGTGGTGCTGGAGAGCAGGGCCTGCAGTGCCTTGCGGCGCGGCTGCATCTCGGTGGCGTACCAGGCCGGCACGCTGGCCGATGCCATGGGCTTGCTGTACAGGTAGCCCTGGATGGCGTGCAGGCCCGCGGCAGCCACGGCCTGCAGTTCGCCCGCGGTCTCCACGCCCTCCACGACCACCGACAGGCCGAACTCGCGGGTCAGCGCGCCGATGTGCCGCAGCAGCGACTGCCTGCGCGCATCGCTGGCCAGTTGCTGCACGAACAACCGGTCGCACTTGACGCCCGCGATCGGCAGGTCCGCCAGCATGCCCAGCGACGAGTAGCCGGTGCCGAAGTCGTCCATCACCACCGCGATGCCCAGTGTGCCCAGCGCCTGCAGCGCGTCCACCATGGGTGCACCCAGCGCGATCACGGCGTGCTCGGTCATCTCCAGCCGCAGCGCGTGGTGGGGCAGGGCGCGATGCGCGAGTTCTGCGCGCAGCCAATCTGAGAAGCCAGTCGCCAGCAACGTGCTGGGTGCCACGTTCACGCTGATGGTGATCTGCAGCAGCCCTTGTTCGCGCCACGCCGCCAGGCAGTCCAGCGCGTTGCGCAGGATCATGCGGTCCACATCGCCGGTGCGGCCCTGCAGCTCGCAGGCCAGCAGAAAAATTTCGGGGTTGAGTGGGCCCAGGGCCGGGTCTTTGACGCGCAGCAGCGCTTCGAACTGCACGCCGGGCTGGCGCAGGTCCACGATGGGCTGAAAGTGCAGCGCCAGCCGGTCGGGCTGCAGCAGGTCGTGCAGCCGGTCGGCAATCAGGGACAGCTGCATGTCGCGCTCGGGGTTGTGCGCCATGTTGGAGGCCCGCATCATCGACAGCCCGCGGCGCAGCAACTGCTGGCGGCCCGCGTCGAAGTGCATGTTGCGCAGCTGCTCTACTGCCAGGGCCGTGCCGAACACCAGCACGCAGACCAGCAACGCACTGTTGTGCGCCGTGTCGCCAGCCGGGACGCTGAGCAGACCGAACGTGTTGACCAGCAGCCAGTGCAGCAGCAGGATGGCCGCGCCGCACACGGCTTTTTCTTCCCACGACCGGCGCAGCAGATGGGGTGTGAGCACGCTCATCTTCACCGCCCGGTGGCGGATGGAGGTCCACGTGGCCAGGCACAGCGCAATGGCCGCCGCCAGCACGATCGCCGCCCAGTTCACCGTGGCGAAGCTGCGCACCAGGTCCTGGGTGATGGTGAAGTGCGCCAGCAGCATGCCCGCCGCCAGGCAGGCCCCCGCCATCGCGATGTGCAGTTTGCGGGCGCTGGTGCTCAGCGTCGGGATGGTCAGCCGCGTGCTCACCGCCATGATGATGAGCCCGCTGAGCGCGGGCACCAGGTCGAGTGCCACGGCGTGGTGCGCCAGCTCTTCATACAGAAAGAGGCCCACCACATCCAGCGCCCACACGATGCAGCCGATGCCCAGCGATGCGTGCGATGCACTCACGCGCCGGCTGGGCGGGTCGGCCGAAAAGGCCGTGTGCTCCACCAGGCGCTGGCACACATGCACCACCAAAGACGCAGTCACCCAGAACAGCAGGCCTTGCAGCGGCGCAGGAAAACCCACCCCGAACGCCTGCGCGGCGTCATGCCAGATTGAAACCATGTTGCCCCACCCCCGTTGTAGGCGGTCATCATACGACCCGTGGACGGGCCCACTGTTGCGCTCAGTTGACGATGGCCACGCCCTTGATCTGCGCGTACACCGGCTTGCCCGGCACCAGGCCGAGCACGCTGGCCGAGCGCTGGGTCACCCGCGCCAGCAGCCGCGTGGGCCCGGCGTCCAGCGCCACCATCAGCTGGCCCGGGCTGTCGTGCGCCAGGTGGGCCACCGTGGCCGGCAGGATGTTGAGGATGCTGGTGTCCGCGGGCGGCGTGAGCGCAATGCTCACGTCCCGCGCCTGGATGCGCAGGCGGATGGGTTCGCCCACGGCATGCTCGCCGGGGCTGACCAGCAGCAGCTGCCCGCCTGCGAACGCCACTGTGGTCACCACGTCGTGGTCGTCGTGCTGCGTGACGTGACCGTCGATCACCGTGGCGGCAGCGTCGCCATGGGCCAGGGGCAGGTCCAGCCGCACCAGCAGTTCGGACGTGGGGCCATGGGCGCGCACGCGGCCATCGTCCAGCAGCACCATGTGCGCGGCCAGACGCGCCACTTCGTCGATGGCGTGGCTCACGTACAGCACCGGGATGTCGAGCGTGCGCTGCAGTGTGTCGAGGTAAGGCAGCACCTCGGCCTTGCGCTGTGCGTCCAGCGCGGCCAGGGGCTCGTCCATGAGCAGCAGGCGCGGGCTGGTGGCCAGGGCGCGTGCAATGGCCACGCGCTGGCGCTCGCCGCCCGACAGGGCCTGGGGCTTGCGGTCCATCAGGTGGTGGATGCCCAGCAGGTCCACCGCTTGCTCCAGCGCCACCTGGCGGCGCGCGGGCGGCGTGCGCTTTTGGCCATAGCCAATGTTGCCCTGCACCGTCAGGTGGTCGAACAGGCTC
>Ga0209023_10002526_pt1 | contig 22736 bp, 24 predicted proteins | sample LakOneMetagenome_FD_187468 | JGI IMG/M metagenome (GOLD analysis project Ga0209023, IMG submission 187468) | Freshwater and sediment microbial communities from Lake Erie, Canada (SPAdes) (version 2) | ecosystem: Environmental > Aquatic > Freshwater > Lentic | place: Lake Erie, Canada...
CAATACGTTGAATGTCTTCAACAGCAACAGGGTCAACTCCAGCAAAAGGTTCGTCTAATAAAATAAATTTTGGATCGGTTGCCAAACATCGTGCTATTTCAGTTCTACGGCGTTCACCACCCGAAAGCAAGTCGCCTCTATTGGTGCGAATGTGTTCTAAACTAAATTCAGCAATCAAGCTTTCCATTTTGGCAATTTGCTCTTCTTTGGTGTGCTTTGTAAGTTGCAACACACTTAAAATATTATCTTCAATACTCAATTTTCTAAATACAGAAGCTTCTTGTGCCAAATATCCAATGCCGTTTTGAGCACGTTTATACATTGGAAATTCAGTGATGTTCATGTCGTCTAAATAGATATTTCCTGAATTTGGTTTAACCAAACCGACAATCATGTAGAATGAAGTAGTTTTTCCGGCGCCATTCGGACCTAAAAGCCCAACAATTTCGCCCTGATTTACTTCAACAGAAATCCCTTTTACAACACTTCTTCCTTTGTAAGTTTTAACTAAATTTTCGGCTCTGAGTTTCATTAATTTGAAGATTTTATAATTTGGAAATTTGAAAATGCCAAATCAGAATGTTGATATAAATTTATATTTTGGAAAATTAAGAAAAAATATACGATTGTCAATTGCTGTTAACAAATCGTTCAGAATATAATTTTCAAATTCTTTCATTTTCAAATTTTCAAATCTTCTAAGGCTTCCCAAAATTCATAGGCTCTTCGTAAATGCGGAATCACGATAGTTCCACCAACCAAAGTGGCAATTCCCATGGCTTCCATCATTTCTTCTTTAGTGATGCCTTCTTTGTACGATGTTTCTAAGTGGTATTTGATGCAATCGTCACAACGTAAAACCGTTGAGGCAACCAGTCCTAACAGCTCTTTGGTTTTTACATCCAAAGCACCTTCAGCATAAGCATTGGTGTCTAGATTAAAAATGCGTTTAACAATTTTATTGTTATCAGCTAATAATTTTTCGTTCATTTTAGAACGATATTCGTTGAATTCTTTAACTTGATTGTTCATCTTTTACTCTTTTTTTAGCTACCATTGCAGCAATAAAAATACTTACTTCATATAATGCTAATAGCGGAATAGCTACAATTACTTGGCTAGGAATGTCAGGTGGTGTTACAATAGCAGCTACAGTTAAGTTTATTACGATTGCAAATTTTCTATATTTTCTTAAAAATTCAGGAGTTACTAATCCTAATTTAGCTAAAAAATAAATGATGATTGGCATTTCAAACACTAGACCACTACCTACTAAAGATGTTTTAACCATACTTACATAGGAATCGACCGTAAATTGGTTGATCACTGTGCTACTTACATTAAATGTTCCGAAAAAATTTATAGACAAGGGAAGTACAATATAGTATCCAAAAAGTACTCCAATAAAAAATAAGATGGAAGAGACTATTATAAATGAACCAGCGTGTTTGCGTTCGTTTTCATAGAGTGCCGGACTGATAAATTTCCATACTTGCCATAGAATGTATGGGAAACTTAGAATAAACCCTACGGTGACTAAGGTCCAAATATACATCGAAAATTGACCGCCAACTTCAGTATTTTGAATAATAAATTGGAATTTTGTAGCACAAGCATAGGTGTCATCTACACCAAAAAAATGCGTTACCTCACAAAAAAAACGATAGGTTATAAAAGTCGGATCTTTTGGGCCAAAAATGACCGTGTCAAAAATAAAATCATCTATAAAATAACACGCACAAGCTAAAATTAATATCGCTGCTGTGCTTTTAACCATTAACCATCTTAAATCTTCAAGATGATCCATAAAGGACATTTCCTTCATTTCTTTCTTTGCCATTATACTATTCCTTCTTTTAAAATGTCATGTAAATGGATAACACCTTTGTAGTTACCATTATCAACTACCACTAATTGAGTGATAGAAAAATCTTCCATAATATTCAATGCATCTACAACCATATCTGATGATTTAATCATTTTCGGATTTATCGTCATGATGTCTTGTGCGGTCAAACCCGAAATGGTTTCTGTTTTATTCAGCATTCTTCTAATATCGCCATCGGTAATGATTCCAACTACTTTATTGTCTTCAACTACGGCTGTTACTCCAAGACGTTGTTCGGAAATAGTTACAATCACATTTTTTATACTTGATTCCGGGCGAACTATTGGTTTTCGAGTTTCATCTAACATATCACTTACGCGAAGCAGAAGTTTTTTACCTAATGCACCACCAGGATGGTATTTAGCAAAGTCTTCTGGTCCAAAATTTCTAAGTTCCATCAAACAAACAGCTATTGCATCACCCATAACCAATTGTGCTGTGGTACTGTTGGTTGGTGCTAAATTATTAGGACAAGCTTCACTTTCAACAAACGTATTTAAAGTGTAATGAGCTTCTTTTCCTAAATAAGAAGTAGTGTTGCCGGTTATGGCAATTAACTTGTTTCCAAATCTTTTTAATAACGGAACCAGTACTTTTATTTCGGGACTATTGCCGCTTTTGGAGATGCATATTACAGTATCGCCATTTTGAACCATACCTAAATCACCATGAATGGCTTCTGAAGCATGCAAAAACATCGATGGTGTACCTGTTGAATTGAGTGTAGCCACGATTTTTTGAGCAATAATAGCGCTTTTTCCTATACCTGTTACAATCAAACGTCCTCTAGAATTATAAATTAATTCAACAACCTCTGCAAAGCTATTGTCTATGTAATCAGTTAGTTTTGCTATAGACTGACTTTCGGAAAGTAACGTCTTTTTGGCCGATTCAATAATGTTTTCTTTAGCTGTCAAAATAGATTTGTTATAGATTTGTTATTAAATTTGTATGAATAAAAGAAAGTTGTATATTTATGGTTGCAAATTTATGTAAAAATACTATTAAGTAAGAATGAATTCAAACGAAATTGACATACACAAAGAATTAAAAAAATATTTTGGTTTTAACCAATTTAAAGGTTTGCAAGAGCAAGTGATAAAAAGCATTGTTGCTAAGGATAATACATTTGTTATCATGCCAACTGGTGGAGGAAAGTCGTTATGTTACCAATTGCCAGCATTAATTCAAGAGGGAACTGCTATTGTAGTTTCTCCTTTAATTGCGTTAATGAAAAATCAAGTGGATGCCATTAGAAGTTTATCGTCTGAAAACGGTATCGCTCATGTTTTAAATTCTTCATTAACCAAAACAGAAATTAATCAGGTAAAAAAAGATATTGTATCTGGAATTACCAAACTATTATATGTAGCTCCCGAATCGTTAACTAAAGAAGAATATGTGGAGTTTCTTCAAAGTGTGCCAATATCTTTCGTTGCGATAGACGAAGCGCATTGTATCTCAGAATGGGGTCATGATTTTAGACCAGAATATAGAAATTTAAGAACCATTATTAAACAATTAGGTGATGTCCCTGTTATTGGTTTAACAGCAACAGCAACGCCAAAAGTTCAAGAGGATATACTCAAAAATTTAGATATGTCGGATGCTACTACGTTCAAAGCATCGTTCAACCGTCCGAATTTATACTACGAAGTACGTACCAAAACCAAAAATATTGAAGCTGATATTATTCGTTTTATCAAACAACACAAAGGAAAATCGGGAATTATTTATTGCTTAAGCCGTAAAAAAGTAGAAGAGATTGCTCAAGTGTTACAAGTAAACGGAATCAGTGCGGTGCCTTATCATGCAGGTTTAGATGCTAAAACTCGTGCCAAACATCAAGATATGTTTTTGATGGAAGATGTTGATGTTGTGGTGGCTACCATTGCTTTCGGGATGGGAATTGACAAACCCGATGTTCGTTTTGTAATTCACCATGATATTCCAAAATCGTTAGAAAGTTATTATCAAGAAACAGGTCGTGCCGGACGCGATGGTGGCGAAGGACATTGCTTGGCTTATTATTCGTACAAAGATGTTGAAAAATTAGAAAAATTTATGTCGGGTAAACCCGTTGCCGAACAAGAAATTGGTTTTGCCTTGTTGCAAGAAGTAGTGGCTTATGCCGAAACCTCGATGTCAAGACGTAAATTCTTATTGCATTATTTTGGAGAGGAATTTGATAGTGAGACCGGTGAAGGTGCCGATATGGACGATAATGTTCGCAATCCGAAAGTAAAAGTAGAAGCCAAAGACAATGTAAAAAAACTCTTGGAGGTTGTTCGCGATACCAAGTATTTATACAAATCAAAAGAAATTGTTTTTACCCTAATTGGACGAGTAAATGCAACTATCAAAGCCCACAGAACCGATACTCAAAGTTTTTTTGGTTGTGGAAAAGATCAAGAAGAACGCTATTGGATGGCGTTAATTCGCCAAGTTTTAGTTGACGGATTATTGTCAAAAGATATTGAAACCTACGGAATTTTAAAAGTTTCGGATAAAGGGCATGAATACATTGAACATCCAATTTCATTTATGATGTCTGAAGATCATGAATACAATGAAGCAGAAGATGATGCTATTGTTACCGCAGCAAAATCAACCGGTACCGCCGACGAAGCTTTAATGACTATGTTGCGTGATTTGCGTAAAAAAGTGGCCAAAAAATTGGGCGTGCCACCATTTGTTGTTTTTCAAGATCCATCACTCGAAGATATGGCGTTGAAATATCCAATTTCTATGGATGAATTAATAAATATTCATGGAGTAGGAGAAGGAAAAGCTAAAAAATATGGTAAAGATTTTATCGAATTAATCAGTCGTTATGTTGAAGATAATGATATCATTCGACCTGATGATTTGGTTGTAAAATCAACTGGAGCCAATTCGGCAAATAAATTATACATCATTCAAAATATTGATCGTAAGCTTTCACTTGAAGATATTGCGTCTGCCAAAGGGATGAAAATGGATGATTTGTTAAAAGAAATGGAGCAAATTGTTTATTCGGGCACCAAATTAAATATTAAATATTGGATTGATGATTTACTTGATGAAGAGCAGCAAGAAGAAATTCATGAGTATTTTATGGATTCTGAAACAGATAAAATTGAAGAAGCCTTAAAAGAATTCGATGGCGATTACGACATTGAAGAATTGCGTTTAATGCGAATTAAATTCATAAGTGAGGTTGCTAATTAAATATAAATAATACAAAAAAAAAGGCAGAATTCATAATGAATTCTGCCTTTTTTTATTCAAATAATTCGCCTCGATGTGGCTTTAATGCATCACGAACCGAAATCATATTTTCATCGGTAACCACCATAAATGCGATGGCATACATTTCATTTAAAACTTCAAATCCAGTAATGTTTATTGGCAATTTTTCTAAAGCAATGTATTCTTTCAAATGAATTTCATGGTGCTCAGCAGTTTTTGCAGCAGTTGGTCCTCGAAAATCCCAAATCAATTTTATCTTTCTTGACATTTTTTCTTGCAAAAATAATTAAACTAAGAACATAATTGTTAAAAATATTTTCCTATTTTTGGAATCTAAACAAACTAAAAACCAATTGATTATGCTAAAAAAATACTCGTTTTTATTATTTTTTATCGTTCTGACCAATAGTATTGCTCAAACAAACTATGCTGTTTCTTCAATTCCTTTCACACAGTATACAGGTTCTGTTGCGGTGCAAGGAACTTTAGATGATCACTATTCAGATGTTATAACGTTGCCGTTCAATTTCGATTTTTATGGGGTAACCTACAATCAAATTCTTATTAGTACAAATGGTTATATCGATTTTAGAACTAATTTGGCTAATGGTAGTTCACCTTTTGCTTTTAGCCAAGCCATTCCTAATGCTGCATTTCCGGTAAAGAATTCAATTTTTGGAGCTTTCCAAGATCTTAATAATGCCAATGCACAAGGAACAATCACCTATGCCACTTATGGAACTGCTCCTTACAGAAAGTTCATAGTCTATTTTAATAATAATTCATTATTCGCTTGTAATACCTACAAAAGTTCATTCCAAATGGTGCTTTATGAATCACAAAGTATTATAGACGTTCAATTGATTGATAAGCAAAATTGTCCTTCAGGTTCTAGTAAATCAGTAACAGGTTTAATTGATTTATCAGGAGCTCAAGGTATCGCTGCTCCATCTAGAAATACTGGTTCATGGACTGCTTTTCACGAAGGATGGCGTTTTTCAAGACCAGGTTATTATACCAATTATGCTTATGTGAAATGCGATCCAAATAATGACGGATTCGAATCCTTTAATTTGCAAGTAGTTCAAAATGATTTATCTGCTACGAATCCTTCTGGAATTTCATTTTATGCGACTCTTACTGATGCTCAAACACAATCTAACCCATTACCATCAACCTACTATAATAGTACAAATCCACAAACTATTTATGCTGTTGGAAATGGTGTGATAAAAAGTGTTGTATTAACTGCTGTTGACTGTACTAATGATTACGATAATGATACTGTTGCAACAGATTTAGAAGATGTAAATGCAGATACCAACTTAGCAAATGATGATACTGATGTTGATGGTATTCCTAATTATTTAGATAACGATGATGATGGCGATATGATTTTGACAAATATAGAATATGTATTTACTAAAAACGCCAATTCTATTGTAGACAGCGATAATGATGGATTACCAAATTACTTGGATAATGACGACGATGGAGATGGCGTTCTAACCTTTAAGGAAGATTATAACAACAATGGAAATCCAGCCGATGATGATACTAATACCAATGGTATCCCTGATTATTTAGACGTTACGGTTGCATTAAGTACTTCAGTAAATTCAATTCAAAAAACGATATCACTATTCCCAAATCCAACTTCGGATGTTATAAATATTGATAATCCAACTAATAGTACTATTACAAATGCTGCTGTTTATTCTATAAGTGGTGCTTTAGTAAAAGAAGTAAAAACTACAAATACCATTGAAAGTATTTCTGTTTCGGAATTGCAATCGGGTATTTATTTTGTAAAACTTCAAGTAAACGAAGAAATTCAAAATTATAAGTTTGTTAAGAAATAACATTTTACCAAGATGTTTAATAAGGTTTAGTTTATGCTAAACCTTTTTTTGTGATTAGACTTTGCTAAAATTATTTTAAGTTTGCCAAAAATCTTTGTATGCCTCGCGAAATTCAAACACAAGTCTCACCAGAAGTAGCTCACAACGAATCGTTATTAAACGAACACGTTGCCAAGTTATTTCATGTTTCTATAACAGAAATTCAAAAGGTTGTGGTTGTAAAACGCTCCATAGATGCGCGTCAAAAGGCCATCAAGTTCAATATTAAAGGAACAGTTTTTTTTAATGGAGAACCATTTGTTGCTCAAAAAATCGAACTTCCAGAGTATCAAAATGTTGCCAATTCGCAAGAAGTAATTGTGGTTGGTGCTGGTCCAGCCGGACTTTTCGCTGCACTGCAACTCATAGAATTGGGATTAAAACCTATTGTTATTGAACGTGGTAAAGATGTTCGTGGCCGCCGTCGTGACTTGAAAGCCATCAATGTCGATCATTTTGTAAACGAAGATTCCAATTATTGTTTTGGGGAAGGTGGTGCCGGAACCTATTCGGATGGAAAATTATACACACGTTCTAAAAAACGTGGCGATGTAGACAGGATTCTTCAATTATTAGTTGGATTTGGTGCTTCACCAGATATTTTAGTAGAAGCACATCCTCACATTGGAACTAATAAATTACCACAAATTATCCAAGACATTCGAGAAAAGATTATCGAATGTGGTGGACAGGTTTTGTTTGACGCCCGTGTCATTGATTTTAATATTATTAACAACGAAATACAGGGCGTTACGCTTCAAAATGGTACTGTCATTGCTGCCAATAAAATCATTCTTGCCACCGGTCATTCGGCTCGTGATATTTTTGAATTGTTAGATAGAAAGAAAATCTTCATTGAAGCCAAGCCTTTCGCTTTGGGAGTTCGTGCAGAACATCCGCAAGAATTGATTGATAAAATTCAATATTCGTGCGACTTTAGAGGCGATTATTTACCACCTGCGCCATATTCAATTGTGAAACAAGTCAACGGTCGTGGTATGTATTCTTTTTGTATGTGTCCGGGTGGTGTTATTGCACCTTGCGCCACGAGTCCAGGTGAAGTAGTTACTAATGGTTGGTCGCCATCCAAACGCGATCAAGCTACTGCCAATTCTGGAATTGTAGTCGAATTAAAGTTAGAAGACTTCAAGCCTTTTGCTAAATTTGGCGCACTGGCCGGAATGGAATTTCAAAAATCTATAGAACAAAGAGCATGGCAATTGGCAGGACAAACTCAAAAAGTTCCAGCCCAACGCATGGTCGATTTTACGCAAAATAAAGTGTCGTCAGATATTCCAAAAACCTCTTATGTTCCTGGGACAACTTCAGTTGAAATGGGTCAGGTTTTTCCAGGATTTTTATCCCAAATAATGCGCGAAGGGTTTTCCGAATTTGGAAAATCAATGCGAGGTTATATGACTAATGAAGCTATTCTTCATGCACCAGAAAGCAGAACGTCATCACCAGTTAGAATTCCAAGAGATAATGAAACGCTAGAACATCTTCAAATAAAAGGATTGTATCCTTGTGGAGAAGGTGCTGGCTATGCTGGTGGCATTATTTCGGCAGCTATTGATGGTGAAAAATGCGCGTTGAAAATTGCAGAAACTTTAAAATAAAAAATACCGCTCATTTTCATAAGCGGTATTCTTAAATATACCTTAGTTCTTTTTCAATCTATCTTTAAATATTTTTTCAAATTTTTCTATCTTCGGTTGAATTACCATTTGACAATACGGTTTGTCTTTATTGTTATTGTAGTAATTTTGATGATAATCTTCTGCTGGATAAAAGGCTTTAAAAGGTTCTAATTGAGTAACTACTTTACTACTGTAAACGTTTTTCGAATTCAGTTCGTCAATAATACTTTCAGCTGCTTTTTTCTGTTCTTCATTTTTATAGAAAATTACGGAACGGTATTGTGTTCCTACATCGGCACCTTGTCGGTTTAAAGTAGTTGGATCGTGAACAGTAAAAAACACTTTGAAAATTTCATCCAAATTGGTCTTGGTTTTATCGAAGGTTATTTCTACTACTTCAGCAGCACCAGTTCTACCCGTACACACTTCTTCGTAGGAAGGATTAGCCACAGTTCCACCAGAAAAACCAGAAACTACTTTGGTAACACCATCTAAATTTTCATAAACCGCTTCCACACACCAATAACAACCGCCACCAAGTGTTATGGTTTCTAAATTCCCTTGAGATTTAACTGGAGTAACACTATCTGGAACGAAATCCAAAGAAATGGCATTCATACAATACCTTTTTCCTGTTGGTTCTGGTCCATCGTCAAATAAATGCCCTAAATGACTTCCACATCTACCGCAAAGCGCTTCTGTACGGCGCATTCCATAGGAATTATCTTCTTTAAAAGTAATACTTTCTTTATTGTCTTGTTCAAAAAAACTTGGCCAACCACAACTGCTGGTAAACTTTTGATTGGATTTGAATAGGCGTAAACCACAAGCAGCACAATAGTAAGTTCCTTTGGTTTCTGAATTCCACATCGTTCCTGTAAAAGCTCTTTCGGTATCAGCTTCTCGAGCAACGGCATACAAATCTGGCGATAAAACTTTTTTCCATTCGGCATTTGACACATTCAGTTTCTTGGTATCAGTATTAGAATAATAAGGATTTTCAGGTTTGTTAATTACATTTTCCATAGTTGTTGGGTTTGGAGTTGATTGTGTTTTTGTTGTTGATTGTCCGCACGCATTTAATGCTAATAATGGCAATAGTATTAAATAATTAAATAATTTTTTCATAGCAATCTTGTTTAGATTATAGTACAAATTTACAATAGATATACGCTACAAAATGTCTTGTAGATTGCAAAACGAGTTCATTTAAGGAAAGTTTAACGGTTGTTGACATTTCAAAATTCAGCGTTCCCAATTCTTTTTTTGTATTTTTGACCATCTTATAAGGATATGAAAGAAGAGCAAGTAATATTAGTCAATGAAAATGACGTGCCTATTGGGCTAATGAATAAACTAGAAGCACATGAAAAAGCAGTGTTGCATCGCGCATTTTCTGTTTTTGTTTTAAATAGTAGAAATGAAATCATGCTGCAGCAACGTGCACAGCACAAATACCATTCACCCTTGTTGTGGACGAATACTTGTTGTAGTCATCAGCGTGATGGAGAAACAAATATTCAAGCAGGCTCACGTCGGTTATTTGAAGAAATGGGTTTTGTTACAGAGCTTAAAGAATTATTTCACTTTATCTACAAAGCACCTTTTGATAATGGCTTGACCGAACACGAATTAGATCATGTGATGATTGGTTATTTCAATGATGAACCCAAAATAAATCCAGAAGAAGTTGCCAGTTGGAAATGGATGTGTATTGAAGATGTTCGCACCGATATGAAGCAAAATCCAAATATATATACCGTTTGGTTCAAAATAATATTCGACGAATTTTATCATTATTTAGAGGAGCACAAATTATAAAATTTAAGATTAGGGAATTTTGATATAGGATTTTAAGCACTAATTCAAAATCCCAAATCCTTTAATCCCAAATCCTATATCAAAATGAAAGTCACCGTATCCAGAAGAGCCCATTTTAACGCAGCGCATCGATTGTATCGAAAGGATTGGTCTATGGAGCAAAATGATGCTGTTTTTGGGAAATGCAATAATCCCAATTTCCACGGACATAATTACGAACTAATCGTTTCGGTAACGGGTGAAATAGATCCTGAAACTGGATTTGTAATCGATGTGAAAATTCTTTCCGATTTGATTAAAGAACATGTCGAAAATGCATTTGATCATAAAAATTTAAACATAGATGTTCCTGATTTTGCTGATTTGAATCCAACCGCAGAAAATATTGCTGTGGTTATTTGGAACAAGCTCCGAAAATATATTGATGTTAACAAAGAATTGGAAGTAATTCTTTATGAAACTCCAAGAAATTTTGTCACTTATAAAGGAAACTAATATGCCACTTAAAGTAGGCGATAAGCTTCCTCAATTTTTAGCTAAAGACACTAACGGAAATAGTTTTAATTCGGCAGAATACGCCGGAAAACAATCGCTTGTGATTTATTTTTATCCAAAAGATGAAACAAAAGTTTGTACCCAACAAGCCTGTAGTTTTAGAGATAGTTATCAAGAATTTAAAGATTTAGGCGCTGAGGTTATAGGAATCAGTTCAGATACTATTCAATCTCACATACGATTTAAAAGTAAATTCAACCTTCCTTTTATTTTGCTTTCAGATAATGATAAGAAACTTCGTAAGTTATTTGGTGTTGAAAATGATTTTCTAATTATTCCAGGCCGTCAAACATTTGTAATTGATAAAAATGGATTTGTTATTATGGTCTTTAATAGTATGTCAGGTACAATACATATTGAAAAAGCTTTAAAAGCTTTAAAACAAGAAAAATAATTGTTCAACTATACTTTTGAACTGTTCAACGTAATTGACTTGTATTTGATAGATATAGAAAAATAATATATTTAAATTATCGCATCTTTGTAATCTAAAATGTATCAAATGAAATTTTATCCATTACAATTTCAACCTATTCTAAAAGATAGAATTTGGGGCGGAACAAAACTGAAAGATTATTTAAACAAGCCTATTTCCTCTAAAATTACAGGAGAAAGTTGGGAAATCTCTACCGTAGAAAATGATGTAAGTATTATCACTGACGGAATTTTTGCAGGAAAATCGTTAAACGAATTAATCAATGAATTTCCAGAACAAGTTTTAGGATCAAATGTTTACAAGAAATTCGGCAAGCAATTTCCTTTACTTTTTAAATATCTCGATGCTCGTGAGGATTTATCTATTCAAGTACATCCAAATGATGAATTAGCAAAAAAACGTCATAATTCGTTTGGGAAAACTGAAATGTGGTATGTCATGCAGGCCGATGATGATGCTAGATTAATAGTTGGTTTTAAAGAAAAATCATCTCAAAAAGAGTATTTAGAAAATCTCGAAAACAAAACCCTAATAGATATTCTAGATACCAAAAAAGTAAAAAAAGGAGACGTTTTCTTTTTAGAAACTGGAACCGTTCACGCTATTGGAGCAGGGACTGTTATTGCAGAAATCCAACAAACCTCTGATATTACCTATAGATTGTATGATTTCGATAGAGTAGATGCCAACGGAAATACCAGAGAACTTCATGTAGATTTAGGTTTAGATGCCATTAATTATAATATTGTTGATGCTAAAAAGAAGTATACTAAAGTTGAAAATGAGGTTAATACGATGGTTGACTGTCCTTATTTCACTACGAATTTTATTCCGCTTGACGGTGAAATGAAATTCGAAAAGAATAATGAATCATTTTTAGTTTATATGTGTGTGGAAGGAAGTTTTAAATTAATTTATGATCAAGAAATCTATTCCTATAAAACAGGAGATACGGTTTTAATTCCGGCAGAGATGACTAATTTCGAAATTGTCGGAAAAGCGTCATTATTAGAAATATACATTTCTTAACCTATATTAGAAAGATTATATGTAGTTTTGCATCAAATTTTAAAAATAGAAGAAAATGCCAAGTGTTAAAAATTTAAAAAAAGACATCAATTACGTTTTAGGTGATATTATTGAAGCAGTTTATATCTGTGAGATGACTAGCGCTGGAAAACCAACAGATGCTACTAATGCAATTATAGATGAAGCAATTAGCTCTTTTGATGGTTTAATCGTTAAAGTTAACGAGAAAAAAGTTGAAAATAAGAAAGCACATTTCAAGCAAATCAACGCAGAATTAGAACAAACTGCTAATCAATTGATTGCTAAAATCAACGCTTTGTAATTAAAAAAAAAGCGAAAAAAGTATAAAAATATTTTGGAGATTTAAAAATCGCTATTATATTTGCACCACTAAAGAGTTGCCAGCGTAGCTCAGTTGGCTAGAGCAGCTGATTTGTAATCAGCAGGTCGTGGGTTCGAGTCCCTCCGCCGGCTCTTCGTAAAACCATCACAGCAATGTGGTGGTTTTTTTTATGACTTATTTTTAAATAAAAAAATCCGTCTAATTTTATATTAGACGGATTTAATTTTTATTCAATAAGAAAATTACTTTCTTTTAATTACTCGTTCTACGGCTTCCACAATAGCTTGATTGTTTAGCTTGTATTTATCCATTAATTGTTCTGGAGTTCCACTTTCGCCAAACGAATCTTGTACGGCAACAAATTCTTGTGCAGTTGGATTGTTCAATGCTAATGTTCTGGCAACACTTTCACCTAAACCACCAAGTATGTTGTGCTCTTCTGCAGTAACTACACAGCCTGTTTTTCCAACCGATTTTAGAATTGCTTCTTCGTCTAATGGTTTAATAGTGTGAATATTAATTACTTCAGCAGAAATACCTTTTGCTTCTAATGCTTCTGCAGCAATTAGGGCTTCCCAAACTAAATGACCAGTTGCAATGATGGTAACATCAGTTCCTTCGTTTAATAGAATTGCTTTTCCAATAACAAATGGTTCGTCAGCAGGAGTGAAGTTAGGTACCACTGGACGTCCAAAACGCAAATAAGCCGGACCATGATGATCGGCCAAAGCTAAAGTTGCCGCTTTGGTTTGATTGTAATCACACGTATTGATTACTGTCATTCCAGGTAACATTTTCATCAAACCAATATCTTCTAATATTTGGTGGGTTGCGCCATCTTCACCAAGGGTTAAACCCGCATGAGAAGCACAAATTTTTACATTTTTATCAGAATAGGCTACCGACTGTCGAATTTGATCATAAACTCTTCCTGTAGAAAAGTTGGCAAAGGTTCCGGTAAATGGAATTTTACCACCAATGGTTAATCCAGCTGCAATACCAATCATGTTAGCTTCTGCAATTCCAATTTGGAAAAAGCGTTCTGGATGATTTTTTTTGAAATCGTCAAACTTTAATGAACCAATTAAATCGGCACATAAAGCCACAACATTTTCGTTTTTTTGTCCCAATTCGGTCATTCCTGCACCAAATCCAGAACGGGTATCTTTACTTCCTGTGTTTGTATATTTTTTCATAATTCTAGTAGTCTCCTAAAGTTTCTGGGTTTTGTTCTAAAGCATTTGCTAATTGTTCATCACTTGGTGCTTTTCCATGCCATGCATGCGTATGCATCATAAAATCGACACCATTTCCCATTTCGGTATGTAGTATTACACAAACCGGTTTTCCTTTTCCTGTTCTTGATTTAGCTTCATTCATTCCGCCAATTATAGCTTCAATATTGTTTCCTTCGGTTATTTCTAAAACATCCCAATCAAAAGCTTCAAATTTAGCTTTCAAATTGCCCATGTTCAAAACGTCTTTAGTAGAACCATCAATTTGTTGACCATTATAATCAACCGTTGCGATTAAATTATCTACTTTTTTAGCAGAAGCATACATAATCGCTTCCCAGTTTTGACCTTCTTGCAATTCGCCATCACCAGTAAGAGCAAAAACTAAATGGTTGTCGTGGTTCAGTTTTTTAGCTTGAGCAGCACCAATAGCTACAGACAATCCTTGTCCCAACGAACCAGAAGCCATGCGAATTCCTGGCAAACCTTCATGTGTTGTGGGATGTCCTTGCAAACGCGAGTTCAATTTTCTAAAAGTAGCCAATTCTGCTACAGAAAAATAACCGCTACGTGCTAAAACGCTGTAAAAAACTGGAGAGATATGTCCGTTAGAAAGGAAGAAAATATCTTCTCCAATTCCGTCCATATCAAAACCTTCTTTACGGGTCATGATGTTTTGATACAGTGTTACTAAAAATTCGGCACAACCCAAAGAACCTCCGGGATGACCTGAATTTACAGCATGTACCATGCGAAGAATGTCTCTTCGAACTTGTGTTGTTAAATCGTGTAGTTGTTTAATGTCAGACATTTTTGTAGTTAATTAGTATTCGTTGTCAAAAGTAAATCTATTTTTTTGGGGAGGCAAAACATTTTATGATAAGTTATCAATAATCCATTCTAATAATTATGTAAGGAGTTTGCTTTATTCTGTAAAGAAGAAAGGGCATTAAGAGGGTATTTTTACAACATTAAAAATGAAAGCTATGGAAAACTCAAAAAAAATATTTTATCTAGACGATGATATGGATGATTTAGGTTTCTTTAAAGAAATAGGCGATGGGTTAGGCTATAATGTTACCATGTTTTTAGACGGAAAATTGATGCTAAGAACGCTTGAAATGATTACGGAAATGCCTGAAATAATTATTTTAGACATTCATATGCCTGTGCTTAATGGGGAAGAAATTTTAGAGATCATAAAAAAAGATGACAAATTGAAAGACATTCCGATTATCATGATTTCTGGTGCTTATCCTAAAAAATTGGTGAAGAATTACAATAAAATGGGACTGAAGTATCTTTTGAAAAGAAATAATTATAAAGAATTCAAAGAAGCAATAATCAATATATTAGACGATGTGTTATTGGAAAAACAGAAATCAGAAAACATAGTAAATTAGCCTTTTTTGCTCTAATCTACAACTAGCTTTCAAACCAATGAAGGCTAGTTTTTTAATGTAATTTCATAAATACTTATTAAAAATTACTATTTCATCAACGTAATTTCATAAATCAGAATATCTTTGTCGCTTCAAATTATTTTATGAAATTCGATTTATTACAAAAAGACGCCAATTCAAAGGCAAGGGCTGGGAAAATAACCACCGATCACGGAGTTATTGAAACCCCTATCTTTATGCCAGTTGGAACTGTTGCATCTGTAAAAGGAGTGCACCAACGCGAACTAAAAGAAGAAATTAATCCCGATATTATTCTAGGAAATACCTACCATTTATACTTGCGTCCGCAAACTGAAATTCTTGAAAAAGCAGGCGGTTTACATAAGTTTATGAATTGGGATCGCAATATTTTAACCGATTCGGGTGGTTATCAAGTATATTCACTTTCCGCCAATAGAAAAATTAAGGAAGAAGGGGTAAAATTTAAATCACATATTGATGGGTCATATCATTTTTTCACACCCGAAAATGTGATGGAAATTCAACGTACTATTGGTGCTGATATCATTATGGCTTTTGACGAATGTACGCCTTATCCATGTGATTATCGCTACGCACAACGTTCTATGAAGATGACGCACCGTTGGTTAGACCGATGCATTAATCATTTGGGAAAAGTGCCAACTAAATATGGGTATGACCAAGCTTTCTTTCCAATTGTGCAAGGAAGTACTTATAAAGATTTACGAATGCAATCGGCCGAATATATTGCCAATTCGAATCAAGTAGGAAATGCCATTGGCGGTTTGTCTGTTGGCGAACCTGCTGAAGAAATGTATGCCATGACCGAAGTTGTGTGTGATATTCTTCCAGAAGATAAACCACGTTATTTAATGGGCGTTGGAACACCTATAAATATTTTAGAAAATATTGCTTTAGGTGTTGATATGTTTGATTGTGTGATGCCGACACGTAATGCAAGAAACGGAATGTTGTTTACGGCTAATGGCACCATTAATATTAAAAATAAAAAATGGGAAGACGATTTTTCACCATTAGATGAAATGGGAATCACTTTTGTAGATACCGAATATACCAAAGCCTATTTGCGCCATTTGTTTGCTGCCAATGAATATTTAGGAAAACAAATTGCTACGATTCACAATCTTGGATTTTATATGTGGTTGGTTCGTGAAGCTAGAAAACATATCTTAGCAGGAGATTTTAGAGTTTGGAAAGAAATGATGGTCAAACAAATGAGTCAACGTTTATAAAAATACGATGCTAAAAATAATTGACAAATACATTTTAAAGCGCTATTTAACCACTTTTGCAGTGATGTTGCTGATGTTTATTCCAATTGGAATTACAATTGACGTATCTGAAAAGGTGAATAAGATGATTGAAAATCATGTTCCTTTTAGTGCTATTGCTCAGTATTATGTTGATTTTACCATTTATTTTGCCAATTTACTTTTTCCAATATTTCTGTTTTTGTCGATTATTTGGTTTACTTCCAAACTCGCTAATAATACTGAAATTATCGCTATTTTAAGCTCTGGAATTTCATTTACACGATTTCTTCGACCATATATTATTGGCGCCACTTGCGTTTCTATTTTTGCCTTAATTATGGGCTTTTTCTTGGTTCCAAAAGCGAGTGAAGGGTTTAAGAACTTCAGGTATCGTTACCTTATTGGAAATGGTGTGGAAGAAATGAAAGACCGAACCGATGTGTACCGTCAAATAAATAATGAAGAATATATTTATGTAAGTAATTACAACTCCGATTCTAAAATGGCGTTTAACTTTTCCATGGAACGATTTGAAAAAGATAAACTAAAATACAAAGTTTCTGCCAGTAGAATTAAGTGGAACGCTAAAGACAGTAGTTACACTTTATTTGATTATAAGAAACGAAAAATAGGAGAATTTAATGATGTTATTCAGGCTTTACCTAAAAAAGACACTATTTTTAAATTTGATTTAGAAGATTTAACACCTGTAGTTTATATCGCTGAAACCCTTTCATATGGCGATTTACTTCGATTTATTGAAAAAGAAAAAGAACGTGGTTCTACTAATATTAATGTGTATTTAGTAGTGCTTTATAAAAAGTACAGTATTCCAGTTTCGGCCTTTATCTTAACCATTATTGCGGTGGCAGTTTCTTCGATGAAGCGTCGAGGCGGAATGGGAATTAACTTGGCTATCGGAATTTTATTGGCTTTTGCTTTTGTGTTTTTAGATAAAGTATTTGGCGTTTTAGCCGAAAAGTCGAGTACGCCGCCTATAATTGCGGTTTGGATTCCGAATATTGTTTTCGGAATATTAGCCATTTATTTGCTGCGGAATGCTAAGCGATAATACTAAAAGCTATTTGCATCTTCATTTGATAGTATTCATATGGGGGTTTACAGCTATCTTGGGCAGGCTAATCACCCTTGATGCTTTGCCACTAGTGTGGTTTAGAATGTTGTTTGCGGTTTTTTTTATTTTTGTCTTCATCAAAATAAAAAAGATTTCTGTTAAAATCCCAAAAAGAATCCTTCTTAAATTTTTAGTAGCCGGATTAGTGATAGCCTTGCATTGGTTTACTTTTTTTAGAGCCATTAAAGTTTCTAATGTTTCTATAACTTTAGCGTGTTTATCAACCGGAGCTTTTTTTACATCACTTATCGAACCTATTTTCTTTGGAAAAAAAGTCATTTGGTATGAAATCTTCTTCGGATTGATTGTGGTATTCGGACTTTCAATCATATTCAATGTAGAAGGACATTATGCAGAAGGAATTGTTTTGGCGTTGACATCTGCTTTTCTATCAGCCTCATTTGCCGTGATAAATAGCAAGTTTGTTAAAGATTATGAACCGACTATAATATCATTTTACGAGCTATCCGGTGGTGTACTTTTCTTTTCAATATTTCTACTGTTTACCAATGGTTTTACAGCTGATTTTTTAAAATTGACTCCTAATGATTTCATGTATTTAATGATTCTGAGTTCGGTTTGTACCGCTTATGCATTTATTGCATCCACAGCAGTGATGAAGTTTTTAAGTCCGTATACCGTAATGCTAACAATAAACTTAGAGCCCATTTATGGAATTATTTTAGCGTTAATCATCTTTGAAGATAAAGAACAAATGAGTCCTTCATTTTACCTTGGAGCTTTAATTATTTTAGCAACAGTAATCGTAAACGGAATCCTAAAAAGCAGAGCAAAAGCAACTTAGCGGTTTGTTTAAAACTTATCGTGTAAAATTACTTTTACAGAACATTTAAAATTTTATATTTGTAGTTCGAATTTTAATTAAAATGCACAAATCCTATGGAATATTTAGATTTTGAGCTTCCTATAAAAGAATTGGAAGACCAGTTAGACAAATGTCAAATAATTGGTCAAGAATCAGATGTTGATGTTACCAATACTTGTAAACAAATCGAGAAGAAGTTAGAAGAAACCAAACGAAAAATATATAAGAATCTAAGTGCTTGGCAACGTGTGCAATTATCACGTCATCCCAACAGACCTTATACGATGGATCACATCAACGCCTTGTGTGGAGATACGTTCTTAGAACTTTTTGGTGACCGTGGTTTTAAAGATGACAAAGCAATGGTAGGTGGTTTAGGTAAAATAGACGGTCAATCGTTTATGGTCGTAGGTCAGCAAAAAGGCTACAACACTAAAACACGTCAATATCGAAACTTTGGAATGGCGAATCCTGAAGGCTATCGAAAAGCATTGCGTTTGATGAAAATGGCCGAAAAATTCGGAATTCCTGTAGTAACTTTTATTGATACACCTGGTGCTTATCCTGGATTAGAAGCAGAAGAACGCGGACAAGGTGAAGCTATCGCTAGAAATATTTTTGAAATGTGCCGTTTAAAAGTGCCAATTATTTGCGTTATCGTAGGTGAAGGTGCTTCGGGAGGTGCATTAGGAATAGGGGTTGGAGATCGTGTTTTAATGATGGAAAATACTTGGTATTCGGTAATTTCTCCAGAATCGTGTTCGTCCATTTTATGGAAAAGTTGGGAATATAAAGAGCAAGCTGCAGAAGCATTGAAACTGACTTCAGCCGATATGAAAAAACAAAAATTAGTAGACGATATTATTCCAGAACCACTAGGTGGAGCTCATTATGATAGAGACACTACTTTTAAAACGGTGCAACAATATATTACGAAAGCCTATAACGAATTGAAAGATTTATCAACAACTGAATTAGTAGCTCAGAGGATGGATAAATACAGTAAAATGGGCGAATATAAAGAGTAAAATCTTACAAATTATTAAAAAATCCGTGTCGTCCAAAAACCTTTGACGACACGGATTTTTTTTGGTTGTTAACAAAAAACATTAAGTTATAAACATTATTTAGTAATAACTAAACTTCACAAAAATTAAAGAATTGGTTACTTTCGCTACATGGAAAATCTCAAGAATATAAACCCAATAAAAGTAGATAAAACTACAATTATCAATTTGGAAAAAGGCAAGCTGCCTCCGCAAGCACTCGACCTTGAGGAAGCGGTCCTAGGCGCCATGATGATTGATAAAAAGGGTGTAGATGAGGTTATTGATATATTACAATCGGATGCTTTTTATAAAGATGCGCACAAGCATATTTTTGAAGCTATTTTTCAGTTATTCACAGATTCGCAGCCTATTGACTTGTTAACAGTTTCGGCCCAGTTAAAAAAGAATGCTAAGTTAGATTTAGCTGGTGGCGATTTTTACTTAATTCAACTTACACAAAAAATATCATCTTCAGCACATATTGAGTTTCATTCGCGCATTATTTTACAGAAATATATTCAACGAAGTTTGATTCGAATTTCTTCTGAAATCATTGAAGAATCGTATGACGAAACTACCGATGTGTTTGATTTATTAGACAAAGCCGAATCTAAATTATATGAAGTTACTCAGGGAAACATCAAACGAAGTTCTGAAACGGCTCAGAGTTTAGTAATTCAAGCCAAAAAGCGAATAGAAGAAATTGCGAATAAAGAAGGATTATCAGGAATTGCTACAGGATTTGAAAAATTAGATAAAGTAACTTCAGGTTGGCAACCATCCGATTTGGTTATTATTGCGGCGCGTCCAGGTATGGGTAAAACAGCATTTGTATTGTCTATGGCGCGTAATATGGCTATCGATTTCGGGCATCCAGTAGCGTTATTTTCTCTTGAAATGTCGTCTGTACAATTGATTACGCGTTTGATTTCTTCCGAAACTGGATTGTCATCAGAAAAACTCCGAACAGGAAAATTAGAAAAACACGAATGGGAACAATTGAGTGTTAAAGTTAAAGATTTAGAAAAAGCCCCTTTATTTATAGACGACACGCCTTCCTTATCGATATTCGATTTGCGTGCCAAAGCCCGACGTTTATCATCGCAACATGGCATTAAGTTAATCATAGTCGATTATCTTCAATTGATGACTGCTGGTGGAAATGGAAAAGGTGGCGGAAATCGTGAGCAAGAAATTTCAACTATTTCGAGAAACTTAAAAGCTTTGGCTAAAGAATTGGAAATCCCTGTAATAGCACTTTCTCAGTTGTCTCGTGCTGTAGAAACACGTGGTTCCAGTAAGCGACCGTTGCTTTCCGACTTACGTGAATCGGGAGCGATTGAGCAAGATGCCGATATTGTATCGTTTATTTACCGTCCAGAATATTATAAAATTGAAGAATGGGATGATGATGAGCAATCACCAACAGCTGGTCAAGCCGAATTTATTATCGCTAAACACAGAAATGGTTCGTTAGAGAATGTCCGACTGAAATTCATCGGAAATCTTGGTAAATTTGATAACCTTGAAGAATATGGTAGTGGCTTTGATGATTTGCCTTCCAAAATGAACCTCGACGACAATCCGTTCTTTACCAAGAATCTGCCTTCTGCAAATGAAGCTTTTGGTAGCAATATCAATGCAAATGAAGACGATAGTGATGTTCCTTTTTAAATACTAATCCTGAGAAATCAGGATTTTTTTATTTTAGAAAAAAACACGTATTTTTACGTATAAACAAGTGTTTTTATAACCTTAATTTTACCTTTCCCTAATATTAGTGAAGAAAAATGGTGAAATTTAGATTTGATGTGAGTGATTTGATTGAAATTGTAAAGGTTTTCTTCACAATTTCAGTTATTTTAGCGTTTTTTATTATTTTAATTTTTAATCGTTTTAGAAATAAATATTTAACCCTTACTAAAAATAATTAATTATGGCTCTAAACACAATCACTTTGCAACAAGCTCAAAAATGGGCTCAAAATTGGAGAGAAAATCCCAGTCCAGATGTCTATGCATTTTTAATACCAGAAATTGATATTACACAAGTGATGCAAGAAAAACATACGGTTAATGTTCGATCTTATTTAGGCATTGATGAAAATGGCAAATACAAATTAATGATTGTTGGAGTTGATACTAATGGAAACGATTTAATTGACGATGCAGCCGGTCAATACATCTATGATTTCACCACTGGTTGTCCAAAAGTTTGTGACGTAAACAGTCCGTTATTTAGATTGTAATGTATGTTTAAGATATTTGAATATTCAGCAAATATTATTTTAATCTTAAATTTTATACTTTTTCTTTCTCGATTTAATAAAGAAAGTAAGGCTTATAAAATATTCACAATATATCTAGGTGTAATTGTGATTGTTCAAATCTCCTTGAAAACCTTTATTAAATTAGGATATGAAAACCTAGTACTGTCTCATGCTTATTTTTCTGGACAATTCATAGCACTGAGTTTTTTTTACTTAGTGTTGATGAAATTAAACTATCAAAAAAAAATTATTCAGTGGAATTTAGTAATCACAACAGGCATTGTATTACTATGTTTAAATTTTGATAAAGAGAAATGGTTTAACTTTAATCCAATTGAAATTTTACTAACCTCAATTTCAATCATTGTGTATAGTACTTTTCACTTTTATAATATGTTATCCAACAAAAGAGAGTTTTATTATATTAATTGTGGAATATTGATTTATCTATTTGGAAGTACAGTAACTTTTCTTCCAAGAAATTTACATATGAAACTTGATATCTCATTTTATGAAGTCCTTCAATTTCTAAATGTAATTTTGTATATTTTCTACCTACTCTTTATTTTTATGGAGTGGATAAAATTAGTTAAATCCAAAAAAATAGTAACCAATGGACAGTAACAGACTAATTTTTTTTGATGATGAAATTGGAGTTGCTATTGGCTTCATATTTAGTA
>Ga0209023_10002527_pt1 | contig 22727 bp, 20 predicted proteins | sample LakOneMetagenome_FD_187468 | JGI IMG/M metagenome (GOLD analysis project Ga0209023, IMG submission 187468) | Freshwater and sediment microbial communities from Lake Erie, Canada (SPAdes) (version 2) | ecosystem: Environmental > Aquatic > Freshwater > Lentic | place: Lake Erie, Canada...
CGGCGATCTCACCCCTACCGAGTTCACTCAGGCCTGGACCACCAAGCAGACCAACCAACCCATGGCCGCATAGCCACTGGACCACACATCGGGGCCCTCCCAACAAGCCCAGCGACAGCGAAGGAGTTCGTGATGGACGACTCATCGCATGGTCCTGAGACCCGCGAGAACAACCGATTCGCGGCCCTACGCGATCAACCTGGGTTGGCGAGGTCGGAGTCGCGTGACTTGGGGAGTCTCGCGCTTGGGTTGCCCGCCCGCGAGCAGGATGCGTAGCCGGTAGTTGACGAGGTTGCGGAACCCGCGGCCTGATCGCTTCACTTGCTTGATCAGAAGGTTCGCTGCTTCGACGGGCCCGTTCGAGGCGCCGGTGCGGTGATGGTTCAGGATCTCGGTGCGCCAGCGCCGTAGCGACTTCGACAGGGTGGTGAGCTCGGGGCCGGAGACCGCGTCGAGACACCAGACGATCGCGGCGTCGAGGTGCTCGGCGGCTTCGTCGATGTCGTCGGTCATGTAGATCGAGCGGACGAGCTCTTTGGCCGACCAGCAGGCGGCCAGCTGGTCGTCGGGGTCGCCGGCGTTGAGGGCGGCGTGGATGCGTTCCCAGCCGCGTTCGTCGACGCGTTCGGCGCCCATCAACAGCAGCTTGCGGATGTCGTAGAGCGGGTCGCCCTTCCACCCGCGATGCTCGAGGGTCTCTTGTTGCACCCGTGTGCGACAACGCGTCACCGCCGCGTTGGCGACGTGGGATCGGACCGGAGCGCCGTGCCGTTGTTTCCAACGGTCGGTTTCTCCGGCCCGTCCCCCGAACCGGACGTGCGACTTCCACCGCATCCGGCTCTCCACGAGCCCATGCCGTTGGGTTACGCGGCCTTGTCCGTCAGATACTCGCTCCACGGCGTTGGGATCTTCGTTCCGCGGTAGCGGTAACGCGTCACCGGCACTGCTCGGCAATCGAACAGGGCCTTGCCGTCGTGCTCGGGCCACCAGGCGTTCGCCAGGTAGCGCCGTCGCAGCCACTTCCAGTTGGCACGGCGATGCTTGCGGCGCAGCCAACGCACCACCCGTTCCCAGGTGAACTGGTGCAGGTAGGCGAAGGTGTCCTTGGACACGCCGTGACGGAAGTAGCTCGTCCACCCTCGCAACACCGGGTTCAACCGGCGTAGGAGTTCGGAGAGCGGGTGGTTCGTGCCCTGCTGGGTGATCGCTTTCACCTTCGCCTTGATCGAAGCCAGAGACTTCTTCGAGGGCCACGTGTAGACGAACGCCCGGTTCGTTCCTCGTTTGGTTTGCCGCTGGATGCGGAACCCGAGGAAGTCGAACCCCTCGTCGATGCTGACGATCATCGTCTTCTCTTCCGACAGGCGCAGGCCCATCGGGGAGAGGACCGCCGCCACTTCGTCGAGCAGGCCCTCGGCGTGAGCCTTGGTTCCCGACACCATCACCACGAAGTCGTCGGCGTAGCGCACGAGGCGATACGTCGCTCCTCCTTGGCGCCGGCGTCGAGCCCGATCGACGCGGGTGGCCATGTCGCGTTGCCAGACCTCGGCGAAATGATCGTCGAGGACGGACAACGCGATGTTGGCCAGCAGCGGCGACAAGATGCCGCCTTGGGGTGTGCCCATCTTGGTTTCCCGGGTAACGCCGTCCTCAGCGAGGACACCGGCCCCCAGGAACGCCTTCACCAACCCGACGACCCGCTTGTCTCCGATCCGATGCCGCACCCGGTCCATGAGGGCCGGATGCGAGATCTCGTCGAAGCACGCCTTGATGTCACCTTCGAGCACCCAGCTGTATTCGTTGGATGCCAGCATGTGGATCTCGGCAATCGCGTCGTGAGGCCGACGTCGAGGACGGAACCCGTAGGAACACGGGTGGAAATCCGCCTCGAAGATGGGCTCGAGGACCAGCTTGAGGCTGGCTTGCACCACCCGGTCCCGGGCGGTCGGAATACCCAACGAGCGCAACTTGCCGCCCGTCTTCGGGATCATCCGTTGCCGCACCGGGAGCGGCTCGAACCGGCGGGCCTTGAGATCATCTCGCAGCCGGAACAGGAACGGTTCGCCGAACACGATCGAGCGCGGTGGCACCCCATCGACTCCGGCCGAGCGTGCTCCTCGATTGCCGCGAACCCGGTTCCACGCAACCACGAGGAACGCGGGATCACAGACGAGGTTGAACAGGTCATCGAACCGACGATCAGGGCTGTCGGTCGCCCATTGGTGCAACTTCACCTGGATACCCAGTACTCGCGCCGCCGCTTCATCGAGCGACGGCCACGGTGCGTCGGTGTTCACCGGCGACCTCCTGGCCTTCCAGAGCTTGCATTGCGGACTCGCTGGGTCCCTTCGCCATGTGACCGGCTTTCCCGGCCTCGGACTACTACGGACCCTCCGCCCCGTCCCGGGGTCATCAGATGACGGTGAGCCTGCCCGTCGACCAGCTGGCTGCTGGCCGAGAAGGGCAACCCCGAGACGGTTCCCACGTTCACCATGTGCCGGTCGACGGGATCGGCGCCCAGCTCTGCCGCTACAGCCTCGCTCCCGGGTACGCCGCAGGCCTTCCCCGGGAGCCTCCTGCCCGACGTCAATAGTCGGGTTCGGAGTCGCTGACCTCGTTCGTCCAGATCAACGCGCACTGTCGCCCGGCCCGTATCCACCAGATTTGAGCCGGTTCCACACTTGAGCGGGTTCAACCACTGGTTCACTTGCGTTACACCTCTCCGTCTTGCTTGCCGGACCCGAGCCATCTGGTAGTGCTGGCCCGTCCCGGCGTTGTCAGAGCTGCTTCCCGCCCTCCCCAGCACCTCCTGGGTCAGGCTGCTCTCAGCTTCACCGGACTGCTGCGACAGCCCGGAGAGGCGGGTCTCTCACCCGCCTCCGCACACACGGCGCCTCGTGGCGCACACGGACCATGTGAAATGGATCCACGACGATCGTGGCCTCGACCAGGGCGCTGAGCTCACCCGTGGCGGGGTCGGGGTTGACCAACGCCGAGCGGTAGCCCTCGTGCGGATCGACCGACACCACCTCGATCTGGGCGAGCCATGCGGGCGGCATGGCGGCCATCCAGGCCCGCAGATGCTGGGCGTCGTGGCCTTCGAACACGTCGAGGATCTGACCGCTGTCGACGTCGACGACCGCGGTGATGAACCGCCGACGCCGCCGCCGAGAGGCGGGCTGCATCACCGTCTCATCGAAGCCGACCATCGCCGTGGGACCGACCCGATCGGGGTCATCAACCCGAGCGCGAGCGAGGCGGGCGACCGCGTTCCACACCGTCGACCAGCTCACGCCGAACTGGCGGGCGATCGACGCTGGCGTGCCCTCGATCGCCTCGACCCGATTCGTGGCCCACAGTGCCGCGGCGTCGGTCAACGATCGACGCGGACCCGCCGGGTCGTCTGCTCGGTCCACGTGTTCACGTCGCAGTCGCGGTCGCGGCACACCCAGATCCGCTTGTGCCAGCGCAGCACGACCGCCAGGTTCCCCGCCGGGGCGTCGCGCAAGATCACCCAGCGGCGGTCCTTCGCGATGGCGCGCACGCCACAGCCCGAGCAGCCCACCGCGACCGCGATGGTCTGCACGCTGATCGTGACCTCGATGTCGGTGCGCGCGACCGACAGCACTTCGAATCCGGACGCGCCGAACCACAACGCAGTACCTTCCACCACAGGGGCCTCCTGTTGAGCCTTGGACCTTCGACAGTCACGAGACTCATGGAGGCCCCCGCCTCAAGCGGGGATGCTCACCAACTCACCGACCCAGGTTCAACGCGTAGGGCCCTACAACACCACCACCCCCAGCACACCCCGCCACCAACAACGGAGCACGACACCCTGATCGAAGGCCGCACCTCGCCAGCCATGTGACCAACGGACGGTTGGATTCGCGTGCCACCCCGGACCGCTCACTGCTCCCCGCCGGGCCACTCGTCGGCTGTCGCGCGGCTCCCAGAAGGAGCCGGTCGCACGCGATGTGGCCCATCGAAGTGGCCCATACTTTCGCGCGGTCAGCATGGTTCGAGACGGTCCCGAACGGACGAAACGGACGCCGGAGGGCCAATGAATCCGACCGTTTCGCACCATCGTGCACCCTTGTGACCCGCTTCTTCACAAGACTTGTAAACAGCAGGTCGTCGGTTCGAATCCGACCCCGGGCTCCATCCTGACCAGCGCAAACGCAATTCATTGCCGGTGTGAGATGCCACGAAATGCCGGGCGCGCTAACGAACGGCTAACGAAAGCTCGCGGCGCCAGATCTCTGCCTCGGTTGGCACGGGCGTGAGTCGATGAGCCTGTTCGCCCTGCGTCTTCGCGACCGGCGGCGTCTTCATTGCCATCGAGCCTGATCGCTCATCTCTCGGTCCAACACGCTTGAGGCCCTCCCCCGCGGGCGCGTTGGGCGTTGACGCGTCGTTGACGGAGGAGGCGGCCCAGCGTTGATGGACACGGCGCAGATTTGCTCCCATGATCACCTTCCCGCATGCACGGATTCGTACCAGCCGCAACGCCAGTGCCCGGACCAATGATCGGAACGACGCTGTTGCCCCGACGGGCAGGTTCGATTTCGGCTTCGGCGCCGTGCGCGCCCGCCGGCACATCAACCCGGATGGGACCCTGGGGGGCTGGGTGGCGGCAACCGCGCATGCCGACCCCGAGGCCCACATCGGCGCCGACGCCCTGATCTTCGGCAACGCTCGGGTCTTCGGGGCCTGCCAGCTCAAGGACGAGGTCCGGGTCTTCGACTACGCCCGCATCGCAGGTGGGGCGTCAATCAGCGGTGCGGCGTCCGTTGGCGGCAGTGCCACGGTGGACGGTGCCCGAGTCGAGGGTCAGGCTCGGATCCGGGACCACGCCCGGCTCAGCGATGGTGCCGACGTGTTTGGCAACGCCGTCGTCAGCGGTGACGCTGTCATCGGCCCCCGCACGATCGTCAGAGACTCGTCGGTCGTGACCGGGAGCTCGTTCGTCGGCGCCGACTGCATCATCGCCGGCGAGTCGCTGGTCTCCGGTGTCGTTCCGTCGTCGTCCGTCGTCACCGACGCCCTCATCGAGCCGGCGACGGTCCCGGTGACCGCCCCCACCCTTCCCACCGCGGCGGCCTCGATCGCGGCCTGATCGTCGCAACTCACCCAGCGGCGTCCACCATGCCCCGGGCCAACCCACGTCGGGGACTCACATGAAGCTGCCGCATCATCGTTGGACGCTCATGATCGCGCTCGCCTACACCGCGGTCGTGCCGCTGCTGCTGCCCGACGGGATCCTCGGGCTCGGCGAAGGCCAACCGACCACGGTGTCGGTGGAGGGATCGTCCAACCGTCGGCAACCATCCTCGTCATCACCCTTGCCGGAACCCACCCTACGAACAGGTCCCGGCCCGAGCACGCCGACGGTCATACCGTCCTCCACGGCGGCCACGAAGCCCACGGCCGCGATACACGAGCGCCTGGTCGCCCCTCGGCACGCGGCACCCAACGACGCGCAGTTGGCGCGCTTGCGCCATTGTGAGTCGAGGGGCGACTACGGCGTCGTGTCGGCTGATGCCGCGTTCCGCGGGGCGTACCAATTCCATCAGGCGACCTGGAACCAGGTCGCGGCCGCGCACGCACCCCGGTTCGCCCACCAGGACCCAGCCGCCATGCCGGCATCGGTGCAGGACGAGATGGCCGCGTGGTTGTGGACTGATGCGGGCCCGACCCACTGGCCCGTCTGCGGCCCTGCCGCCGTGTGATGCCACGATCGTCCGTGACAGCCGGAGCTGATCGCGGACGTCAGAGGGCCTCGGTTCTCGAGACACCTCCTAGGATCATGACGAACATCGAGCCCGCCGGTCTCGCCGGCAGAGGAGATCAGCCGTGACGGTCATCGCTGTGATCGAGGACAACCCGGACAATCGCATGCTCGTCACGGCGCTGTTGGAGGATCTCTATCCGACCGTGGAGTACGAGACCGGCTCCGAGGCGCTGGCGGGCATGGCCCGGTCCGTACCCGACCTGGTGCTGCTCGACATCTCACTGCCGGAGATGGACGGCACGGTGGTGCTCCGCCACATCCGCGAGCACCCCGAGCTCGCCCACCTGCCGGTGATCGCGCTGACCGCGCACGCCATGAGCGGGGATCGCGAGAAGTACCTCGCCATGGGTTTCGACGCCTACGTGACCAAGCCGATCGTCGACGAGACCGTGCTGTACGACGAGATCGCGCGCCTGCTACCCACCCCGGATCATCCGGTCTGATCGCCGCTCCCCGCGATGATGCTGGCCGACGTCGCCGCATCATCGGCGATGCCCAACGAAGTGAGCCCGACCATCGACAGCTTCTGGAACGATCTCGTTGCCTGCGGAGGTGAACTCGATCGCGTACTCGACCTCATCGTTCGGCGCGTGGTCGACCTCGTCGGTGAGGGCTGCGTTCTGACGGTCGTCTCCGACGACGGGACGCGCCTGGACCCGGCCGCGTGGCACCATCCGGCTCCCGAGATCGTCGAGCGCATGGGCGAGCTGTTCGGTGCATCGCCGGTGATGATCGGAGAGGGTCTCGCCGGAACAGTGGCCCAGCGGCGTGAACCGATCGCCGTCACCGATCTGAACCTCAGCTCGGCCGCGGACATGGGCCCCCTGCTCCGGCTGTGGGTCCAGCAGCACCCGATACGGTCCATTGCAGTCGTGCCCCTCATCGCCTATGGCGAGCTGCAGGGCACTCTCGGTGCGGTGCGGCTCGAACAACCTGCGCCCTATTCGCCGTCCGACATCGTCGTGCTCGAGACGCTTGCCGAGCGCGCGTCGATGGCGATCGCCGATGCCCGGCGCAAGCCCGAACAGCTCGACCCCGCGAACTACGAGGCGATCTTCCGTTACAGCCTCGACGGGGTGCTCTTCACCATGCCGGATGGCCGGGTCCTTGCGGCCAACCCGGCGGCGTGTGACATCCTCGGCCGGACCGAGGTGGAGATCTGCCGCTTGGGCCGTTACGGCCTCCTCGATCCGGACGATGCCCGCATTGGGGCGGCGGTGGCGCGACGACAGGCGACCGGATCCGCGAGGACCGAGGCGCGCATGATCCGGGGCGACGGAACCCTTGTCACGGTCGAACTGTCGTCCACCATCTTCAGCACGAGCGCTGGAGAGATCAGAGCCTGCGTGCTGTTCCGGGACGTCACCGAGCGGGTCGAAGCCACTCAGCGGTTGTCCGCGGCAAAGGATGCGGCCGAGGCAGCGAACCAGGCAAAGTCGACCTTCCTCGCGACGATGAGCCACGAGCTGCGCACTCCGTTGAACTCGGTGATCGGGTTCGCGCAGTTGCTGCGCGCGGATCGGGCCGGTGTCCTCGGCGAGAAGGAACGTGAGTACGCCGAGCGCATCGTCGCGAACGGCACGCACCTCCTGGCGCTCATCGACGATGTCCTCGACCTGTCCAAGGTCGAGGCCGGAAGGAGTGAGCCCGTCTACTCCGACGTCGACGTGATGGCCCTGTGCGATGACGTGATCGAGCAGTTCCTGCCGCAGGTAGAGGAGAACGGCTCCACCATCTCCCTCGTCGGCGGGGGCGAGGTCCTGCTCCCCGTGCGGGCCGACGACCTGCGACTGCGCCAGATCCTGGTGAACCTGATCGGCAACGCGGTCAAGTTCACCCAGGATGGGCATGTGGCGGTTCGTCTCTTGCACGACGGCGCCCTACTGCTCGGCGTCGACATCGAGGACACCGGCATCGGCATCGAACCGGACAAGCTCGACATGATCTGGGAGCCGTTTCGGCAGGCGGACGAATCGACGGCAAGGTCGTACGCGGGAACGGGTCTCGGTCTCGCGCTCGTGCGTTCGATGGCGACCTCGATGGGTTTCACAGTCGCCGTCGATAGCACCGTGGGCTCCGGCTCGACCTTCTCAGTGCGGTTCTGACGACCGTTGAGCCCTGACCACCCTCGGGGCCACCCCCGCACGTCGACCTGGTGACACCGGCCGGTCTGGGCTGGGCACGGCGGTAGGGTGATGACGTGAGTTCCACCGGCGGCGAGAGGGTCCGCATCCTGCTGGTCGATGACGATCCGGACATCCGTCGGATCGCCGGCGACGCCCTCGAAGACGCTGGCTTTGCCGTCAGTGAGCATGCCGATGACAGCCGGATCCTCGACGCCGTGCGAGCCGGCGATATCGCTGCGGTCGTGCTTGACCTGGGCCTCCCCGGCCGCAACGGTCTCGATGTGCTCCGAGAGCTCCGGTCGATTGCCTCGGTCCCGATCATCATCCTGACCGCCCGCGGCGATGAAGCGGATCGAATCGTCGGGCTCGAGATGGGTGCTGACGACTACATCGTCAAGCCGTTCTCGCCGCGCGAGCTGGCGGCCCGCGTTCGTACGGTGTTGCGCCGCGCGTCCCAGCCGGCCGCCCCGCAGGCGCCGCTGCGCAACCTGGACTTCGGCGCGACCAGAATCGACCTCGGTGCTCGCGAGGTGACGGTCGACGGCGTGGAGACGCCCCTGACCGCGCGGGAGTTCGATCTGCTCGCGTACCTCGCGTCGCATCCCAAGCAGGTGTTCACCCGCGAGCAGCTGCTCGATCAGGTGTGGGGCTCCTCGGAGTCGTGGCAAAGCCCTGCCACCGTGAACGAACACATCTACCGGCTGCGGCAGAAGCTGGCAGCAGCCGGCAGCGAGACGGTGATCGCGACGCTGCGGGGGGTCGGCTACCGGTTCGAGGCGCACGAGCCCTTGGCGCGTTGATGGTCCGTTGATCTGGGCGCCGTCCGACGTTGACCCTGGGTACCCAGGATCGCAGGGTACGGAGCCGTCCGGCGCGCCGTGATCGTTGGTCCTGCCTTGCCGCCAGACCCCGAGAGGACCACCCAGCCCGCTCCCTACGGAGGGAAGGCCGAGGCGTTCCCCGGATCGGGGGCCCAGGCGCTCGACGCGCTGCCCGATGTCGTGTTCGCCATCGACGCGAGCGGGATGATCTGCTGGGTGAACGCCGTCGTCCGGCGCACGCTCGGATATGCGCCGACCGACCTCGTCGGCACCAACGTCACTGACTTCGTCCATCAGGCTGATGTTGTGGCGATCGCCGTTGCCCTCGAGCACACCGCAGATCGGCAGGGCCTGGCGCAACCCATGGAGATCCGGGTCCGGTCGGCGGAGGGCGCGTGGCGCATGGTCGAGATCCTGGCCGACAACCACCTCGACGTCCCGGGCCACGAGCGAATCGTCGTCGTCCTGCGCGATCTGACCGAGCGGCGCCGGTCCGAGTCGCAGCTCGTGGACAGCCCGGAGCGATTGCGCCTCCTCCTGCACTCCTCGACCGACGTGGTGATCCTCGCCTCCACGGACGGCTCGATCGCGTTCGCGAACGCCGCGCTGACCCGTCTCTCCCGGTTCGACGGCGACGACTCGATCGGCGCCCAGGTCGAGAGCATCCTCGTCGAGGAGCGTCGTGCGGACGCCCGCGAGGTGCTGGCCGAGGTCCGACGGACGCCCGGCCTCGTCCGCCGCTTCGACACGATCCTGGCCACGGATGACGACCGCGGCGTCCCGGTGGAGATCGTGGTCTCGAACCACCTCGACGACCCCGTCCTGGCCGGGATGATCCTGACGTGCCGGGACCTCTCAGAACGAGTCGAGCACGAGCGCACGATGCGGACCGCACTCGACCAGTCGCATGCGGCGACCCGGGCGACATCCGCCCTGCTCGAACGGGCGAGCCACGAGCTGAGGACCCCGCTCAATCCGATCATCGGGTTCACGCGGCTGCTCCGCGGTCGTGCCGGGCCCCGTCTCACGGAGATCGAGCACACGTACCTCGACCGCATCGAGCAGAACGCGGCACATCTCCTCGAACTCGTCCAGGACCTGCTGACGGCCTCCCAGGCAGCATCCGGTGAGATCCAGGTCCGCATGAGCGATGCCGGGGCGAGGGGGATCATCCGGGTCGCCGTCGAAGCCGTGACCCGCACGCTGCCGGCCCTGCCGGTGAACGTGTCGATCGAGGGACCTGACATCATGCTCCGAACGGATCCGGAGCTTCTCGCCCAGACGCTCGGCCATCTGATCGACAACGCCGTGCGCTGGGCCGGCGGGAACATCGTCGTGCGCGTCGTGAACACCTCCGGGCTCATCAGCCGGATCGACGTGGTCGACCAGGGCCCCGGCGTCGACGATGAGGCGCTCGACCGGATCCACGGGCTGTTCGCGGAAGGTGACGGCAGGGGAGGACGACCCGGCCTCGGGCTGGCCGTCGCCGCGCTGCTCGCAAAGACGCTGGGCCTACAGGTGGCGGTCTCGTCCCGGGTCGGACAAGGCGCGACGTTCTCGGTGCTCTTCCCGTCGGCGCCGCTCGACGCGGACACGAACGGGCAGTGGTTGCTCCTCACCCCGTGGCGTTGACCCGGCGTTGACGCCCGCCCGCACCCCGGTTGACCTTCGCGTCGCATCCTGAGCCTCGTCAAACGACGTGGCCCGATCGGGCCGGCGGACCCCCAGGAGCGCACCATGCAGCACGATTCGATCACTCTCGACCAGCACCCCGCCGCTTGGGTGGCCGACGAGCGGGTGGCCGCCCGAAACGCCCACCGCTTCGCCCGGCGGCAGCTACGGGAGAACGCAGGCATCGCCCTGGCCCCGGCCGCGGAGCTCGCGGCCGTGTCGACCATCGGTGCGGCCGCCCGTCGACTGCGGCAGGCCACCAAGTCACCCTCGGCCGCGATCGTCACGAGCATCCGACCCGCAGTCCTTCGCGACTCCGACCAGGTCTGCGCGTCAGCGGCCGACCGCGCGATCCGCTCGTCCGCCCTCGCCCGTCGCTCATCGGCCATCCTTTTGAACCTGGGTGTGTAGGCCCAGCGGCCGCGAACGTAGGATGTGGTTCGGGTTCCGGCCGTGGGAGCTGCTGGTCCGGTGTGGCGGTCCCGTGAACCCATCCGACCGACGGAACCGATGGGTAGTGCACCCGTGAGAGACCTGGATCGAGCTCGGGGCAGCTTGAGCGACTACTACAGCGAGAGCCTGCACAACCGGCTCGCGATCCTCGAAGAGTGGTTGGCGTCATTCGATCCGGATGACGCCACCCAGCATCTCGCCATCCGTCGGACCGGTCACCAACTACGAGGTTCAGGTGCCAGCTTCGGGTACCCGAGGATCACCGATCGGGGGGGGGCCGTCGAGGACGCTGCCGTCGATCAGCTCGTCTCGTCCGTTGCCGCGCTCATCGAGGAGATCCGCGTCACCCTGCTCGACCTGCGCCGGCCCCGTCGGCGGATCCTGATCATCGACGACGACGACGACCTCTGTTCGCTGCTCTCCGATCAGCTGAGCAGTCCCGTGCTCGTGGTGGACACGTCGAACACCGTCGCAGAAGCCGCGCGACTCATCCGCGACGGTTCCTACGAGGTGATCCTGCTCGATCTGAAGTTCGCCGGCGCCGACGGACGTGACCTGCTCGCGACGCTCGGTCCGAGCTCGAGCATCCGGCCCGACATCATCATTATCTCCGGCAAGCTGAGCCCGACGGCCCGCGCCGAGTGCGTGGCGCTCGGGGCGACGCACCTGTTCGACAAGCCCATCGACGTCGATCTGCTGCGGGCCACCATCGCCGCGCTCCTGGAACGTCGCGCCGCGATCGATGAGGAGGTGCGGCTGGACATCCTGACCCAGCTGCCGAACCGGGCGGGGCTCGAGGACGCGTTCAGAACCGCTCGAGCCCAGGGCGCCCGAGAGAAGTGGCCGGTGGCCCTGGCGGTGATCGATCTCGATCGGTTCAAGCTCGTCAACGACGCGTACGGCCATCCGGCCGGCGATGCCGTGCTCCGCGAGGTGGCTCGCGTCCTGGGAGCCACCGTCCGCGAGGCCGACACCGTCGCCCGGTGGGGCGGGGACGAGTTTGTCGTCATCATGCCGAACACCGACGAGCGGCAAGCACGTGAGGTGCTCGGCCGGTGCCTCGACGTCCTGCAGGCGAACCCGATCGACCTCGGCGACGTCGAGTTCACGATCTCGTTCTCGGTCGGGTTGACGCAGGTCCCGCCGGCCGCAGACCTCGATGACGTGTTCGCTATAGCGGATGCTGGGCTGCTCGAGGCGAAGCGTTCGGGTCGCACACCCGACACGAGCCGAACGAACGATCCGACGGGCGCCAGCATCCGCGTGCTGATCGTGGAGGACGAGGACCTGGTTGCCGAACTGCTCCGAGTCACCCTCACGGACGCGGACGGCCTGACGGTGCTCGGCAGCGTGGGTCAGGTCGATGAGGCGGTGCGCCTGGCCCGGAACCTCGAACCTGACATCATCCTCATGGACGTCGACCTCGGCGACGAGTCAGGTCTCGATGCGGTGCGCCGGATCCGGCAGGACCGCCCGTCGGCGCAGATCATCATGCTCACCGCATCGCGCAGCGCGGCGGTGGAGGCCGCCGCGTTCGCCGCCGGCTGTGCCGCGTTCGTGACGAAGTCGAAGAACCTCGCGGAGCTGGTCGAGACCGTTCGGCGGGTGTTCGCCGGCGACACCTCGAGGCGCTGATCTCGATCTCGAGGCCCGCGGCTCGGCGGCTCACGCGTCTGACGGTCGACGTGTGCGAATCGAGCAGCTGGAGGACCACCTGCCAGAGCCCCGCGGCCAGCTGCTTGCTCTGCGCGATCTCTGCCTCACGGGCCACCTGTCAATGCTCGCTGGGGTTCCGGGCAGGTTGATGGGACTCCTCCCGGCCAGGAGGTCAGGATCCGCGTGGTGGGCCCATCCCGTCCTGGCGCGTGTCGCCGTTCGTCGGCTCCGCGGGCCGATCTCGCGGCGACGGGCGGGTGCGAACGGCGAAACAGGTCACGGGCGTCTTCATGCGATGAGCATGGACCACCAGATCGGTGACGGGGTTCGTGGTGGATCAACGCCTGGTCAATCGAAACCGCGTCAGAAGTGGAGGGAGAACTCCCTCCCATGACCCTCGCGACTGGCCACGGTGATGCGGTAGCCGAGGGCGTCGGCGGCGGACTTCGCGATCGCCAGACCGAGGCCGCTGCCACCGAACCGTCGCGACATCGAGCCATCGGCCTGATGGAAGGGTTCGAAGATGTCGACCTGGCGATCCGCATTGATGCCGATGCCTGTGTCGCGCACATCGACCCGGACCGCTTTGGAGGCGGAGACGACCACATCGACGGACACCTCTCCGCCCGGCGAGAACTTCACGGCGTTGCCGATCAGGTTGGAGAGGATGTGGTGCAACTGGTCCCGATCGGTCATGAGCGGTGCGCCGTCGGCGCCGATCACCGAGATCGTCGTGTGCTGCGCCGCCGCGTGGACCTGATGCTCGTCGACTACCTCGTCGACCAGCACGCGCAGGTCGATCGATTTGCGATCGAGCATCACCTCCTCGGACTCGATGCGCGAGAGATCAAGTATCTCGTCGATCAGCGCGAGCAGTCGGCGCCCACTTTCCTCGATCCGGCGGAGGTAGTCGGCCTCCCCCTCAGTCGAGCGCGAACCATCGCGCCGCAGGAGGCGCGTGAAGCCGATGATCGAGTTCAACGGGGTCCGCAACTCGTGACTCATGGTGGCGAGGAAGGAGCTCTTGGCCCGGTTCGCCTGTTGTGCGGCGTCGAGCGCCGCGACGAGGGCGGCTGACGAGTGCACGAACTCGCTGACATCCTCGATCGTCGCGATCCACCCGAGCGACACGCCGGCTGGGGACGTCTGGGGCACGAGGCGCACCGACACCCAACGATCGTCGCCGTGGGCGAGAGGCCAGGTCTCCTCACCGGCAACGTTCCGGGCCAGCACGCCCGTGGCCCAGGTTCGCAGGGCAGCGCGCGATGCCGTCGGGGTCGCGTCGACCAGTTGTGCCAGCGACGGCAGTCCGGGGCCGAGCTGGAGGAGCTCGCGCGCGACGGTGTTGCAGAACGCGATCCGACCGATGGCGTTCGCGACCACGATCCCGACCGGGGCCGCCTCGGCCAGGGACCGGTACGAATGGGACGCCTCGACGCCATCGCCGTCGACGGGCTCCGGCAGGAGCACGAAGGTGATGAGGACTCCGCCGATCTTCACATCCTGGCGGTGGTCCGCGGCCCGGGCCTCCAACCAGGCCCACCGGTCGGGCTCGACGGGGTGCCTGACGCGGATCTTCGTCGCACGACCGAGCGCGGCATCGGCCCGAGCACTCGCGACCAGTTCGATGAGCAGCGGCAGATCCTCCGGGTGGACGCGCTCGATGGGCTGCGACCCGATGACGTCCTCGTCGCGGCCGACGTCGTCACTGAACGACCGCCGCCAGGTCACCGAGTTCGTTCCGTCGATGATCATCGCCCCGGTGACGACCTGACCGAGGGCGGCGGCCAACCGTGCCGCTTCGAGGTCGTTCTCAACAGCCGTGCCGGAGGCGTCGGTCTCCTGGGACTCGGCCACGGCGCTTCGTTCGAGGCGGTCAGCGTCGTCCGAGCTCAAGAGTGTCGCTCTCCCCGATCAGCCTTGGATGACGCTGGTACCCGGAGGTGGCGGCGCTCGAGCATTGCGGTGATCGTGCTCTCGAGGCGACCGGCGAGGAGGTCGCCTTTGGGTAGGAGCGCGACGTCACCCACGGCCAGATCCTCGCGATCGGAGTCCGTCAGGTCTTTGGCCGTCATGACGACCACCGGGCAGTCGCACAGCTCGGGGTCGGCCCGAAGCTCAGCCAGAACGCCGAACCCGTCGAGCACCGGCATGATGAGGTCGAGGAAGATCACATCAGGGACCCCGCTGTCGCGGAGTTGGGTGAGCGCGTCGCGACCGTTCACGGCGTGCGTGACCCGAAGGCCGTTCTCCTCGAGGATCGACTGCAGGAGGTTCCGGGCATCGGGGTCGTCGTCCACGACGAGCGCGTGGCCCTCCGGCGTCTGGATGACCTGCGCGAGCAGCGCCCTGAGGTCGGTCGGGTCGAAGGGCTTGCTGAGGAAGCCGGCCGCGCCGGGCAGGCTCGCTCGATGGTCCGCTTCGACGATGCTGCAGATCACGACGGGGATGTGCACGAGGGTGGGATCACGCCGGAGAAGACCGAGGAGCGCCCAGCCGTCGACGCCGGGCATCATCAGGTCGAGGATGATGACGTCGGGCATGATGCGCTGCGCGATCGCGAGCCCGTGCACGCTGCTGCTGCTCGTCACCACGGTGAGACCGAGATCCTCGAGATGTCGTTCGATCAGCGCTCGTGCATCGGCCTCGTCGTCGATCACGAGCACCGTCAAGCCAACGGCGAGCTCGGGCGCGAATGGTTGGGAACCGCCGCCAAGAGGTGCCGGCTGCGCACCGACGGCATCGTGCACTTCCGGCGCGGGATGGGCTCGTGCGGCCGAAACTGCGGGCCGCGAGGGGACGAGGTGGACGCTGAACGTCGAGCCGCGGCCCACCTGGCTCTTCACGGTGAGGTCGAAGCCCAGGAGCGAGCTGAGCTCACGGGCGATGGTGAGACCGAGGCCGGTGCCGCCGTGCGTGCGCGCGGTGCTCTCGTCGGCTTGGCGGAAGGGTTCGAAGAGCCGCGGGAGCTTCGACTCGGTGATGCCTGGGCCGGTGTCGATGACATCGATGCGGATCGGCGTGCGTCCATTGGCGACGACACGCACCGTGACACTTCCCCGTTCAGTGAACTTGCACGCGTTGCCGACCAGGTTGATCAGCACCTGCTTGAGGCGATGCGGATCGGTGTGCACGGCGACGAGATCGACAGGGCCCTCGCCACACAGCTCGACCGCCCGTGACCTGACGGGATCGAGCTGGAGCAACACGTCGTTGACGATCTCTACGAGATCCACGTCCTGTCGTTCGAGCGGCATGCCACCGGCTTCGATCTTCGACAGGTCGAGCACGTCGTTGATGAGGTGAAGCAGGTGTTCGCCGTTGGACTGGATGCGGCCCAGGTACTGGATCTCGGTTGCCGTCAGCGACTCCTGCTTGTTCTTCCGGAGGACGTTGGAGAAACCGATCACCGAGTTGAGCGGCGTGCGCAGCTCGTGGCTCATGTTGGCGAGAAACGTGCTCTTGGCGACGTTCGCCTGCTCGGCCGACGCGATCGCGTCGCGCAGCTGCGCTTCGGTTTGGCGTCGTTCAGTGGTGTCGCGGCCGACCCCGAAGATGCGGTTCATCGTTCGATCCACAGCGGCCGACCAGGTCACCCAGCGATAGCTGCCGTCGCGCTTGCGGAAGCGGTGCTCGAACTCGGCGACGCCGGAGCCCGACTCGACCATGCTGGCGATGCCGACGATGGTCGCGTCGATGTCATCCGGATGCACGAAGTCGATGAAAATGGCGTCGGCCAGATCGGCCGAGTCGTAGCCGAACGTCGTGGTCCACGCCTGGTTGACCTGGAGCAGTTCGCCGTCGAGCGTGGTTACCGCGAGCAGGTCGATCGAGAGGTTGAAGAACTCGGTCTGGTTGCGCGTCGCTCGGTCCCGCTGTCGTCGCGCTTGATCGAGCTCGTCGTCGCGCCGCCGGTCTTCGGTGATGTCCGTGGCCGCTGCGAGCATCACCCCGCTGGGCATGTCGAGCGCAGCTCGCCACCGCAACCACCGGGTGGCTCCGTCCCGCGCGATGAACCGGCACTCGTACCCGTCGATGGTCCCCTGATCGTCCACGAACGCCGAGATCTGCGCACCGACAGCCTCGCGGTCGTCGGGGTGGACGAAGTCCATGAACGGACGGCCCTCCAGCTCGTCGACCGCGAACCCGAGAACACCGACCCAGGCGGGGTTCATGCGCAGGAACCTGCCGTCGAGGCCGGCGATGCAGAGGGGCTCGAGCGACAGATCGAAGAAGCGGCGGAGGATCACATCGCTGCGGGGGTCATCGGTCGAGGTCATGTCGACCGCTTGTCCCGGTTGCGTTCGACCACCGCGATGGTGCCCATGGTTCGCTCCTCGCAGCCGCCGGAACCGGCGCCGCCTCGCCCACCCAGACTGTACGGACTCGCGGCATCGAGCGCCGCTTCACGCGGACGTCGACACCGTGACGGGACGCCCACGGAGCGGCTCGTCAGCCTGCACGACACGGCCGATGACCGGGGCCGGGGCCTGGGCGGGCCCGGCGAGGTTGTCGGTCGCCTCGATGGTTCCACCCAGCACGATCGACCCGTCCGAGATCTTTCCCCGGACCACCGACGTGCCGATCACGAGCGTGCCGCCCGACACCCAGGCGTCGCCGCTGATCTGCGCTGCGCCGCCGACCTTCGTCGCGGGCCCGCTCAGCCGTGCCCTGTCCCCGACCACGGCGTCGTCGCTGACGAACGCGCCGTTGACGACGCAGGCGCCATCCTTCACCACGGCTCGGTTCGTGACGACCGAGCCCGTGACGGAGGCGGTGCCGCGCACCTGCGCGGAACCGGAGATGCGGGCGCCGTCGGCCACCCGCGCGAAGTCGAGAACGGCGGCGTCAGCTTCGATGCGGCAGGCGCCGAACACGCGGGCGTTGCCGAACACCGCGGCCGTCGGCGACACATACGTGTCCATGTCGACATGGGCCGAGTCGGCGACCCATCCGCCTTGGCTTCCGTCGGGGTTGACGTGCCTGGCGGCGCGGACCTGGCCGTGACCGAAGTCGAACGTCCGGTGGGCGGCACGGCTGTCTGACTCGTGTGCGTGACCTGCGGCGGGCTTGGAGCGTCGCTTGGTGATGAGCATGTACGCAACGTACGAAGGACTCGTCAATCGCGGAGACGTCCTTCATCAACGCCGCGTCAACCGCCCGCACCGCGGCCGGCGGCATGACCGGGCGCACTGGCTCATCCGGCCGCGTCAACGCCGCCGGGTCGACCCGTTCCTCGCTCATTGGGGAGGCGGGGCCGTCTGCGGTCGGTCGCGTCGTTGCCCTCGATCACGAAGAACTCGACGGCACCATCCTCGGCCAGCAACGGAATCTCCGACCACACGAGCAGGCGCTCCTCTCCGGACGCGGTTCGCACGGTCGACTCGGCGTGCTTGGGCACGTTCGACGGATCGCCAGCCGCAAGGCGGCGGCGAAGTGCCGTCTGCGGGCCCGGATCACTGAGCAGGCCGGTGAAGTCGACGTCGATCAAGGCGCCATCGGGATACCCGGTGATCCGGCCTGCCGCCGTGTTGGCCCGAACCACCCGGCCGGAACGATCCACGAGCACGATGAGCGATCGCGTCACGTCGAAGATCGCCATGTTGAGGGCGTTCGATCGGCGCAGGTCGCGTTCGAGGGCCCGAAGGTCGTCGCTCTGCGTCTCGAGCTCGATGAGTGACTGGCGAAGACGCAACTGCGACATCACCACTCGTCCGAGCGTCTCGAGAGCACCCAGTCGCTCGGGCGAAAGCTCACGCGGGTGACGATCGATCACGCAGAGCGTGCCCAGCGCCCGCCCGGTCGCGGTGGTCAGTGGCGTCCCGGCATAGAACCGGATCTTCGGATCGCCCGTGACGAGGGGATTGGACCGGAACCGGGTGTCGTGCGACGCGTCGGGCACGACGAAGGTCCTCGTCGGTTCGAGGATCGCGTGGGCACAGAACGCCATGTCCCGGGAGGTCTCCGGGGCGTCGAGGCCGACTCGCGACTTGAACCACTGCCGGTCGGCGTCGACGAGGCTGACCAGCGCGATCGGCGTTTCCGCGATCCACGACGCGAGGCGAGTGATCTCGTCGAACTCGGCCTCGGGGGCGGTGTCGAGCACGCGATAGCCCGCCAGCTCCTCGAGCCGTTCACCCTCGTCGGGTGGCAGTGCTGCGGGGACGGGGCCCGTGGGTTCCCATCGTTCTTCGTCGTTCTGGGACACCGGTTGTCTCCTGGGCTGGGATCTCGGGTTGTGAGATGCATCGCCGGCGGCGCGCGGGCCGGGTGGGCCCGGGGCCCTGACGGTAACCGCCGGCCCCCCGTACCGGCAGGGCAGAAGGTCCCGACAGCCGGCAGCCGACCTCCTCGTCGACTGCCGACCAGGCTGACCCTGGCCTTCGACGATCAACGGCGAGTGGCATCGCGATCAATGGACGATCCGATCGCCGGAGAGGCCCTCCTCCGGGCACCCGCGTCGACCCGGCGCGTCGAACACGTCCAGGAGGTGGATCCGCCGTTGTGAGGGGATTGATCGCCCATTGATCGAGATCACCCAACGTTGGACGTGGTCACGCCGCCGGGCGGCCCACTCCTCCACGCCGATCTGGGTCGCCTGACCGGCAAGACAGAAAGTGCTGGACAATGCTCAAAGACTTCAAGAAGTTCCTGATGCAGGGCAACATCGTCGACCTGGCTGTGGCCGTCGTCATCGGCGTCGCCTTCGGTGCCTTGGTCAAGTCGCTCGTCACCAACATCCTCACGCCGATCATCGCGATCCCGGGGAAGACGGATTTCAGCGCGCTCACCGTCGAGATCAACGGCAGCAAGTTCCTCTATGGCGCGTTCCTCAACGACGCGATCACCTTCATCTCGGTCGCAGCGGTCGTGTTCTTCTTCGTCGTGAAGCCCATGGAGGCGCTCATGACCCGGACCAAGAAGGAAGAGGAGGCGACGACGCGTGAATGCTCCGAGTGCCTCAGCGAGATCCCCGTGGCCGCCCACCGTTGCCGGGCCTGCGGAAGCGTCCAGCTCATCACCACGTGAACGCCCCCCGCACAGGGTCTCTACACCGCTCCGCCCAGGGCGTCGCCGATCGACTTGGCGGCGGCGTCGGTAAGGCGGGAGCGAACGTGCTGGTAGGTCGATGACGTGAAGGCCGTCGAGCTGTGGCCGAGCACCGCGCTGGCGACGGCGGTGTCGTGGCCGGCTTCGAGGAGCAGCGTCGCCACCGAATGGCGGAGGTCGTGCAGGCGCGTCTCGGGCGGCAGCTTCGACGCCGTGAGCATGCGCTTCACGGCGTGCGAGTAGGCGTCGGGGTCGAGCGGGCCGCCGTCGCCCCGGTCGCACACCAGGTCCCACTCGGTGGCCCACGCCGCGCCGAGCCGGAGCCGGCGCTCGGATTGGTCCTTGCGCCACGAGCGGAGCCGGTCGACCACGAACTCGGGCAACGTGATCGTGCGGCGTGAGCGGTCCGTCTTGACGCCGAGCAGCTCGAGGTGGCTTCCCACCTCCTCGCGGACACGTTGGAGGCCGACGACGATCGTGGCGTGGCCGCTGGCGAGGTCGACGTTCGACCACTGCAGCCCGAGGACCTCGGAGCGCCGGGCGCCAGTCGTCGCCGACAGCAGGATCGCCATCTCCCACGGCGTCCCGGTGGCGGTGGCCATCAGCGCGCGGACACCTTCGGTGTCGGGCACGGCCAGTTCGCGGCGCTCCGCCTTCGGCAGCCGGACCCCGGTGACGGGGTTGGTGTCGATGATCTCGGCGTCGAGCGCACGGGCGAAGCACGAGGACATCGCGCCACGAACGGCGCGGATGCTCGAGGGTGCGAGCGGCTTCCCGCCGTATGGATGAGCGGCGGCGTGGTCGAGCACCGCGATGATGTGGCGGCGGCGCACCTGGGTGACCTGCAGCGAGCCGATCATCGGGAGCACGTAGTGGTCCGCGTGCTCGCGGTAGCCGCGGACGGTCGACGGTCGCAGCTTGGTGACCGCCGGTGAGGCGAACCACCGGGCGAACCAGTCGGCGACGGTGATGTCGGCGGGGAACGGATCGGCGCCGGCGTCGAGGAGCCGCTGGAGGTCCCGCAGGGCGGCTTGCGCCTCCTTCTGGGTCCGGAACCCGGCTCGGGTCAACTGTCGACGTTCAGGGCACGGCGCATCCAGGGGGGCGCCACAACGCTCGCACGTGTCCGCTCGATCGTGGTCGGCCCAGCGCCGTGCCTTGCACGCGGCGCACCGTTGGGCCGGCACCTGACCGACGTCCACCCAGAACGCCCAGCCCTTGCCCCGTCGCTTGATGTGTCCTTGCATCGGCTCGTTCCCTTCAGCTCGCGTGCTTCTTGCGCGTTCGGCCGGCGGGCTTCACGCCGCCGGTCTGTTCGGTCTCGTCCAGGCGATCGAGCAGCGCGGCAAGCCGGTTGAGCACGTTGCGCGCCTCGGTCGTGTCGCCGAACGTCTCTCGAAGCTCGACGGCGGCCCGCAGCTCGATGAGGCGGTCGACGCGTTCAACGGCGGTCTCGTTGCCGGTCGCCGGCGCGGTGGGGTACCCGGCGTCAGCGCAGGCCGCCGCGTAGTGGTTGAGCGCGTCGCGCCACGGCGGCAGGGTGGTCTCGGTGCCGAGGATGACGTCGAGGATGATGCCCATGTCGTTGCCGCGCACCTTGGCGTCGGCGGTGGCGAGCCCGGCGTCCTGGTCAGGGGGCGGCGGGAGCAGGAACCAGCCGATGGGCAGGTCGAAGCCGCGGGCGAGGGCAACGAGCTCGTCGGTGGAGAACTGCTTCACGCGAGTCCCGGCGATCGATCGCTCGACGGCGGAGAACGTGGCGTTGGACCACCGGGTGCCGAGGTAGGGGGCCAGCTCGTGAGCGGCCTGCTCCTGGGTCCAGCCCCGCAGCGCCCGGGCGCGGGCGACGTTGTAGGCGACGATCTGGTTCGGCGTGTAGGTGCGGCGGATCAGCTGCTTGCGGGGAGCCATGCCCGGATCCTACACACCAACATTCCTGGTTACTAGACAACATTCCTGTTGCTTTGACAAACGCCGTCACCTATCCTGCGGAATCGTTGACTAGCAGACGTTTCAGTGCGATGAGCTGGCGGGCGATCCGAACCCGGCCGAGATGACGAAGCCCTCCGGGCTCTGACCGTCACGTGACCCGCTCTGCGTGGGCGAGCGCCGTGTCCCGTCATCCCGCCACGGGTCGACGCTTCCAAGCCTGGGTCTGCCATCGCCTCGGGCCCGTCTGCTGGCCAACTCCCCTCACCCTCACAAGGAGGACGCCATGCGCGTTCACGAACTACCCGACTTCCTGACCGTCGAGGAGACCGCCCAGGTGCTGCGCATCGGGCGGACGACCGCCTACGCCGAGGTGCGGCGCTTCCACGTCACCCACGGCCGCGAAGGTATCCCGTCCGTGCGGATCGGCCGATCCTTGCGCATCCCCCGGTCCGCGCTCCTGCACCTGATCGACGACGCCCCCGGTGTAGCTGCCGGCGAGAACGCGCATGACGCGGCCTGACGTCGTCCTCACCGAAGCGTGCCGATCCGTTCGAGCCGAGATCGGGCCGGTCGCGTGGGTCGTCCTCGAGGAGCTCGTCCTCAGCAATGAGGACGGCCCCCGCCCTGGCGGCGGGACCGTCGAGGTTGTCACGACGGTGCGAGACCTGGCGGCGGCGGTGGGCCTGTCGAAGGACACCGTCGCGGCCGCGCTCCGCCGACTCACCAAGCAGGGCTTCGTCACTCGGGTGAACCAACGCGATCGGCGGTCCGGCTGCTTCGGGAGCAGCGTCTACTGCGTCACGATCGCCGGGACGGGCCTGAGGACGTCCTCACCGGACGGTCCCAAACCAGATCCGGATAGTACGGACACGGCCGTCTCAAGCCCGGAACCCCGGCGACGGCCACCGGCGGACGAGGTCGGTCCCGAGCGCCGCTCGAGCCGGCGACCCCCACCAGCGGTACGCACCGGCGCGGACGCAGCCGACGGTCAGTTGTCGCTCCTCGACGCCGTCGAATCCGCACTGGCCGAGCCACCCGCATGAGCGCAGTGCTCCCCCACCGCAGCTCGCTCCCGCCGGATAGCCCCACTTCGTCGCCGGGCTCCCGGGCGTGCGCATCGCGTCGGCCGCCGGCGCGCGCGTCGTCCTTCTGCCGGGCGCGCTCTCCGATGTCCGGCCCCGCGCTTCCCGCGCTGTCCCCTCGCTCCCTGCGCGCCCTCCCCGC
>Ga0209023_10002528_pt1 | contig 22720 bp, 20 predicted proteins | sample LakOneMetagenome_FD_187468 | JGI IMG/M metagenome (GOLD analysis project Ga0209023, IMG submission 187468) | Freshwater and sediment microbial communities from Lake Erie, Canada (SPAdes) (version 2) | ecosystem: Environmental > Aquatic > Freshwater > Lentic | place: Lake Erie, Canada...
GTGGCCGTCGCTGATGCCGCCGGCAAGCACCAGCGGGCCATCGAAGAACGCGCGCACTGCGCGCACGAACACGAATGGATTGAGCCAGCCGGTCTGGCCGCCGGCACCCGCCGTCAGCAGCACCAGGCCATCGGCGCCGGCGGCGACCGCGCGCTCGGCGTGACGGATCGAAGCGACGTCGGCGAACACGACCGCGCCGGCATCGTGCAACGGTTTCAGCACCGGCGCCGGCGAGCCGACCGAGGTGATCACCATCTCCGGCCTGTGACGCAGCAGCACCTGCAGATCCTGCTCCAGCCGCGCATTGGAGCGATGCACGATCAGGTTGGCGCAAACAGGCGCGGTGGGTTTCCCGGTTGGGTCGGAATGCCGGCGCAAGCGGCTCTCGATCTCGTTCAGCCATTCGTCGAGCTGTTCGGAGCTGCGGCAATTCACCGTTGGAAACGAGCCGATCACGCCGTTACGGCATGCGGCTACCACAAGCTCGACACCGGAAACGAGAAACATCGGTGCCGCGATCAGCGGCAGGCTGAGGCGATGGCGGAATGACGCAAGAACATCGATGGGGGGCAAAGGTATCTCTTCCCGGGTTGAGCAGCAGCCTTGTTGTGCTAGCGTCACGGGCAAAAGCCAAATACAAAATTCGGGAGAAACGAATATGAGCAACCCGCTCTACGACGTGCCGGTGGTCGGCGAGCAGACACTGCGGGCGCTGGCGCGTCATCCCTCGCGCATCGCTTTCAGTTGGCCCGGCGGATCGCTGACCTATCAGGGCGCGACCGACATGATCGGCCGGATGCAGAGCGTCTTCAGCCAATTCGGCTTTGCGCCGGGCACCCGCGTCGCCTTCCTGACCGCGAACCGCGCCGACACCTGGTGCGCCGGGGTTGCCGCGCAATTGGCGCGGCTCGCCATCACCTGGCTGCATCCGCTCGGCTCGCTCGACGACCAGTTGTTCCAGCTCGAGGATTCCGAGGCGCAGATGCTGGTGGTCGACGGCATCACCTTTCGCGATCGTGGCGGCGAACTGGCCGCGAAGGCAACCGGCGTGAAGACCGTGTTCACGCTCGGGCCCGCCGGCTACGGCGCCGACCTGCTTGCTGCCATTGAAGCGGCCGGAACCGCTACGGCGCGCTGCTTCGCAAGCCCTGACGATATCTCGACCCTGAACTACACCGGCGGCACCACAGGCAAATCCAAGGGCGCGCTGCGCTATCACCGCCAGTTGAGCGGTTTCGCCAACGCCATCCTGGCCGATTTCGAAATTCCGGACACGCCGCGCTATCTGACGGTGGCGCCGATCAGCCACGTCGCCGGCACCAAGGTGCTGCCGACATTGATGCGCGGCGGCACCGTGCACATGCTGAAGGGTTTTGACCCGGAAGCCGTGTTCAAGACCATCGAACGCGAGAAGATCAATTTCACGCTGTTCGTGCCGACTATGATCTACGTGATGCTCGATCACCCCTCGCTTTCAAAGACCGACCTGTCCTCGCTCGAACTGCTGCTGTACGGCGCGTCGGCGATGTCGCCGAGCCGGCTGGTCGAGGGCATCGAACGGATCGGGCCGGTGTTCTCGCAGCTCTACGGCCAGACCGAATGCTATCCGGTGTCGGTGCTGCGCAAGGCGGACCACGATCCCAGGACGCCGGAGCTGTTCCTGTCGTGCGGCTTCCCGATCTCGGTCTGCGACGTCAGGATCCTGGACGACAACGACCAGGAGGTCGCCACCGGCGAGGCCGGCGAGATCTGCGTGCGCGCGCCGCATGTCATGGTCGAATACTGGAAGCGGCCGGAGCAGACCGCAGAAACCCTCAAGAGCGGCTGGCTGCATACCGGCGACATCGCCCGCAAGGACGAGCGCGGCTACATGTTCATCCTCGACCGCAAGAAGGATATGATCGTCTCCGGCGGCTTCAACATCTTTCCGCGCGAGGTCGAGGACGTGCTGTCGCAGCACGCCGACGTCGCGATGGTCGCCGTGGTCGGCGTGCCCGACGACAAATGGGGCGAAGCCGTCACCGCGATTGTGGTGCCGCGCGATGGCGCCACCCCGAACGAGCAGGAGCTGATCGCGCTGGTGAAAGCGCGCAAGGGTTCGACCCACGCGCCCAAGCACATCAAGTTCGTGACGGAATTGCCGATGACCGGCGTCGGCAAGGTCGACAAGAAGGTCTTGAAGGCCGGCTTCTGGACCGGGCGCGACCGGATGGTGGGGTGACCCAAGGGGTCCAGACGCAAAAAAGCGAAAACAACCCCATGCAAAGTAGAATGGGGCACGAAAAAGGTACGAAAGCACCTCCAACCGGCGCGATCAGGCTTCAGCCCAAAATCTGGTCGAGCCGTTCCCGCAACTGGTCCTGATGATAGGGCTTGGCAAGGCGCGGCAGATCGATCTGCGTGCCCTCGGGCAACTCGGCATAGCCGGTCGCCAGCAGCACCGGCAGCGCCGGACGAACGTCGCGCGACGCGGCGACCAATTCGAGCCCGGTCATTCCCGGCATCATGTGGTCCGTCATCATCAGGTCGAGCGGCTGTTCGCTCCGGAGGATTTCCAGCGCGTGCTGGCCGGAATTGACGGCGATGACACGGTGGCCGAGATCTTCCAGCATTTCGGCCGTCGACATCGCAATGAGCGGATCGTCGTCGACAAATAGAATCACCGCCGAGCGTTTGCCTTTCGGCACCGACGGCGCGGCATTTTCCGCTTCGGGCGCAGCCGTCGCGATCGGAAGCATCAGCGTCGCACTGGTGCCCTTCCCGACTGCGCTCGTCAGTTGCAGCGCGCCGCCCAATTGAACCGCGAGGCCGTGCACCATGGACAATCCAAGGCCGGTGCCCTTGCCGAGCGGCTTGGACGAGAAGAACGGTTCGACCGCCCGCTTCAGCGTCTCGGGCGACATGCCGGTGCCGGTGTCGATCACGGACAATTTGAGATAACGGCCGGGCTGCAGCACAGCATCGCTTTTTTTCGCCTGATATTCGGCAACCGTGATGTCGATCGAACCACCGTCCGGCATCGCATCGCGCGCGTTGATAGCAAGATTGAGAATGGCGAGTTCGAGCTGGTTGGCGTCGATGCGTGCCGGCGGCAGCCCGTCCGGAATATCGAGACGCACGACGACACGTGGCCCGAGCGACCGGTCCAGCAAGTCCGTCATGCCCCCGAGCAGGGTCTTCAGATCGACCGACACCGCATGCAGATCCTGCTGGCGCGCAAATGCCAGCAGCCGCTGGGTCAGCGACGCGCCGCGCTCGGCGCCCTGCAAGGCGCCGTCGACCAGCCGATGCAGCTTGGGATCGTCGGGCATGCGCTTGCGCAGCAGATCGAGATTGCCCATCACGGCCATCAGCAGGTTGTTGAAGTCATGCGCGACGCCGCCGGTGAGCTGGCCGATGGTTTCCATCTTCTGCGCCTGGCGCAACTGCTCCTGCGCCTTTTCACGCGCGGAAACCTCCTTCATCAGTTCGGCGCTGCGCTCCTCGACCCGCTGCTCCAGCGTGGCCGTCAATTCAGCCAGCGCGGAGCGCTCCGCCGCCAGTTGCCCAAGCAGATTGTCGCGATCGATATCCGCGGTCTTGCGTGCGGTGATGTCGGAGCAGACGCCGACGAGCGACTTGATGCTGCCGTCCGAACGCCGCACGACGCGGGCGCGGGTGTGCACCCAATGTACCGAGCCATCGGGCCATATGTTGCGGTATTCGATCTGGTAGTCCGCACCGTTCTTGAGGGTCCGGTCCAACACTTCCTGCCGCCGTTCGCGATCATCGGGATGAATCGATGCCTGCAAGTCCGCAAAAGTGAACGGCTCGCCCGGCTTGCGTCCGAAAAAGCCGACGCAAGTATCCGAGAGATCGAGTTCGAGCTCCGGCAGCCGCAATTCGAGCGTCCCGAGATTTCCCGCGTTCAGAGCGGTCTGCAGCAGGCCCTCGCTGTCGGTGAGATCAGCAAGAATGGCGCGGGCCTGGTATTGACGGCGGCGCCCGCGCACCGCGGAGCCGACAATGCTGACCAGCGTGGTCGGATGAAACGGCCGTTCGAGGAAGGTGACGTTGCCGAGCGCATTGCCGATCCGGGCCGCGTCCGGATTGCGCTCTGGGCCTCCGCCCTGATGGGTCAGCAGCACGAACGGAAAATCGGACCATGGCGGCTGGCCGTTGAGCCAGGTCGCGAGCGGGCGCAAATCCGCGGTCTTGATCGCCTCGTCGGCAATCACGGCGAGGCCGGCACCGCTTTCGATCTCGTGCAGCAGCGCCGCGAGATCGCCGCAGATATTGGCATGATAACCCGCTTCCTTGATCAAGGCCGCCGCCACGGCGGCGTCACGGCCGTTGGGCGCGAGAATAACAGCCCGTTCGGACGACGGACCGGGTATCACTGATCCAGTTCCTCCAACAATGGCTTACCCTCTCCGATATAAGTCGGAACCCCGCGCAGCACGCCCTGGAATCCGTCGAGCGGCTCGCCGATCGTAAGCCCGCGATGATCGATGCGGTATTCGCGAATCGTCGCTTCGTGGGCGCCGGTGCGCTTCTTGATGATCGATACGGCGCGGCGCACGGTTCCTAGCGCCTCGAAATAGCGCAGCAGAACCACGGTGTCGGCGAGATAGGTGACGTCGACCGGCGCCCTCATGTCGCCGACCAGCCCATGCTGCGCCACCGTCATGAAGGTCGCGGCGCCCTGGCGGTTCAGATACTGCAGCAATTCGTGCATGTGCAGGATCAGGGAATTCTCCTCAGGCATTGCCGACTGATAGCCGTTGAGGCTGTCGATCACCACGGTCTTGATGTGGTCTTCGTCGACGCGCTTGCGCACCCGATGCGCAAATTCACCGGGCGACAGTTCCGCGGCATCAACCTGGTCGATGAAGACACTGCCGCTGCGCTGCATCGCTTTGAGATCGATGCCGAGACCCTTCATGCGCGAAAACAACAGGCCGAGCTCTTCATCGAACACGAACAGCGCCGCTCTTTCGCCGCGCGCAATCGCGGCCACGACAAAGACGATGGCCATCAGGGATTTTCCGGTACCGGCCGGCCCGAGAATCAATGTGCTCGACCCGGTTTCGACCCCACCGCCGAGCAGCCCGTCGAGCCCGGCAATGCCGCTCGGCATCGTGGTTCGCACGAAGGTGGAGCGAAATTCCGACGCCACCAGCCGGGGAAACACGTTCAACCCGCCGGTCGTGATCGTGACGTCGTGATAGCCGCCGCGAAACTTCACACCGCGGTATTTGACAACGCGGATCCGGCGCCGCTCCGCGCCATAGGCCGGCGCCAGTTCCTCCAGCCGCATCACGCCATGGGCGACGCTATGCACGGTCTTGTCGGCCAGTTCGGCGGTCAGGTCGTCCAGCATCATGACCGTCGTGCCGAACTTGGCGAAGAAGTGCTTGAGCGCCAGAATTTGCCGGCGGTATCGCAGCGAACTCTGCGCCAGCAGCCTGATTTCAGAAAGACTGTCCAGCACGACGCGGCTCGGCCGCGCCTTCTCGACAGCCTCGAAGATCTGCTTGGTGGTTTCGCCGAGTTCGAGATCGGACGAATAGAGCAGGCTCTGCTGCTGGTCCGAATCGAGCAGGCTCTCCGGCGGCAGCAACTCGAACACTTCGATCTTGTCGTCCAGCGTCCAGCCGTGCGAAGCCGCACCGCCGCGCAGTTCCACCTCGGTTTCGGACAAGGTGATGTAAAGGCACTTCTCGCCCGCGCGCGCGCCCTCCATCAGGAACTGCAACGCAATCGTGGTCTTGCCGGTCCCGGGCGCACCCTCGACCAGAAACACGTGTTGACGCGTGAACCCGCCCGACATGATGTCGTCGAGGCCCCAAATCCCGGTTTTGGCGCGGTCAGCGTTTGTTCGCTCAAAATTCATGCGACCCCCTAACCCAGAGTAAACCTCTGCGGCTTGAGCGGGTTCCCGCATTATGGAACCGATTTCCTGGAACTTTTTCCGAGTTGCTGGAGGGCGGCTACGGGACCCGGCCGCTACCGGGTGATGGGGCAGGCTCGTGTCCCGGACGCGGTGCAGCGCGCGCCATCAGCGCGTTGACGCGCGTCTTCAACGCGCTATGGCTCCGCAGAGCCGGGACCTACGCCGCAGCAGCTCGGTGGGTCCGGGCTTAGCAGCGCACCACGCCGCATTTGCAGCGCGCTGCGCAGCATCCGGGACACGCCCCAACCACGGGTATCACGTTAGCAGTCCGGCCGCGCGAGGTGAAGGACCTCAGCCGGCCATACGACGCTGCACCGCTTTCGACTTGTCGAAATCGTTCGGCACTTCGATATCGACTTCCAGCGTCGAGACGGTCTTGCCACGCTCGAGCTTCACGATCACCTTTTCCGGATCGAGCGTGACGTGCCGGGAGACCACGGCAAGGATTTCCTCGCGCAGGGTCGCCAGCAGGTCGGGCTGGCCGAGCAGGCCGCGTTCGTGCGCCAGCAGGATTTGCAGCCGCTCCCGGGCGACCGGGGCGGAAGCATTGCGGCCGCCAAACAGCCGCAGCAATTTCAAGCTCATGCAGCCCTCCGTCCCAGCAGGCGGTCCATGAAGCCCTTGCGTTCGACCGGCACCACCATGGCGATCTCCTCGCCCATCAGGCGGCGCGAGGCATCGACATAGGCACGGGCCGGCGCGCTGTCGGCATTATTGAGCGTCACCGGCGAGCCGACATTCGACGCCTTCAGCACGTCCTGGCTCTCGGGAATGATGCCGAGCAGCGGCGTGGCGAGGATTTCGAGGATGTCGTCGATGGTCAGCATCTCGCCACGGGCGGCGCGCGCCGGATCGTAGCGGGTGATCAGGATGTGCTTCTTGACCCGTTCGCCCTTCTCCGCCTTCACGGTCTTGGAATCGAGCATGCCGATGATGCGGTCGGAATCGCGCACCGAAGAGACTTCGGGATTGGTGACGATGACGGCCTCGTCGGCATAGCGCATCGCCAGCGTGGCGCCGCGTTCGATGCCGGCCGGGCTGTCGCACAGGATATAGTCGAACCGGGCCGACAGATCGGCGATGACGCGGCCGACACCCTCGTCGGTCAGCGCGTCCTTGTCGCGGGTCTGCGAGGCCGGCAGCAGCCAGAGATTTTCCAGCCGCTTGTCGCGGATCAAGGCCTGCGGCAGCTTGGCAACGCCCTGCACGACGTTGATGAGGTCGAACACCACGCGGCGCTCCGCCCCCATCACCAGGTCGAGGTTGCGCAGGCCGACGTCGAAGTCGACGACGACGACGCTTTTGCCGCCCTGCGCCAGCGCCGCACCGAGGGCTGCCGTGGTGGTGGTCTTTCCGACGCCACCCTTGCCGGATGTAACGACCAGGACTTTGGCCATACGTAATCTCCTTGCGCGTTAATTCAGCGGGGTAATCTTCATGGTGTCGCCCTGCAGCCAGGCTTGCGCCGGGCGGTTGCGCAGCGACGGATCGATTTCTTCCGCAGTCTGGTAATAGCCATCGATGGCGAGCAGCTCGGCCTCGATCTTCTGGCAGTAGATGCGCGCAGCCGCGTTGCCGTTGACGCCGGCCATCGCGCGGCCACGCAGCGTGCCGTAGATGTGGATCGACCCGCCGGCGACGATCTCGGCGCCGGAGCCGACCGAGCCCAGCACGATGACATCGCCGTCGGTGAAGACGATCGACTGGCCGGAGCGCACCGGCTGGTCGAGCAGCAGCGAGGTCGGCTTCGGTTTGGGTTCTTCCGCCTTCTGTGCGGCCGGCTCGTTCCGCGTGATGACGCAGGCCCGGCCGCCGGTCAGAAGCGGCGGCATGGTGGCGGCGAGCCGGCCTTCATCGACGCCCTCGATGCCGAGAACGCGAATGCCGCGTTCATCGAGGCTGCCGAGCAGATGAGCGATCGCCGAGGTCGAGAGATCGACGGATGCGAGATCGAGCACGATCGGCTTGCCGACGAAGTAGCCCGGCGAGCGCGCCAGCGTGGCGTCGATTTCCGAAAGCCAATCGACGATCGGCACGACCGGCGTGAACACGAACGCGACATAGGAACGGCCGCGCAGCCGGACCAGTTGACGCGTGGGATCCGTTCGGACGTCCATGATTCGACTCAGCCTTTCTTATTGAATGGTTAAGAATCAACGAACTTGGTTAACGAGTGATTAATGCAATACCGGCACTTGGCCTTCGCCCGACGACCGCGTGCTAACGCTCAGAAAGGCAATTCCGGCGGCGATGCGGCGATTTTTGGATGGCCGTTCGGGAGCTGGTTCATTCGCCCAAGTAGCGAGGACGCGCCCAGGTGGTGAAGTAAAAATCACTCACTTTGGTCAAGATTCGAACCTAGATTCGTCATCGCACAGTTCCATCAAAAACCGGTGATCTGTCGGAAAATCCCCGACAATTCACTCCGTTGTGTCAGCGGACAATTGCCAGGGGACGGGCAATGCAAGCGGTGGGGAATGTGTCGTCGCGAGACCTCGTCTCGCAGGTTGGTGCCGTCCGATCAGGGCCCGGCGCCCTGATTTTTGATTCAAATTTTCCAGCCGAACTTAGCGGGAATTGGAGCCGGGCCGTGGAAAGTCCCACGCGTCTGTCTCCATCGCTTCTCATCCAGGGCGTCCGCACCCGCTGCGTAATGCACCCGAGTAGAGCGTCCAGAGTCATGAGGAGTATGCGTATGAGTACCTTGAGCGAACAACAGCATCTCAACCCGCGAGATCCGCGCTACTACGCGCCGCGCTGGCTGCGTCAGAAAACCGGATCGCAAGTTCAGCAAGAGCCTGAACCGGACACGCCGTTCTCTCCGGCCGGCTTCGATTCCGAAAACGACCGCGCCAATTCCGGGATGCTGCGGCATCGGCTCGATCCCGAGGTGATGCAGGTGCCCGAATATGAGCTGGAACAGGGCGGCGCGCTGCGCAGCGTCACGGTGCGGTTTGCCGCCGCCGTCGGCTTTGCGGCGCTGGTCGCGCTGTTCTTCGTGGTGATCGTGCCAGCCTCACGGCAGTCCGACGGCGAGACCGCGGGCTCGGGCGGGATCGTGCAGTCGATCAAGACCGCGCTCTTCCGGTCCGGCGGCAGCGAGAGCGCGCCGACGGGCACCGCACCCAAGCCCACCGTGGAAGAAAACCACGCCGTGGTGGCCGCGGCTCAAGCCAGCCCGGCAACGCCGCCCGGCCCGTCCGGACAGTTGCTCAACCAGTTCATGCAATGGCGCCAGAAGCCGAATTCAACAACGCCATAATGCGCCAGCCAGATTCAACGGAGGAAATAGCAATGTCCGAGAGCCAACCCACCCCGGTTTCACGGAGCTTGCCATGACCTCCCGCAGGATCCTGCTGCTGCTCGGCGCACTGCTGTCGAGCACCGCCGGCGCCAGCGCCGCCGGGAATACCGACATCGTGCGCGATCTCGCGGTTCGCGTCGGCCCGGTCGTGGGCTCCGCGCTCGCCTGTCGCGACATCGCTCGCCCGCGCATCCAGGCCGTGGTCGAGAAATTCCAGGTCGTGATCCGTGATGCCTCGGCGAACGAGGCGGAACGTTCCGACCTCACCCAGGTATTCGACCGCAGCGTGGCCGAGGGCCGCGCCACGGTGACGGCGGGCCGCGTCGACTGCAAGGTTGCGGATCGCCAGCTTACCGACCTCGAACGGTCGGTCGCAGGCCCCAGCCTGTCGAGCGTGCTCGGACCGTCCGCGGCCGTCGCCGCCACCTCGATCGCACCGGTCATGGCCGGTCCGTTGCCGCGCGGAATCACCGACAAGGAAATCCGCTTCGGCATCGCAGCCCCGTTCTCCGGCTCGGCCCGCGAACTCGGCCGCCAGATGAAACTCGGCATCGATACCGCCTTCAACCGCATCAACGACGCCGGCGGCGTCGACGGCCGGACGCTCAAGCTGTTTGCGGCCGACGACGGCTACGAGCCCTCGCGCACCGGCGAGGCGATGAAGCAGCTCTATGAAAAGGACCAGGTGTTCGGCATCATCGGCAACGTCGGCACGCCGACGGCGGCGGTAGCGATCCCCTACGCGCTGGAACGCCGGATGCTGTTCTTCGGGGCCTTCACCGGCTCGAACATCCTGCGCAACGATCCGCCGGACCGCTATGTCTTCAACTATCGCGCCAGCTACGCCGAGGAAACCGACGCCGCGGTTCGCTACCTGATCAAGCTGCGCAAGCTGCAGCCGAAGCAGATCGCGGTGTTCGCGCAGCAGGATTCCTACGGGGATGCGGGCTTTGCCGGCGTCGCCAAGGCGTTCCGCGCACTCGGCGTCAGCGACAGCGCGATCCTGCGGCTCAACTATCCCCGCAACACCGTCGACGTCGAAGAGGCCGTCAACACGCTGAAGCTCCAGAAGACGCCGATCAAGGCGGTCGTGATGGTTGCGACCTACCGGGCCGCGGCACGCTTCATCGAGAAGACCCGCGATCTCTATCCCCAGATGATCTATTCCAACGTCTCGTTCGTCGGCTCGACGGCGCTGGCGGAGGAATTGAAGCTGCTGGGACCGCGCTACGCCAACGGCGTTATCGTCACCCAGGTGGTGCCGGCGGTAGCGGGCTATTCGTCGGCGGTGCTCGAATACAAGAATGCGCTAGCCAAGTATTTCCCCGGCGAGGCGCCCGACTACGTTTCGCTGGAAGGCTACGTCGCCGCCAACGTGCTGATCCAGGCGATCAAGCGAACCGGGGGGCAGCTCGACACCGAGAAGCTGATCGACACGCTGGAGACGACACGCAACCTCGATCTCGGTCTTGGGACTCAGCTCGGCTTCGGCCGCTCCGAGCACCAGGCCTCGCACAAGATCTGGGGCACCGCGCTCGACGAAACCGCGCGCTACCAGCCGCTGGAGCTGGAGTAGCTCGTGAATTAACACCGTCATTCCGGGATGGTCCGAAGGACCAGACCCGGAATCTCGAGATTCCCCGGTGCGCAATTGCGCGCCTGAGGTTCGATGCTTTCGCATCGCCCCGGAATGACGGCCCCAAGCCTTATCTTTTCTCGATCACCAGGCTCTGCACGCAGCGGCCGAAATAGCCGCGCGTGTCGGCCAGTCGCGCCATTGCCAGGCCCGCGCCGTCGGGACCGACCCAGGATTCCGCGTCGAGCAGGATCCAGTCGCCGACCGGCTGGCGCGCGAAATTCACGGTGAGATCGGCGTTGAGAAAGGTCCAGTGCCGGAAATCCAGCACCGCCGAAGTGCCGTTGGAGAAGTCGGCCGCGATCATCGCCCGCATCGCCTGCGAGATCGCAGCCCCCTCCACGATCGGCCGGTCGGCGCGATACCAGATCGCGCCGGGACCGGGCACGCCGAACTTGCCGCGCGCGGCGCGCAGCGACATCCCGGTCACGAACGGGCTCGAGGAAAAATCACCGTCGTCGACCGGCGAATGATCCGGCCCCGGCAGTTCGACCGGCTCGATCACCGCCTCGGGCGGCAACTCATCGGTCAGCACCCTGATCTTGAGCACGGTGGCTGAGACCACGACGACGCCGTTTGCCGATAGCCTGACGCCGCAAAGCTGGATCTTGCGGCCTTCGCGCAATACTTCGCGCTCGATCGTCAGCGGCGCCACCGGCACCGGCCGCATCAGGTCGACGGTGACGCGTGCGATCCGCATCTCGGACTGGGTCGGAATGCCCTCCGCGGCCCATACCACCAGCGCCGCCGGCGGCGAGCCGTGCTGCATGCTCGGGTCCCACGGCCCCGCGGCATGCGGGCTGGTGACGACGTTGTTGCCGTCAACACGAAAGACGGCGTCCATCGATGAGCGATCCTGAGTGTCCATGACAGCTTCATGCCTGCTCGACCGCCGGGAGTCGAGGGCGCGGCGGCGACCATTCGGCGCAGCCGGCACAAGGTATTCCGCATAACGGAACCGCGATGATCACGCCGCGGGCTCGTAGAACAACACGACGTTGCCATTGGCAAACGGGCGCGACCTCGCGAGCTTCATCGGCAATTTGCGCTGGACACCTTCGAACAATGTCCGGCCCTGGCCGACGACGAGTGGATTGAGCACGATCTGGTATTCGTCGATCAAGCCGGCTTCCGTCAGTTGGGAAACGACGCTGCCGCTTCCCATCAGCACGATATCGGGTCCGGCCTGCTGCTTCAGCGTGCGGACTTCGTCGGTCAGCTCGCCCTTCAGCAGCGTGGTGTTGTTCCAGTCCGCCTGTTGCAGCGTCGTGGAGCAGACGAATTTCGGCAAGGCATTGAGCCGCTCGGCGACGACGGGATTGCTTTGCATCGCCACCGCCGTCGACCAGAAGCCGGCCATCATTTCGTAGGTCTTGCGACCGAACAGCAACTGGCCGCCGCCGCTGGCGTTCTCCTTGACGAAGGCCTGCCATTCCGGGTCCTGCTTGTGGGCCCAGCTCATGTCGCCGTTGGCATCGGTGAAGTATCCGTCGAGCGACATCGAATTGTAGACAACCAGTTTCGGCATGTTCGGCTTCCCCGTTTCCGTGTTCGAAATTCTCGCCATCACTTCACTTCGGGCAGGTGTTCTCTGGCGCCCTCCAGCCAGCGCAGCGATCCCGGCGTCGTCAGCATCTCGCCGGATTCGAGCAGCGTCTTCAGGCCGGAGAGGATCATCGGCCAGCCGCCATAGAGCTGATCGTTGGCGCCTTCGCGCAGTTGATCGTGGGTCACGGTGAGGCGGCAGGAATCGCCGATCGGCGCGATCTCCCAGGTGATCCGCGATGTTCCTTCGGCCTTGACGTCCTCGCCCCAGACCGCGCGAAAATTCTGCACCAGCCGGCGCGGCGGATCGACTTCGAGAATCTCACCCTCGAAAATCAGGTTGCCGTGGCCGCGGCCTTCGTAGCGGGAGCCCTTGGCCCAGTCCGAGGTGACGACGGCGCCGAAATTGTACTTGCTGCGCATCTCGGTATCGGTGATGGCGTGCCAGAGACGCTCCGGCGTCGTCTTGATGTAAATCTCGAAAACCCGCTCCATCGTCTTCTCCATGTCGCGCTTGAGCTCGCTCAATCCGGCGGCCCAAGGTTCGGCGTACTTGCTCACCCAGCGATCGTGAGCGAGCCGGATCGGAACCGGGTTCAGAAAGTGCAGCTTCTCGCGTCCGCGCTTTTTGCTGACGACGAGGCCGGCCTCCTCCAGCACCTTGAGGTGCTTCATCACCCCAAAGCGTGTCATCGGCAGCCGCTCTTCCAGCATGCCCAGCGTCTGTCCGTCCTCGCGGAACAGTTCGTCGAGCAGGCTTCGGCGGGTGGGATCTGCAAGCGCCCTGAACACAGCATCCATGCCGCAAATAATAGGTGACCATTTAGTCACATGTCAAGCGTGCCTCGCCTGCCGGCGTGCAGCCCAGGTAAGTGCCTGTCAATTCGAGAGATTTGGCGGCGCGGAGGGCGATCAGATGAACGACATGCCGCCATTCAGCACAATGGTCTGCCCGGTCATGTAATCATTGCCGAGCACCATGGTGACCGCTTGGGCTACTTCCGCAGGCTGCCCCATGCGGCCGAGCGGGATGTTGCGCGCCATGTCGGTGCGGCCGCGCATCATGTCGGTTTCGATCAGCGACGGCGCCACCGAATTGACGGTGATGCCTTCCTTCACCAGCCGCGCCGCGTAACCGCGCGTGAGACCCTCCATGCCGGCCTTGGAGGCGTTGTAGTGCGGGCCGATGGCGCCGGCGCCGCGCGCGGCGCCCGAGGTGATGTTGACGATGCGGCCCCATTGGCGCGCCCGCATCGAAGGGATCACCGCCTGCGTGCACAGGAACGCTGACTTGAGATTGACCAGAATGGTGCGGTCGAAATCGTCTTCGGTGAGTTGGTCGACGCTGCGCGGAATCGCGATCCCGGCGTTGTTAACGAGGATATCGATCGGACCGAGTTGCTTCGTGACCTGCTCGACCATTTGAGTGACAGCGGGCGCCTGCGACACGTCGGCCGCGATGGCAACGGCCCGGCCGCCTTTGGACGTGATGGCGGCAACCACCGCATTGGCATCGTCGGCGCGTTCGCGATAGTTGACCGCGACTGCGGCGCCGGCTTCCGCCAGCGCTGCCGCGACCGCAGCGCCGATGCCGCGCGATCCGCCCGTCACCAGCGCGACGCGCCCGCGTAGATCCGTTCCTGATGTCATCGATCCAACCTCGCTGCGGTGAAGGATGATCCTATCACCGCGGCGAGCCTGGGGCGAAGCGCCTCAGAGCGGCGGATCGATCGCCTCGTCATATTCCTTCTTGAAGCGCGCGATCAGTTCGGCGGCGGGCACGACCTTCGGAATGCTGCCGACGCCCTGGCCCGAGCCCCAGATTTCCTTCCACGCCTTCGGCTTGGCGCGCTCGCCCGAGGCATCGGTGCCGAAGCTCATCTTCGACGGATCAGACGTCGGCAGGTTGTCCGGGTCCATGCCGGAAGCGACGATCGACGGCTTCAAATAGTTGCCGTGCACGCCGGTGAACAGGTTCGAGTAGACGATGTCCTCGGCGCTCGCAGTCGTGATCATCTGCTTGTAGCCTTCGACCGCGTTGGCTTCCTTGGTCGCGATGAAGGCGGAACCGATATAGGCGAAATCAGCACCGAGAATCCTTGCGGCACGAATGGCGCGACCGTTGGCGATCGCACCCGACAGCGCGATCGGACCGTCGAACCAGGCCCGCGTCTCCGCCACGAAAGCAAGCGGCGAGATCGTGCCGGCATGGCCGCCGGCGCCGGCAGAGACCAGCACCAGGCCGTCGGCGCCCTTCTCGACCGCCTTGTGCGCGAATTTCTGGTTGATGACGTCGTGGAATACGATGCAGCCCCAGTTGTGGGCGGCCTGGTTGAGTTCTTCGCGGGCGCCGAGCGAGGTGATCATCATCGGCACCTTGTGCTTCTCGCAAAGCGCCAGATCCTGATCGAGGCGGTTGTTGGACTTGTGCACGATCTGGTTGACCGCGAACGGCGCCGACAGACGCTCCGGATGCGCCTTGTCGTGGGCGGCGAGTTCTTCCTTGATCCGCGCCAGCCATTCGTCGAGCAGCCCCGGCGGCCGTGCGTTCAACGCCGGAAACGAGCCGACAATGCCCGCCTTGCATTGCGCGATCACGAGATCGGGCACCGAGATGATGAACAGCGGTGCTGCGATCACGGGTAACGACAGGCGGCCCTTGAACAAGGCAGGCATGGACATTCGAAACGATCCTTACTGGTTTTTGATTCTCGTTTGACGCGCTTTCTTCACGCGAACCGGGGTCCACTTCGCTTGAAAACGCCTTGGCCGACACCATCCGGGGATGGATGCCGAGCGTCATACCAACAAGGCAATCTTTCCAGCGTCAAGTATTGCGTCTGGACGCTGGCGCGACAGCGATTGCCGCGCCGGATCGGGTCACTGGCACAGCGCCCGGGTCACGTAATTTTCGGTCTTGCAGTCGCCCGGCTGGCGCTGGCGGCCGGGGATGTAGACCTTCGGCGAGCACTTTTCGGCCGCATCGGTGTCGATGCTCTTGCCTTCCTTGTAGCCCTTGCTCTGGCAAAGTTTGTCGGCGCCCGCCTTGCAGTCCGGCGCGCCGTTGGCAGCGACCGCGCAGGCCGCCCGCCCCTTCACCATCAGCGACGGCTTGGCCATGTTGGTCAGGCTCTCGCCGGCGTCTTTTGCCCGCGCGTTGAGGTCCTCGATGGCCTCGCCCGGGCTCTTGAGCGGCGGCAGCAGCGATTTGGATTTCTCGAACAGTTTGCCGATCTCGTTGATCAGGCCCGGATTTTCCTGCGGCTCCGGTGGCTGCGGCTCCGCCTGCTGCGGCGCGCCCTGGGCAGGCACCGGCTGCTGCGCCGGCGACTGCACGCCGAGCGAAGACGGCGGCGCCGCTTGCGACCAGGCGCCGCCGGGCGTCAGCAGCCCCAGCGCCAGCAACAAGCCAATCAGGCAAACGACTCGATCAGACATATCCGGAAACGTAGCCCGAAGGCTCCGCCGGGCAAAGCGATCCGTCAGATCAACTTGAAGGCAATGTAGAAGCCCAGCACCAGCACCGCTGCGCCGATCGCGACCCACAGGCCGAGCCGCTTTTCCAGTTCCGTCCGGATCAAGTCGCCATAGCGGTTGAGCAGCACCGCAACCACGAAGAAACGGCCGCCGCGGGCGATGATCGAGCACAGCACGAACAGCCAGATATTGTAGCCGGCAAAGCCCGAGGTGATGGTCACGAGCTTGTAGGGGATCGGCGTCAGGCCCTTGACCAGGATGATGACGGCGCCCCATTCCGCGTAGGAAGCACGGAAAGCCTCGACCTTGCCGCTCAAGCCGTAGAGATTGATCAGCCACTGCCCGATCGAATCGTAGAGCAGCGCGCCGATCGCATAGCCGAGTACGCCGCCGGCGACGGAAGCCACCGTGCACACCGCGGCGAACCACCACGCGCGCTTCGGCCGCGCCAGCGACATCGGCAGCAGCATGATATCGGGCGGTACCGGAAAGAAGGAGCTTTCCGCAAAAGCCACGGCGGCCAGAATCCAGAGCGCGTAGGGCTTGTCGGCGGCGTCGATGCACCAGTCGTAAATTCGTCTCAGCATGGGGCGCATGAACCATCACGGCGCGGATTTGTCCATGCCGGGAACGGAGGGTTTTCGCGGGATTTTCGGTAGGTTTAGTGCCGCTTGCGCAGCGCGCGGGGCTCCAGCGCGACAATTCGACGCCTGGCCGCGGGCGGCGGCGTCTTGTGCACTTCTTTGGGCAATCGCTTGGCGTCCGATTTCGGCAGCTTCTCGGCGATCCCGAGCATGCCCTCGCGCCGCTCCATTTCGCGCCAGACGTCCTCCGGCTTGACGCCGGCGGAAGCCCACAGAACGGTCAGATTGTAGAGCAGGTCGGCGCTCTCGCGGACCACCGCGGGTGCGTTGCCGTTGACGGCATCGATCACGACTTCGATGGCTTCCTCGGCGAGCTTCTTGGCCATCTTGGACGGACCGCGCTGAAACAGCCGGGCCGTGCGCGACGTCGCCGGGTCGAGATCCCGCGCCGCGAGCACCGCTTGATAAAGCCGTTCGAGCGAATCACTCATGCTTCGAACCTAATCCAAAGCCGTGGCCAGCGTGTTAACGGCCGGCTCGACGACGAAAAAAAGCCACCGGCTGGTTAAGCCGGTGGCTTCCGTTTTCATGAAACGTCGCGACTACCAGCTTGCGAGCGGATGACCGCGGAAGTGCGGCACGCCCGAGTGGCGATAACCGCCGTAGCCGCCGTAATACGGGCCATAGCCACCACCGTAGTAAGCGGGTGCGCCGCCGTAGTAGCCCGGGCCACCGTCGTAGTAGCCGTAGCTGTCATAATAGTCGCGGCGGTTCTGGCTGGCCGCAATCGCGATACCGGTGCCGACGATACCGGCAAACATGGCTGCTGCCGCGGCACCGCCGCCGCCGCCGCGATAATAACGCCGGCGGGCGCTGATATCGGTCGCGCCGCTGGCCCCGCTGGTTGCCGTGATGCCGTTGGCCTTCGGCGCCGAACCCGCGAACGCCATCGACGGCTCGACCGCCGTCAACGCCACCGCCACCACCGTTGCCACTGCGCCGGCGCGGCCCATCAATGAAAACACACCTTTTCGCGCAAACATCTCAATACCCTCCGTGGTCGTTTGGCCCGACAGGCCTTCGATGACTAACCACACCGGGAACATTAGGTTCCCGAAACCGAATGCAAGCTGAACGATCTCTGGCTAAAACATGGCAGTGATCCTGGCAGTCATCCACCATTCACAATGGATGCGGCACAATATCCGCATTTTCGGCTTGTATTGCCGCGCTTTGCGTCGTGAAACGAACGTCATGAAACTGATATCGCCGGCGCGGCAACTTGTCTCACCTCCTGCTGACGTAAGCCCATGCGAGTGACCAGGTCCAACATCCTCCGTATCGCTCTCGCCGCACTGCTCGGCCTGTGCGGCCTGGCGGGCGCTGACGTCAGCGCGGTGCGCGCGGCCGATGAAGCCCGCCCCCCGCTAGCCGTGCAGTTCTCGCTCGACCGGCCGATCGATGCGGCCGCCGCGCCGTTCGTGATGGCCGCGACCGGGGGCCTGTTCACCGCCGAGGGTCTCGCCGTCACCACCAGCATTGCCGCCGGATCGCCCGACGCCATCGCCCGCGTCGCCGCCGGCAGCAGCGATTTCGCACTCGTCGACATCAACGCCCTGATGCGGTTTCGCGACCGCGACAAGCAGGGCGTGCCGCCGGTCAAGGCGGTGTTCGTGATGTTCAACAAGGCGCCTTACGCCATCGTTGCCCGCAAGAGCCGCGGCATCAGCACGCTATCGGATATCGAGGGCAAGAACCTCGGCGTCGCCGAAGGCGACCTGTCGGTCCGGCTGTGGCCGGCGGTCGCCAAACTGAACGGCATCAAGACATCCAGCATCAAGCAGAGCAGCATCAGCGCCGCAGTACGCGAGCCGATGCTGTCGGCCGGACAGATCGATGCCGTCACCGGATTTTCCTACCTGTCGGCGGTCAACCTGCGCGACCGCGGCATCCCGGCCGACGACCTGGCGGTGCTGAAATTCGCCGACTACGGCTGCGAGGCCTATGGCTTTGCCATCATCGTCAACCCGACGCTGGCGGTCGCCAAGCCGGAGGCCGTGCGGGGATTCGTCCGCGCTGTGATCGGCGGCCTTACCCTCGTCGTCAAGGATCCGACTGCGGCGATCACCGAGGTCGTCAGCCGCATGGATGGCGGCTCCCGCGAACAGGAGCTCGAGCGCCTGCGCACCGTGCTGCGCGACAACATCCTGACCGACGACGTCAAGCGCAACGGCATCGGCGGCATCGACCCGGCCCGCTTCGAGCGGTCGATCGAACAGGTCGCCGAAGACTTCAAATTCCAGAAGCGGCCGCAGCTGTCGGATATATTCGACGGCCAGTTTCTGCCGCCGCTGAACGGGCGGCTGATCAATTGAATTGAACGCTCTCCCCTCATGGTGAGGAGCGCGTTTTCGCGCTTCTCCGGACGATGCTTCGCATCGCCGGGCGAACCATGAGGCCAGCCCGTGGCCCATCCTTCGAGACGCCGCCGAGCCTGTCATCGGGCGCGCATTTGCGCGACCCGTTGGCGGCTCCTCAGGATGAGGTAGGTGGATGTGGTTCAAAGCACCGGAGAAAAATCCTCCGTGCTCTGGTTCTCCACCGCGATCCCTGCTTAGAATGCCTCACGATTGATCGCGTCCCGCCATCCGGCCTCCGAGTCCGTACCCGATGTCCCTGCTCCGCCTCTACACCCGCGTCCTCGAATTGCTCGGCAAGGAGGCACGGCTGGGCTGGATTCTGGCCGGCGCCAACCTGTTGCTGGCGGGCGCGCAGTTCGCCGAGCCGGTGCTGTTCGGCCGCATCGTCGACGTGCTGTCCGGCAGGCCGCAGACCGGCCCGCTGGCATCGAATTCCGCCTGGCCGCTGCTCGCGGCCTGGGTTGCCTTTGGTCTGTTCACCATCGGCTGCAGCGCGGCGGTGGCGCTGCATGCCGACCGGCTGGCGCACCGCCAGCGCCAGGCGGTGCTGACCGGCTATTTCGAACATATCCTGCAGTTGCCGCTGACCTTCCATTCCGGCACCCATTCCGGCCGGCTGATGAAGGTGATGCTGAACGGCACCGACGCGCTGTGGCGGCTCTGGCTCGGATTTTTCCGCGAGCATTTCGCCGCCATCATGTCGCTGGTAGTGCTGCTGCCGCTGTCGCTCTACATGAACTGGCGGCTGGCGATCCTGCTGTTCGTGCTGTGCGTGGTGTTCACGGTGCTGACCACGCTGGTGGTGCGCAAGACCTACGGCATGCAGAGCGAGGTCGAGGCGCATTACAGCGACCTCTCGGCGCGCGCTTCCGATGCGCTCGGCAACGTCGCGCTGGTGCAGAGCTTCGTGCGCATCGACGCCGAGGTGCAGGGCGTGCGCTTCGTCGCCGACAAGCTGCTGGCGGCCCAGATGCCGGTGCTGTCGTGGTGGGCGCTGGTCACCGTCATCACCCGCGCCTCGACCACCATCACCGTGCTCGCGATCTTCGCCATCGGCATCTACCTGCACCAGCAGGGACTGACGACGGTCGGCGAAATCGTGATGTTCGTCTCGTTCGCCACCATGCTCATCCAGAAGCTCGAGCAAGTCGTGAGCTTCATCAACAACGTGTTCATGGAGGCGCCGCGCTTACAGGAATTCTTCGACGTGCTGGACGCCGTGCCCGCGGTGCGCGACCGCCCCGGCGCAATGGATACCGGACGGCTGTCGGGGCTGGTCGAGTTCAACGACGTGTCGTTTTCCTATGACGGCAAGCGGCCGGCGATCGAGGACCTGTCGTTCACGGCGCTGCCGGGCCAGACCATTGCGCTGGTCGGCCCGACCGGCGCCGGCAAGTCGACCGCGATCGCGCTGCTGCATCGCGCCTTCGATCCGCAGTCCGGCCTCATCAAGATCGACGGCATGGATATCCGCGGTCTCAAGCTGACGGCGCTGCGGCGAAATATCGGCGTGGTGTTCCAGGAAGCGCTGCTGTTCAATCGCTCGATCGCCGACAATCTGCGCGTCGGCAAGCCGGATGCCACCGACGAGGAAATGCGTCTCGCGGCGTCGCGCGCCCAGGCGCTGGAATTCATCGAACGCGGCGAGAAGGGATTCGACACCCATGCCGGCGAACGCGGCCGCATGCTGTCGGGCGGCGAACGGCAGCGGCTGTCGATCGCGCGCGCGCTCTTGAAAGACCCGCCGATCCTGATCCTCGACGAAGCCACCAGCGCGCTCGACGCCGTCACCGAGGCCAAGGTCAACGCCGCTCTCGACGAAGTGATGCGAGGCCGCACCACCTTCGTGATCGCGCACCGGCTTTCGACCATTCGCAACGCCACGCGCATCCTGGTTTTCGACGCCGGCAAGGTGATCGAAAGCGGAACTTTCGATGAACTGGTGGCAAAAGGCGGCCGTTTTGCCGAGCTCGCCAAGGCCCAGTTCATGGTGCAGGAAAATGCACGCACCGCCATCGAGGCAAAATAGTTCCGTCTCGCTGCTGTGTGATTGAAATATCTGCCGAATTTCGGCCCATTTCGTCCACGATTTAATCGCCCGGGCCCTGTTCTGAACCGGCAAGCCGGTATAGGTTTGCGCCCTGCCGAGATGCGATCCGCCATTTTTAAATCGCACGCTTTGAAACCCGAACGTTGATGACAGACCTCCTTGTCGAAGGCGGGTCTCAAAGGACCGGAACGGAAAAGTGCACTTTCTTCGCTCGCTGCTTCACAACCCGTCATTGAAATGGATTCTGGTCGGCGCGGCGGTTGCCGTGGTGACGCCGCGCACCGCTTCCGCCGAAGCGTTGCTGCTGGTCGAAGCCGACACCGGAAAAGTGCTGCAGGCCGACAATGCGACGATGCCGTGGTATCCGGCCTCCGTCACCAAGATGATGACCGCCTATGTGACGCTGAAGGCGGTCAAGGACGGACGCTTCACACTCGACCAGATGTTCACGGTGTCACCGGTCGCAGCCTCGCAGTCGCCGTCGAAGATGGGATTGCGTCCGGGCACCCAGGTCACCGTCGAGAACGCGCTGGCGATGATGATGGTGAAGTCCGCCAACGACATGGCCGTGGTGCTGGCCGAAGGCGTCGGCGGTTCGATCGACGGTTTCTCCGCGCTGATGAACGAGACCGCGAGAAAACTCGGCATGACGCAGACCAGCTACGTCAACCCGAACGGCCTGCCCGCGGACGGCCAGATCACCTCGGCGCGCGATCTTGCGATCCTCGCCCGCGCCATCATTCGCGACCTGCCGGACTACGAATATTTCTATCACATCCCCTCGATCCGCTACGGCCGCCGGGTCACCAACAACTTCAACCACCTGATCGGGCGCTATCCCGGCGCCGACGGCTTCAAGACCGGCTTCATCTGCGCCTCCGGCTACAATCTGGTGGGATCGGCGACGCGCAACGGCAAGCGCCTGATCGCCGTCGTGCTCGGCTCCACCTCCGGCCACCAGCGCGCAGTGCGCGCGGCCCAGTTGCTCGAGCGCGGCTTTGCCTCGAACGGGCTCGGCTGGCTGCGCCCCTCGCTCGGCACCGTCGACAACCTGGTTCCGATCGACGCCTCGCCGCCGAATTTGCGCGACGAGATGTGCGGCGGAAAACGCAAGCGTCCCGCCAGCGACGACGACGACGAAACCGCGATCTCATCCCCCTCGGGCGGCGAAAGCCCGGCGATGTTCTTCACTTCGGGCTTGCAGCCGCCGATGCCGAAAGCCTCGGAAATGCTGGCAGCCGGCCCCGCGGCGTCCGAACCCATGGTGGTCTATACCGGCCCGAAGAAGACCGGGGCGGCCTTGATTGCGGCCGTCGCAACGGATTCCGAGAGACAGACCCCGGCCAAGCGCGGCAAGCGATCGCGCGTCGCGGCGGCCAAGCCGGACGCCGGTGCGGCCCCGAAGGCCGAAGCGAAATCCGACGCGAAGCCCAAATCTGACGCGAAGCCGGCGGCCAAGCCGGTCAGGCATGCCAGCGCCAAGCCGGATGCCGCCGCCAAGCCCGCGGAAAAACCCGCGGCGGCCACGCCCAAGCCGGCCAAGCCGAAAGCTGCCGCCAAACCCAAGTCCGATACCAAGCCGGCTGGTTAACGGCCAGGACGCCGCATAATCAGGCTATTTTTGCGCCTTCCGGCCGGTTGCGGCCGATCCCGCGATGCGTCCTGAGCGCGCAGCCGCTTGCCATCGGCGACGGCATTCTCAATACTGCCGAAAACAAGGCGTCCCGGCCGAACAACCAGGGAAAGCAATTGCGTTTTCGCGTGCAGAA
>Ga0209023_10002529_pt1 | contig 22712 bp, 17 predicted proteins | sample LakOneMetagenome_FD_187468 | JGI IMG/M metagenome (GOLD analysis project Ga0209023, IMG submission 187468) | Freshwater and sediment microbial communities from Lake Erie, Canada (SPAdes) (version 2) | ecosystem: Environmental > Aquatic > Freshwater > Lentic | place: Lake Erie, Canada...
GTCCTTGTCGTCGAACTCGTCCTCGATCTCGCCGACGATCTCTTCCAGCACGTCCTCGATCGTGATCAACCCGGCGGTGTTGCCGAACTCGTCGATCACGATCGCCAGATGGTTGCGGTTCGAGCGGAAGTCGCGCAGCAGCTCGTTCAGGCCCTTGGACTCGGGCACGAACACCGCCGGGCGCAGCAGCGTGCGCAGGTTCAGCTCGGGCGAGCGCTGCAGTTTCAGCAGGTCCTTGGCCATCAGGATGCCGATGACGTTCTCGCGCTGGCCCTCGAAGACCGGGAAGCGCGAATGCCCGGTGTCGATCACGAGGTGCAGGATCTCGTCGTAGTCGGCCTCGATGTCGAGGAGGTCCATCCGCTTGGTGTTGACCATCACGTCGCCGGCGGTCATGTCGGCCATGCGGATGACGCCTTCGAGCATCATGCGCGACTCGGGCGCGATCAGCGACTTGTGCTCCGCCTCGGCCAGCGATTCGATGAGCTCGTCGCGCGAGTCCGGCCCCGGTGCAATCAGCTCGATGAGCTTCTGGAACAGCGTGCGCCGCTCGGCGGGCGCAGCAGCATGCTTGTCACCCCCACGTGGCGGGCGACTGGGGTGCGGATCGGACATCGCGGCGGATGCGTGGAGTCTGGAAGCAGCCTAGCTTACCCGAACCGACAACCGGTCGGCTGCAGGCCCTTGACACGTCTGCTACCTTGAACGACGCTCGTCGATCCGCACATGCCCAGATCGATTCCACATCGCGCAAGCTCAGGCCCAATCCACCATGTCCCTCATTCCCGCCACCATCCTCACCGGCTTCCTCGGCTCCGGCAAGACCACGCTGCTCAAGCGCGTGCTGACCGAAGCGCACGGCCAGAAGATCGCCGTGATCGAAAACGAGTTCGGCGACGAGAACATCGACAACGACATCCTCGTGCAGGACAGCAAGGAGCAGATCATCCAGCTCAACAACGGCTGCGTCTGCTGCACGATCCGCGAAGACCTGCGCACGACGCTGTCCGAGCTGGCCGAGAAGCGCCGCAAGGGCGAGCTCGCGTTCGACCGCGTCGTGATCGAGACCACCGGGTTGGCCGATCCGGGGCCGGTCGCGCAGACCTTCTTCATGGACGATGAGATCGCCGAGAGCTACCTGCTCGACTCGATCCTGACGCTGGTCGACGCCAAGCACGGCGACCAGCAGCTCGACGACCGTCAGGAGGCGCGCCGCCAGGTCGGCTTCGCGGACCAGATCTTCATCAGCAAGACCGATCTGGTCGACGACGGCACGGTCGACGCGCTGATCCACCGCATCAAGCACATGAACCCGCGCGCGCCGCAGACCAGGGTCAACTTCGGCGAGGTGCCGCTGGCCGAGGTGTTCGACCTGCGCGGCTTCAACCTGAACGCCAAGCTCGACATCGACCCCGAGTTCCTGAACGCCGATGCGCACGACCATCACGATCATGACCACGATCACCACGGCCACGATCACGAGCACGGCGAGCATTGCGATCACCCGCACCACCATGCCCACGACGACGATGTGAAGTCGTTCGTGTTCCGCGCCGACAAGGCGTTCAACCCGGCCAAGCTGGAGGATTTCCTGGGCGCGATCGTCCAGGTCTACGGTCCGAAGATGCTGCGCTACAAGGGCGTGCTGAACATGAAGGGCAGCGACCGCAAGGTGATCTTCCAGGGCGTGCACCAGTTGATGGGCAGCGATCTCGGACCGAAGTGGGCGCCGGGCGAGAAGAAGACCAGCAAGATGGTTTTCATCGGCCTGGACCTGCCGAAAGACATCTTCTTACAAGGACTGGAAGGGTGCCTCGTCTGAGCCCGCGGAGCCCCCTGCGCGACACGTGAATTTTGCGCGTCTCGCGCCGGTGCAACGTGGCTACAATCCGCGGCGGCCGAAGCCCCAGCCCCGAGCAGAGGGTATAACCGCCGATGCGAGGAGACTGCTGTGAGCAAGACACCGGCCACGAAAGCGCCCCCGAAGAAGACCGCCGCCGGCAAAGCGACGTCTTCTGCGTCCAAGGCCGGTAAGAGTGTCAAGGCGACGAGCAAGCCGGTCGCCGTCAAGAAGCCCGCTGCCCCCGCGAAGAAGTCCCAACCCGTCAAGGTCGCGGCCAAGCCCGTGGCGAAGTCCGCCGCGAAGCCCGTCGTCCACGCCCCTGCCCATCCCGTGGCCAAGCCCGTTGCGAAAGCTGCCCCGAAATCCGCGCCGATGCATGCCGCTGCCAAGCCCCATGCGCCCGTCGCCGCTCCCAAGACTCCGCCGATGAAATCCGTGCCCACCACCGCCCCTGCGCCGAAGCCAGCGGCTGCAGCGTCCGCCCCGATCGCCGTCGAGCCCGCCGTCAAGAAGTCCGCCCGCTCGGCCAGGTTGGCCGCCCCGATCGAGCAGGCGCCACTGCCGCCGCCGACCTCGCGCTTCGCCGATCGCTTTGCGCCGCCGCGTCCGCCGACGCGCCAGATGAACAATCTGGAACTCGACACGCCGCGCGAGAAGCAGAAGTCCGACCCGAAGCTGGCCAATGCCTGGAAGACCAAGTCCGGGCGCGACCTGACCGAGCCCGAAGTGCTCGCGATGCCCGATTCGGAGTACATGAACGACAAGCAGCTCGAATTCTTCCGCGTCAAGCTGCAGACGCTGAAGGACGATCTGCTGTCCAACGCCGGCGAAACCACCGAGCATCTGCGCGAAGACACCTCGATCGTCCCCGATCCCGCCGACCGCGCGACGATCGAGGAGGAGCACGCGCTGGAGCTGCGCACGCGCGACCGCGAGCGCAAGCTGCTGAAGAAGATTTCGCAGTCGTTGGCGCGAATCGAGTCGGGAGAGTACGGGTTTTGTGATGAAACAGGCGAACCGATCGGTTTGGGCCGTTTGATCGCGCGCCCGACCGCTACACTGTCTCTCGAGGCCCAGCAGCGTCGCGAACTGAAGCAGAAGATGTTCGGCGACTGATCGATCGATCGCTGAGCCGCCGCATACACCCTCTCCCGCCCCGATGTCGGAATCCAAAGACTCGACCAGTTTCTTCCGCAAGGTCGTCAAGTTCGTCGCCAACCCGACCACCGAATGGGCGGAGATCGGCTCGAACCCGGACGAGACGCGCGAAAGCGACTTTGCCAAGGGCGAGCTGAAGGCGATGATCGAGCGCAAGCGGCGCAACGATTTCGTGCGCAAGCGCGAATTCGACATGCTGCGCAAGGTGCGCCGCGAGGGCCTGACGAGCGAGCAGCTCGCCGCGCTCGGCGGCTCGTCGCGCATCGACGATTCCGACGGCAAGCTCGGCGCCGACAGCGGCGCCAAGGCCGACCAGGGCGTCAAGGCGAAGATCGACGAGATCGAGCAGCAGATGGTCGGCGACAGCCACTACGCGCCGGCCCCGAAGCGCGCGCCCGAGTTCTACAACGCCCCGACCGAACCGGCGGCGATGGAAATCCCGGCGGGCAGCCGTGCGCCGACCACCGGCTTCGGTGGCATTGCGGCGTCGCCCCCAGCCGGTCGCGTGGTCGAGCCGGCGCCGGTCGAGCCGCGCGCGATGCCAGCGCCGGGCGCGGTGATGAACGGCGGCGTGTCGCCGCTCTCGCCGATCCAGCTCGACGACAACTCGATCGAGTTCGATCAGCCGAAAGAACTGCCCCAGGTTGCGCACGATCCCGAACTCGACGAAGCGGTGATCGCATTCGCGAACGCCGACTTCGAACAGTGCGAGCAATCGATCGCCGGCCTGACCAACCCCGGCGGCGCGCGCGCCCAGCACGCCGAGACCTGGCTGGTGCTGTTCGACCTGTACCGCGCGATCGGCCAGCAGCACAAGTTCGAGAGCCTCGCGCTCGACTACGCGCAGCAGTTCGGCTGGTCCGCGCCGCAATGGTTCTCAATGCCGAAGATGGTCGCCGAGGCCGCCGCCGAAGAGCGCCCGAAGACCTCGCGCATCGAAGGCCAGGTCGGCTGGATCAGCCCGGCCCACATCGACACCGATGCGGTCGCGAAGCTGTCGTCGATGGCGATGCAGATGCCGCTGCCGTGGGTGTTCGACTGGGCCGCGCTGCGCAGCATCGACACCGAGGCGTGCGCGAAGCTGTCCGAGCTCTTCCGCAGCTGGATCCCGCAGGTGCTGGACATGCGCTGGCTCAGCGGGGAGAACCTGTTCCAGGTGCTGCGCGACAGTTCGCCGACCGGCGTGCGCGACATCGATCCTGCTTTCTGGCAGCTCCGCCTCGACGCGCTGCGCATGGCCAATCGCCCGGACCAGTTCGACGAGGCGGCGATCGACTACTGCGTGACCTATGAAGTCTCACCGCCGTCGTGGGAGCGTGCGCGCTGCCAGGTGCGGGTCAGCGGCAGCGGCAATTCGACCTCGTCGCCGCTCTCGGTGGTCACGGACGTGTCGTCCAACTTCGTCGAGTCGGGCCTGCTCGAAGACACCGCGATCGCCAGCGCGCGCACCGTCGAACTCTCCGGCCAGCTCGTCGGCGACATCAGCGAGACGCTGCGCAAGATGGACAGCCAGCTCGGCGCGGCGAGCATCGTCAACGTCGCCTGCGGTTACCTGATCCGCGTCGACTTCATCGCCGCCGGCGATCTGCTGAACTGGGTGCTCGCGCGCCGGACCGAGAACCGCGCCGTCCGCTTCATCGAAGCGCACCGGCTGGTCGCGCTGTTCTTCGGCGCGATGGGCATCAACGAGCACGCCAAGGTGCAGGTCCGCACCAACTAGCGCTGCGAGATTTTGTACGCCGCACGCCTTGACGTGCGCCGTGCCGCCCTCATCATTCGACGATGGAAAATTACCACGGCACGACCATCCTCAGCGTGCGTCGCGGCAATGTCGTCGCGCTGGGCGGTGACGGGCAGGTCACGCTCGGCACGATCGTCGTCAAGGCCTCGGCCCGAAAGGTGCGCAAGCTCTACCGCGATCAGGTGCTCGCCGGTTTCGCCGGTGCGACGGCCGATGCGTTCACGCTGTTCGAGCGCTTCGAGGCCAAGCTCGAAAAGCATCAGGGCCACCTGACGCGCGCCGCGATCGAGTTGACGAAGGACTGGCGCACCGATCGCGTCCTGCGCCGGCTGGAGGCGATGCTCGCGGTGGCTGACAAGGAGGCCTCGCTGATCATCACCGGCAACGGCGACGTGCTCGAACCCGAACACGGCATCGTCGCGATCGGCTCCGGCGGCGCGTACGCACAAGCCGCCGCGCGCGCGCTGCTCGTCAACACCGAGCTCGCACCGAAGGACATCGTCAAGAAGTCGCTCGAGATCGCCGGCGAGCTGTGCATCTACACGAACCAGAACCACATCATCGAGACTCTCGGATGATGACCACCCCTCGCCCGACGAATGCGTCGGGCGATCCCCCGGGGGGATGCGGGCCGGCTTGGGAGCGGCCCGGCGCTCGACCCGCTCTGCTTCGATAACCACCTGAGATATGAAATCGTCCATGACCCCGCAGGAGATCGTCTCCGAGCTCGATCGTCATATCGTCGGCCAGGGCGGTGCGAAGCGTGCCGTCGCGATCGCGTTGCGCAACCGCTGGCGGCGCCAGCAGGTCGACGAGAAGTTTCGCGCCGAGATCACGCCGAAGAACATCCTGATGATCGGCCCGACCGGCGTCGGCAAGACCGAGATCGCCCGGCGGCTGGCGCAGCTTGCCGATGCGCCGTTCATCAAGGTCGAAGCGACCAAGTTCACCGAGGTCGGCTATGTCGGCAAGGATGTCGACTCGATCATCCGCGACCTCGTCGACTCGGCCGTGAAGCAGGAGCGCGAGGCGTCGATGCGGCGCCATCGCAGCCGCGCCGAAGATGCGGCCGAGGACCGCGTGCTCGACATCCTGGTGCCGCCGCCTCGAGGTTCGGGCGGCGGCGCGTCCGGCACCGAGTTCGGCTTCTCCGCGCCGGCCCCGGCGCCCGACAACACAGCGCGCCAGGTGATGCGCAAGCGGCTGCGCGAAGGGGCGCTGGACGACAAGGAAATCGAGATCGAGATCGCCGAGGCCAAGCCGGGGCTCGAGATCATGAGCCCGCCCGGCATGGAAGAAATGGCCGAGCAGCTCAAGGGGCTGTTCGCGAACGCGCAGGGCCCCAAGCGCAAGCTGCGCAAGCTGACGATCAAGGAAGCGCAGAAGCACCTGATCGAAGAGGAAGCCGCCAAGCTCGTCAACGACGACGAGGTCAAGACCGCGGCACTGATGAACGCGGAACAGAACGGCATCGTCTTCATCGACGAGATCGACAAGGTCGCATCGCGTTCGGAAACGAGCGGCGCCGACGTCTCGCGCCAAGGCGTGCAGCGCGACCTGCTTCCGCTGGTCGAAGGCACGACCGTCAACACCAAGTACGGCATGGTCAAGACCGACCACATGCTGTTCATCGCATCGGGTGCGTTCCACCTCGCCAAGCCGAGCGATCTGATTCCGGAGCTGCAGGGCCGTTTCCCGATCCGCGTCGAGCTCGGCTCGCTGAGCGTCGACGATTTCGAAGCGATCCTGACGCAGACCCACGCCAGCCTCGTCAAGCAGTACACGCTGCTGCTCGCCACCGAGGGCGTGACGCTGGAGCTGCAACCCGAGGCGATCCGGCGCATTGCGCAGATCGCCTACGACGTCAACGAGCGCACCGAGAACATCGGCGCGCGGCGCCTGTCGACGGTGATGGAACGTCTGCTCGACGAGATCAGCTTCGAGGCCCCGAACCGCGGTGGCCAGACGGTTCGCGTCGATGGCGCCGAAGTCGACGCGAAGCTCGCGGACCTGGCGAAGAACGAAGACCTGTCGCGCTACATCCTCTGATCCAGGCGCCGCGGGCGCGGATCACGTCAAAGCGCCAGCCGGTGCGACTGCAAGTGCAGCAGCCCCTCGAAGATCAGCGTATCAACGGTTTCGAACGGCAGATCGATGATCGGCGCGAGCTTGGGTACCGCGCCGCCGGTCATGATCAGCGCCGGCTTCTCGCCGGTGCGCGCCTGCAGCTTGCGATGCATGCGCTCGACCGCGCCGGCGATCGCGTCGGTGCCGCCGCTCATCAACGCATCGCTGGTGTTGGTCGGGAAGTCGACCGATTCGCCGGTGGGCGCCTTGAGCCCGGCCGTGCCCATCTCGAGCGCCTTCAGCATCAAGCCGAAGCCCGGCAGGATCAACCCGCCGAGAAAGCGCCCGGTCGCGTCGATCGCGTCGACCGTCACCGCAGTGCCGACCATCACCACCAGCACCGGCCGGGCGCGACCTTGCGCGAGCACGCGATGGCGCGCGCCGATCGCCGCGACCCAGCGATCCACCCCGAGACGGCTCGGGTGGTCGTAGCTGTTCGTCAGGCCCGCCGCCTGGCCGCTGGAGACGACCCAGCGCGGCTCGACGTCCCACAGTTCGAGCTGCTCCTCGACGCGCCGCTTGACGCCCTCGCCCGCGACATTGCAGCCCAGCATGCTGCCCGGTGCCGGCAACGTGCGCCACTCCTTCTCGGCCAGATCGTCGATCGTCTCGAGGAACACGGCGCCGTGCTGAAGCAACACCGCGCTCGGGTGCGGCGCACTGTACTGCGCCCATTTCAATCGCGTGTTGCCGATGTCGATCGCGAGGAACGTCATGGCGCGCAGCGTCGTCAGGCGGTCTCGAGCATCGAGTCGGCGCGACCGCCGAGCATCTGGCGCACGCGGCGCATCGTGTGCGTGGCGGCCAGCGAGCGGTGCGGCCGGCTGATGCGGGCCTCGACCTCGTCGAGCAGCTCGGCCAGCTCGGCCCGGCTGCGCGCACGGCGCAGCTTGAGCAACGTGATCGCGCCGGCCAGCGGCGCCTGCGCACGCACCGCGCGCACCAGCAGCAGCCGCGCCTCCATGAAGACGGGGTCGTCCTCGGGCGTGTCGAAGGCCGACGAGTCGGCATTGAGCCAAGCCTGCGCGGTGGACACGCTGCCGAGCGTCGAGTCGCCGGTCGCCGATTCGGGGAACAGCGAGCGTGCCGGCGGCAGCATCGAGTCGGGCCCGGGCAGCGGCAGGTCGACGTGCAGCGGGCCGGCGGCCTTGGGCTCGTCGATCAGCAGCGAGAACGTCGGCTCGGCCAGCAGCACCATGCCGAGTTCGATAAGCTCGCCGAAGCAGCTCTCGGGCACGCCGGCCTTGGCGGCCATGTCGCGCACTTCGGCGGCGGTGCGCTTGCCATCGATCAGGAACAGCACGGTGCGGTGGCGTTGACCGACCTTGCGCTGGCGCGCCGTGAGTTCGGCCTGGCCTTGTGGCGTCTTGATCGGTATCAGCCCAGCGACCACACCCTTCTCCTGCGAAGCCCGTCGCGCGATTGTGCCGTCAATCCCCTGCTTCGCAGCAGGCCAGCGACCCGCATGAGCGGGCGAAAAATCACGGACTTCCATCACGAAAACTCGGCCAGCAACAATTCGGCCGGCGCCGCGTCCCGGCCGGCCAGCGCCTCGAGCGCCGAGCCGTCGAGCGCGGGATGGTCGGCGCGTGCACGCGCGAGCATCTCGCGCGCGAGCAGCTTCAGCCGCTCGGTCGACTCGCGCAGCCGGGCCCGGAACTGCGCATCGTCGAGCGTGTCGTTCAGGCTGCGATTCAGTTCGGCAAACCACGGCAGCGACGCCTGGTCCAGCATGACCGCCGGATTGCGCTTCGCGCTGACCGTCGACCACGCGCGCAGGAAGGCCTGCACTTCGACGTTGAGCTTCTGGCACAGCGCAAGGTCCTCGCGCGACGCCCCCATCGCCGCGAGATCGGTCAGGCGGCCCTGGAAGAAGAACTGCGACAGCACACCCCAGTAGTACGTGTAGTCCCAGATCACCTTGACGGGCAGCACTTCCGGGTCGCCGAACAGCGCGTACTGGTCGGTGTAGAGCGCGAGCGTGCTCTCGTAGAACGAGTGGTAGATCTGGTCGTAGAGCTGCGCATGCGCGCCGAGCGGCCGGCCCGCGCGGTCGATCGAGATCAGCTCGGTGATGTAGGTGTTCGAGATCGCGATGAAGTCGCTGCCCGGCGAATAGAACGGATCGAGGAAGAGCCCCGCCTCGCCGGTCAGCGCCCAGCGCTGCGCCGAGAACACCTGCTTGCAGCCGTACGAGAACTTGCGGAAGTACATGAAGTCCTGCAGCAGGTGGCGCTTGTCGTCGAGCGCGTCGTACAGGCGCGGCTGGTAGCGTTCGAACCAGCGCATCGCCTTGTCGAACGTGTCCATCGTCTCCAGCGGATGCAGCCGCGGATCGGCGACGATGCCGACCGAGTGCGAACCCGACGCGAGCGGAATCAGCCAGGCCCAGTAGCCCGCGCCGACGAGGTGGTTGGTGGAGAGCCAGCGCGCGGGCGGATCGCAGCGCGCACGCCAGACCGGGTCGTCGGACCATTCGTCGATGTCGATCCGGTCCTTGATGCGGAACCAGATCGCGTGCGCGTGATGCGCGTTGTCCTGCGCGAGGCCGAGCTTGCGCTTGAGGATGCCGGCGCGCCCGCAGGCGTCGACGAGCCAGCGCGACTCGACCTCGAACGGCTCGCCGCCATGCTCGCCGCTCAGCCGATGCAGCGCCGTGGGTTCGGACTCATCGGCCAGATCGACCCGGCGCACGATCGCGTGGTCGATGAACTTCACGCCGCGGCGCTGCGCCTCCTGGCCGAGGAAGTTCTCGAAGATCCCGCGGTCGATCTGGTAGCTCGGTGTCGAGAGGAAGCGGCTCGCGCCGATTTCCGTCACCTGGTCGATGTCGCGCCGGCCCTCCGAGAAGAAGAAGCGGAAGCCGAACTTGCGCAACTGCGCCTCGTCCATGTGCGGCGCCAGCTTCAGCACCTGGCTGAAATAGTGGGCCCCAATCTCGACGGACGACTCGCCCACCTTGTGCGCCGCTTCGGGCACCGGGTGCTGGCGGCGCTCGATCACGAGGATGTCGATGTCGTCGAAGCGCTGCCGCAGCTGCAGGGCCAGCGTCAGCCCCGCCAGGCCCCCGCCCATGATGACGACGTCGTGGCGGCGCGCGGTCGATGCTTGCATGGGTCCAGTATGACCGATCAGACGAAGGCGCCCAGCGTCACGGACAGGGTCAGATGCGTCGACAACGGCATCGCGAGCGGCTCGGTGCGTTCGCGCGCGAGCGCCTCGAACAGCGGCAGCGCGTCGGCCATCGCGTTGGTGGCCAGCGGCAGGGCCGCCTCGGACTGCAGCGGCAGCGGCGATGCCCGGCCGGGGCGCAGCCCGGCGTCGAGCGTCGCCAGCGTGCGCGCGCTGCGCTCGGGCGCCAGCACGAGCGCGACCGCGAGCGAGCCGCGACTCGCGGTTGTCGACGCGAGCGCGCCGCAGGCCGCGATGTCGCAGCCGACGAGCAGGACCGCGCGCGCTTCGCAGGCGCACTCGGTCAGCGCTTCGAGCAGCCCCGCCGCGAAACTCTGTTCGAAGGCAGTCACCGCAGTGCTCGCGTCGCGACAACCGGTCGCGATGCCCCAGTAGCCCGACGCGGCGTTGTGCACCGAGTTGTGAAAGCGTGTCGGCGAGACCAGCAGCGGATGATCGATGAGCGTCGTGCAGATCGCGTCGGTGATCGCCAGATCGCCGTGGCACGAGGTGAACACGCTGAGCAGGTCGGCCGCGGCACGGCCCGAGCGTCGCACCGCGTCGTCGGCCACCGCGAGGGCAAGGGCCACCGTGTCCGGCGCACGGCGACGCTCGGCGGCCGGCAGCAACGCGCTCGCGGGTCGCGGCGCGGGGGCAGCGAGCGGCGGCGCTTCGCCGCGAAATGCGGCACGCGCGACGTCCCATCCGGGGAGCGTCGGTGCCCAGAAGGCGGCGGCCTCGATGTACGCCCGCAGCGTCGTCATCGCTGAAACACCAGCACGCAGTTCGTGCCGCCGAAGCCGAACGAGTGGCTGACGACACAGCGCACATCGGCCCGCGCCGCGTCCAGACGGATCTGGGGGCCGCAGACCGGGTCCAGCCGCGCGCTGCCGACGTTGCCCGGCATCCAGCCGGTCTCCAGCGCCAGCAGGCTGAAGACCGCTTCGACGATCCCGGCGGCGCCGAGCGTGTGCCCGGTCAGGCCCTTGGTCGACGCCGCATGGGTGTGGGCCTCGAAGCGGCGCGCGACCAGCAAGGCCTCGGCCTCGTCGTTCTTCGCGCTCGCGGTGCCATGCAGGTTGATGTGGTCGACGGCGCGCGCCTCGATGCCGGCGCGTGCCAGCGCGTCGTCGAGCGCCCGCTCGGCGCCGATGCCCTGCGGATCGGGCGTCGACATGTGGTACGCATCGCTGGCCTCGCCGTAACCGGTGAGCATCAAGCCGCTGTCGGCACGCTCCAGCAGCGCGAAGCCAGCCGCCTCGCCGAGGTTGATGCCAGCGCGCGCAACGTCGAACGGCCGGCAGGCCTCGGGCGAGACCAGTTGCAATGCGTTGAAGCCGAACAGCACGCTCCCGCACAAGGTGTCGGTGCCCCCGACGACCGCCGCATCGACGAGACCGAGTCGCATCAACCGTTGCGCGGCCGCGAACGCCTTCGCACTCGACGAGCACGCGGTCGAGATCGTCAGGCACGGGCCGTCGAGCGCGAGCGCCTCCTGCACGAACGCCGACAGCGAATGCGGCGTGTGCACGCGCGGCAGGCGCATCTCGGGCGGAAACCGGCCCTCGGCGTCGAGCCGCCGATAGGCCTCCTCGGTCGCACCGATGCTCGATGTCGACGTCCCCAGCACCAGCGCGATGCGTGCCGCGCCGTGACGCTCGCGGGCGACCGCGACGGCGTCGAGGAAGCCATCGGCGTTCAGCCCGCGCCACGCCAGGCGATGGTTGCGGCAATCCCAGGCGGCCAGCGAGGGCGGCAGCGGCGCCTCCTCCAGGCCCGCCACGCGACCGATCCAGGTCGGCAGCGGCTGGTGCGTGAAGTCGTTGCGGCGCAGCCCGCTGCGCGAGCGCACGAGCGCGTCCAGCATCGCCGCACGGCCGACGCCGACCGCCGAGGTGGCGGTCCAGGCGGTCACGGCAACGGGATCGATCTTCTTCGACGGCACGGCGCAGGCGGCACAGCAGGCACAGGAAGTTGGAAATTATAGAAACGCCGACTGCGGCTACACTGCTGCGATTGACGTATACGTCAATCACTCCCCGGAGACAGGCGTGCCGAAGAAGACTCCCGTTCTGGCCGACTACCAGCACAGCGCCGCGCTCCAGGGGAGCAAGGCGTTCGAGCTGAAGCGCTACGACCCCTCGGCCAAGCCGTTCAGCACCGGCAGCAAGTCGGGCGACAAGGGCCTGGTCGCCACGCTCGCGCAGGAGCTGGATGCGCTGCAGGATCTGTTTTATGCCGACCACCGCTTTCGGTTGCTGGTCGTGCTGCAGGGCACCGACACCGCCGGCAAGGACGGCACGATCCGCGGCGTGTTCGGCCAGATGAGCGCACTCGGCGTGCAGACCGTCGGCTGGAAGGCGCCGACCGAGCCGGAGCGGGTCCACGACTACCTGTGGCGCATCCATGCACGTGTGCCCGGCAACGGCGAGATCATGATCTTCAACCGCAGCCACTACGAAGACGTGCTCGTGCCGACGGTGAACGGCTGGATCACCGCCGAGCAGACCCGGCAGCGCTACGCGCAGATCAACGACTTCGAGCGCATGCTCACCGAGACCGGCACCGTGGTCTGCAAGTTCCTGCTGCACATCTCGAAGGACGAGCAGCGCGCCCGCCTGCAGGAGCGCATCGACGACCCGACCAAGCACTGGAAGTTCGCGGCCGGCGATCTCGACGTGCGCAAGCAGTGGGACGACTATCAGAAGGCGTACAACCAGGCCGTCGCGGCGACCGGCACGCCCTGGGCGCCATGGACCATCGTGCCGGCCGATTCGAAGACCCATCGCAACCTGATGATCGCGACGGCGATGAAGCAGGTGCTGCAGTCGCTCAAGTTGCGTTACCCGCCGGGCGATCCGGCGCTGAAGAACCTGAAGGTGGTGTGAGATGACCGACCTGTCTGCCGAGTACAAGGCCCTCGCGGAATACCGCCCGACGAACAAGGTGCGCTTCGTCACCGCCGCGTCGCTGTTCGACGGGCACGACGCGGCCATCAACATCATGCGGCGCATCCTGCAAGGCATGGGCGCGGAGGTGGTGCACCTCGGCCACAACCGCTCGGTCGACGAGGTCGTCACCGCCGCGCTGCAGGAGGACGCCCAGGGGATCGCGATCAGCAGCTACCAAGGCGGGCACGTCGAGTACTTCAAGTACATGGTCGACCTGCTGAAGAGCCGCGGCGGCGCGCACATCCAGGTCTTCGGCGGCGGCGGCGGCGTGATCGTGCCGAGCGAGATCTCGGAGCTGCAGGGCTACGGCGTCGCGCGCATCTACAGCCCCGAGGACGGGCAGCGCATGGGCCTGGCCGGGATGATCGGCGAGATGGTGATGCGCTGCGATCACGACCTGTCGGTGCACGCACCGCAGGCGCTTGCCGCGATCCAGGGGCCAGGCGAATCCCAGCGCCGCGCGCTCGCGCAACTGATCACCGCACTCGAGAACGGCAAGGCGAGCGACGAACTGAAGAGCGCGCTGCACGAGGCCGCGAAGTCGGTGCGCACGCCGGTCGTCGGCATCACCGGCACCGGCGGCGCGGGCAAGAGCTCGCTGACGGACGAACTCATCCGGCGGTTGCGCCTGGACCAGGGCGATCGGCTGCAGATCGCGGTGATCTCGATCGACCCGAGCCGGCGCAAAAGCGGCGGCGCGCTGCTCGGCGACCGCATCCGGATGAACGCGATCGCGCCGTGGAGCGACGGTGCGCGGGTGTTCATGCGCTCGCTGGCGACGCGCGACTTCGGCAGCGAGATCAGCCAGGCGTTGCCCGACGTGGTGGCGGCCTGCAAGGCGAGCGGCTTCGACCTGATCGTCGTCGAGACCTCGGGCATCGGCCAGGGCGACGCCGCGATCGTGCCGCTGGTGGACGTGCCCATGTACGTGATGACGCCCGAGTTCGGCGCCGCGAGCCAGCTCGAAAAGATCGACATGCTGGACTTCGCCGAGTTCGTCGCGATCAACAAGTTCGACCGCAAGGGCGCGGCCGACGCGCTGCGCGACGTGGCCAAGCAGGTCCAGCGCAACAAGGAGGCGTGGAAGACGCCGACCGAGCAGATGCCGGTGTTCGGCACCATGGCCAGCCGCTTCAACGACGACGGCGTGACGGCGCTGTACCAAGCGCTGCTGCCGCGCCTGGCGCAGCTCGGCATGCCGACCCAGCCGGGCACGCTGCCGAGCGCCGAGACGCGCCACAGCACGCATCAGGTGCCGATCGTGCCGGGCGCGCGGGTGCGCTACCTCGCCGACATCGCCGACACCGTGCGCGGCTACAAGGCGCGCTCGCTCGCGCAGGCGCGCCTGGCCCGCGAAGTGCAGCAGTTGCGCGAGAGCGCGCGCATGCTGAGCGAGGCGAACCCCGACAAGGTCAACGCGGTCGCCGCGGTCAGCGGCCTCGCGGCCGAACGCGAAGCGCGCCTCGACGCCGCCCCGCGCAAGCTGCTCTCGATGTGGCCGCAGATGCAGCAGGCGTATGCGGGCGACGAGTACGTGGTGAAGATCCGCGACAAGGAGATCCGCACCGCGCTGACGCACACGACGCTGTCGGGCAGCAAGATCCGCAAGGTCGCGTTGCCGCAGTACGAGGACCACGGCGAGATCCTGAAGTGGCTGCTGCTGGACAACGTGCCGGGCTCGTTCCCGTACACGGCCGGCACGTTCGCGTTCAAGCGCGAGGGCGAGGACCCGACCCGCATGTTCGCCGGCGAAGGCGACGCGTTCCGCACCAACAAGCGCTTCAAGCTGCTGAGCTCGGGCATGCCGGCCAAGCGGCTGTCGACCGCGTTCGACTCGGTCACGCTGTACGGCAACGATCCCGACCGGCGGCCCGACATCTACGGCAAGGTCGGCAACTCGGGCGTTTCCATCGCCACGCTCGACGACATGAAGGTGCTGTACGGCGGCTTCGACCTGACCAACCCGGCGACCTCGGTCAGCATGACGATCAACGGCCCGGCGCCGACGATCCTGGCGATGTTCATGAACACCGCGATCGACCAGAACCTGGACAAGTTCAAGACCGACAACGGCCGCGAGCCGACGGCCGACGAGGCCGCGAAGATCACCGCCTGGGTCAAGGAGAACGTGCGCGGCACCGTGCAGGCCGACATCCTGAAGGAGGACCAGGGCCAGAACACCTGCATCTTCTCCACCGAGTTCAGCCTGAAGGTGATGGGCGACATCGCCGAGTATTTCGTGCACCACGGCGTGCGCAACTTCTACTCGGTGAGCATCTCCGGCTATCACATCGCCGAAGCGGGCGCGAATCCGATCTCGCAGCTCGCGTTCACGCTCTCCAACGGCTTCACGTTCGTCGAGGCGTACCTCGCGCGTGGCATGCACATCGACGACTTCGCACCCAACCTGAGCTTCTTCTTCTCCAACGGGATGGACCCGGAGTACACGGTGCTCGGGCGCGTCGCGCGGCGGATCTGGTCGGTGGCGATGAGAGACAGGTATGGCGCCAACGAACGCAGCCAGAAGCTGAAGTACCACGTGCAGACCAGCGGGCGCAGCCTGCACGCCCAGGAGATCCAGTTCAACGACATCCGGACCACGCTGCAGGCACTGATCGCGATCTACGACAACTGCAACAGCCTGCACACCAACGCATTCGACGAGGCGATCACGACGCCAACCGAGGACAGCGTGCGCCGCGCGATGGCGATCCAGCTCATCATCAACCGCGAGTGGGGACTGGCGAAGAACGAGAACCCGAACCAGGGCGCGTTCATCATCGACGAGCTCACCGAGCTGGTCGAAGAGGCGGTGCTGCAGGAGTTCGAGAAGATCGCCGAGCGTGGCGGCGTGCTCGGCGCGATGGAAACGGGCTACCAGCGCGGCAAGATCCAGGAGGAGTCGATGCACTACGAGATGCTCAAGCACACCGGCGACTACCCGATCGTGGGCGTGAACACCTTCCGCAACCCGCACGGTGATCCGGTGGCCGACACGCTGGAGCTGGCGCGCTCGACCGATGACGAGAAGCAGTCACAGCTGAAGCGCCTGGCGGAGTTCCACCAGCGTCATGCGAACGAATCGCCGGCGATGCTCAAGCGGCTGCAACACGCGGTGATCGAGAACCGCAACGTGTTCGAGGTGCTGATGGACGCGGTGCGGAGCTGCTCCCTCGGGCAGATCACTAACGCGCTGTTCGAGGTGGGCGGGCAGTACCGGCGCAGCATGTAGCGACGGCGCGACGTCACGCGATTTCCTACACGCTGCACAGCAGGTCGCGGCGTTCAGCGGGCAGGTCAACGGTCGATGTAGCGGGCAGCACTTGATGCGCCCGCCCGATGCCGACCAGCCCGCTGAGCTTCACGACCCGCTTCGTCGACAACCGCGCAGACCTGCACGCCGCCGCCGCGGTGCGTGCCGCGGCGTATGGCCATCACGTCGCGCCGCTCGCCGCCGCATTCGCCGAACCCGATGCACTCGATCATCAGCCCGGCACCACGGTGCTGCTGTGCCGCGACAAGCTCAGTGGCGACGCGATCGGCACCGCCCGACTGCAGCACAGCGGCGCCGGCCCGTTGCTGCTCGAAGCCAGCGTGCTGCTGCCGACGTGGCTCGGCAGGCAGCCACGCGTCGAAGTGACACGGCTGGCGGTGCGCGCCGGCGCGCATCGGCTCGTCAAGCTGATGCTGATGAAGGCACTCTGGCGCACCTGCGTGGCGAACGACGTGCGCTGGATGGTGATCGGCGCGCGCAGCGACGCGCTGATCCGTGACTACCTGCGGCTCGGCTTTCGCGACGTGCTCGATGCCGACATGCGCGTGCCGCTGGCACACGCCGGCGGCCTGGCGCACCGCATCCTCGCGTTCGACGTGGCCGGCGCCCGGCGCGCGTGGCAGGCGTCAGGGCACCCGCTGTACGCCTTCATGGTCGAGACCGACCACCCCGACCTCGAGCTCGGCCGCACCCTGGCGCGGGCCGCCTGACACCGCCGCGGTCGCGCCGATCCAGCGGAAGAGCACCTGCGCCAGCTGCTCGATCGTGTAGGGCTTGGCGAGGAAGTCGTCCATGCCCGCGTCGAGGCAGAGCTGGCGGTCGGCATCGGTCATCGTCGCGGTCAGCGCGATCACCGGCAGGCGCGGCAGCGCGAGCGCGAGTTCCTGCGCACGGATGTCGCGCGTGGCCGCGTAGCCGTCCATCGTCGGCATGCGGCAGTCCATCAGCACGGCATCCGGTCGATCGACCTCGCGCAACGCGCGCCGCACCGCGCCGCGGCCATCGGCGACCCGCTCCGCCGAGACGCCGATGCGCTCGAGAAAGGCCATCGCGATCAACGCGTTGGTGTCGTCGTCCTCGGCCACCAGGACCTGGGCGTCGATGCGACCGCTGTCGCCCACTCCGCCGACACCGCCGGCGCCGCTCGGTCGCGGCGCCAGTCGCGTCGAGGGCGACTCGGCGCAGGGCAGCCGGGCGGTGAAGGTCAGCGTCGAGCCGACGCCGACCGTGCTCTGCACGACCACGTCACCGCCCATCGCACGGGCGATGTCGCGCGCGATCGCCAGCCCAAGGCCGACCCCTTCGGCCGGCCGCGTCAGCGCGTCGTCGGACTGCGTGAAGGCCTCGAAGATGCGCGCCAGATCGGCCGGCGCGATGCCCGGGCCGGTGTCGCTGACCTGCACCCGCACGACCTCGCGCTCGAGGCGATCCAGGGTCACCATCACCGAGCCCTGCTGCGTGAACTTGACGGCGTTGCCGATCAGGTTGTGCAGCACCTGCCGAAAGCGTGCCGGGTCGCCGCTGACCCAGCAGGGTCGCTCGATGTGCACCGCGGCATGCAGCCGCAGGCCGTGGTCCTCGGCGCGCACCTCGTGCGTCGCGACGACGTTGTCGAGTTGCGCCGTGAGCTCGAAACACTCGCTGCGCATCGCGAAGCGACCGGCCTCCAGGCGCGAGATGTCGAGCAGGTCGTTGATGATCGACAGCAGGTGCGAGCCCGAGGCCTCGATCAGCTCGATCCGGCCGGTCAGGCGCGGACTGTCGCTCTCCAGGTGCAGCAGCCGCGCAATGCCGAGGATGCCGTGCAAGGGCGTGCGCAACTCGTGGCTGATGCTGGCGAGGAACTGCGCGCGCACCGCGCTCTGGCGCAGCGCGAGTTCGAGCGCGGCATTCTTCGCCGCGGCCAGTTCCTGCGCTTTCAATCCGAGCAGCAGGCTGTCGATCAGGCGCCGTTCGGCACGCCGCGCGGTGGCCAACTGCAACCCGAGGAACAACAGCAGCCCGACCCCGCCGATGACTCCGATGTCGTCGCCCCGCAGCAGCATGCCGGCGCTGGTCAGCAACAGGATCGGCGCGATGTAGGCGAGTGTGGCCACGAGGCTGACCTGCAGACCGAAGGTCGCGACGCTCGCGACACCGGCCAGCGCCGCGGCCGAGACCGAGGCGATCGTCACCGGCCCGCCGGCAAGCCATCCGCCCGCGGCGCCCCAGGCCAGTCCATCGACGGCAAGCGACAGCCAGGTCCAACGCTCCCAGCGCGACGGGTCGCTGCCGACGCCGCGGCGCTGAAATCGAAACGCCTGCACGAGCCGCAGCGCGGCGAGACTGAGCTTGAGCGCCAACCAGCCCCAGACCAGCGACGCATCCGCCGCGCCGCGCGCGAACGCCGCCAGCATCACCGCGAACACGCTGGCGACCACGATGCCGACGCTCGAATGCCCCCACACCATGCGCAGCTGCTCGGCGCGAACCACGGCTCGCGCGGCCGGCTCGGGCGGATCCGACAGTCGCTGCGCGGCTCGGTCGATCGCCGCGGCGAGCCAGCGCGAGGCTGCCATGCTCATGGCACGCGTTGTACGGCGCGGTGTCGGGCTGTCAATCCCAAGAGACCGCTCGCGTACCATCACCAGATGAGCCTGCTGCTGATCCGCCACGGCGAAACGCCGTTGAACGTTGCGCGTGTGCTGCAGCCGGTCGACACGCCACTCTCGGCGCGCGGCGTCGAACAGGCGCACGCGTTGGCGCGGCGGCTGGCCCGCCTGGGTATCGGCGCGATCCTGAGCAGCGATCTGGCACGCGCGCTGCAGACGGCCGAGATCATCGCCGCCGCGAGCGGTGCGTCGATCGAAACGACGCCGCTGCTGCACGAGCGCAACTTCGGCGACTGGCGCGGACTGCCGTACGACCGGTTGCCGCGCGATCCGCTGACGATGCGCGAGCCCCCGCCGGGCGGCGAATCAACGCCGGCGTTCGAGGACCGCGCCGCGCAGGCGTTCGCGCTGGCCGTGCGGCGCGCGGCCGAGACCCAGGGTGCGTTGGCGATCGTCACGCACGGCTTGTTGATCCGCGTGCTGCTCGAGCGTCACGCCGCGCTGCCGGTCGGGCTCGCGCTGCCGACCCATCTGGGCAACACCTCGCTGAGCGTGCTCGCCAAGGCATCGCCGCACGCGGCGTCGCTGCTCAACTGCACCGCGCATCTCGACCCGACCCCCGAGCTCACCGACGACGCTCGGGCGCTGTCCGGCGGCTGAGGCGGTTGCACTCAGGGCGGCGGCGCCGCGCCGGTCACCGACCAGCGGTAGCCCTCGATCTGGCGCGCCGCGCCGTCGTCGCGGAGCTTGTACAGATGCGCGCGCAGCGAGCGCATCGCCATCGCATGCAGCTGCGGTCTCACGTCGTCGTAGACGCGCAGCAGCAGCGTGTCCTCTTCGAGCGGGCCGAACGTGCGCAAGGCGCTCACGACCTTGGCCTCGCGCTTCAACCGATGCGCGACGATCGCCTCGATCGCGCGCCGGGGCTTGGGCATCAGAAAGCCGTGACCGGGCGCGAGCCAGTCGAGCTCGAGCTCGGCGAGTTGCTTCAGCGAACCGAGGTAGGCCGTCATGTCGCCATCGGGCGGATTGATCACGACCGTGGACAACTGCATCACGTGATCGCCGGTGAACAGCAGCTTCTCTTCCTCGAGCCGATAGCAGAGGTGGTTGGACGCGTGGCCCGGGGTGTGGATCGCGTGCAGCGTGGTCCACAGGCCGTCCGGTGCCGGCAACTCGTAGCGCTCGCCACCGACGAGGTGGACGTCGGGCCGGAAGGTCGCGTCCTGCCATTCGGCGTGATCGGCGATGCGGCCATAGACCGTCGCGCCGGTGCGTGCCTTCAGCGCGGCGGCGGCGGGCGAGTGGTCCTGGTGGGTGTGGGTGGCGAAGATCCAGCGGATGCGACCCGGCCCGACCGCGGCCAGGATCGCCTCGACGTGCGCATCGTCCGGCGGGCCCGGGTCGATCACGGCCCATTCGTCGCTCGAACCGCCGCCGATCAGGTAGGTGTTCGTGCCGGGACCGGTCATCACGCTGCCGTTGTTGGCGGTCACGCGCAGCACGCGCGTCGACAGGCGCACCGGAGCGTCGACCTGGATGTCGTAGCACGCGGTGCCGTGCCCGGCCGGATCGAGCCGCCCGATCTCGGCGAATGCCGGTTCGTCGGGCAGTACCGGCCGCAGGCCCTGCGCACCGTGCGCGACACGCGGCATGATCAGCGCGACATCGCGCGGCGCGCGCGCCCACGCGAGCAACGCCTCGACGTTCGGATAGCGGCCCACCAGCTCGAGCGTCTTCTGCGTCGGCGTCATCAACTTCAGCTCGGTCGCACGCGCGAGTGCGTCGGCCGGGCGCAGCCAGAGCTGTTCGACCATCTCGGTGCCGTCGAACGCCGCGGTCTGCGACTCGGGCGCGATCGCGATGAAGAAGCGCGTGTCGAACCGCTTCGGCCGCGCCAGCGGCGTGAGCCAATGGCTGAGGTAGACGAGCCGGTCGAGCGCCAGCGTCAGGCCGAACGCGCGGCACATCTGCCCGAGCGTGACCTCGTTGCGGTGCAGCGGCCCGCGCCAGGTGCGCAGGTGCTCGCCGTCCGCGCCGTCCAGGCGCACCGTGCGGCCGCTGTCGTCGGTCGCGAACAGCAGGCCGGATTCCTCGAAGCACTCGCGCACCGCGGCGACGTAGTAGTCGAGTCCGTCCGACGGCACGCCCAGCAACGCGCTGGCCTGTGCATCGTCGATGCCGGCGCAGCAGTCGTGCGACGCGCGATCGCCCGGGTCGACAATGCCGCCCGGAAAGACCCAGGCCCCGCTGTTGTGGTCGCCGCGCTCGGCACGACGCGACAGCAGCACCTCGATGCCCTGCGGCGTGTCGCGCACGACGACGATCGTCGCCGCCGGTCGCGGCGGTCGATCGGCCGAGGACGGCGTGGGCGGTGGGACCGTGTCGGTCGCGCTGGCGTGGGCGGGGGCGTGGACGTTGACAGTGGCCATGGGGTTCGAGTATCGGCCGAAGTTCAACCCAGATGCCGGATCAGTGCCATCGCCGCGGCGGGCGCCTTCTCCTTCGCGCCGCTGATGAAGTACATGAACACGTCGCGCGGCGGGGATGCCGCCTGCGGCGGCTCGACGCGCGGCAGGCCCTCGGGTTCACCACCGTCGCGCCAGGCCCGCCCGCACGCGGCGAGCGAGTCGAAGTACGCAGGCGGGCAACCCTCGGGTTGCGCGGCGTCGGTGCGCATCATCCGCGTGTAGACGAAGTCGCCGGTCACGTCGGCGAACGACGGGTAGTCGTCGGAGTCGGTGAACACGGTCGCGACGCGATAGCGGCGTGCGAGCGCGATGAACGCCGGCGCACGGAAGGTCTCGTGGCGCACGTCCATCACGTGACGCAGCGCGTGGCCGCCGACGCTGCTCGGGAGCAACTTCAGGAACGCCTCGAAATCGTCCGGCTCGAAGCGCTTCGTCGGCGCGAACTGCCAGACGATCGGCCCGAGCTTGTGCGCGAGTTCGGCAATGCCCTGATTGACGAAGCGCTCGACCGATTCGCCCGCTTCGGCGAGCACCCGCCGATTGGTCGCGAAACGCGAGGCCTTCAGCGAGAACATGAAGTCGTCCGGCGTCTCATCGCGCCACTTCGCGAACGTCGCCGGCTTCTGCGAGCTGTAGTAGGTGCCGTTGATTTCGATGGCGGTCAGTCGGCGACTCGCATATTCGAGTTCGCGCGCCTGCGACCAGCCCTTCGGATAGAAATTGTCGCGCCACGGCTCGAAGGTCCAGCCTCCGACGCCGACGCGTATCTTTGCGGTCATCGAGAATCTCCCTTGGTCAGTGGCGGTACGACGCTCAAGACGTCCTGCACCGCCTGCTCGTACGCATGCGCGAGCCGCAGCAACGCCGCATCCCCCTGCGGCCGCCCCATCAACTGCAGCCCCATCGGCAAGCCCTGCGCGCCAAAGCCCGCGGGCACGCTGATGCAGGGCAATCCGGCGAAGGTGGCGTAGATCACGACTTCCATCCAGCGATGGTAGGTGTCCATCGCCCGCCCGGCGATCTGCGATGGCCAGCGCAGCGTCGCATCGAACGGCCAGACCTGGGCACTCGGCAACGCGAGCACGTCGAAGCGCGCGTACAGGTCGAGCAGGTGATGCAGCAACGCGCTGCGCTCGGCGCTCGCGTGCAGCACCTGCGCGCCGGTGAGGCCGGCGGCCTGGTCGTGCTCCCACAAGGCCTCGGGCTTGATCAGTTCCCGGTTCGACGGTTTCAGCAGGAAGGGCGCGATGCGGCTGGCCGTCAGCCAGCGGCGCCAGACGAGCCACGCATCCCAGATGCGTTCAGGCGGCATCCCGAGCGCCACCGGCTCGATGCTGCAGCCGATCGATTCGAGCCGCGTCAGCGCCGACGCGCAGACGTCGAGC
>Ga0209023_10002530_pt1 | contig 22706 bp, 21 predicted proteins | sample LakOneMetagenome_FD_187468 | JGI IMG/M metagenome (GOLD analysis project Ga0209023, IMG submission 187468) | Freshwater and sediment microbial communities from Lake Erie, Canada (SPAdes) (version 2) | ecosystem: Environmental > Aquatic > Freshwater > Lentic | place: Lake Erie, Canada...
CCAACCGCCTCAACCACCACCCGAAGGCTTTTGCCGAAGCGAGCCGCACATTATGCCGGCTTTTTCCTTGCAGTCAACACCTTCCCGCGAAGATCTTCACACATTGCCGTGTGCACTTTCGTGGACAGCTGCAAGGGGGAAACGATTATGCGGCAACCGCCACAAATAGGGAAGCGGAAATTGCGATTTCTTGCCATCCACCGCACAAATCAGACGCTCTGCAGACGGACTCTGGCGAAGTTGCGCTTGCCCACCGCCAACACCCCCTCGAACCCCGGCGCAAATATCCGCGCAGCGTCTTCGAACACTTCCCCGTCCACTCGCACCGCACGCTCTTTCAGCTTGCGATTGGCCTCCGCGTTGGACGGCGTGATGCCCGCTGCGGTCAGCAGTGCCGCAATGCGCAGACCTTCTGCAGGGACCGTCACCTCATGGAGCGGCAATTGCGACAGATCGCCCTCGCCGCGCACTGCGGCATGCCAACCGGCCACAGCCTGTTCGGCCTGCGCCGCATCATGGAAGCGCGCAGCCAGCTCACGCGCCAGCCGCAGCTTGAGATCGCGCGGATTCATGCCTGCGGCAATTTCGCCGCGCAGCTGCCTGGCCTCCTCGATCCCGATCTCGAAACTGAGCAGGTCGATCCAGCGCCACATCAATTCATCGCCAATCTTCATGGTCTTGGTGACAATGTCGATGGCCGGCTCGGCAATGCCGATGTAATTGCCCAACGACTTGCTCATCTTGTTGACGCCATCCAGCCCTTCCAGCAGCGGCATGGTCAACACGATCTGCGGCGGCTGGCCGTGGTGTTCTTGCAAGCCACGCCCCATCAGCAGATTGAACTTCTGGTCGGTGCCGCCAAGCTCGACATCGGCCTTCAGCGCCACCGAGTCATAGCCCTGCACCAGCGGATACAGGAATTCATGGATGGCGATGGACTGCTGCGCCGCATAGCGCTTGGCAAAATCGTCGCGCTCGAGCATGCGCGCCACGGTGTGCTGCGCGGCCAGCTTGATCATGTCGGCGGCGGACATCGCAGCAAACCATTCACTGTTGAAACGCACCTCGGTGCGCTCGCGGTCGAGCACCTTGAACACCTGCTCGGCATACGTTTGCGCATTGGCCAGCACATCCTCGCGGGTCAATGGCTTGCGGGTGATGTTCTTGCCGGTGGGGTCGCCGATCATGCCGGTGAAGTCGCCAATCAGGAAGATCACCTGATGCCCCAGGTCCTGGAACTGGCGCATCTTGTTGAGCAGCACGGTGTGGCCGAGGTGCAAATCCGGCGCAGTGGGGTCGAAACCAGCCTTGACCCGCAGTGGCCGACCAAGTTTCAGGCGTGCCTCGAGCTCTTCGCGCTTGAGAATTTCGTCACTACCACGGGCAATCAACTCGACAGCTTGCTGCAACTCGGACACAGGCATTCTCTATGGGTGTGCTTTTCGGCGGCGCGGCGGGGCACCGCGTATTCAGGTGAAGGTTAAGGACACGTTAACTGAAAAATTCGAAATTACCAACAGATTCAACGGGTTGACGCGCGCCCATCATCTGATTATGGTACCGCGTCGGGTAAATCAGCACACGCGGGGATCCACACATGGCGGACACGAATCACGAGGCCGTACGCCGCGAGAATTTAGAGCGCGCCCGGGTCAATGCTGATCGTCCCGCCAGTCTATCCATTGCACACCCATTCCGCGGACGGTGGACCCGCCGGCACTGGGCACATGCCAGTGTATTGACCACTATAGGAATGTTGCTGGCGGCTATTGTGCCCGGCTTCTCGACGGTGCTGAACACCCCCAACAACCCCAATGCGCAACGCATGACCATGACGTTGTCGCTGCCCAAACTCGGCCATCGCGCAGGCAAGACCACCGATGATCGCTGGCAGTCGATTACGCTCAAGCCAGGGCAAACACTGAGTGGCGTGTTCGAGGAATTGGGTATCCCGTATGACCAGCTTGCGCGGGTGATGCAGCATCCCACGATCAAGCCCACGCTGCGCAAGCTGCGCCCCGGCACGGTATTGAGCTTTAATCTGCCTGCCGACGGCAGCGTACGGGCGATGCGGCTGGAAGCGGGCCCAGGGATTGGTGATAGCCCCATCGAACTGGAATTCAATGGCGATGCGTTGCGCGAACGTGCGGTGCCGGTGGAAATCACCACCCGCACGGTGGTGTTGACCGGCGAGGTAGGTAGATCACTCTTTGCATCGGCACGCGCACTGGGGCTGGGCAGTTCGCAGCTGGAGCAACTCACTGATGAAATGTTCAAGTACGACATCGACTTCGATTCAGATCTGAGCGAAGACGACCGCTTCAGTGTGGTGGTGGATCAAACTTGGAAGAACGGCCAACTGGTCAACACCGGGCCGGTGCAGGCCGCCACCTTCACCGTGGATGGCCACCTCAAGAGCGCGTTCCGCTTTATGCGCGACGGCAAGCCCGAATACTTCACTCCCGATGGGCGCTCGCTCAAACGCCCGTTTATCCGCATGCCGATTCCGTATGCGCGCCTGACCTCCGGCTTTGGTGGCCGCAATCACCCGATTCTGGGCACCTTCCGCATGCACAAGGGTGTGGATTACGCTGCCAGTACCGGCACGCCGATCCAGGCGGCAGGTGATGCCAAAGTAGAGTTTGTGGGGCAAAAAAGTGGCTACGGCAACGTGGTCATCCTGAATCATGGCGCCGGTAAGACCACGCTGTACGGGCATATGTCGCGGTTTGCCGGTATCCACACCGGCCAACGTGTGGCGCAGGGCGCGGTGATTGGCTATGTGGGCAGCACGGGAATGGCCACCGGCCCGCATCTGCACTATGAATTTCGCGTCAACGGCGTGCAAGTGAACCCGTTGAAGATGACCATGCCACCGCCGGCACCGCTGACCGGCGATACCTTGGTTGCATTCAAGAGCGACACCCGCCACGCGCTGGAAAAAATTCGCGAAGTGGAAAACGTGGTGTTCCAATTGGATGACGGCAGCCGCGTCGCCAGTGCCACGCCCGCCCCCAAGGCGGGCAAACGCGGGAACCGGCGCAAGGGGTGATCGGCACGTTTTTCGCGCCGCAGTGCGATACTGCGGCGCATGTCCGACATCGCACATACGCCTCTCTTTCTTGGCCTGATCTCCGGTACCAGTGCCGACGGCATCGATGCCGCGCTGGTGCGCTTCGATAACGACTCTGCGCACGCCCGGCCCACGTTGCTGGCCGGACAAGTGCTGCCGTGGCAACCTGCGCTGCGCGAACAACTGGTGGCCTTGGGTCAGCACGCGCAAGCACTCACGCTGGATGCGGTGGGCATGCTGGATGTGCACATTGGGCGGGCATTTGCCGATGCCGCCAATACCTTGATCGACGCTGCGGGTGTGGATCGCAACCTGATCGCCGCGATCGGCTCGCATGGGCAAACCCTGCGCCACCGCCCGCAAGGCGAGGTGCCCTTCACCCTGCAATTGGGCGACCCGAGCAGCATTGCCGAACGCTGCAAGGTGCCGGTGGTGGCCGATTTCCGCCGCCGCGATGTCGCCGCGGGTGGCCACGGCGCACCGCTGGTGCCGGCGTTCCATGCGGCGGTACTGCACGATGCAAATGAAGATCGCGCCGTGCTGAATCTGGGCGGGATTGCCAATCTCACGTTGTTGCCGGCATCGGGCACGGTGCGTGGTTTTGATACCGGCCCGGCCAATGGCCTGATGGATGCGTGGTGCCAGCGCCAGCTTGGCCATGCGTTTGATGCCGGTGGTGCATTTGCCGCGCAAGGTCAGGTGGATGCCGGTTTGCTGGCACGTTTGCTGGACGAGCCGTGGTTTGCCGCGCCGCCGCCGAAATCCACCGGCCGCGACCAGTTCCACCTGGATTGGGTCGCAGCGGCCCTTGCCGGCCACGAGCCGCCCGCCGACGTGCAAGCCACGTTGCTGGCGCTGACCGCTCACAGCGTGGCCGCAGCGCTGTCTGCCACCCAACCGCAGACGCGGCGCGTGATTGTGTGCGGTGGCGGCGTACATAACCCGCTGCTGCTGACGGCGTTGGCGCAGGCGCTGCCAACCGCCAACATCGAGTCCAGCGCCGCGCACGGGCTGGATCCGGACTATGTGGAGGCAATGGCCTTTGCGTGGCTGGCGCGCGAGCATCTGGCAGGCCGCCCCGGCAACCTGCCCGCCGTCACCGATGCTGCCGGGCTGCGCGTGCTGGGCGCGCTTTATCCGGCCTGAGTACCTGCTTCGACAAAGACCCGCTGCCGCAGCGGCGGCGTCAGCCAGACATACAGCAGGGCCGCAGGAATCAGTGCCAACACGGTGATGACGAAGTACATGCCGTAGCCGGTGGCCATGACGATGCCGCCAGCGAAGAAGCCGAGGACTTTCCCAGGCAGATTGACCAGCGAACTGAGCAACGCGTATTGCGTGGCGGTGTGCTCCTTGTTGACCAGCGCCGAGAGGAACGCAACGGTGGGTGGGCCCAACATCCCCAGGGTGAAATTTTCCGCCGAGATCACCGCAGTGAGCACCCACACATCGCCCTTGTGCACCATCAGCAGCAGGTACAGCAAATTACAGCTGCCGCACACCAGCATCATCAACCCCAGCGACTTCCACGCGCCCATCCGGGTCACCAATGCGCCGCCGCAGAACACGCCAAGAATGCCCACCCACACCCCCCAGAGCTTGGTGATCGAACCAATCTGGGTTTTGCTGAAGCCTTGATCCACATAGAACGGGCTCATGATGCCGCCGATGGTGGCCTGTTCGGGCACTTTGAACAGCAGGATGTAGGCCAACACGGTCAACGCCAGTGCCACCCCGTAGCGACGGAAAAAATCGGTGAACGGGTCGGCCACCGCACGCACCATCGCAGCTTTCCACGGCAGGTGTTCCGCCGTGGGCACCACCGGTTCGCGCGCCAGCAAATTGGCAATCAGGGGAATCAACATCGCCGCCGCCATCAGCACATACACCAGACTCCAGGCGATGTGGTCGGCCAAGATCGCGGCCAATGCGCCGGCCAAAATCAGGCCGATGCGGTAGCCCAGCGAATAGGTCGCCACCAGCGCGCCCTGCGCATCCACCGGCGCGATCTCGATGCGGTAGGCATCCACCGCGATGTCTTGGGTGGCCCCAAAAAACGCCACGCCCAGTGTGGCCGCCACAAACAACCCCAACTGTGACGGGGTGATCGCGGCCATCAACAACAAGGTGGCGATGACCCCGAGCTGCGCCGCCAGCAACCAACCGCGGCGCCGCCCCAACCGCTTGAACCCCGGCAACTGCCAATGATCCAGCAGCGGCGCCCACACGAATTTGAACGCATACAGCATGCCGGCGCTGGCGATCATGGTGATGTCTTTCAGCACGATGCCGACATCCTTGAGCCAAAATGCCAAGGTGCCGGCCACCAGCAAAAACGGCAGGCCCGAGGAAAAGCCGAAGAAGAACATGGTGCCCGCCGCCGGCTGCGCAAACGATTGCCAGACCGAGGGTTTTTGGGGCTTCACGGGAGTACTCATTCGGCGTATTCCACCAGCAGCGGCGCGTGGTCGGAAAATTTGGGTTCGGGGAAAATTTCGGCGCTGCGGATACCCGCCGCAATGCCGGGTGTGGCGATCTGATAATCAATCCGCCAACCGACGTTATTGGCGCGCGCACCGCCGCGCTGCGACCACCACGAGTACTCCACCACGTCGGGCTTGGCAACACGAAATGCATCCTTCCAGCCATGCACAGGCGGCGTGATCAAGCCGTCGTGACAGGCATCGGCGATCAGCCCGCTGAGCCATGCACGTTCCTGCGGCAGGCAGCCGGAATTTTTCTGGTTGCCGGTCCAGTTCCTGATGTCGTTCCTAGCGCGCACGATGTTCCAATCGCCGCACAACACATACTCGCGACCACTGGCCAGCCAGCCGTCCAGAATGGGTTTCAGCCACGCCATGACCGCTTCCTTGAAGCCTTGGCGCTCCGCGCCGGAGCTGCCCGACGGAATATAGAAACTGACCACCGACAGATTGCCGAAGCGGGCTTCGAGATAGCGCCCTTCCTCGTCAAATGGTGCCCAGCCCAGCGCGGTGCGTATGTCGTCGGGCGCGCGCCGACTGTAGATGGCAACGCCGCTATAGCCCTTCTTCTGCGCATCCTTGAACCATGCGTGATAGCCGGCCGGCCGAAATGCGGCATCGGTCAATTGATGCACCTGGGCTTTGGTTTCCTGCACGCACAACACGTCGATATCCTGCGTGTTGAACCACTCGAAAAAGCCCTTGCTGGCGGCCGAACGCAGGCCATTGGCGTTGAAGCTGAGGATGCGCATGCACATGAAATCGATGAAGAATGGCCAAGCCTAACCGATCCACCCGCCATCACCGCCAGCTGGCGCTACAACATGGGACAATTGCGGCATGACGCATACGACTTCTGACCATCGCTCCCGCTTCCTGGACTTGGCCCTGCGCGCCGATGCGCTGCGCTTTGGCGAGTTCACCCTCAAGTCTGGCCGCATCAGCCCGTATTTCTTCAATGCCGGGCAATTCAATTCCGGCACTACGTTAGCGGGACTGGCGGCCTGTTATGCCGATGCCATGGATGCGGCAGGCCTGCAATTTGATGTGCTGTTTGGCCCTGCCTACAAAGGCATCCCGCTGGCCACCGCACTGGCATGCGAATACGCTCGTCGTGGCCGCGACCTACCGTTGGCGTTCAACCGCAAGGAAGCCAAGACGCACGGCGAAGGCGGCAACCTGATTGGTGCAACCCTCACCGGCAAACGTGTGTTGATCGTGGATGATGTGATCACCGCCGGCACTGCGATCCGCGAGGCGCTGGGCATTATTGCGGCCGCAGGCGGCCACACCGCAGGCATTGTGATTGCACTGGACCGCCAGGAACGGGTGCGCGAAGACGCCTCCGAATCTGCTGCGCAATCGGTGACCAACGAGCACGCGATTCCGGTGGTGGCGGTGGCCGGTTTGGGTGACCTGCTTGCGTTTGTTGGCGAAAGCAACGAACTTTCCACTTATCGCGATGCTCTGCTCGCCTACCGTGCGCGCTACGGTATTGCCTGATACGCTCATCGACTGCCACAGGGGGCCGTCATGCCGCTGCATCGACACATCGTGAGCTCCACACTTGCCATGGCCCTGTTGGGGGTGATGGCAATGGCGGCTGCGCAAACCGGACCACACACCGAAAAGAAGATTTACTGCTGGAACGACGCCGGCCGCAAGATCTGTGGCGACGCGCTGCCCGCCTCCGCCACCGACAGTGCGCGCACTGAATTCTCGATCAAAAGCGGCATGGCCACAGCGCATATCGACCGCACCTTGAATTCGGAAGAACGCAGTGCTGCCGCTCAGGCCGCCGACTTGGCCCGCCAGCAGGCAGAAGCCGAAGCCATGCAAAAACGCCGTGACTTGGCCATGGTCGAGTCCTACATGACCGAAAGCGATCTGCGCCGCGCCTATGGCGAGCGCACCGCGCTGCTGGATGAGTCGATCAAATCCAGCCGCCTGACCGTCTCCACCTTGCGGTCAAGTTTGATTTCCCTGCTGCGGCAAGCCGGCAACAAAGAGCTCTCGAACACGCCGGTACCCAGGCCGTTGGCCGATTCGATCCAAACCCAACACGCGGATTTGCTGCGGCAAAGCCAGATTTTGCTGGCGCAGCAGCAGGATCGCTCCGAACTGGGGAGTGAATTTGAAGACTCCCTGCGGCGTTATCGCCTGATGAAGCCAACCAAGGCCGAGCCCAGTGCGGCAGCACCTGCAGGGCCTGCGGCAACGTCGTCGGCCGCCCCCACCGCCGCAAAATCGCCGGCAGGCTAAGTCACCCTGGCTGCAGCCGGAGTGCCACTTTGCGGTTAGGATCAGAACGGCAGCCGCAATTCCGGCTCGAGGCGCAGCAAATGATCGCGGAATACCTGCTGGATGCGGGCCATCGCGGAATTGGTGTCGGCATCGAAGCGCATCACCAGCACCGGCGTGGTGTTGGAGGCACGCACCAAGCCCCAACCATCTGACCAATCCACGCGCAGCCCGTCGATGGTGGTCAAGCGTCCACCTTCAAAACTGGCGGACATCCGGAAGCGCTCGACAAACTCATGCGGGTCGCCACCATCGGGCAATTCGACTTTGATTTCGGGCGTGGAAATACCGTCAGGCAGTGCCGTGAACACCGCTTCGGGGACTTCGCCACGGGTATCCAGAATTTCCAACAAGCGCGCCGCCGCATAGATGCCATCGTCAAAGCCAAACCAGCGCTCGGCAAAGAAGAAATGTCCGCTCATTTCGCCGGCCAATGCGGCATCGACTTCGCGCATTTTGCTCTTGATCAGCGAGTGCCCCGTCTTCCACATCAACGGGCTGCCGCCGTGACGCAGGATTTGCATCGGCAAACGGCCGGTGCATTTGACGTCATACACGATCACCGCGCCAGGGTTGCGTTCCAGCACGTCGGCGGCAAACAGCATCAGCAAGCGATCCGGGAAGATGTTTTTGCCGGACTTGGTGACCACACCCAAGCGATCGCCATCGCCATCGAAGGCAATACCGAGATCGGCATCCAGGCGCTGCACCATCTGCACCAGTGCTTCCAGATTGTGGGGCTCGCTGGGGTCGGGATGATGGTTGGGGAAGGTGCCGTCGATATCGCAGAACAGGGGGGTGACCTCGGCACCGATGGCTTCCAGCACGCGCGGGCCCAGCACACCGGCGACGCCATTACCGGCATCCACCACTACTTTCAAACGCTGACCGATTTGGATATCGCCAGCGATGCGCTGCACATAGTCGTCACCGATATCGCGCTCCTCCAAACCGCCGGCGCTGTCAGCTTCCAACAGGCGGTCTTCGGCAATGCGTGCGTGCAGATCCTTGATCGCGGCACCGGACAGCGTTTCACCCCCCACCACGATTTTGAACCCGTTGTAATCCGGCGGGTTGTGGCTGCCGGTAATGGCCACACCGCAACCGGTACGCAGGTGATAGCAGCCGAAATACACCACCGGGGTGGGTGCCATGCCGATATCAATCACATTACGACCTGCTTTGCGCAGGCCGCGAATCAGGCCATCGGACAGATCCGGCCCCGACAAGCGGCCATCGCGCCCAACCACGATGCTGTCCAAGCCCTGGTCGGCCATCACCGAGCCAATCGCCTGACCGATCAACTCGGCGACCCCGGCATCCAATGACATGCCAATTACACCGCGAATGTCATAGGCCCGGAAGATGCGATGGTCGATCACCACCGGCACCACCGTTTTTGCTGCACCTTGATCCGCCTCACGTGGCTTGGCCCGCGCGACAGGTTGCGCGGCTGGCAACTCTTGTTGCAAATCCGACAGGGTGGGACCCGCCTCCACTTGCTCCAGCCCAGCCATTGCCAGCAAGCGCGGGCGCAGCACAAACCAGAGCGCCGCTGCGACCAGCACCAACACGGTGCCGATGACCAACGATCCCAGCCCACCCAGCCCAAACGGGGTCTCCGTCAAGCTGGAAGCGGCCGCCGCCACCCGCAAATCACTGTCTGCGACTTTGACCGCCAATGCCTCTGCCGAATCCGCCAGCCCGCTATCCCCACGCTCAATCACACTGCTGGCACCCTGCCGCAATGCGAGATAGCTGCCCTTCGGCAAGCCCGGACTTGCCACACCGGCCGCTAAGCGCGCGATGGGTAGCTCGACATAGACCAGCGATGCCCCCACGGGTGCAGCCAAGGCCAACCACTGCTTCCCTGCAGAACGTACCAGCCGTGCCTGTACTTTTTTGCTATGCAGTGCATCCTCGGCCACTGCCAAGGTGCCGAACCCGCTGCGCGGCAAGCCGACATAGAGGGCTTCCAGATCCTTGGGCCAGATTTCGACGCGCCTGGCATCGGCCCAGTCTTGCTTGATCGCAGCACTGGCCGCCGCCCGATCGCCCGTCGCCATCGCGCTGGTGAACGATGCACTGGCAATCTGTGTGGCAAATTTCTGGCGCGCATCTTCCAGCACGCGCTGCACCGCGATATTCACATCATCACGGCTGGACTCCAATGCATGCTGCCGGGATTCGCCCAACTGATGCAGGCTGCCAGACACCAGATTCCAAATACCCAGCAACAGCAGCAAAGCGATCAGCCAGGGCAGCACGCGCACGACCATCAACGGGTCGAACTGCAGCGTCTTCTCGTCGCCACCCGTGTCGCCCTTGTCCTTGTCTTTATCTTTGCTGCTGCCTAAGCCGAACACTGCCATGCAATTCCCCTGTCAGCGCACACCGGTATGGCCGAACCCGCCTTCACCGCGTGCACTTTCCTCGAAAGTATCCACTACCTGCAACTTGGCACGCACCACCGGCAGCAACATCAACTGCGCGATGCGATCCCCCGGCGCAATAGTGAACTCCGCAAGCCCGCGATTCCACACACTGACCATCAGCGGGCCCTGATAATCAGCATCGATCAAGCCAGTGCCATTGCCGAGCACGATGCCATGTTTGTGGCCCAACCCGGAGCGCGGCAGGATCACCCCGCACAGTCGCGGGTCGCCAATATGGATGGCTAACCCGGACGGCACCAGCACGGTTTCACCGGCAGCCAGCACCAGCGTGGCGTCCAGCGCGGCACGCAAATCCATGCCTGCGCTGTGCGCGGTGGCGTAGTTGGGCAATGGCCATTGCGCACCCATCCGCGCATCCAGAATCTTCACTTGCATGACATGTTCCATCACGCCAGTCGCTCCGCTATCAGATCCAGTAATTGCCCCGCCAATGCCCGCTTGGGCGCGGGCCCGAGGGCACGCTCGTCATCGGCATCAATCACCAATAACGCATTGTCGTCACTTTCAAACCCGGTGCCGGCGACACCCACCTGATTGGCACAGATCAAATCCAGCCGCTTGCGCTGCAATTTGCCGCGGGCATAGCCCGCAACATTGTCGGTTTCAGCGGCAAACCCCACCACCAATCGTGGACGTTGGGCGTGTGCGGCGACCTCGGCCAGAATGTCGCGGGTCTGTACCAATTCCAACACCAGGGTGTCTTGCCCAGGTTGTTTCTTGATCTTGCCAGGGGAACAACTGCGTGGAGTGAAGTCGGCTACCGCTGCGGCGCCGATGTAGACATCACAGGGCAAACCCTTCATCACCGCCACAAGCATTTGCGCGGCACTGCGCACGTTCACGCGCCGCACCTGTGCCGGGCTCGGCAGATGTACGGGGCCGGCCACCAGTACGACATCAGCACCGCGCTGGGCGGCTTCGGCAGCGATTGCAAATCCCATTTTGCCGCTGCTGCGGTTACCCAAAAACCGGGCCGGGTCAATGTCTTCATAGGTTGGCCCGGCACTGACCAGGATGCGCAGACCCGCCAAGGATGCCGCCGTCATGCCACGGCCTCCATCGCAGCGATGATTTGCGCAGGCTCAGCCATCCGGCCGGGACCCGATTCGCCCTCGGCCAATGCGCCGTCATTGGGGCCCACCATGCGCACGCCGCGCGCCAGCAACATGGCGATATTGGCTTGTGTGGCGGCGTGCTTCCACATCACATGATTCATTGCCGGCGCCATCAACACGGGGGCTTCGGTAGCCAGACAGAGCGTGCTGACCAGATCATCGGCCAACCCATGCGCCAGCTTGGCCAGGGTATTGGCGGTGACCGGCGCAATGACGACTTGCTGCGCCCAGCGCGCCAATTCCAAATGCCCCATTGCCGCCTCGGCCTGTGCGTCCCACAGCGACACCCGCACCGGATGATGGCTCAACGCCTGAAAGGTCTGCGCGCTGATAAAACGCTGCGCGGCCTCGGTCATTGCCACCTGCACCTGCGCACCGGCATCACCCAACCTGCGCACCAACTCGGCGGATTTATACGCAGCAATGCCGCCGCAAACGCACAGCAGCACGCGGTAATTGGCATTCGGAAAACACGTCGCCTGCATCGGGCCGTTCCCTGACCTCATTCCAAAGCGGCAGCTTACCCGAAGCCGGGGCAATCGCCGCTATCAGCGTTCCATTCACGCCAGCATGCTGCCGCCATGCACATTCATGACTGGCCCGAACACGAACGTCCTCGCGAGAAATTATTGGCTCGCGGCGCCGGCAGTTTGTCTGATGCCGAGCTTTTGGCCATCTTTCTTGGCTCCGGCACTGCCGGTCAGGACGCGGTGGCCAGCGCCCGCGACCTGCTGCTCACGCAAGGCAGCATGCGCGCCCTGCTGGACCTTGAACCGCGCGCCCTGACCCAGCTGCGCGGCATCGGCCCGGCTCGCGCCTGCGCCCTGTCGGCCGCACTGGAGCTGGGACATCGTCATTTGGCGGCGCAATTGCAACGCGGAGAAGCCCTGACAGACCCCGCTGCCGCCGGCCGCTACTTTGCGCAACGCCTACGTGGGTTGGGCCACGAGGTATTCGCGGTGTTGTATTTGGATACCCGCCACCGCGCACTGGGGTTCGAAGAACTGTTCCGCGGCAGTATCGATGGCGCCGAAGTCCATCCACGGACCGTGGTGGAGCGCGCACTGGCTCACTCGGCGGCGGCGGTGATCCTTGGCCACAACCACCCCAGCGGCAACGCCGAGCCCAGTGCCGCCGACCGCAGCGTCACCGCACGCATCAAGCAAGCGCTGGGGTTGGTGGAGATTCGGTTGCTGGATCATTTTGTGATTGGCGATGGTGCTCCGACCTCCATGGCGAGACTGGGAATGGTGTGAGCGGGCTCGCCGTTCGAGTACATCGACGGGCCTGCACGCAAGCGTGCGGTGCGCCTCGCGTACAATGGCGGCTCATTAGAATTGCCGCATCGCACCCTTGTGAAAATCCAGCTCCGCGCCTTGATCGAACAAGGCTTGACCACACTGCGCAACGCAGGCACCTTGCCCAGCGACCTTGCCAGCCCCGACTTCGTGATCGAGCGCCCGAAAGAGCGTGCGCACGGTGATTTTTCCTGCAATGCCGCCATGCTGTTGGCCCGCGAGGTTGGAAAAAGTGGCGCCAAAGCCAATCCACGCGCGCTGGCGCAGCAGTTGGTGACGGCACTGCCCGTCTCCGAGGCCATCGCCAAGGTGGAGATTGCCGGCCCCGGGTTCATCAACTTCCACTTGACGCCGGCCGCATGGCAGCAGCAAGTGCGCGATATCCATGCTGCGGGGGCGGCGTTTGGCCGCAATGACTCCGGTGCGGGCAAGACGGTCGGCGTGGAATACGTGTCCGCCAACCCCACCGGTCCGCTGCACGTGGGCCACGGCCGTGCCGGGGTGATTGGTGATTGCATCGCCCGCGTGCTGGCCGCCAACGGCTGGAATGTGCAGCGCGAGTTCTATTACAACGATGCCGGTGTGCAGATCGAAAATCTGGCCAAGTCGGTGCAGGCGCGCGCCAAGGGGTTCAAACCCGGCGACGCGCAGTGGCCGGCCGATGCCTATAACGGCGACTACATTGCCGATGTGGCGCAAAGCTACCTGCGCGGCGACTCGGTGGACGTGGAAGGCCATACCGTCACCGGCAACAATGACAGCAACGACCTGGATGCCATCCGCAAATTTGGCGTGGCGTATTTGCGCCGCGAACAAAATGCCGATCTTGCAGCGTTTGGGGTGTCGTTCGACCGCTACTTCCTCGAATCGTCGCTGTATGCCGACGGCAAGGTGGAAGAGACCGTGCACGCGCTGATCGCCAAGGGCCACACCTTTGAAGAAGGCGGCGCGCTGTGGCTGCGCAGCACCGACTTTGGCGACGACAAGGACCGGGTGATGCGCAAGTCCGACGGCACGTACACCTACTTCGTGCCGGACGTGGCCTACCACCTGTCCAAATGGCAGCGCGGCTACCAGCGCGCCGTCACCGAACTGGGTGCCGACCACCACGGCTCGTTGGCGCGGGTGAAAGCGGGCTTGCAAGCACTCGACTGCGGCATTCCCGCCGGCTATCCCGACTACGTGCTGCACCAGATGGTGACGGTGATGCGCGGCGGCGAAGAGGTCAAACTCTCCAAACGCGCCGGCAGTTATCTGACCCTGCGCGATTTGATCGAAGAAACCAGCGCCGACGCAGTGCGCTGGTTCCTGATTGCGCGCAAGCCGGATTCCCAGCTCACTTTCGATATTGATCTGGCGCGTTCGCAATCGAATGACAATCCGGTGTTCTATGTGCAGTACGCACATGCCCGCGTGTGCAGCTTGCTGCGGCAAGCGGGTGAGAAGGGCTTTGCGTTTGATGCCGACAACGGGCAAGCGTCACTGCATTGCCTGGACGATGCGTCGGCGCAGGACCTGCTGCGCGAACTCTCGCGGTTTGCCGAAGTAGTGGAAGCTGCGGGCACAACACTGGAGCCGCATCTGATCGCGCAATACCTGCGTGAACTGGCCAACGCCTTCCATGGTTGGTATCACGCCTCGCCGGTCTTGGTGGAAGACGCCGCACTGCGTGACGCACGCTTGAGTTTGGCGCTGGCCACCCGACAAGTACTGGCAAACGGTCTTGACCTGCTGGGCGTGTCCGCCCCGGAGAGCATGTAATGGCAGCCCGTCGCGGAAAATCCCAGGCCAAACGCAGTGGCTCCAGCGGCCTGCCCGGTTGGGCATGGCTGGTCATGGGCATTGTAGTCACCCTGCTCGCGGTTCTTTTGGTGCCACGCCTGCTCAAGCACGACGGCAGCAATGATTTCCTGCGCATCGGCCCCAAACCCAACCCTGATGCACTACCGGCAGCCGTCAATGAAGACAATACCGCCATTGCGCCGGATGTGGCCACGCAAGCGCCGGCCGAACCCGCCAAACCCAAACCCACCCAGTATGACTTCTACACCCTGCTGCCGGGCGAAGGTGTGCAGATGAGCGATGCCGAGCTGGCTGCCAGCGCCAAGGCCGAAGCCGAGGCGCACGCCGGCGCACAAAAACTGGCCACCACTCCCACCACCAACCCCACGACTGCCAGCACGACCACCCCCACCCTGCCGGTTCCGGTCAACGAAACTCCAGCCGCCACACCCAGCACCAACCCGGCTGTGCCCAGAAATGACAGCGCCACAGCCACGCCCAAGCCCGATTCCGGCAACACCGACGCCACCAAATCCGCGCCGGCATCAGCCAATTACCTGCTGCAAGCGGGGGCATTTGGCGCTTCCGGCGACGCCGAAGCCGTAAAAGCCAAAATCGCCATGCTGGGCTTGAATGCACGAGTAGAGTCGGCACAAATTGGCGGTAAAACCGTGTATCGCGTGCGCATGGGCCCGTATGGCAGCGCCTCTGAGTTGGCCGATGCCAAAGCCAAATTGGCAGGTGGCGGCTTGCAAGCGATGGCCGTAAAGACCCACTGAGGATTGCCGCCTACAATGGCGGCATGAACACTCACACCCCCCGTACCGTTCTGATCACCGGTGCCACCGCCGGCTTTGGCCGCGCCAGCGCGCGCCGCTTCATTGCCGCCGGTTGGCAAGTCATCGCCACCGGCCGCCGCGCTGACCGGCTTGACGCATTGCGTGCCGAACTGGGTGACGCACTGCACCCGGCCTGTTTCGACATTCGTGATGAAGCCGCCATGCGCGCAGCGCTGGCTGCACTGCCGGAACGCTTCCGCGGCATCGACCTGCTGGTCAACAACGCCGGCCTTGCGCAGGGCACCAAGCCGGCACAGGACGCGCTGCTGTCGGACTGGAAGACCATGATCGACACCAACGTGACGGCCCTGGTGACCTTGACCCACGCCCTGCTACCCACGCTGATCGCACGCAAGGGCGCGATCATCAACATCAGCTCCACCGCCGCCATCTACCCGTACACCGGCGGCAATGCCTACGGCGGCAGCAAGGCCTTCGTCAGCCAATTCTCGCTGGGTCTGCGCGCCGACCTGCACGGCACCGGCGTGCGCGTGACCGCCATTGAACCGGGCATGGCCGAAACCGAGTTCACCGTGGTGCGCACGCACGGCGACCAGGCCGCGTCGGATGCGCTCTACGGCGGCGCCAGCCCGATGACCGCCGAGGACATCGCCGACACCCTGTTCTGGGTCGCCACCCAGCCAGCGCACCTGAACATCAACCGCATCGAACTGATGCCCACCTCGCAGTCGTTTGCCGGCTTCCAGGTGCATCGCGGCGATTAACCTAAAATGGCCAATTTGGCCATTCAGGTAATTTTTCCCTGAAAGGGTATATTGGCCTTGTCGTCCCCTAGAGATCGGCCATGAACGCGGTGCTATCGCTCACGTCACTGGACGCCCTGCCCAAAACCCCTGCCTCGGACGTGAAAAAACACGGCTGGCGCGGCGTAATGGACACCGTGCACCGCGAAGGCAAGGTGCTGGTGACCAATCATGGGCGGCCGGAGGCGATTGTATTGTCTCCGGAAGAATACGAACGCCTGTCAGAAAACTCTCAGAACCTCGAAGAACAGCATCGCGTCAAACTAGACGAACTGCGCGCGCAATGGGACAAAAAACTGCAATGCCTCAATGAGCCTGATGCTGGCGACACATTGCGCGAGGTGCTGCGAAAGCCACTGCGTCTTCACGGCAAGGTGATTGCAGGCGAATACTGACCCATGTCCCGCCCTTATATCTATGTGCTGGCGGGCGTCAACGGTTCCGGCAAAAGTTCACTGGGCAGCCGCACGCTGGAACAAATAGGCCGGCGAGATTGGTTCAACCCAGATACCTACGCGCAACACATCAGCACTGCAATTGGTTTGCCATTGGAAAAAGCCAATGGCGAAGCGTGGATGGAAGGCAAGCGCCGCTTGGAAAACACGATTGCAAACGGCCACAACTTTGCGTTTGAAACCACGCTGGGCGGCAACACCATTGCCCGCATCTTGCGCGAAGCAAGCGCGACGCACGACATCTTGATGTGGTTCTGCGGGCTGGATTCGCCAGAACACCACTTGGCGCGCGTCAAATTGCGCGTGTTGCATGGCGGCCACAACATCCCAGAAGCAAAAATCCGCGAACGCTTTGAAACCTCACGCAAAAACCTGATTGCCCTGCTGCCCCATCTGGCCCAATTGCAGGTGTACGACAACAGCACGGACGCCCCACTTGGCCAACCTATTCCCGACCCGATTCTCTTGCTGCAACTGGAAGCCGGCCGCATCACCTACCCCAACGACATCGACACCCTCAAGCACACGCCGGATTGGGCGAAACCTATTTTGATGGCGGTGATGCAGCTACAGGGATGACTCTCTTTCAGCCTGCGCTGGTTGCAGCCACGGCAACATCACGCTTCATTCTTCGCAGCCAGTACGTTCTTGAACGCAATCCCGGCCGCTCCACCACGTAATGCAGCAACGCCGCGGCGGCGAATGCAGCCGCGCCGTAAGCCAGCCATGCCAGCACGCCGCGTCCTTCCAGCAGCGCGCCCCAATGCGCTTGCACCAGACCATACATCGGCTTGTGGACAAGGTAGAGACTGTACGAAACCGCCGCGATCCAGCCGGCCCCCGGCAATGCCCGCGCACCCAGCACGCCATGCGGTTGCGCGCCGGCAAACACCAGCAACGCCAACGCCAGCGACAACACCGGCCAGCCGATGCTGTTCCCCAGCCAGCCCACGCGATCACGGAACAGCCAGAACGCCAGCACCAGCACCAGCACGCCGGCCAGTGCGAACAGATTGGCGTACTTGGCTGCGCGCGACCAGGCTGCCGGGCGATACGCCTGCCATGCGGCCAGCATCACCCCGAACAACAGGCCATCCAGACGGTTCCATGTGGGGTAATAAATATCTTCGACAAACCAATGCCGCTGCGGCTGGATGGCGTCGTCATGCAGCCAGACGCCCGTGCGCAATGCGATGCCGCCCAAGAGCACGACAAGGCACATCATCCAAAACTTTATTGCAGATGGCTTGCGCGCCAACAGCAGTGCCAGTGCGGGGAATAGCAGATAGAAATGCTCCTCCACGCACAGCGACCACGCATGCGAAAACGCGGCGTTGGCGGCGTAGTTGATATCAAGATTGACGAAGAACAGCGCGAACTTCCACCACGGCTCCATCCCCGGCGCTTCGCGAAACCCCGGCCACAGCAGATAGACCGCCAACACCGCCCAGAACGCCGGCAGGATGCGGAACGCGCGCTTGAGGTAGAAGTCGCGCAATGACGGCGCAACTCCCTTTGCCAGTGGCCGCAGCAACTGGCCGCCAATCAGAAATCCGCTGAGCACGAAGAACAGATCCACGCCCATCCAGCCGTAGCGCTCCAGCCATTTCCAATCTGCACCCAGCCCACCCACGAAGACGCTATGGAACTGCATCGTCCACAGCACCGCGATGGCGCGCAACAGATCCAGACCCGGCAGGTGCTCGCCGCGCTGGCCATCACTCACAGCGGCGCATCATCCAGATAGGTGTAGGCGGTCAGCCCGCGTTCCAGCGCTTCGTTCAGGCGCTCGCTTTCGGCGTTGCCAAGATCCGCCGACGCCACCAGTGCGCGGTAACAGCGGCGCAGGTCATCCAGTTTGTAGCCCACGTAATCCAGCATCACATCGGTGGTGTCGCCGCGGCGCTGCTGGCTGATGGCAAAGCCATCGCCGCTGGCCTTGACCTCGATGGCGTCGGTGTCGCCAAACAGGTTGTGGATATCGCCCAACACTTCCTGATACGCGCCGACCAGGAAGAAGCCAATCCGGTAGCGTTCGCCCGGGCGCGGCTCGTGCAGCGGCAGCGAGCTGTCGAGGTCTTCGTTTTCGACATAGGTGTCGATCTTGCCGTCGGAGTCGCAGGTCATGTCGGCGATGATGCCGCGCCGCGTGGGCGCTTCATTCAAACGCTCGATCGGCACGATCGGGAACACCTGATCAATCGCCCACACATCGGGCATCGATTCGAACACGCTGAAGTTGACGAAGTATTTGTCGACCAAGCGCTCGTTGAGTTCATCCAGCAAATCGCGGTGGCTCTTTTCGTCGTAAGTCAGGCGCGCCTTGACCGCATGCGCGATGGCGTAGAACAGGTCGTCAATCCGTGCACGCTGGGTCAAATCCAATTGCCCAAGCGCATACAGGCTGAGGCCCTCGGTATGTGCCTGGGTGGCTTCATGGAACACTTCCACCGCCGGACGCTGCGTCATTTCATCGTGCAGTTCACGCAATTGCCGCACCGGCTGCGATTCGTCGGCGTGCAGATCCGGTACGCGGCCTTCCGGCGCACGTTCCACTTCGCTGACATTGGTCACCAGCAAGGCGTGATGCGCGGTCATCGCACGCCCGCACTCGGTGAGGATGCGCGGCGGCGTCAGCCCTTCGCGGGCGCAGGCTTCGGCCAGCGGCTGCACGATGCTGGAGGCGTAATGCGGGATGCCGTAATTGACCGAGTTGTAGCTGCGCGAACGCGTGCCTTCGTAATCAATACCCAGCCCGCCGCCGACATCGACGTGACTGATCTTTGCGCCCAGTTTGGTCAGCTCGACGAAATAGCGGGTGGCTTCGCGCATACCGGCGGCAATGTCGCGCACGTTGGAAATCTGGCTGCCCATATGGAAGTGCAGCAGCTTCAGGCAATCGCCCATGCCGGCATCGCGCAGCTCTTTCCACAAGGTCAGCAATTGGCGCGGATCCAGCCCGAATTTGGCTTTGTCGCCGCCACTGTTCTGCCACTTGCCCGCACCCAGCGAAGTCAGCCGCATGCGCACGCCCAAGCCCGGCTGGATGCCGAGCTTTTCCGCCTCTTCCAGCGCCAATTTCAGTTCGGAGGGTTTCTCGATCACGATGAACGTTTGCAATCCCAACTTGCGCCCGATCAGCGCAAGGCGAATGTATTCGCGGTCTTTGTAGCCGTTGCACACAATCGTGCCGCCCGGGCGCGACAGTGCCAGCACCGCCATCAGCTCCGGCTTGCTGCCGGCCTCCAGACCAAAGCCTTCACCGCGATGGCTGGCCAAGGTGCCGGCCACGCCGGCGTGCTGGTTGACCTTGATCGGGTAGATCGCGGTGTAGCCGCCGGCGTACCCCCAGTCTGTCTGGGCCTGCGCGAATGCCGCCTGCAGTTTGTGCAGACGGTCACCCAGGATGTCCGGAAAGCGCACCAGCATGGGCAACTTCGCGCCCTGCGCCATCGCCGTATCCACCACTTCGGGCAAGGCAATGATTGGCCCTTCCCGCTGCGGGCGCACCGCAATCCGGCCCTGCGCATCGACATCGAAATACCCATCCGACCAATGCGGGATGGAGTAGGTCTTGCGGGCAAGGTCTAGCGACCAATCGGACATGGCGGACTACCGGCGGCACAGAAAGGATGCGCATTGTAGGCCCCCCGCGCCGCGCCTGCCTGTGTGGCAGCTAACGCGTGGCCAGCGCCTGTGCCATCTGCTGCACGGCCTGCACCAGCAACGGGCGCGGCAGCGCGAAATTGAAGCGCACATGGCCCTGCCCGCCATCGCCACAATCGCCGCCGTCGGTCATTGCCACCTTGGCGTGCTGGCGGAAGAACACCTGCGGTGTGGGCGGCAGTGCCAGTGCGCGGCAATCCAGCCACGCCAGATAGGTGCCTTGCGCGGGGGTATAGCCTATCTGTGGCAGGTGCGCGGCCAAGTGCCGGGTCAACAGGTCACGGTTGCCCTGCAGATACGCCAGCACCTGCTGCCGCCACGGCTCGCCGTGCGCCCACGCGGCGGTGTGTGCGATGACGCCCCATGTGGATGTGGCATCGTTGAGATGGTGGCCAATGCTGCGCCACAGCGTACGATCCTGGTCGCGGGTGAACACGAATTGCGCGCATTTCAGGCCGGCCAGATTCCACATTTTCGAGGCCGATACCGCCGTGATCGCCTGCCGTGCCGCCGCCTCGTTCAGCGCGGCATACGGCACATGCCGCTGCCCTTCAAACACCAGCGGCGCGTGGATTTCATCGGAAAACACGCGGGCGTCGTGGCGCGCCACAATCGCGCTGATGCGCGCCAATTCGTCGCGGGTATAGACCTTGCCAATGGGGTTATGCGGGTTGCACAGCAGCAACAGCCCGGCGCCACCGGCAAACGCGGCATCCAGCCCGGCCTCGTCCATCTGCCAGCCGTCTTGCGTGCGCAGCATCGGCAGCTGGATCACCGGATTGCCCACCCAGTTCAAAATCGGGATGAAGGGCATGTAGCACGGCACCGGCACGATGACGGGCGTGCCCGCCGGCAGGAAATGCCGCAGCACTGCTTCCAGCGCGCTCAGCACATCCGGCATCACGTTGACGTCATCGGGACGGATCGCCCAGCCGTGCTGCGCCAGCTGCCACTGCGCGCAGGCTTCGCCCAAGTCTTGCAGCAACTTTGGCGTGAGATAGCCGGTCAGGCCATCGGCCATCGCCTTGTCCAGGGCCTGGCGGATCGGCGGCGCAAGGCCGAAGTCCATTTCCGCCACGAACGCCCCGATGCAGCCGGGAAACGCCGTCCACTTGCGGCTGCCGGCGGCCATCAACTGGGTGGCACTGAGGCTATCGAACGCTGCTGTATCCAATGCCGGAACTCCCTTGCAACACCAGGATGGCGGGCCTGCCGTGTATGCCGGCAGCCCGAACTGAGACAAGAATAACCGGGCGCCCGGGCGATTCCCGCTACAATCCGCGCCCAAGCACCATTCCAAAGGATAGTTCGCCATGACCGACGCCACCTGGCTGCACGAAAATTTTGACAAAGCCGGTTCGTCGATCGGCTTCCGCGTCACCCGCAAGCTCGACGAGGTGCAATCAAAGTTCCAGAACATCGAGATCTTCGAGTCGACCGACTGGGGCAACGTCATGCTGATCGACGGCGCGATGATGCTGACCAGCCGCGACAACTTCCTCTACCACGAGATGATGGCGCACCCGGCGCTGTTCACCCACGCCAACCCGAAGCGCGTGGTGATCATCGGCGGCGGCGATTGCGGCACCCTGCGCGAGGTGCTGCGCCATCCGGGCGTGGAGAAAGCCGTGCAGTGCGACATCGACGAACAGGTCACGCGCATGGCGGAGAAGTATTTCCCCGAGCTGTGCGAATCCAACGGTGATCCGCGCGCCGAGCTGCTGTGGGACGACGGGATTGCCTACATGGCCAACTGCGCGCCCGGCAGCGTGGACATCGTGATCGTCGACTCCACCGACCCGGTCGGCCCGGCCGAAGGGTTGTTCAACAAGGAGTTCTTCGCCAGCTGCCACCGCGCGCTCAAGGACGACGGCATCCTGGTCCAGCAGAGCGAATCGCCGCTGGTGCTGCTGGACCTGATCAAGGCGATGCGCGTGGAAATGGGCAAGGCCGGCTTCCAGTCCTTCCAGACCCTGCCGTTCCCGCAGCCCTGCTACCCCACCGGCTGGTGGAGCTGCACGATGGCAAAAAAGGCCGCCAATGCCGATTTCAACTTCCGCGTCGACGATGCCCGCAGCAAGGGCTTTGCCACCCTGTACTACACCGCCGACCTGCACAAGGGCGCGCAAAGCCTGCCACCGTTTGTGGCCAAAGCGCTGGCGGGCTGAATACCGCCAAGCAGGTCAACTCCGAAAATTGCGACCGCTCACACGTTCAAGACTCGTTCTAACTGGTTAGGTTGGCCTGTTGTTCTAGACAGTGGGGAGTCATTACCGTGCGATGGGTGTCGCTTCGGTTGAGTCTGTTGGCGACGCTGCTGGCGTGGCCGGTCGCGGCGTGCACCGCAGCAACGGCGTCCCCGCAAGCAGCCACGGGCAATGCCAAGGCCTTCGATGCCGCGTTTCAAAAGCTGAATGGCCCTGCATTCCTGGACGTACCCAGTGCCACCATCGAAGCGGAATTCGTGCATCTGC
>Ga0209023_10002531_pt1 | contig 22705 bp, 19 predicted proteins | sample LakOneMetagenome_FD_187468 | JGI IMG/M metagenome (GOLD analysis project Ga0209023, IMG submission 187468) | Freshwater and sediment microbial communities from Lake Erie, Canada (SPAdes) (version 2) | ecosystem: Environmental > Aquatic > Freshwater > Lentic | place: Lake Erie, Canada...
AAACCCAGTCATAACGCGCGCGCGTCGCGGGCGTAGTTCAGAGGTAGAACGTCAGCTTCCCAAGCTGAATGTCGGGGGTTCGATTCCCCCCGCCCGCTCCAGTATTCTTCAAAGCGTGGAAGTTCGCGTCGGAGCGCGCTAGGTTTGTTTCCAACAGGAGACAGCCTTGACCGATCTCGCTCACGCGCCGCTGCGCCAGTTTGTCGATAAGCTCTGGGATGAGGAAGCGACGCCGCTGCTCGTCGAGTACATCAAGGTGCCGAACAAATCGCCGGCGTTCGAGCCGGATTGGGCCGCGCTCGGGCACATGGACAAGGCCGTGGAGATGTTCTCCGGCTGGGCCAAATCGAAGCTCGCGGCGTTGCCGGGCGCGACGCTCTCGGTTGAGCGGCTGCCCAACCGCACGCCGCTGATTTTCATCGATGTGCCGGGCGCGCGCTCGAACGACACGGTGCTGATGTACGGCCACCTCGACAAGCAGCCGGAGATGACGGGCTGGAGCGAAGGCAAAGGCCCGTGGATTCCGGTGATGGAAGGCGACAAGCTATACGGGCGCGGGGGCGCTGATGATGGCTATGCGATCTTCGGCGCGCTCGGTTCGCTTTTGGCGCTGAAACAACAGAACATTCCGCACGCCCGCGCGGTTATTGTGATTGAAGCCTGCGAGGAAAGCGGATCGCCCGATCTGCCGTTCTACATCGATGCACTGAGCGGTCGCATCGGCACGCCGTCGCTGGTTGTGTGCCTGGATAGCGGCTGCGGTGACTACGATCGGCTGTGGGTGACGACGTCGCTGCGTGGGATGGTCGGCGGTACGTTGCGCGTTGATGTTCTGGAGGAGGGCGTGCACTCCGGTGATGCCTCGGGCGTGGTGCCGTCGAGCTTCCGTGTGATGCGCCAATTGCTTGAGCGGTTGGAGAACGTGAACACGGGCGAGATCATAGTCAGCGAGTTCAACGCGTCGATCCCGGAGGAACGTCAGAAGCAGGCGCAGGTCGCCGCGCAAGCGTTGGGCGACGAGGTCTACACGAAGTTTCCGTTCGTGAAGGGTATGCACCCCTCCACCGGTGACACCACCGAGCTGGTGTTGCGCCGCACTTGGCGCCCGGCGTTGTCCGTCACTGGACTCGAAGGCGCGCCGCCGCCCGACAAGGCCGGCAATGTGCTGCGCCCGTTCACAGCCGCCAAGCTCAGCTTGCGCTTGCCGCCGACCGTGGATGCAACGGGCGCCGCGACGCGGATGAAGCAAATTCTCGAAACTGATCCGCCGTACGGCGCGAAGGTGGACTTCCACTTCGAAGAACCAGGCACAGGCTGGAATGCACCGGCGACCGCTCCGTGGCTCGCCGATGCTTTGGCGAAAGCGTCACAAGCGTCGTTCGGCCAACCCATGGCGACGATGGGTGAGGGTGGCTCGATCCCGTTCATGGCGATGCTCGGAAAGAAATTCCCGCAAGCGCAATTTGTGGTGACGGGCGTACTCGGGCCGAACTCAAACGCCCACGGTCCCAACGAGTTTCTGCACATCCCGACGGCCAAGCGCGTGACCGAAGTCGTCGCCCAAGTCCTAGCCGCTCACGCGGCGCGCTAAGCGCGTTTTGCGTCGGGCGCCGAAACTTGGGCGGGCACGCCTTCAGCCGGGCGTCTGCGCGCGAAGCGCATCACCGTGGCGGCAAGCATGTCGCGATCCGCAGGTTTGACGATGTGTTCGGCCGCGCCGAGCGCCAGCGCGTGTGCGCGGTCTTCGTTCACAGAGAGCACCACGACAGGGATATCGGCGGTCTTTGGGTCGCGTTTCAGGCTTTGAAGCACGCGCCAGCCAGAGCGATCTGGCAGGAAGATGTCCAACAGCACAAGCGCCGGCGCCTTGGAGCGCGCAAGCGCTAACCCAGCTTCGCCGCCGCCGACCCCCTGCACCGAAAAACCCGCGCGCGTCAGCGCCCGCGCCGCGAGTTCACGCGCATCGGCTTCGTCCTCAATGACCAGAACAAGCGGCGCGTCCGACGAACCTTGCACGTCGTCGATCTGCGCTGCGGCCCCCAGCGCCCTCGATGCATCGGCAAAATCCACCGGTACGTGCAACGTGAACATCGAGCCTTGGCCCAGAGCGCTTTCAACGTTGACATCGCCGCCCAGCAATTGCGCAAAGCGGCGCGTGATGGTGAGACCGAGGCCGGTGCCGCCATATTGTTGAGTGATCGACGGATCGGCCTGCACGAACGGCTGGAACAGACGTGACAAATGCTCCTTGGACATGCCGATGCCGGTGTCACGCACGCTGATAAAAATCTGATCGACGCCGTTGAGTGCGTGACGATCGACTACAACATCGATGCGGCCATCGCGCGTGAACTTGCAGGCGTTGGACAAAAGATTGAGCACGCCTTGGCGCAGCTTCATCGCGTCGGTGTGCAGCAAGCCCTCGGGCCAAATGCCGGCAAGCTGAATGCAGTTGCCATTGGCTTCGGCCAGTGGACGCATGGTCTCCGCGAGATCGTCCAGCAATTCAATCGGATCGAAGGCCGTCGCCGCGACCTCCATGCGGCCCGCTTCAATCTTGGAAAGGTCGAGAATTTCGTTGATCAAGCTGAGGAGGTGCTTCGCAGCTGTGAGGATGCGATTGAGATCCTGGACGGCGGTCGTGTTGCCTTCGTCCTCGGCGTCTTCTTGCAGCATTTCCGCGTAGCCAATAATCGCGTTGAGAGGCGTGCGCAGTTCATGGCTCATGTTCGCGAGGAACTGCGACTTGGCGAGGTTGGCGCTTTCGGCGGCGTGACGCGCGTGCGCGAGTTCGTCGATGCCGCGTTCCACGGCGGCACCGCGCTCAGCAAGAGCCCGTAGTGCAACGGCGAGGTCGGTCACGACATCTGCGCCATCGGGGTCGAACTGCGGATCGAGGGCCGCAGCCAATTCGTTGCTGAGGGTTTTCAGCATTCCCCGCTGGCTGCTGAGTGCAGCCTCGGCATCGCGCAAGCACTCCTGCGTTAATCCCGCATGCATCGCCTGCGCGTTGCTAAGCCGCGTAATACAGGTGAGCCGAACGGGTTCGCCGTCTGGCGTGGTGCGAATGAAGCCTTGGTGCTGGACGCGCAGGGTAGCGCCGTCGGCGCGAACGATATCGTGCTCGAGCACGATACGACGCGTCGAACCTTGCGGCGGCGAAAACGCCGCTTTGACCAATGCCTGATCGGCAACGGGTGCGAACAGCGCGCCGTCGACGACATCGCTGAAGCTGACCGGTTGTCCGATCAGCTTCGAGAGGTGATGTGCGCCGATCAGCTTGTCGCGTGTGAAGTCGAGCTCCCAAGCGCTGGATGCGCCGTCAGCGAAGCTCATGTTGAGTTGGCGAATCCATTCCACGTCCTGCATGCGCGACGTGGCGCTGCGATGCGTGGCATTAAGGGTCGCGGCGAACACGTAAGCGATTGCCAGACCGCATCCGAGCGCCACCATGGGAGCGCCGGCAGCGCTTGCTTCAAGCGCGAGGGCGAGCCCCAGCACGCCGTACGGCGTGCACGTCGCGAACAACCGAACGCGGCCGCGTTTGGCGTTGAGCGCAGCGTCGGCCAACAACACGCACAACAACGCGGCCGCAACAGCCGCGCCGAGTTCGCCGCCCGCATACCAGGCGATGGCTGGCGCCGCAGCAAAGCTCGTGTTGGTCACCAGCTCCAGCACGAAGCTGGCGGTGTCGGCATCGTGCGCGGAGAGCGACGCGACGCGCTCCTCCAACATTTTTACGAACTCCGCGACGAGCAGACTCAAACCCAGCCAAATCATGGCGACTGGTAGGCCGGCCACCGATGCGACGCCGAGTGCGGCGACGACCATCAGATGATAACGCGCGCGCGGACCGGAGAAGATTTCCGCCGCGGCACGCTCGATCGCCGCATGGTTGATGAAACGTTGCACCCGTAACCCCAATGGATAATTTCCCGCTAAAGCTATCGAGCGGCAGTAAAGCAAGCGTTCGCAAAGCGGCCACGGCGTGCCGTTCCGAGACAAAGTTTGTGCGAAGCGCGTGAAATGTGGTGAATGAGATATTGCTTCAGCGGCAAAGGAATAACGCGCGATGAATTTTCGCTCCGACAACACCGCACCTTGCGCGCCGGAGATTATGACTGCGATCAATGCTGCGAATGAAGGCCGCGCGTTGTCGTATGGCGCCGATGAGTGGACCAAGCGCTTGGATCAACGCTTCAGCACTTTGTTTGAGCGCGAGGCTCGGGTGTTCCCCGTCATTTCCGGCACGGCGGCCAACGCCATCGCGCTCGCGAGCGCTGTGCCAGCTTGGGGTGCGATATACTGCCATCGCGAGGCGCACATCGAGCGCGACGAACTCGGCGCGCCGGAATTCTACACTGGCGGTGGCAAACTAGCGCTCATCGACGGTGCAATGGCGAAGCTCGATGCGGAGACGTTGCAGGAGGCCGTTCGCGCCGGGATGCGTGATGAGCACACCGTGCGGCCCGCGGCCATATCGATTTCGCAAACGACCGAGCGCGGCGGGGTATATGCGCCGCACGAAGTGCGAGCAATTGCTTCGGTGGCGCGCGCGAACAAGCTTGTGTTGCACATGGACGGGGCTCGTTTCGCCAACGCCGTCGCCGCGCTGCATTGCACGGCGACCCAAGCTGTGGCCGATGTCGACCTGCTCAGTTTTGGCGCGACCAAGAATGGTGCGATGGGCGCTGAGGCGATCGTGTGCTTCGACGCGACGCATGCCGAGAAAATCGCGATCTGGCGCAAGCGCGGCGGTCATCTCATCTCCAAGAGCCGCTTTGTCGCGGCGCAATTGTTGGCGTATTTGGAGGACGATCTCTGGCTTCGCCTCGCAACGCGTTCCAACACCCTGGCGAAACGTCTCGCGGGGGCTGCTGCGCCGATACTGTCGCATACGGTCGAAACCAATCAGGTGTTCATCAAGCCGGGCGTTGAAGGCTTGGCGCGCCTGCGCGCTGCGGGTGCGGACTTCTACGACTGGGGCGATGAAGGGTCGGGCGAGGCGCGTTTGGTTGTCGCTTGGAGCCACACCGAACCGGAGATCGACGCGATGTGCGCCGCGTTGGCTTCGTTGTGCTAAGCGCGCAAGCGATCTGCGGGGCTGGGGTCGACGATATCGGCGCCATGGCGCGCAACGAACCAATTGCGCGGCGAGAGTCCGTGCTGTGTCTTCGACCAGTGGTGCGGGCGGGCGATTAGTTCGAATACCGCGCGACAGGCGGCGATGGTCGCGAGCGGCCAATAGAACGGCATGGTGAGCGCTGCGCGCGCGTGGCTCAGATTGTTCGACAGGGCGCTCGCGGTTAACGCCGCGAACATGGGGACGCTGTAGCCGCAGATCGCCAACACGAAGTCCGGCGGTTCTAAGTTGTAAGGCGAAAGCGCCGCCACGAGCACGATGAAGGCGAGTGGGCCATGCGCCAGCGCCGCGATGACGCCGCCGCCAAGCATCACTTGCATGGATGCAAAGCCGCGCCAGCCCATCTCGCGCGCGGCCGCGAATGGATCGCGCATGAGCACCAGCCACGTTTGGATGTGCCCCTTGATCCAGCGCGTGCGTTGATTGAGCCACGCGCCAAACGTGATTGGCGCTTCCTCCCAGGTCGGTGGGCCGATGACGCCGAGGCGGTAGCCGTCACGCGCCAGCCGGTAGCCCAAATCAGCGTCCTCGGTGACGTTGTATGGATCCCAACCGCCAGCGGCGCGCAGAGCATCGATGCGGAAGTGATTGCTGGTGCCGCCGAGCGGCAGCGGCAGATTGAGCCGCGCCAAGAAGGGCAGCAGTTCGCGAAACTGGATGGCGTATTCGGCTGCGAATTGGCGCGCGATCCAACTCTCCTCACCATTGTCGACGGCGAGCGGCGCTTGCACGCCAGCGAGGCGCGCGTCGCCGTCCTCGAACGCAGCGAGAGCCCCGCGCAATTGTTGCGGATGCGGGCGATCCTCCGCGTCGTAGACGACCACATAGTCACCGCGCGCCCGCGCCAAGCCGGCGTTGAGCGCCTTCGGCTTGGTGCGCGGAGTGGCGGCAGGGACGACCACGACTTCGAGGTGCGGTGGCGCAGATACGGCAAGCGCCGCTGCGAGCGTCTCGAGATCATCGCCTTCGACGAGGAGCTTCACGTCAAGTGCGTGCTTCGGATAGTCGATCCGGTTGATCGCAGCGACAAGGTCGGGAACGACGTTGGCTTCGTGATAGAGTGGACAGAGAATCGTGTAGGTCGGCCAGTGCGCGGGCGCTGCAAGTCGAGAGAGCATTGGCTCCAAGTTTGCGGCCGCGATCAGCCGCCAGAAAATGGCGACGGCGAACAACGCAAGCGCACTGACGTGGAGCGCGCCGAAGGTCGCGCGTGGAAACGTCCGCGCAGCGAGCACGACTCCGGCGATTGCCAATGCGGCGACAAGCAGCTGCGAAAAGTAAATCACGCGACGCGCAGAGCGGCGAGGATGGTTTCGGTCGAAGCCGTAGCGCGCGTTGTCGAGCATTACGGCGTCGAGCGACACCGCAGCCGCGCGCAACGTCTCAAGTTGTGCCTCGCCCCCATCCATTGCTCAACACAGGATTGTAGCGGGCATTTCTCCACAACCGCCCAAGGGTTGCACAAATACAACTAGGAGGCGAGCGCGCTCTTGGCGGCTAGCCGAAGCGATGCGATATACGCGCTGTCGGGCGCTAGGAGTGACTATGACGGAGACAGCGCTGCGCAACGTGTTGCGCAAGCTGGCCGACTACACCGCCGCCTATCGCGCCAGTGTTCCGGATCGCCCCCATCGGCCAGACACAGACTACGCACAAACCCTTGCTCGTTTCGAAGCTTCGACACCTCAGTCCGGCGTTCCGATCGATCAACTGATTTCCGAACTCATAGCGCTTTCCGAGCCCGGACTCGCAGCGATGGTGGGTCCACGGTTTTTTGGTTGGGTGATTGGCGCAACTGAGCCCGCCGGCATGGCGGCCGACTGGCTAACCAGCGCCTGGGGCCAGAATAGCGGCAACGCGTTCGCGACGCCATCGGCATGCGCTGCCGAGGAGATCGCGGGTCAATGGCTGCTCGATTTGCTCGACCTGCCGCGCGAGAGCTCGATTGGATTTGTCACCGGCGCGACAATGGCGAACTTCACGTGCCTCGCTGCCGCGCGGGGCGAAGTGCTGCGCCGCGTTGGGTGGGACGGGGAAACGCAAGGCCTCTTCGGCGCGCCGCCGATAAACGTCGTGCTTGGCGAAGAGGCGCATTCGACTGTTTTCTCAGCGCTGCGCTATCTTGGGCTTGGGACCGAGCGCGTGGTCTCAGTGGCCATGAATGCGCAGGGCGTGATGCGCGTCGATGCGCTCGCAGCGGCGCTCAAGCCGTTGAGCGGGCCTACGATTGTCATCGCGCAGGCAGGCCACATCAATTCTGGCGCGTTCGACGCGTTCGATGAGATTGCACCGCTCGCGCGCGAGAAGGGGGCGTGGCTGCACGTCGATGGCGCGTTCGGATTGTGGGCGCGTGCAACGCCGGATTTGGCGCACCTTTCACGTGGCGTGGACCTTGCGGATTCGTGGGGCACGGACGGTCACAAATGGCTGCAGACGCCGCACGATAGCGGTTATGCCATCGTCCGCGATCGCGACGCGCATCGGCGCGCCATGCTGATTGCCGCGAGTTATCTGCCCGAAGGCGATGTGCGCCATCCTGCCGACTATGTGCCCGAGCTTTCGCGGCGAGCGCGCGGTTTTCCGACATGGGCGATGATCCGTTCGCTGGGCCGCGTTGGCATCGCCGACATGGTGAGCGGCCATTGTGCGCAGGCGCGGCGCTTCGCGCAGCGCTTGGCCGCTGAGCCCGACATCGAGATCATGAACGAGGTTGTGCTCGATCAGGTAGCCGTGCGGCTAGGGACTGATCTTGATCCAGCTCGGGCTGATACGCTCACACAACGCACGATCGAGCGCGTGCAGCGTGATGGCGAGTGTTTTGTTGGCGGCGCGCACTGGCGCGGCCGGCAGATCATCCGCGTTTCTGTGATCAGCGCGCCAACGACGAATGCCGACATCGATCGCAGCGCCGAAGCCATCATCTCAGCGTGGCGCGCGGAGCGGGGCGCGAATTCGTAGTTACACAACCACTTGGTAACGGTGGTCATGCTCATACTCCGCACCGGAGGAGCCGCCGTGAACATCGTTGCTTGTGTCTGGTGTGCTTGCGGGACGCGCTACGAGCGTGCGCAGGTGCGGCTGCCGATCAAGGACGTCGGCGTGTTCGAATGCTTCCATTGCGGGGACGTGATGGAGCGCTGGCATGGCCGTGACGTGCCGACATTCAAGCTGATCGCCCGCCCAGAAGCGAAGGCAACGTCCGCCGCCTAGGGTTGCGGCAGGCACCAATTGCGCCGGTTGTGATTGTCCCACCGAAACGCGTAGCCGCGCGCCACGACGAGGTCGCCGAGATCCCGACCATCGACGCTGATGCGCGCGAGCCGCACGCCGTAGCGGTCGTTGGGCCAGCTTTTGTGGCCCCGAGGATCGAAGCCCGGCTCAACCTCGACGCTATGCGCCGAGCTGATCACCTGGTTCACGAAGGTTGCTAGAGCCGCTGCGCGTTCGCTCTCCAGCGCGCACTCAGCGCGCGGCGCGGACTGCGGTGCGTCGATGCGATAAAGGCGATAGGCGCGTCCGTTGGCGAACACCGTGTCGGCGCTCAGCACGTGCACCTCGCTCGCACTGACGGCGAGCGCCATGATCAAAGCCAGCATGCGCTTGATGCTAAGCGCGCCTGTGGCGGCTTCAACGCAAAGCGGCTTGGTTGGGGAATTCGGCGGCGTCGCAATGCCGTCGCAAATGGCGCGCGAAGGCGACCGCGTTGTCGCAAGCCATCGCGATTGGATCGTCGTATGCGACGCTTCGCCATGCACGCGAGAAAGGCCGTCGCACTTCGTTCAAGCTTCGTGCGTGTGGCGTATCTGGTTTGACGCTTCGCTTACGCCGCCTTCATCAGCTCGCCGTTGAGAGCCCGACGTAGGAGCGCGCTGGTTTCGCGCACGCCGAAGATCGCCGCGAACGAACCGAAGCGCGGACCGGCCTCTTGGCCGAAGCAAACTTCGTAGAGCGCTTTGAACCACTCGCGGAGGGGTTCGAACGCGTGCTCCTTGCCCACGGCGTAGACCTCGTTTTGGATGGTCTCAGCATCCGTGGTATCGGCGGGCAGGGCATCGAAGCGTTTGATCAAGTCTTCGAATGCCGTGCGCTCCTTGTCGGTGGCGGCGCGGAACGTCTTCGTCGGTTTCACGAAGTCGTCGTAGTATGCGATGGCGTAGCCACAGAGCCGATCCAACATCGGATGCGTCGTGGGTGATGCGCCGGGCGCATACTTGCCGATGAAGCGCCATAGCTGATCCTTCGTCTCCGCGTTGGCGGCGGCGACGAGGTTCAGCAGCAGCGCAAAAGTGATCGATGACGGCGCGACGGTGGCGTTGGCTTGGTAGCTAGCCGCCATTTCCGGCGCCGGCGGTTTGCCGTCGTGCATGTGCCAAACGGGGTTTTCCATCCGCTCAGCTTCGTTCTGCTTCGGATAGGCGTCGATGTGCGCGAGATACTCGTCCACCGCCTTTGGGATCACGTCGAAGTAGAGCTTCTTCGCGGTCTTCGGTTTGCCGTAGATGTAGTACGCGAGGCTTTCCGGCGGCGCGTACTTCAGCCACTCGTCAATCGTCAGGCCGTTGCCCTTCGACTTGGAAATCTTCTGACCCTTTTCGTCGAGGAAGAGTTCGTAGTTGAAGCCTTCCGGCGGCGTGCCGCCGAGCGCGCGGCAAATCTTCGACGATTGCTGCACGCTGTCGATCAGATCCTTGCCCGACATTTCGTAGTCGATGCCGAGCGCGGTCCAACGCAGCGCCCAATCCGGCTTCCACTGAATCTTGACGTTGCCGCCGGTGACTGGGATTTCGATCTTCTCGCCGTCTTCGTCCTCGAACACGATCGTGCCCTTGGAAAAGTTGCGCGCCAGTGTCGGTACCTGCAGCACTTTGCCGGTCTTCGGACTGATCGGCAGGAACGGCGAGTACGAAGCGCGGCGCTCTTCGCCAAGCGTCGGCAGCATGATCGCCATCACCGCATCGAAGCGATCGAGCATGGTCAGCAGCGCTTCATCGAAGCGGCCGGACTTGTACTGCTCGGTCGACGACATGAACTCGTACTCGAAGCCGAAGCCATCGAGGAATTCGCGCAGCTTGGCGTTGTTGTGGTGCGCGAAGCTCTCATGGCAGCCGAACGGATCAGGGATCTGCGTCAGCGGCTTGTGCAGGTTGGCGATCAACACGTCTTTGTTCGGAATGTTGTCGGGAACCTTGCGCAGGCCATCCATGTCGTCGCTGAAGGCGATCAGCCGTGTCTTGATCTTGTCGTCGGTCAGCACGCGGAAGGCGTGGCGCACCATTGTGGTGCGCGCGACTTCCTGGAAGGTGCCAATATGCGGCAGGCCCGAGGGGCCGTAGCCGGTTTCGAAAATGACCGCGTCCTTGGGGTGCTTCTTCAGCCGCTCGATGACGAGGCGCGCTTGTTCGAAGGGCCAGGCTTTGGCGGCGGCGGCGAGGGTGCTTTGTTGTGACATCACGAATCCAGGGCGCGAGATGTAACGGGCTAAGGCTCGCAAGCAAAGCGGGCCGCCTGTAGAGTTCGAGTCGATGCGTACCTTGATCCTGCTCCGTCACGCGAAAGCCGTTCGAGCCCACGAAGCGCCCAGTGATGAAGCCCGCGCCCTGACCGGTCGCGGCCGGCGCGATGCGGCCGCCGCCGGTGAGGCGATGGAGGCTGCCGGGCTGAAGCCCGGGTTGGCGCTTGTCTCGTCTTCCGTCCGTACGCGCGAGACCGCCGAGTACGGGTTGCAATCCTTTGGTTTGGAGACGCGCGTCGAAGCCGCTCTTTATCACGCGGCGCCGGAGGGCATCTGGGACGCTTTCAGCGCCAGCGACGCCGAGAGCGTCGTCATCGTCGGCCACAATCCAGGCGTTGGCGAACTGGTGGATATGCTGGTCCATCAAGCGCACGATGGCTCGAAGTTGGCGCGTGAATTCACCGGACATTTTCCTACGGCCGCGTTCGCGGCGTTTGAAATCCGCGGCGAGCTGATGCGCGCGGCCGGGTCGAGCCTCATCGCCGCCTGGAAACCGGATCGCGAGTGATGAGCACGCCAGGGGACGTTGAAATCAAAGGCTGGTTCGGCGCCAAAACGCTGATCACAGCCGACGCCATCGAAATCACGCGCAACGGTCAGACCGAGCGAATTCCGCGCACCTTCATTAAAGGCGTTCGCAGCTTCTCGGGCCGCGGGGTAACGTACTTCACCATCGAGAAGCTGAACGAACCGAAACCGTATCGCTTTCGCGTCGCGTCGAGCCGGGCCGGACAAGTCCGAGCGGCGTTGGGCAGTTTGCCGGATCTGGATGCGGTTGACCGGCGCGCCGCCGAAGACGAAATCCGCAAGGACAGCGCTTACGGCGCGTCGCCGGAAGAGCGTTGGCAGACCTTGCAGGCTGAGAAGCGACTTGCGCTCGCAGTAAATGTAGTTGGCGGACTCCTCGCGGCATGGGCGGTGATTTTTCCAACGCCCTATGTGCTTTCGGTGATCGTTTGCGCCGCCGTCGCGCCGCTCGCGATTGCGCTTACCTACGTGAAGCAGGCGCGCTGGTATCTCATTCCGCGCAAAAACGATCCGCACCCGAACGTAGTGATCGCCATAGCGGCATCGGCGATCGGTGTGGGGCTACGCGCGTTGTTGGACGTGGATTTGCTGGATTGGAGCCAACTCTGGCTCGTGGCGACGGTGGGCGGGATCGTTCTGACTGCGGCGGTACTCGCGCTCTTTAACGCCGCGCAGATCAAGCACTGGCCGGCTCTATTTATCGGCGTCGCGTATTTGTTCGGCGCGGTGGCGCAGGCTGACGCCATTCCGGATACCGCGCCCAGCGAAACGTTCCAGACGCGCGTGGTCTCGACCTATATCAGCCATGGCCGCTCGACCACGTACTCCGCAACGCTCGCGCCGTGGGGACCAGAAACACACGACAACACCCACGACGTTGGCCCTGCGCTTTACGCGCACTTGGAGTTTCGCGGCGAAGCGTGCGTGACATTGCATCCCGGCGCGCTGCACATGCGTTGGTATGTGATCAGCACGTGCGACGGCGTCAGCGTCACCAACGAAGGTAAAGGCAAATAGCTCCGCTTACTGCGGATACATCTGCGCGCTATCGCCCATGGCGGAGTCCGCGATCTCGCCGTGCGGCGCGTATGTTGTCCCGTTCCACCAGTACAATGGATGCGACATGCCGGGGCCGCCATCAGCCAAGTCCTTCGCGCCATTGTGGCTCGTGGCGAGCACGACCAAGAACGCGCCCGAAAGCGAATGGATTTCGCTGACGCTGCCGCCGGCATTGCGGAACAGGTGCAAGTCGCCGGGGCCGTCGCCGTAGCAGGTAGCGCTGTTTGGCCCGCCTGGAATGACCAGCAATGTCGCCGCGCCAATTCCGCCGAGATCGACGGCGGTGAACGTCGGCGTCACTTTTTCGCTGCAGGCGTTTTCCACCTGGCCGCTGCTATCGGCCGTTACGTTGGCTGCGCGGAGCATCGCCGTGCGATCTGCGGCGGTCGGCGCTCCGCTTGCGGACGCCGTCGTCGTGCTCGATGCTGGTTGTGCGTCCGCTGACGACGGCGCCGCCTGCCCGCAGGCTGAAAGCGCCAAACAAGCCGATGCCGCTAGAATTTGTGCAAACCGCATCACGTCCCCCTTAGGCCACGGACGATGCCCGCGATGCGACAGCGGGTAAAGTTCTTACTGGCTCGCCCAAAGAATGCGCGCGACCCAATCGATCTCGGCAACCGCCAGCGTGCGCGTCGGGTGCGCGGTGTTGAGCGAGACGAGTTCGATGCTCTGATCGTTGCGACGGCCCAGCACCTTGGCCATCACTTCGCCGGCGCGCGTGCGCACGACAACCCGATCGCCGCGCCGCACGGCCGCACCTGGTTGCACGATAACAATGTCGCCCGAGCGGAAGACGGGCTCCATGCTGTCGCCCGCAATCTCCAATGCATAGACGCGGTCTTCGCCGAGATCAGGGAAGCGCACGGTCTCGCCGGCGCCGATTGGAAATCCATTCTCGTCAAAAAACCCGTCAGCGCCTGCGCGCGCCATGCCGACGATTGGGATCGCGCGCCCGGATGCGCCGGTACGGCCAACCAATAAGGCGGCGAACTCTTCCCAGCCTGTGTCGGTCGCGGCCAGCGCGCGCGAGACGCTTTCAGTTGACGGCCAACGCGGCTTGCCATCAGGAGCTTCGCGCTTTGAGCGATTGAAGGTGGTGGGATCGAGCCCCGCGGCGCGCGCCAATCCGGAGGCGGAGAGACCACGTCTGGCCGCGAGCGCGTCGATCGCGCCCCAGATTTGGGCGTGTTGCATGGGGCGGAGTTATAATGAAGCCGGGCAGGACTTACAACCCATAGATAGGATTATAATCCGCAACTCAAGATGGTGGGTTGGCGCGGAAAATTCGCCTGCCGCACTTTCTGGCCGCTGAAAGCGTGTTACGTGCACGCGCTTTCGAAAATCGCCGTAGCTCAGGTTGATCTGTTTGAGTTCGCTGCACGACATCGCGACCGGCGCGTTGCGCTTGCTCGATCCGGAGACGGCGCATCACGCCGCGCTCTCCAGTCTGCAAGCTGGCTTGGGACCACGTGCGCGTGCCGACAAATATCCGCGCTTGAGGGTCACGCTCGCCGGACTGGATTTGCCGAACCCAATCGGCATGGCGGCGGGATTCGACAAGAATTGCGAAGCGGCCGACGCGTTGCTCGCCTCGGGCTTTGGCTTTGTCGAGTGCGGCACCGTTACGCCGCGCCCACAGGATGGCAATCCGCGTCCGCGCATTTTCCGGCTGAGCGAAGATCGGGCGGTGATCAACCGCCTCGGTTTCAACAACAAAGGATTGGACGCGTTTGCCGATCGTCTCTCCGCGCGCGCTGCGAAGGGCGGGGTTGTTGGCGCCAATGTCGGCGCCAACAAAGATAGCGATGACCGCGTCGCTGATTACGTGCTGGGCATGGGCCGCGTCTGGCAACACGCGCGCTACGTGACGGCGAACATCTCTTCGCCGAACACACCGGGTTTGCGTGGACTGCAGGAGCGAGGCGCGCTCGAAGAGCTTCTTGGCCGTTTGCGAGAAGCGCGCGGTCCACTCGAAGCGGCGCACGGACACCGGCCCCTTTTCCTGAAGGTCGCGCCGGATCTGGATGAAACGGCCGTGCGTGACGTCAGCGAGATCACGCTTGCCAATGGCATCGATGCGCTGATCGTCTCCAACACGACGTTGCAGCGCCCCGAGCATCTGACTTCGGACAATTACGTCGAAGCAGGGGGGCTATCGGGTCAGCCGCTCTTTCAGATTTCTACGCACGTTTTGCGTCTGTTTGCGGAGATGCTTGAAGGAAAGCTGCCGCTCATCGGTGTTGGCGGCGTAGAAAGCGGCGCCACGGCACTGGCCAAGATCAAAGCCGGCGCGAGTGCGGTGCAGCTCTACTCAGCACTCATCTATGCGGGGCCAAGCCTTGTCGCGCGAATATTAGACGACCTCGACGGCCTTTTGGCCGCCGAGGGGTTCGATTCAATCTCTGAAGCCGTAGGCGTCGGCGCTTAGCTGCGCGCCATGATGCGCTGACGCATGCTCGCGGTTTGTCCGCGCACGTCGGCGATCAGCGAGCGCACGTTGCCGCTGCTGCGATCGAGGCGCGCTAGGAAGTCGGCCTGCTGTTGCTGAGCGAGCCAAATCTGGTTGCCGTCAACGAGCAGCGAAACGTCGACAACCTTCCAGATGTCGCCCGTGCGCAGAAGCCGCCACTGAACCGTGGTCGGCCGGCCGCCAGTGCTCGGCGTCAGCGTGCTGTTGACGATAACGTCACGACCCGGGATGCGCTCAACGGAACCACTCACGCGCAGTGTGCCGCCAGAAAACGCGTCGAGCTGGTCTTCGTAAACCGCCACAGCGTAGTCTTGAAACGTACGGTTCCACTCCGTGCGCAGCGTTGCGTCGGTGCGCAGGGACGCGCTGTAACGTCCGAGCACGAAATTCGCGATGCGTGGCATGTCAGCAAATTGCGACATCAGTTGATCGAAGGTTTGACGCCGCTGCGCTGACGGCGCGTGGCCTGCGAGTGCGCCCAGCGCGCCCGTCGCGTGGCTTTGCACATACTGTTCAGCATCGCCATTGCGAGAAGCGAACGCTTGCGGCGCGGCGGCAAGTGAGCCCACAGCCAAAACGCCTGCAATGAATGCGGCGCGTGTGAGCGAAGTCTTAGTCACGGAAAGTCTCCTGATCGTGCCGCTTAGATGGGCGCGGATTTGCTGTGCGCAAGTTTTACGCGTGAGCGCGACGTTTGGTTTCCACCAATCTTTGGTGCATCCCCGTTCCCCGGCGCCTCGCTTGCCGGTTGTTCATCAACGCTCTCGAAGTCCGGCAAATCTTGGACATTGGCTGGGCCGTTTTGGATCGCGCTTTGGCGCAGCAATCCGTACGACGTGCGAATTGTCACGTATGGATCGACTGAAGTCGCGTGAATTTGGTCAACAGTGTCCAGCACTTCTTCGCGCGCAGCCAAACCCGTGACTAGCGCGCGAGAAACGCGCACTGTGTCGCCGTCGTCACCATCCAAATAATTTAGTGGATCGATCGCGAGATCGACGAGGCTGCCAATGCCGTCGCGCACCGTCGTCGGGCCCATGACGGGAATGAAGATGTACGGCCCGGCGCCGACGCCCCACACAGCGAGCGTCTGCCCAAAGTCTTCATCGTGGCGCTCAAGACCCATGCCTTCGGCGGGATCTAATAAGCCGGCAATACCGATCGTGCTGTTGACGCCGAAACGCGCAACTGTGACTCCGGCGCGGCCGAACTGGCCCTGCAGCACGTCATTTGCGAAAATCACCGGCGAGCGCAGGTTGTGCAGGAAGTTGTTCACGCCCGTCCGAAAGAAGTGCGGCGTCACCGCGCGATAACCGCGCGCGACCGGCTCCAGCACGGCGTGATCGATGCCATCGTGAACGCCATAGAGGCCGCGGTTCATCCCTTCCCAGGGATCGCTAACGGCGCGCGCCCCGGGCGCGGCATCCGCCACTGGCGCAGCCGGCGCAGTTTCGGGCGCTTGTGGCGCCTCTTGCGCAAACGCGAGCGCTGGAGCGGCGAGACACGCCGCGAAAGTCAGAACAGAAACGATGGCCCGCATGATGAACCCCCCTCGGGTTCGAGGCAGATAATGGCGAGGTAGGGTTAATCAACTTTAGCGATACTGAGCCTCATCGCGCCGCGGCGCTCCGGCGCTGTGGATAAACGGTGGAAAACATTGATCGTATTGGCGAAAATGCGGGGCGCGGCAGAGAGGCCACAGGGCATCTAAGTTTTCGATGAGTTGCGGGCTTCCAGGGCTTCCATCCCGTCGGCGCTTCGTGTCATATAAAGATATGTTTATATCTCCAACCCAGCCCGTTCCAGACCGCCGCGACGCCGAGCGCGTGGTAGGCGCCCTGAAGGCGGCCGGTGAGCAGACGCGCCTCCGCGTGCTGGCGTTGCTCACCGAGGGGGAGCTTTCGGTCGGAGAACTGGCGCAGGCTCTCGCGCAAAGCCAGCCGCGCGTCAGCCGCCATATGAAGCTCCTCAGCGAAGCGGGTTTGGTGGAGCGTGCGCCGGAAGGCGCCTGGGTTTTTTATCGTCTGCCGCGTGCACACACGACGGAGCGCCATTTCGCCGACGCGGCGCTCGCGATGCTTGATCCAAGTGACCCGCTGTTGGCGCGAGACGCCGATCGGCTCGGCGCCATTCGCGCGGCGCGCGATGAAGCCGCCGCGGAATACTTTGAACGCAACGCCGCCGATTGGGATCGCGTGCGCGCTCTGCATTTGCCGGAAGCGGATATCGACAGCGCTATCCTCACAGCCGCGGGCGCCGGACCCTTCGATCTCATGGTCGATGTCGGCGTCGGTCAAGGGCGCATGATACAACTCTTTGCCGATCGCGTCCGGCGCGCCGAAGGGTTCGACACCTCGCGCCAAATGCTGGCGATTGCACGCGCATCGCTCGATGATTTGCGCGCGAAAGCGGCGGTTCGATTTGGCGACGCGTACGCACCGCCGCTCGACGCTGGCTCCGCCGACCTCGTGACCATCCACCAGGTGCTGCACTTCCTTGCCGATCCTGGGCGCGCCATTGGGGAGGCGGCGCGTTTGGTGAGGCCGGGCGGGCGCTTGTTGATCGTCGATTTCGCACCACACGCGCTAGAGTTTCTGCGCGAGGAGCACGCGCACCGCCGCCTCGGGTTTAGCGATGGTGAGATCAATGAGTGGTTGGAAGCGGCGGGCATGGCGCGCGTATCGATCGCCGCGCTGACTCCGAAAAAGCGCGACGCTCTGACCGTGAAAATCTGGGTGGGGGACAAGCTGTGAGTGTCCACTCTCAAGATATCATTGCCGAAGCCAGCGAGCGCATTGGCGCGCGGCCGCGTGTTTCGTTCGAGTTCTTTCCGCCCAAGTCGGAAGCGCTGGAAGGTCAGTTGTGGGAATCCATCCGCAAACTTGAGCCGTTGGCGCCGAGCTTTGTCTCGGTCACGTACGGCGCCGGCGGCTCAACGCGCGATCGCACGCACCGGACTGTTGCGCGCATGGTGCGCGAGACAACGCTGAAGCCCGCGGCGCATCTCACCACCGTGGCGGCGAGCCGGACGGAAGTCGACGGCGTGTTGCGCCAGTATTGGCTTTCAGGCGTACGCAGCGTCGTCGCATTGCGCGGCGATCCGCCTGGTGGGGTAGGCCTTCCGTACTTGCAACATCCGAACGGCTACGCCAGCGCGATCGAACTCGTGGAAGCCGCGGTACGCGTCGGCGGCTTCGACATCGCCGTGGCCGTGCACCCTGAAAAACATCCGTCGAGTCCGAACTTCGAGCACGACATCGAAAACTTCAAACGCAAGCTCGGCGCCGGCGCCTCGCGCGGGATCACACAATTCTTCTTCGACGCTGACGTTTTCTTGCGCTTCCGCGATCGGCTGGCGCGCGCCGGTGTGTATGCGCCCGTCCTTCCAGGGATCATGCCGGTGACCAACGCCAAGGGCCTGAAGAAAATGGCCGATGCCTGCGGCGCCGCGATCCCGCGTTGGATGCTGCATTTGTTTGATGGTTTGGACGACGATCCCGAAACGCGTCGTTTGGTGGCCGCTGTGACAACGGCGCAGCTGTGCGCGCGGCTTTCGGCTGAAGGCGTGCGCGACTTTCACTTCTACACGTTGAACCGCGCCGATCTTACATTGGCGATCTGCCGGATCTTGGGTGTCCGCGCGAAGGAGGCAGCGCTTTGAACCGCGAACAACGCTTGGCGGCCATCAACGCCGAAATGGCCAAGCGCATCCTGATCCTGGACGGCTCAATGGGAGCTTATCTGCAAGGCTTCGGGCTCACCAGCGAACACTTCCACGGCGCGCGCTTTGCGAATCACCCGCGCCCGCTCAAAGGCAACAACGACCTGTTGGTGCTGACGCGCCCTGATGTGATCGCCCAAGTGCACGAAGGGTATCTGAACGCCGGCGTCGATATCGTTGAAACAAATACCTTCAGCGCGACCACGATCAGCCAGGCTGAATACGCGCTCGAACACGTCGCCTACGAACTCAATGTCGAAGGCGCACGCATCGCGCGCGAAGTCTGCGACAAGTTCGAAGCCAAGGACGGCAAGCCGCGCATCGTCGCCGGTGCGCTCGGCCCGACGACGAAATTGCTTTCGATGTCGCCGGAAGTCGGTGACCCCGGCCGTCGCGACAGCACGTTCGATGACATGGCCAAGGCCTATGAAGAAGAAGCACGCGGCCTGATCGAAGGCGGCAGCGATCTGCTGTTGATCGAAACGATTACGGACACGTTGAATGCGAAGGCCGCGCTTTGGGGCGCGTGGGAAGCGTTCGACAAAACTGGCGTGGAGCTCCCGCTGTGGATCAGCGGCACGATTACCGATAAGTCCGGCCGCACATTATCGGGCCAAACGGTCGAAGCATTTTGGAATTCGCTCGCGCACGCCAAGCCGTGGGCTATCGGATTGAATTGCGCGCTCGGCCCCGCCGACATGCGCGCCTTCCTCGCGGACCTGTCGCGCGTCGCCGAATGCGCGGTGAGTGCTTATCCGAACGCCGGTCTGCCCAACGCGATGGGCGCCTACGATGAAACGCCGCATTCGATGGAAGGGCACTATGCGGAGTGGGCGAAGGCCGGTTTGGTCAACATTCTTGGCGGCTGCTGCGGCACCACGCCGGATCATATTGCCCATCTCGCGCACGCTGTTGAAGGTGTGAAGCCGCGCGTCGTGCCGTATCATGAAGCGCGCTTGCGGCTCGCCGGGCTCGAACCGTTCACGGCGGCGGCGTGACCGAAGCGGCCAATCCCTTCGCGAATTTTGTCATTGTCGGTGAACGCACAAACGTCACCGGCTCGGCAAAATTCAGGAAGCTGATCGAAGCTGATGACTATAGCGGCGCGCTTGATGTTGCGCGCCAGCAAGTCGAAGGCGGCGCCAATGTGCTCGACGTGAATGTCGACGCGGCGATGATCGACGGCCAGAAAGCGATGACGCGCTTTCTCAACCTCATCGCCTCCGAACCGGATATCGCCAAAATTCCGCTGATGATCGACTCATCGAAATGGGAGGTCATCGAAGCCGGGCTGAAGTGCGCGCAGGGCAAGAGCATCGTCAATTCGATCTCAATGAAAGAGGGCGAAGAGAAATTTCTCGAAGCCGCCAAGCGCGTGCGCCGTTACGGCGCGGCCGTCGTGGTGATGGCGTTCGACGAGAAAGGGCAGGCAGACACCGAAGAGCGCAAGGTCGAGATTTGCACCAAGGCGTATCATCTGCTGGTTGAGAAGGCGAAGTTTCCGCCGCAGGACATCATCTTCGACCCCAACATTTTCGCCGTCGCTACTGGCATCGAAGAGCATGCCGACTACGCGCGTGCGTTCATCAATGCGACGCGCCGCATTCGCGAGTGCCTGCCGCACGCGCACGTGTCGGGCGGCGTGTCCAACGTGTCGTTCTCGTTCCGTGGTAACGAACCGGTGCGCGAAGCCATGCACGCGGTGTTTCTCTATCATGCCATCCGCGCGGGCATGGACATGGGGATCGTCAACGCCGGCTCGCTAACGCTCTATGACGATGTCGAGCCGGAATTGCGCGAGCGCGTGGAAGATGTGCTGCTCAACCGGCGCGCCGACAGCACTGAGCGCCTTCTGGAGATCGCCGAGCAGGTCAAAAGCGGCGGCAAGAAGAAAGATTCCGTTCGCGAACTCGCTTGGCGGGGCAAACCCGTCGATGAGCGCCTCGCGCATGCCATGGTGCACGGCATCAACGAGTTTATCATTGAAGACACCGAAGAGGCGCGCCTGCGCGCCGAGCGGCCGCTGCACGTGATCGAAGGCCCGCTCATGAATGGCATGGGCATCGTCGGTGATCTGTTCGGCGCCGGGAAAATGTTTCTGCCGCAAGTCGTGAAGTCGGCGCGGGTGATGAAGCAAGCGGTCGCGCACCTCATTCCGTACATGGAAGAGGAGAAGCAGCGCACCGGCGTGGCCGGCAAGTCCAACGGCAAGATCGTCATGGCGACGGTGAAGGGCGACGTGCACGACATCGGCAAGAACATCGTCGGCGTCGTGCTGCAATGTAACGGCTACGAGATCGATGACCTTGGCGTCATGGTGCCATGCGACAAGATCTTGGCGCGCGCGAAGGAGATCGGCGCCGACGCGATCGGGTTGTCGGGGCTGATCACGCCATCGCTTGATGAGATGGTGTTCGTCGCCAGCGAGATGCAGCGCACGGGCTTGAACCTGCCGCTACTCATTGGCGGCGCCACCACGTCGCGCACGCACACGGCGGTGAAAATCGCGCCGGTCTATTCAGGGCCGACGATATACGTGAATGACGCATCGCGCGCGGTGCCCGTCGTTCAGAAGTTGCTGGGCAAAGAGCGCGATGCCCTGGTGCGGGAAACCAAAGCGGATCAAGTCTCCGCCCGCGAACAATATCTCGCCAGTCAGGATAAACGGCCGCGCTTGCCAATCGCGAAAGCGCGCGAGCGCGGGGCGAAACTCTGCTTTGCACCGGTGAAGCCAAGTTTTCTCGGTGTGCGCGCCTTCGATGCGTATCCCCTTGAGGATCTCGTGCCGTACATTGATTGGACGCCGTTCTTCGCATCATGGGACTTGGTTGGCCGTTACCCAGCAATTCTGGAGGACGAGATCGTCGGCGAAGCCGCGCGCAATCTTTACAAAGACGCGCGAGCCATGCTCACACAGCTCGTCGCTGAAAAATGGGTGAAGGCGTCGGGCGTCGTCGGCTTCTGGCCGGCGAACGCGCGCGGCGACGATGTTGTGCTTTGGAACGATGAGGCGCGCACCGGCGAAATTGCGCGCCTGCATACGCTGCGTCAGCAGATGGACAAGGGCGAAGGCAAGCCTAACCTTGCGCTGTCAGATTTCGTCGCCCCTGATGGCGCTGATTACGTTGGCGCTTTCGCGGTGACCGCCGGTTTGGGTGAGGACGCCATCTCAATCCGGTTCAAGCGCGCCAACGACGATTACTCGGCCATTCTCGCGCAAGCGCTCTGCGATCGCCTAGCGGAGGCGTTCGCCGAGGCGATGCACGCCAAAGTGCGTCGTGAGCTGTGGGGGTACGCCAGCGAGGAAGCGCTCAGCGCGCAAGAGCTTATCGAAGAAAAATACCGCGGCATTCGCCCCGCGCCCGGATATCCCGCGCAACCCGATCATACGGAGAAGCGCACGATCTTCGATCTGCTCGATGCAACGGCGCGCACGGGCATCGATCTCACCGAAAGTCTGGCGATGACGCCGCCATCCTCCGTCAGCGGACTCTACTTTGCGCATCCGCAGGCCGAGTATTTCGGCGTAGGCAAGATTGATCGCGACCAGGTCAGCGATTACGCGAGCCGAAAGGGCTGGGACCTCGCAACCGCAGAACGCTGGCTTTCGCCGATCCTGGCCTACGACCCAACCATCGCTAAGGCGGGTTAGGGAACATCCGGCTTTTCGTCTGCCGCGGCGCAGCAATCGTCGCAAACAGGCTGGCGGCGCCCCGGAGGGGCGGGCTAAGACGGCCCACTCTTCTTGGGGACTTCCATGAAACGAATTTTGACGTTCTTCGCGGCCGCTTTTGCGCTGGCTGCGTGCACAACCGCGTCGGCGCCGCAAGCGAACGCACCCGCCGGGCCGAGCGCGAATGCGCTTTCGGTTGCGCCGCTCAGCTATCACATGCGCACGCTGCCGAATGGCTTGCGTGTCTATGCGATGCCGGACGCGAACACGGCGAACGTCTCTGTTCAAGTTTGGTACGATGTCGGCTCCAAGAACGATCCGATTGGTCGCTCGGGCTTCGCGCACTTGTTTGAACACATCATGTTCAAAGCGACGCGCGATTTGCCCGCTGAGAGCTTCGATCGCCTGACGGAAGACGTCGGCGGCTTCAACAACGCCTCGACTTACGACGATCTCACCAACTATTACGAAGTCGTCCCAGCCAATCAGTTGCAGCGTTTGCTGTGGGCCGAGTCCGAGCGCATGGGCTCCCTGGTCATCGACCAAGAGACGTTCGCGTCAGAGCGCAGCGTTGTGCAGGAAGAGCTGCGTCAGAGCGT
>Ga0209023_10002533_pt1 | contig 22696 bp, 25 predicted proteins | sample LakOneMetagenome_FD_187468 | JGI IMG/M metagenome (GOLD analysis project Ga0209023, IMG submission 187468) | Freshwater and sediment microbial communities from Lake Erie, Canada (SPAdes) (version 2) | ecosystem: Environmental > Aquatic > Freshwater > Lentic | place: Lake Erie, Canada...
TGGCGTGTCATGCGGGCCGCTCGCGGCCGCCCCAATACTCCTAGGAGGCGAAACGCTTGTCCAATTCAGGCTTCTATCTACAATCCTAGGTCGAACTTCCCGCGGGGGTGGGTATGGATCGGATATCGGGCATTCGCTGGTGGAACCAGTCCATCCGGCATTGTGCATTGGTGGATGTGGACCCTCGGCGTCCTCGCCGCCCTGAGCGCTCTGGTCGTTTGGTGCTTCGCCGAGGGTGGACCCGACGCTCACATCGCCGGAATGCTGCTGCTGATTTTCATGGCAAGCGGCCTTGTCGGCGTCTTGCTCGGCTTTCTCTTCGCCGTGCCGCGATCATCGGACGAAAACCCCGCGGCGCCGAGCGGTCGTTTGCTTTCGACCAACACCAATCTGTCGAAGGTCTCCGATTGGCTCACCACCATGCTGATTGGCGTAGGGCTGACGCAGCTCCACGCCATTGACGATTACCTCACGCGCTTTCGCGATTTTTTGACTCAGGCAGTTGAAGCTGTCGGCGTCACGGGTCCGCCGGCGGCCTGGATACCCTACGCGGGCCCGTTGGTGTTGGTGTCTGCGGCGTGCGCCGGTTTCATTCTCATGTACATGCATATGCGTCTCAACCTTGTGCGCTTGCTGCACGACACGGAGGAGTATCTGCAAGGTACCGCGAAGTCGGTGGTTCAAGATTTGGCTCGTAGCGTGCGGAGCCCCGCCGCGGGCGTCGCGCAGAGCAATCAGGTTTCAGTCGGCGACGCTTTGAACGTGATGCTCGACGCGCTCTATGAGCCCGACGGCTACAAGCGCGTCATCGCAGCGCGCCACAATCTCGAAACTACGCCCGTCGCCAACGATGGCGAGTTTTGGTTCTACTTGGCGGCCGCCTACGGCCAGCAATGGAAAGCCACCGAAGACGCTGATGAAAAGGCGCAAGCCAAGGCGAATGTGCTCGACACAGCACAGCGCGCGATCCGGCGTGATCCTAAATTCCGCGACCGTTTGTGGTCGATTTCCGATCCCAGCGGCACGGACGGCGACCTCGCGGGCTTCCACGACGATCCGGATTTCAAAGCGCTGGTGGGGCGCGCGTAGCTGCCTATTCAAACAGGCTAGAAACGCTCTGTTCGTTGGCGATGCGCCAGATCGCGTCGCCCATCAGCGCCGCTACCGAAACCACACGCGCCTTGGCGCACTTCAGCTTGCGCCCGTCCAGATCGATCGAATTGGTGACCACCAATTCCTTGAGCTTGCTGTCGTCCACCCGCTTGGCCGCGCCGTTCGAGAGCACGCCGTGCGTCACATAGGCCGAAACGCTCGCCGCGCCTTCCTTCAGCAGCGCTTCAGCGGCGTTGCAGAGCGTGCCGGCGCTATCGACGATATCGTCGATCAAAATGCATTCGCGGCCATCGACGTCGCCGATAATGTGCATGACTTCGCTGACGCCGGCCGCTTCACGCCGCTTGTCGACGATCGCCAGGTCGGCGCCCAGCTTGTTGGCTAGCGCCCGCGCCCGCACCACGCCGCCGACGTCCGGCGACACGATCATCAGTTTGGTGGTGTCTTTGCAGTGCTCGCGGATATCGCGCTCCAGCACCGGCGTGGAAAACAAATTATCCGTCGGGATATCGAAGAAGCCTTGGATCTGCCCTGCGTGCAGTTCCAGCGTCAGCACCCGATTGGCGCCGGCCGTGGTGATGAGGTTTGCCACCAGCTTGGCCGAAATCGGCGTGCGGCCGCCGACTTTGCGGTCCTGCCGGCCATAGCCGTAATACGGAATCACCGCGGTGATGCGCCGGGCCGAAGCGCGGCGCAGCGCATCAATGCCAATCAGCAATTCCATCAAATGGTCGTTGGCGGGAAACGAGGTCGACTGGATGATGAACACATCCTCGCCCCGCACGTTCTCCTGGATCTCAACGAAGATCTCGTTGTCCTTGAACCGCTTGAACTCGGACTCCGCCAACGGCGTGTCCAGATGGTCGGCGATGGCTTGGGCCAGCGCGCGGTTGGAATTGGCAGCGAGCAGTTTCATGGAAGCGGGCCCCGACGCGTTCCTGGACGGCGTTTCCATACGCTCCGAGTCGCCCTCGTGGAAACCGTAATCGCTGCGCTTTTATGACAGGGCAGACCCCTGTGCTGTGCATGACGCACCCCGGCTAACTCCTGGACGCCTCGATCCCCGCATAGAGCGCTTTCGGCTGGCCAGTCAGCTGCGCCCACATCTGGTCGCCATAGCTGAAATGCCACCATTCATTGGGATTGGAAGCAAACCCTTCCTGAACCATCAGCCAATACAGCAGCCGCCGATTGGCGCGCGCTTCGTCGGCGCTGAAGCTGAAGGCGGCGTCCGCCGATGCGCTTTCGAAATGCACCGTGTGTGAAATCGCCGAAGCGTCGTCGAACAGCGATCCCATCCAAAGGAAATCCCCGCCTGCCCAACGCACCGACAGATCAACCGCGCCGCCCGTTGAGTGGGGCGCCGGCGCCGATGCATCGACGGTCGGCGCCGCCCAATACTGTCCGGTCTCCGCTGCGATCTCATCGTCAGAAAGTTCAGGCCTCCGCTTACGCAATTCGCGCGGCACCCAGAAATCATGAAAGTAGCTCTGCACTGCTTTCGGTCGCCAAGCGTCGAAGAGGTGCAACTCAAGACCAACGTCGCTCAGCCGTTTATTCACGCGCGCAAGATCTTCCGCGACGCTCTTGCGCAATAGCAGCGCTTCGATCGCACCCGGCACTGCGAGGTAGTAGGGCGGATTGCGCGGGCTTGCATAAAAGTTCTCGCCGCCGATGCCGTAGTCGCTAGCTGCTACAAGCGGCTCGGCATTGTGCTTGCCGCCGACATCAATCGGAATCTGCTGACGCGACACCTTCGAGCCAAGCGTCGCCGTTGGAATTGGCCGTTCGCGCAATTCTTGCAGATTGCCGAAAATGCTCATGCAGACGGCCTAAAGCGCAATCGCGGAGCAATTGCGGCCATAGTCCGGTTCCTTCGCGTGTACGGCCCGGCGATAACTGAACAACGTGTCGGGATTGGTGTAGGTATCAAGTGGAAGCGCCTCGATGCGCGCAACGCCCATCGCCGCCAGTCGCGCGGCGCAAAAACCCGGCAGATCGAACAGCGAGCGATCCTCGCGCCCGCCGCTGAAAAAACGCGCGTTCGCTGGATCAGAGTCCACGAGGTGCGCTTCGAACTCGGGCCCAACTTCGTACGAGCCTTGCTGAATGGTCGGTCCGATCGCCGCCGCGATCCGCTCGAGACGCGCGCCACGCGTCACCATCAAGCGCAGCGTGCTCTCCAACACGCCGCCAAACGCACCCTTCCATCCTGCATGCGCGGCGCCGACGACGCCGGCTTCCCTGTCGGCAAACAAAACCGGTGTGCAATCCGCCGCGAGCACAGAGAGCACCAATCCAGGCGTCTTAGTCACCAGTGCATCCGCATGTGGCCGCTCGCCATCCCACGGCGCATCGACAAACACCGCGTCCGGCGAGTGCACCTGATGCACGCCCATCAATTGCGTCAGCGGCGCACCAAAAGCTGCTGCGATGCGGCGGCGGTTTTCGTCCGCGTGTTCGCGTTTGTCGTTCGATCCCGTACCGGCGTTGAGGCTCGCATAGATGCCCTCGCTCACACCGCCGCGCCGCCCGAAGAATCCGTGACGCACGCCGGCCAGCGCTTCAGCGCACCAGTGCGGCGGCGCATCGGCGCTTAGAAGCCCGCGGGCGGCGGAAGGTTGGGGCTCGATAGACATATGACCTTGAACAACACGCCCATCTGATCAGCATGCGTCAAGCGATCAAGCTCGCGCGCGAGGCGTTGCGCGTGTTGTGGATTGGCTTGCGAGAGCGACTGCGCCCGCATCTCAATTCCGAGCGCGCGCAAGAACTGTCCCTGTGTGATCGGGCCGTGCACCTGCAGCCCCGCATTGTCCGCGAGCTTCGCGACGTGTCCGAAATTCACATGCGCAGTAAGATCCGCCTCGCCGGGCGCGCTCAGGGGATCGACCTTCTGGTGACGCTGAACGGCTTGAAGCGTGTCCGCGCCTTCCGGCGTCGCGTATCCATAGTCGATCAGCAGCGCACGCCCCGGCGCTTCGTGCAAGCGGCGCTCCAATTCGTAGACAATCGAATCCAATCCCGGCGCGATCTCACGCACAGTACCGGGCTCGTCGTCCGTCTCCGGTCCAGGAATACCCGTCGACAGCCCAAACAAAAGCCCGCCGCCTTCATCCGCGCCGACAAGCTTCTCGTGCCAGGCATCTTCGCCCTTGATGAATTGCCGGATGGGCAAGCAATCCAGAAATTCGTTGGCGATAATGAGCGCCGGTCCCGGCGGCGCGTCTTCGATGTGCGCATGCCACTCTGCCTCGAATACGCGCTCAGCCTGCGCCTCGCGCAGCGGCTCGCTGGTCTCGACCAACACCACTGTCGCCGCGTCGTGAAAGCCCTCGATGCGCGCCGTTGCGCGCAACATATCTTGCATCAGCACGCCACGCCCGGGGCCAAGCTCAATCAGATTAAACGCGGGCTTCGCCAGCGCATCCCATTCATGCGCACACCAAAGACCGATCAACTCGCCGAACATCTGGCTTGCTTCTGGCGCGGTCAGAAAGTCCGCGTTGTCGCCGCCGATCGCAGGCCGCGTCGCGTAATAACCGTCTTCCGGATCGTACAGACTTGCGCCCATGAATTCCGCGACCGTCATCGGTCCGTTTTCGCGGATGGCTTCGACAAGGCGTTCTTTCAGGCTCACGCGGCCGCCAGCTTTGGCGCGTTGAGCGCGCGTCGGATCAGCCAAGCGCCAAGCGCGATCATCGGTATCGATAGCAGCATGCCCATGGTGATGTAGCCGCGCAGAAATTCCGGCATCTGTTGATCCGGCTCACGCACGGTTTCGAGCAGCGCGCGGAAGCAGCCGTAGCAGACCAGAAACACGCCCGTATTCAGCCCAGGCCGCCGCAGGGAGTCGTATTTCAGCGTTAGCAGGTTGATCGCCGTGAACAGCACGATGCCTTCGAGAAAAGCTTCATAGAGCTGGCTGGGATGCCGCGCGATGCCCGCCGCTGTGTAGGTCAGCGGGTTTCCAGGCTCCGCGAAGTTAGCGGGGCAAAGCTCCCCAGGACTGGATGCGCGAAGGTTCTCGCTGCAAAACACCATGCCCCACGGCGCATGTGTCGCGCGGCCCCAGAGTTCGCCATTGATGAAGTTGGCGATGCGTCCAAAGAACAAGCCAAGCGGCGTCGCTGCAGCGGCCAGATCGCCCAAGCGCAGCAGATCAATCTTATCCGTCCGCGCTTTCGTGCGCGCCACTTCGACTTCGCTCTTTCGCACCCAACCAAGCTTCGGCACGCGCGTGAACTCGCCGCGTTTGTCGGCTGGCGGTTCGGCGACGACGTGCTTCTTCACCAGCGCTTCGAACTGATATTCGTTCACGTGCGTCTGTCGCGTGAACCACCAAGCCGCCAACACCACGCCGATCAGGCCGCCATGGAAGCTCATGCCGCCTTCCCAGATGCGCAGCATCGCCGCTGGATGCTCCCAGATCATGCTGGTGTTGTAGAAGAGGATGTAGCCGATGCGGCCGCCGAGGATGACGCCGAGCGTCGCCCAAAACAAAAAGTCGTCCGCCTGCATCACCGTCATCGTCGGCTGGCCTGGCGTCCAGAAGCGGTCGCGCTTGATCAGCCACACCATCCAGCGCCAACCGAGCACCAGGCCAGCGATGTAAGCGAGCGCGTACCAGCGCAGATGCAGCGGGCCCACGAGCACACTTCCAAGGTGGAAGGCGGGAATGGTGAGCGCCGAGGGGTCGATGTTGGGGAACTGGATAGCGGCGAGGATCACGGCGCAGTCACCTGAAAGCTGTTCGGCCGCATTGCGCGGCCAGCGGGCGCTTCTTAAACACCCAGCGAGGAACGATCCACATGCAAACGCAAAGCTCGGTGTTCGACGACCTGGCCCGCCTGATGACGGGCGCCATGGGCATGGCCCAGGGCATGACCGACGAGGCCAAAAGCTTCATGCGCGGGCAGGCCGAGCGTTTCGTCGCTGAAATGGACCTAGTCAGCCGCGACGAGTTCGAAGCTGTGAAGCAAGTGGCCGCGGAAGCCCGCGCCGAAGCCGCCGCATTGGCCGAGCGCGTCGCCGCGCTGGAAGCGGCGCTCAGCGCGCGCGATTAGTTAGCGTGCCGAAACGATGAACCTTTTGCGCTGTACCCAGGTTCGGCCGCGCTCTTCATTCCCAGGTAACAACCCAAGCGCCACCCTGTCATCGGGGCTTTGATTCGACGCGCAGTGAATGCGCGCATTCCAAGGCGAAGGATCGGAAACGGCCGCGTAAGCGGCCCTTGAGCGCGCAAAGGGGATGCTCATGGATCTCTGGCTCGACGACGAGACAGAAACGTCAATGGATCCGCTCGACACGGTTGAGGCCGTGATCAGCAGCGATGATCGCTTCACCGCCGAGCGCGCCGAAGACGGCGACGTTCACTTCAGCTTCAAATGCAACGCCGGTGAGACGGTTGGCTACTTCAGCTACCGCGGGGAATTGCCGGCGCTGTTGTTCACGCTGGGCTTTGATCTGCAAGCGCCTGTCTCGCGCCGCACCGAAGCGGTGCGCCTGGCCGGGCTGATCAACGAAAATCTCTGGCTCGGGCACTTCGATGTGTGGAGCGACGACGGCACCATCATCTTCCGTCACGCCATGCCGATGATTGGCCGCGACGACATTTCCGTTGGTGAAGTGCAAGCCATGCTCGCCGCTGCACTCGATGCGGCGCAACGCTTTCAACCCGCATTCCACTTCCTTATTTTGGGCAACATGCCTGCCGACGATGCGGCGAAAGCTGCAATGTTCGAAATTGCCGGAGAAGCGTGAGCGGACTCGACGCCCCATCCATCGCATTGGTCGGCGCCGGCGCGATGGGCGGCGCGCTGGTGCGCGGCTGGATTGAGGCTGTGCGAAAAGGCGGGGGTCTCACGCTCACCGTCGTTGAACCCAGCTTTGATCCCGACCTCGAGCGCGATCTCGAAGCCGTTGGCGCAATTCTCAATCCTCCGGATCCTGGTCCCGTCGACGTGCTGGTCTTTGCGGTGAAGCCGCAAATGTTTGCGGCCGCCGCCGAAGCCTCCAAGCGTTTCGTCGGACCCGAGACGCGCATTCTCTCCATCATGGCCGGTGTTCCCACCGAGAAACTCTCGCGACAGCTCGGGGCGGAGCGAGTCATCCGCGCCATGCCGAATATGCCCGCGCGTATCGGGCGCGGCATCACCGCTTACGTCGCGTCCGCACAATGCACGCCGGAAGATCGCCAACTCATCGAGCAGTTGCTCGAGCCGCTCGGCGCCGTCGAACCACTCGCGGCGGAGCGGCTGATGGACATCGTCACTGCCGTATCCGGCTCTGGCCCTGCCTACGTGTTCCTGCTTGCCGAAGTCTTGGCCGCTGCCGCCGAGCAAGAAGGCTTGGACAAAGAAACCGCCATGCGTCTCGCCAGCGCCACCGTAGCCGGCGCCGGCGCGTTAATGCTGGAGACAAGCGAAACGCCCGGCGCTCTACGCAAACAGGTGACATCGCCCGGCGGCACCACGGAAGCCGCGCTCGATGTTTTGGCCTCGGCTGATGGGCTAGGGCCTTTGCTGCGCCGCGCCGTCAGCGCTGCCGCGCAGCGTTCGCGCGATCTCGGCAAAGCTTAGTCGCGTAGCGCTGGCGCCGCGCGCCGCCTTCGTGCACATGGCGCGCGCATGGATCTCGACCTCGCACCCGGCGATACCTCCCAGCGCGGCGCGTGGGCGAAGGACTTTCAGCTGATCGACGGCTACGTGCACGTCAAATCCACCGGCGTGCGCTTCAAGAACGACCTTCAACTCTGGTCCGATATCTTCCGCTGGTTCACGTACTACGCGCTCGTGCGTTTGCGCGGCTATTGGGTGCGCCTCACCCAACGTCCCGGCCCGCGCATCTACTTCACGCCGCACAATCCGCGCCCTTGGTACATCGCCTGGGCTGCAACCGTGTGGGGCGGCATGCGCTTCGCGCGCTCGCCGGAGAAGGCGGACGCCGCATTCTATTTCGAAGATCTCACCGTCGCCACGCCGCCCACACCGCAACATGCGCGCGCCTTTAACTTCGCCGTCGGCGACGTGTCAAAAACCCACGTCGCGCGCGTGATGGAGCAAGCCTTCGGCTATCCGCTCGCCGTCGACCCGCGGACGTTTGTTGGCGACGCGGTGGAAAAGGGTGAAGGCAACGGCTTGCACGACGGCCGTGTTGTGACCTGCCCGCGCGAACCCGTTGCCGGCAAAAGCTATCAGCGCATTATCAAGACCGAAGGCGCCGATGGCTGGGCGCATGATTTGCGCACCGCCTGCGTTGGGCGGAAGCCGGTGGTTGTGTTTTTGAAGGAGAAGCCGGCGTCAGCGCGGTTTTCGATTCAAAACAGCAGCGTTGTCGTGAAGGAACCTAGCGAAGTTTTCTCACCGGCCGAGCTGGCGCAGATCGAACGCTTTTGCCAAGCCATGCAACTCGACTGGGGCGGTCTCGATGTTTTGCGTGAGCACGCGACAGGGCGGCTTTATGTGGTTGACGTCAACAAAACCGACACCGGCCCCGCCGTCGTACTCAGCTGGTATGATCGTGCCCTCGCCACGCGCCTGCTCGCGAACGCCTTGAAGCAGATGGTGCGCGGCTAGCGCTTCACCGCCACGACGCCCACCGCCGCAATCCGCTCGACATCCGCATAGTCTTCGCGATCGAGTTCCTCGCCGAACACGTCCGGATCAATTTCTTCGTAGCGCACGTCGAAATCGCTCAGCACCTCCGTCAGCGCTTCACGCAACGGATCTTCACCGCCAACAATCGCGCTCCCGGTGTACATCGCCAGCGCACCGCCACTCGGCAAGCGCCGCGCGGCATCGTCCGCCCAGCGCACGGAGACGGCCGCGCCATGCATGCCGCCGCCGTCCCGATACGTGCGGTGCGTTGCGTCGGCGATGTAGGGTGGGTTGGCAATCACGACATCGATCTCGTTCGACACTGCGGCCAGCGTGTCGCCATGCACGATGTGCGGCGCGGGCAGCTTGGATTGCGCCCAGTTGATCGCTGCAAGCTCCAGTGCCGCTGGATTGATGTCGGTGAGCGTAATCTCCGCGTCCGGCAACAGCTGCGCCGCCGCCAGCGCGCCAACACCCGACCCGGTACCGACATCGACAACGTGGCCGGCGCGCGGCAACACCGGCAACACTTCCTCGAGGAAGCGGACAAAGCGATAGGAGTCGGGTCCGAAAAACACCGCGTCCGATCGCGTCGTCGGAAACGCCGAGTGCAGAAACAAATCCGCGCCTAAGCTGGAAACGCGCACCAAGCTGCGCAAATGTTCACCGCGCTGCTCAAGCACATCGCCGTTGCGCAACAGGCGAAGAATGGAATCGCCGACTACATCCGGCGAGAAAGGCAGGCTCCAGCCGAAAACGTCGCGCAAATCGCCCGCCACCTGCTTGTCGGCCCGCGCCAGCACGCGCGCGTGCGTGAGCGGCGTCGGCGTGATGAAATGATAGTCGCGCACGCGCAATGCTTCGAGCAGAGCGGCTAGTGCAGTCGCACGCTGACTCACGCCGGCTGAGCCTTGCCGTCGCCGCCCCAGAAATGCCTGCGATACGCATCGAAGCAATCAGCGCCGCATTGCAGCCGCATCAGCGCGCCTTCAGCGATGAACGGCGCAGCGTCCGGGCGCTCAGCAACGATCGAATGAAACACTTCGCGGTTCCACGCTTCCGAATGCTTCACGTCCAGCACCGCATGCAAATCGAAATAGTGCCGCGCCTTCGCGGACACCTTCAGTCGCCGCAGCGCCTCGCTCACCTTCGCGGCGCGCCCAGGCGCCGTAAGCTCAATCACGCCAAGCGCGCCCAGTGCGTGGTACGCATAGGCGCGATTGGTCGCCAATGCCGCCATCGTGTTTCCTAACGCCAGCGACGGCGCGAGCGTCGTTTCAATCTTCGGCGTGACCTTCAGCGCGATCACCAACGCTTCCAGCATCGGGCCATGCATGCCCTTGGCGTTGCCGCGACCCATCTCGTCCCAATAATTGCGCGCCAGTTCGAGTTTGGCTTGCGTCGGCGCTTTCACCTGCGCCATCGCCACCAAGTCATCGAAGCCCGCTTCGCCCGCCGCTTCCTGCTCGACAAACCATTTCATCTGGCCAAGCGTCGCGCGCTCGGCGATCCAAGGAAACAACGCATCGCCCTGACCAGGGCCATTGTCCTTGAGCGCCTGAAACCACGCCACGAACGCGTCGGCCTTTCGTGGCGCGGCCGCAGCGCGTTCGACCTGCGCCGAGCGTGTCGTCTCAATGAACGCGATTTCCTCGGAGCGCATTGCCTGCTCGGTCGCAAGCGCGTCACGCCAATCGACAGGCGGCGTCTGCATCGACAGCCGCTCGCGGTTCCAATTCGCCAACCGCGCTTGCAGCGCGTGATCGTCATGCGGATGCGCGGGCTTTAGCCCACGCGCAAGCGTGCCATCGGGCATTCACACATCCTTTGCCAAGCCCGGCTCCCGACGGGCCGCTTGACGCGCTAGTCCAACCCGGGCCTTGATGAGAACGCAACACAAATTCGCTGCGAAGGTTTCATGTCCGCCTCCCTCGACTCCGCCATCCGACGCGATCTCGCACGTGCAGCGTTGACTTTGGCCGCTGCAAAGCCATGGCGCGAGATTACCCTTACAGCGCTTGCAGATGCGGCGGGCCGCCCGCTTGCGGAGCTCTATGGCGCCAGCGTGGGTGAGGCGGTGGATTGTGTCGAAGAAGCGTTCGACCGCGCCATCGCCGATAAAGCAGAATTGAACCCCGATCAGAGTGTGCGCGACCGCTTGTTCGAACTGATCATGAGCCGCTTCGAAGCCATGGAGCCGCATCGCGCCGCTGTCGTCGCCATGGAAGCAGGCTACGACCGCGACCCAACTTTGATGGCGAGCGCACACCAGCGCCATGTCCGCTGCGCGCGCTGGGTGTTGGCGCTCGCCGGGCTGGAAGCCGATGGCATGACCGGCCAAGCGCGCGCGCAGGGGCTGGGCGTCATCATTGGACAAGCCCGCGCCGCCTGGCGCGGCGACGACGCCGGCGACTACGCCAAGACCATGGCGTCGCTCGACCGCAACCTCCGACGCGCCGAAGAAATGTTCGGCCGCTGGGCGGGCTTTGAAGCGAAACCCAAGCCAGACGACGCGACCGGCGAGTAAGCGCGCATTGCTCGCGCACAGTGCACTGCAATTCGTCTGCATCGCGTGCTTGCCGTTAACTCATTGGTCAGCGCTTGTTTACATTTGGCGCGCAAACATGAACGCGCATTAGCCAAGAAGGCGCGGACATGTTCAGTTCCCACTTGAACGACATGCGGCAAACGTTGCAGTCGGCGTTCGACACCCAATACCGGGTTTGGGCCGGCTTAGCGTTCCTGGCCCTCGCCATGGTCGCCATCCAATACGACGAAGTGGTCGCGCCCAAGGTTCAAGGCTTTTCGACCGGCTTCAGCGCCATCGCCAGCGATATGAGCCGCAAACTGACCAGCCTCACGCTCTAACCCTCGCGCTTCATCCGTTTCTGCCGCGCTTCCTCGCGTGCGCTTGGCTTGTCCATTGCCGTGTCGCCGATCTTGATCTCGCCCGCGCGCTCATAGTGCGCGATCACCAGCCCGGTCGTGGATACGCGCGAGCCAGTGAGCTTGAACGTGTGCGCCGCCGATCCGTCCACAAAAAGTTTCTTCCCGCCGCCGAGTAGAACCGGGATCGTGAACACCTTGATCTCGTCCACGAGATCGGCCGCCAGCAGCGCATGAATGAGTTCGGAACTGCCTTGCGTGACGAGATCGCGCCCGTCTTCCGCGCGTAACCGTTTAACCGCGGCGATGTCACGCAAAAGCACCGTGCTGTCCCAGCCGGTGTCGACATCGCCGGAGCCCGAAACGACATACTTCTTGATGTCCCGGAACAGTCTCGCAATGCGGCCGTCTTCCGCCGACATGTCGTAATCGGGCCAATAGGCGGCGAAGATTTCATAGGTCTTGCGTCCGAGCAGCAGATCGCGCTCCGGCGTCAACAACGTATCGACCTCTTCGCCGAACACCGGATCGAAATAGGGCGTCACCCAGCCGCCGAACTTGAAGCCCTTGGTCGGATCCTCGGTCGGCCCGCCCGGCGCTTGCATGACGCCATCCAGCGAAACGAACGCTCCGACGATGATTTTCCGCATGGCTCAATCTCCTTGGTCTGAAGCTAGGACGAACCAGCCCGTCCGCAACCGACACCGTCCGGGAAGCCCGGGCCGTTAACGCGTTAGCGAGCGATGCAGCCCATGCGAGTTCCCATGACGCAGCATTTCGACCTTATCGTCATTGGCTCCGGCCCGGCCGGTCGCCGCGCTGCCGTGCAGGCCGCGAAACTCAAAAGATCCGTGCTGGTGGTCGAACGCGGGCGCCGCGTCGGCGGCGTTTGTGTGCATACCGGAACGATCCCGTCGAAGACGCTGCGCGAAACAGTGCTCAATCTCTCCGGCTGGCGCGAGCGCGGCTTCTACGGCCGCGCTCACCGCAACAAGGAAAACATCACCGCCGAGGATCTCCGCCGCCGCCTGCACATCACGCTCGACCACGAAGTCGAGGTGCTTGAACACCAGTTCGCGCGCAACAGCGTCACCTGGACCGCGGGCGCTGCGCGCTTCCTCGGAGCAAACGCCGTTGAAGTCGCCGACGAAGCGGGCGCCATCCGCCACTATCACGGTGACCGCATCATCCTCGCTGTCGGAACCACGCCGCATCGCCCCGCGCACATCCCATTCGACGGCGAGACCGTCGTCGACGCCGATGAAATTCTCGACTTGAAGCGCTTGCCGCGTTCGCTCGCCGTCATCGGCGCCAGCGTCATCGGTATTGAATACGCCACCATCTTTTCCGCGCTCGACGTGAAGGTGACGGTGATCGAGCCGAATGAGAGCCTGCTCGGCTTCGTCGATCGCGAACTGGTGGACGAATTCATCCACGACCTCCGCGACCGCGGCGTCAATCTGCGCTTTCAAAGCAAGGTGAAGAGCGTGACGCGCGGCGCGCCTTGCATTGTCGCGCTCGAAGATCACCGCGAGATCGCCGCTGACATGGTGCTCTTCGCCGCCGGCCGTACTGGATCAACCGCCAACCTCAATCTCGCTGCCGCCGGCCTCGCCGCCGATGAGCGCGGTCGCGTCGCCGTCGACAAAGCCACGTTCCGCACCAGCGTTCCGCACATTTACGCCGTCGGGGACGTCATCGGTTTCCCGAGCCTTGCTTCAACATCCATGGAGCAGGGCCGCATCGCCGCGTGTCACGCCTTCGATCAACCCGCGCACGCGCCACCGGAATTCTTCCCGTACGGCATCTACTCCGTGCCTGAGATTTCCACGGTCGGCATGACCGAAGAGCAAGTCCGCGAGAAAGCCATCCCGTACGAAACCGGCATCGCCCGTTTCCGCGAAACCTCGCGCGGTCACATCATGGGGCTCAATTCCGGCTTCATGAAAATGATCTTCGCGATCGAGACCAAGCGCTTGCTCGGCGTGCATATTGTCGGCGAAGGCGCCACCGAACTCATCCACATCGGCCAGGCCGTACTCAATCTCGGCGGCGGCTTGGATTATTTCGTCGAGAACACGTTCAACTATCCAACGCTGGCCGAAGCCTACAAGATCGCTGCGCTCGACGCGTTCAACCGCATGCCGGCGAAGCAGGCCAGCGCGGATGCTTTCGATCTCCGCGATCGCCTTCGCGCTTAAGCGTCCTTGCTACGGAACGGAAACAGGGCCCGCAATTTGGCGTCGCGCAGATACAAACCGCCCCAGGCCATCACGCCCAGATAAACGCCGAACAGCACGTGACTGAAGAGCGGGCTGCCGATCCGCACATGTGTCGCTACCGCGCCGCCGAGATAGCCCGTCAGCAACACCGCGCCGAGAACGGACGTGCGCGGATAGGCGTAGAGCGCCGTCGAGATCAGCAGCACGGTCGCCAACCCGTAAATGTGGTTCGCATCGTTCGGCCAGCCGAGCTGCGCCGTCGTGTCGATCACTGGCTGGATCATCGCGAACTTCATGCCCGCATCCATGAGCATGAACAGAACGACCAGAACGCTCAAAACACGGCCAACCCAAACACTCGCGCTGCTCTTCATATCGCTCTCCCGTCGCCGCGCCGTATGCGCTTCCTCCCAAGGACGAAGCACCCTCACGCGCGCCGACAGGCCAGGTCAACTTTTATGCAGCCGTGCGTTTCCGGCGTGTGCGTGCCGGGCGAGGAGCGGGCAACGTGACATCGAGTTTCGGAGGCTTGATCGCCCCAAACATGGCCCGCGCCGCGCGATCGATGGCTTGCTCCCAGCGTTCCGAGTGCCGCACCGGCAAACCGAACTTGCGGCCCATCGCCAAGAATACCAGCTCCGGCACATCGATCTCGCATGCACGCTCGAGTCCTTGGAAGCCTGGCGCGGAATTCGCTTCGCAAATCCGGTAGCCGTCCTTGTCGAACAGGATGTCGATGCCCGCGATATCGAGCTTCAGTTCATGCGCGACTTTGATCGCGAGATCGGCCATCTCAGGCGGCGGTGCGAACGGCGCTCCGCTGCCGCCGAGCGAAATGTTCGACTTAAAACCGCCGTCCGTTGACTTGCGCTCCATCGCCGCGACGACTTTGCCGTCAATCACCAGCACACGCACATCGCGGCCATGGCTGGCTTCGATATATTGTTGGAACAGAAAATCCGTCGCGGCCGTGACGCCATCAAGCAGATTGGCGAGATCATCAAACTGCGCTCGATCGCGGCAGAGCACGACGCCCGCGCCGCGCGTGCCGCGAAGCTTCTTTACCACTACCGGAAAGCCCAGCTCGCGCTCGATGAAATCAACATCGGCCGGGAACTTGCCAAGGATGGTCTTCGGGATCGGCAGCTTTGCAGCGCCCAGCACTTGCAGCGTGTGCAGTTTGTCCGCGACCGCCTCGACAGCTTCGGGATTGTTGGCGATCGCCACGCCCTGGCGCTCAAAGTGGCGCAACACGGCCAGCGTGAAATAGCTCGTTTCGCTGCCGCAGCGCGGGATGATCAAGTCCGGCTTATTGAGCTCGCGCCCGCGATAAATCGCCGACCAGGCGTGTTTGCTGTCGACCACCAGGTCGAACTCGCTGGGCTTCAGCACCTGCAAATCGATGTCGAGCGCCTCAGCCGCTTCCTTGAAGCGCATCACCTCATGCACCTCGGGCGCATCGGGCGTCAGATCGCGATTGAAAAATAGCCAGCAGCGCATCGGCGTCCCTCCGGGCGTTCAGCGACTACGCCGTGCTGCCCGGAATGTTCCGAAGCGACGCGGCAAAAGCACAGGCGCCGAGCGCGGCGTCAGGAGATCGCCATACGCTCGGCTCGGCGCGCGGCCGCGCGCTCCCGCTAACGCGCGGGCCTGTCTTCTCCCATGACCGTGACGCGCTCGACCACGCGCTCGTGCGGCCAATAATCGAGCACGCCGTAGTGTTGGGTCGCTCGATTGTCCCAAAAAGCGATTGCGTTCTCGCTCCAGCGGAAACGCATCTGGTATTCAGGCGCCTTCACGCGATCGAGCAAATACGCGAGCAATTCCGTCGCTTCCTTCTCCGGCAAGCCGAGAATCCGCGATGTGAAAACGTGATTGACGAAAAGGTGCCTCTCGCCGGTTTCGGCATGGCGGCGAACGACCGGGTGCACCATTAGCGGATATTCAGCGCGCAATTGCACAGCTTTCTCAGGGCTAACGCGATATCCGTAGCTGCGAATGATGTCGTGTTCGGCGTCGAGCGTATCGATCTTGGCCTTCACGTCCGGCGGAAGATCGGAATAGATCGCCGCCGTGTCGGCGAAGATCGTATCGCCGCCCATGGGTGGCATTTTCCGCATACGTAGAATGCCGGCGAGTGACGGCTTCTCGCGGAACGTCACGTCGGTGTGCCATTTGTTGGCCGGGCGCGCGATCGGATAGATTTTATCCGTCACCTTCATGCCGTCTGCGGCTTCGATGAACAGAATTTCCGGAAAGCCCGGCACGGTCGCGGTCACCGGGTGACCTTCAAGATCGCCGAAATAGCGCCCAAAGCGGACGTGATCGTCGTAGCTGATATCTTGATCGCGAAAGAACAGGACCTTGTGTTGCAGCAACGCTTGTCGGATCGCGCCGACTTGCGCCGCCGTGAGTGGCTTCTTGAGATCGGCGCCGGAAATCTCCGCACCGAGAAGGGGGCCTGTCGGCGTCGCCACGATGTCCGCGTCGCCTGGAACGATCTTCAACGCTGTGTCGGTCATGCCTTCACCGCCTTTGTTCACCGAAATAGTGTAGTATGAAATGGGCGCGGACAACCCGGTTGGCCACCCACTATTGGATAGCTTTGAGAACGTGATGGGCGCCTTGATGGTCGACGCGTGAAGGAACTTCCGGTCATCGACATTGCGCCGCTGTTAGGTGCGGACGAAAACGCGCGCGATCGTGTCGCCGCGCAGATTGGGGCGGCCTGTCGCGATCTCGGTTTCTTCTATGCCACCGGCCACGCCATCGGTGCGGACACGCTCCAAGCGCTCGACCGCAGCAGCCGCGCATTCTTCGCACTGCCCGAAGCACGTAAGATGCAAATCGCCATGACGCGCGGCGGCCGCGCGTGGCGCGGTTATTTCCCGGTCGGCGGCGAACTCACCTCCGGCAAGCCAGATCAGAAGCAAGGTCTCTATTTCGGCGAAGAGCTCGGCGCCGACGATCCTCGCGTGCGCGCCGGCCTGCCGCTGCACGGCGGCAATCTCTTTCCGGATGACGTGCCTGAGCTCAAATCAGCCGTCCTCCGCTTCATGCGTGAGGCCACACAAAGCGCGCACGCCATCATGGAAGGCATCGCGCTTTCGCTTGATCTCGACGCGCAGTACTTTCGCCGCACCTACACCAGCGATCCGACATTGCTGTTTCGCGTCTTCGAATATCCCGCATCGATATCCGCCGAAGAGTGGGGCGTCGGCGAGCATACCGACTACGGCTTGCTGACTTTGCTCGCGCAGGACGACAACGGCGGCCTGCAAGTGCGTACGCCAAACGGTTGGATCGAAGCGCCGCCGATCAAAGGCGCTCTCGTCTGCAATCTTGGCGACATGCTCGATCGCTTGACCGGCGGCTTCTACAAATCCACGCCACACCGCGTGCGGAATGTCAGCGGTATGAGCCGACTCTCGTTCCCGTTCTTTTTCGATCCCGGTTGGGACACAGAAATCGTGCCCTTGCCCGCGCGCACCGGCGCTGACGACAGCGCCCAGCGTTGGGATGGCGCCAACGTGCACGCCTTCAGCGGCACGTACGGCGCGTATCTGCTCTCAAAAGTCGCGAAGGTGTTTCCCGACCTCGCGCGCGATGTCGGCCCTTAAGCCGCCGGCATCATCTCGACCAACGCCCCGCCGACCGACATTGCGATCTGCGGGAACACGTCACGGAGCGACGGGTCGATCGATTGATAAAGGGGGTTGACCGGCGAGAGCGGCCCCACACGCAAACGAATGTCCGGGCAGACCTGTTTGCCTGCCGCCTGCACCAGAGCCGGCAGGAACGGCAGGTGCGAACCGCCGCCGGCGAGAACGATATCGATCACATCTGTGTTCGTGCGCTTCGCCCGCGCTGCCACAGCCTGCAAGCTGGATGCGATCGTGCGGCCGAGCGCCATCTGATACGAGCGGAAGTTCGGGTTCTCCGCGAATTCCTTGGCGACCACAGTCACCGTCTTCCAGCCCATCTTCAACGAGCATTTGCCTGTGCGGAAAAGTTCGCGCTTCAGATCGCGCGCCGTCAGGATCGCCGCGCGCAGCACGCGCGCATCGTCCGGCTTTGCGCGATCGCCACCCATGCTCTTGTGCATGAGCATTTCGATGAGGATGCGGTCGATCTCGTCGCCAGCCAGCGCGCTGCACTGCCGCGCTTCTTTCACTTCGCTCAGTGAGGGCGGATCGACGCTTTCATCAAAATCGAACGCCGCTATGTCGTTGGTGCCTGCGCCGATATCGAGCACGATCACGAAGCGCGTCGGCTGCGCCGTGAACGCCAGCGCCGCCGCCGCCGCCGCGTGTGGTTCGAACACGCCGGTTTCAAGCTTGCCGTCGCCTGGCGACACCGCCGCCTTGTCGAGCGCGTCTTTGCACTGCGCGATCGAGATGCCTTCCGGCCCGAGGAAGAGCTTGCCCAGCTTCAGTGAAACCGCCGACGCTTCGTCGAAGATGCGCTCGAACGCTTTGTCCGTGCCGCTGCCCGGACGCCACACCGGGCTCGTGTAGCGCCGGCGCACGCCTGCCACGCCGTGTGGCATGTTCGGCGCGAGATCGAGCGCTTCGCGAATGAGCTGATCGAGATATGCGAGATATATCACCAGCGCGTCGCGCTGGACGAACGTGCCCGTCGGATCCATCGACGGGCGCAGCTTCGATTCCATCGCCGTCTTTACGTCGGTGGCGCCGAGAATGGTTTTGAACGACAGCAGCGGATCGCGCGCCGTATCAACACCGCGCCGCGCCAACTCAAGTGCTACCGGCCCGAAATACATGCGGCCGTTGTCGACATAGAGCACTGATGGCGTCAGCAGCGGATGTTCCGCGCCTGCAATGGCGCCGATCGGCAAAGGTTTCACGCCCACTTCAAGCGGCAAAATCGGGTCGAGACAGATCGACGCTTTCGACAACGCCGTGCCGAAATCGATGCAAATCCGCGCTCGTGATGTGTCGCGCTCGCCTTCGTCCGCCATTTAGAAACAGCCCGTCCTTATTGGGGCGGACCATATTCAAACTTCGCCTTTTTGGAAGGCGCTTGACTCAGGCTGGCCGCGGCAATCTCAGCGCCGCGCGAAGCCCACCCAGCGGGCTTTGGCTCAAAACGATATCGCCGCCGTGGCTTCGGGCGACGTCGCGGGCAATCGCGAGGCCCAAACCGACGCCCTTCTGGTTGCGCGAGCGGGTCTCATCCAGCCTGGAAAACGGCCTGAAAGCCTCTTCATAGAGCTCTTCGGGGATGCCTGGCCCGTCGTCATCCACAGCCACGGTCACCGCGTTCGCGTCGGCCTTGACCGAGACCTCAACTTTATCCCCATGCGCAGCCGCGTTATCCACAAGGTTGGCGAGCGCGCGCTTTAGAGCACGGGCGCGCCCCGGCGCAGTGACCCCATCATCCGCCGTGACGCGGATCTCGGCGCCGGCGCGGGCGCTGTCGGCCACAACCTCACGTGTAATCTGCGCGAGATCGACGTCGACCAGCGCTTCTTCGCCGAGACCTTTGGCGAAGGTGAGATATTCGTCGAGCGTCGCTTCCATTTCCGCCAGATCGCGCTTGGCGTCGTCGATTTCCGGAGAGGGCTGCATCAAGGCGAGTTGCAACTTCAGCCGCGTCAGCGGCGTACGCAAATCGTGGCTGACGCCCGCCAACAATTGCGAGCGTTGCTCGATGTGTTTCCGGATGCGCTGACGCATGTCGAAGAACGCGTGCGTCGCGCCACGCACTTCGCGCGCGCCGCGCGCCCGGAAGAGGCCGCTGTCTTCGCCGCGCCCAAACCGCTCCATCGCGTCCGCAAGTTTCAAAATCGGGCGCACCTGATTGCGGATGAACACGATCGAGAGCGCGCCGAAGAACAATGTGGCGCCAAGAATCCAAGCTACGAACAACGGCCCCGACCGCGCCTGCACGCGATCGCGGTAAGCTTTGAGCTGCAACACGCCTTCTGCGATCGGAACGCGAATAATCACTTGCGTTCCGGGGCAAGTTGAATCGTACCAAACTTCACGTCCCAGCTGATCGTGCAGGGCGTTGGTCAAATAGCGGTCGATCACCGAGCCGTAGGCGCCGCATCGCGGCGATTCCAAAGGAACACCGGGCTGAAGTTCGATCTCCAACCGCAGCGGCCGGTGCGCCATGCGCTGCAAATCAGCGAAATTCGCCGGCGTCGGATTGCGTTCATAAAGCTGGATAATCAGCGCCACGTCAGCCGCAACGCCTTGGCTCATGCGCTTCGACGTCGCCTGCCAGTGATCGTCCAGGAACACCAACGTCAGGATCAGCTGCAGCACCGCCGCCGGCGCCACAATGATCAGCAGCGTTCGCCAATAGAGGCCCTTCGGCAGAATGTCGCGAAAGCGGAAACGGCGGCGCACGTGCTGCATCAATCCGTCGCCAACCTGTAGCCTACGCCCCGCACAGTTTGCAGAAAGATCGGCGCGCGCGGATCGGCTTCGATCTTCCGCCGCAGCCGCGTCACCTGCACGTCCACCGAGCGCTCAAGCCCTGTGCCTGTGCGTTTAGCTAGATCTTCGCGACTGATCACATCGCCTGGGCGCGCCGCCAGAATGCGCATCAACACCACTTCTGCTTCGGTGAGCCGTACAACGGTGCTCTCGCGCAACAACTCGCCGCGCGCGCTGTTGAAACTAAATGGCCCAAAGCTCACCACTTCCGGCGCTTCGCCGCGATTGGCGATCGTGCGGCGCAAGATGGCGTTGATGCGCAACGCCAGCTCCGCCGGTTCAAACGGTTTCGGCACATAATCATCGGCGCCAATCGAAAGCCCTCGAATGCGATCCTCCGGCATGCCGCGCGCGGTCAGCAGCACGATCGGAACTTTCGACGTACGGCGAACACTTTCCGCCAGCGAGAAGCCATCTTCGACCGGCATCATCACGTCCAGAATGAGCAGGTCAAAATCCATCGACGCCAACAGATTGCGCGCGCCTTTGGCGTCGGGCGCCGCCGAGACTCGGGCGCCAGCTTGTGAGAGGTAGCGGCGCAGCAATTCGCGGATGCGGTCGTCATCGTCCACCAACAGCAGATGCGGCGGCCGGTCGAGGGCGTCGAAAGCGGGCGCGGCGGTCATTTGCCGCCACTGCTGCCGAAAGCCGCGATCGCCGCAGAATTCTTGCTCAAAAATGGATTATCCAGGGATGGAAAATGCACGTCGGACCCGCATTGGTTGACACTCATGTCGCCGGTAACACAATACCCGAAAATCCATCCCCACAGAAGGGCGGCCGGTTCGAGCCGATCATAGCAGGAGGAATGCGTCATGGCCGCTGAGCCTTTCCACGATCGCGACGGTTGGGTGTGGATGGACGGCGAGTTCGTGCCGCAGCGCGACGCTAAGGTCCATGTCCTCACGCACGCCATGCATTACGCCTCGGCGGTGTTCGAGGGCGAGCGCGCCTACGATGGCGTGATCTTCAAAAGCCGTGAGCACAGTGAACGCCTGCACAAGTCGGCGCGCATTTTGGGCTTCACCATTCCCTACAGCGTCGATGAGATCGAAAAGGCCAAGCGCGATCTCATCCAGAAGATGGGTTTCAACGATTGCTACATCCGCGCCCTCGCGTGGCGCGGCTCCGAGCAGCTTTCGGTGGCCGCGAAAGGCAACACCATCCACCTCGCGATCGCGACCTGGGTCTGGGGCGACTATTTCGCCGACAAGATGAAGGGCGTTCGTTTGATGATAGCCCCGTGGCGCCGGCCCGCACCGGACACCGCGCCCGCGAACTCGAAGGCCGCCGGCCTCTACATGATCTGCACACTTTCCAAGCACGCGGCCGAAGACAGCGGCTTCAACGATGCGCTCATGATGGACTGGCGCGGCCAGATCGCTGAAGCCACCGGCGCCAACGTCTTCTTCATTCGCGACAACGTCCTGCACACGCCGAAGCCCGATTGCTTCCTCGACGGCCTGACGCGCCAAACCGTGATCAAGCTCGCCGAACGCCGCGGCATCGAAGTGCAAGAGCGCGCCATCTTCCCGAACGAACTGGCGACCTTCACCGAAGTATTTTTGACCGGCTCAGCCGCGGAAATCACGCCGGTGCGCGAAATCGCCGGCATGCAATACAAGCCGGGCGCGATGACCGAGCAGCTCATGCACGATTTCACAGCGCTCACGCGCCGCAAGAACGCGATTTAGCCTGTCGCCTTATCTTCGTCCGCGACCAGGAAGTGTCCGTGCATGGCAGCGATCGGTTGGCTGCGCTCGTTCTGCCAGGCCTCGACCTGCACGTTGGCGACGCGGCGGCCGATCTTGATCACCTTGGCGCGTGCATAGGTATCCGCCGGCTTCCCCGAGCGCAGATAGTCCACGCCGATATCGATCGTCTTGGGAAATGTCGCGCTCTTCGACGCGATCGCCAACTGCGTAATCGCCGTCAGTTCCATCAGCGCGCCGACGACGCCACCGTGCAAAGCTGGCAGGAGGGGATTGCCGACTAAGTGCTCAGCGTACGGCAACACCAAAGTTAGCTCATCGCCCTTTAATTCAGCGCGCACGCCAAGAAAGCCCGCATACGGAATGCGCGCAATCGCGTCCGCCAAGCGTTGCTGCGGGCTCACGACTTTTTCTCGCGCAGGTTTGCACCCATCGGCCGCTGCACATTGACCATGAAGGTCGAGGTCGCGTGCGCAATCGGATTGTCCGGCGTATCTTCGTAAGCAACCGCGCGCACGAAGGCGACGCTGCGGCCGATCTTGTAGCAATGCGCTTCCGCCATCACGTCGCGCTGTGGGGTCGCCGGGCGCATATAGTCGATGCGCAGATCGATGGTGGCGACTGTACTCGGATCTTTCATCGCCAGCACCGCCGCCATGCCGCAGAGCTGATCCAAAAACGTCGTGATCACACCGCCG
>Ga0209023_10002534_pt1 | contig 22689 bp, 17 predicted proteins | sample LakOneMetagenome_FD_187468 | JGI IMG/M metagenome (GOLD analysis project Ga0209023, IMG submission 187468) | Freshwater and sediment microbial communities from Lake Erie, Canada (SPAdes) (version 2) | ecosystem: Environmental > Aquatic > Freshwater > Lentic | place: Lake Erie, Canada...
CCCTCGCCGCAGCGCGGCGCGCCTGCGATGGCCGACTCGCCACCGGCGGGCGACTCATACACCACGCTGAGCGTCCCGTCGTCGGTCCAGCGCAGGACCTGCGCGGCCCCGCCGTCGCTGGCCGGGTCGCGCGCGAAGTACGCCGCCCCGTCACAGGCCACCAGCGATCCCGAGCGTCCCGGGCCGAGGTCATAGAAGGCGTCGCCGATCGAGGCGAACACCTCGGCGTCCTCGATCCGGTTCTCCTTCGTGGGCACGGTCCAGACCCGGCCGCCGGCCAGGAGCAGACCGTCCCAACCGCGACAGTCGGTCACGCCGGGGAACGGCGTCACGTCCGCGTCGGTCAGTTCCTGGAGCGTCCGACAGGAGGGCCGGGCGTCGTCGAACATCATCAGGCTGGTCCCGCCGGGCCCGGCCTCGACGTTGGTGAACCCGTGCTGGCCGTCGGCGCACCAGGCGATGTCGGAGCTCTGGTCCGCGAGGTCCACCGCGGCCAGGCAGTAGGCGCGGCCGGGGCCGTAGGTCGCGTGCCACAGCCGCTCCTGGTCCAGGGCCCACGAGCCACCGGCGACCGTCCCGTGGTCCGAGCGGCCGTCGACGTACCAGGTGTCTCCGGACGCGAGCTCGATCACCGTGGCACGGTCGGGCTGCGTCATCCGGCGGTCGCCGGCGACGACGACGGCGTACGCCTGCGACAGCATCGTGTCGGTGACGGTGGAGGCCGCAGGGATGGGGATCCGGGTGGTCCGGTCGCCGTCGAGGGTGACGCTGCGGCTGTCGGCGGCGACGGTCAGTGTCCAGCCGGCGCCGACGGTGACGGTGTCGGCGACCTTGCCGGGGGCCAGCTTCCAGGGCAGCAGGTCGGGTACGGCGTCGACGACCGTCGGGGCGTCGGAGGGCCCGCCGCTGCGACTCGGAGAGGAGTCCGAGCTCGCCGGCGTCGTCGGCGCTGTCGCGCTGCTGCCCCCGGTGCTGGGCGAGGCGGTGGGGTCGGTGCTGCCGTCACCGGGCGAGCACCCGCTGACGAGCAGGGCGACCGTCACCGAGGCGACCACCCCCAGGGCGCAGAGGCGTCGCCCGCCACCCCCCACTCAGACCCCCACGTTGTGGTATGGGTGCGCCTTGTTGGCACGGAAGGCCAGGTAGGCCGAGTGCCACTGGACGCGCTTGATGTAGGGAAGCGCCGGGTTGAAACGCTTCTGGTTCCACGGCTCGAAGTAGCTCACCAGGTTGGGCAGCTTGCCCCGCTTGTCGTAGCCGCGACCCACCTGGTAGTGCCCCGAGGCGTCGTAGGCCAGGTAGGGGTAGTACTTCTTCAGCAGGATCGGGTGCATCACGATCGGCGCCCGGTAGGAGCTGATGTGCTTCTTGATCAGCCCGTACCACTGGTGGTAGGTCCAGCCACCGATGTCCAGGGTGATGTAGGGGCCGGCGTAGTCGGGTCGGTCCCAGCCGGTGTACTTGTTGATCACGCTGACGATCGAGCCGATCGCCGTACCGCTCGTGGTCGTGCCGAGCCGGTTGGCCCACACGCCCTGGCCGACCTTCTTGTCCGTCCAGCCCCAGACGATCATCTGGGTCGACGTGGGTCCGCACCAGTAGCTGCGGACCTGGGCGTGCACCTGCGTGGGGTCGAGCACCTCGTCGCGGACGGGGAAGCCCCGGCCGTGCGCGTCACTCGAGGAGGTGGCCGTCGCCGATGCGCTCCCGTTGGCGGAACGGGTGGTGCTGGCCGACTTGGTGGGGCTGGCGCTCGTGGACTTGGTCGGGGACTTGGTCGCGGTGGGCGACTTCGTGGGCGACTTCGTGGGCGAGGCCGACCGGGCGGCGGTGCCGGGGCTGGTCGCCGACCCGGTCAGGGCGGCCACCTCGGGGTGGCGGGCCAGGAAGCCGTCGGGATAGGGGACGCCGAGCACCTCGTGGCGCAGCACCCAGACCTTGGCCACCGAGCGGGCGGCCTCGGTCAGCTCGGCCCGGTCCTGGCTGGCTCGCAGGGTCGGTGACACCTTGGCGAGGCTCTGCAGCTGGGCCGCCGGGTCGAGGTCGCCGGTGTGGGTCACCGGGGTGCCCTTGGCGCGCACCTCGGCCGCTTGGGCTGCCTTGGCCACCTCGTCCTGGACCTCGGTCGCGGGCTTGTCCGTCCACCCGATGCCGAGGCAGTAGGTCAGCTCCTCGAACGTCGCGCACTGCACCTGCTGGGAGGCCAGCTGGGACAGCGTGACCCGGCCGCGGGCGACCGGCTGGTTCGCGACCTTGCCGACGACGCGGTCGATCTCGGCCTGCATGGCCGGCGTCACGGCGCCGTACCCGCTGGCCTCGCCGGGCGTGCCGGCGTCGCCGCCGTCGACCGGCGTGATCCGGCCCTGGGGACGGTTGTCGTGGGAGCGCGGCAGGAAGGGGGCGATGGCGATCAGGGCGGCCAGCGAGACGATCGCGACCGTGCGGCGGCGGGGCATGGGGAAGTCCTCGATTACCGTGGGGAAGTAGTCACTCCTTCCACGATAACCCCAGTGGTCCCATCAGCCCCACATCAGCGCGAATCGGGCGTGGGCCGGCCGCTCAGCCGATCCGGGGCGTCGACCATGGCCCGCGGCCCTCGGCATTGATCGCCCGGACCTTGCAGGTCATCGGCTTGGGCGTCATGTTCGGGAACACCGCGGGCGTCACCGACGTCAGCCGCATCGTCCAGGCACCCGCGCCGCGGGCGCACTGCACCTTGTAGGCCTTGATCGGGCTGCCGCCGTTGGCCAGCGGCTTCCGGAAGGTCACCTTGACCGTCTTCTTGTGCGGCCGGGTCACCGATCCCCAGCGCGGGGCGCCGGGCGCCGACACCTTCGGGTGGATCTTGAACTGCGGGGTGGAGAAGGTGATGTCGTCGACCTTGAGCCGCACTCCTCCAGCCTCCCGGGTCACCGTGAAGTCCACCGGTGCGGAACTGCCGGTGCGCTTCACGGTGAGGGACCCGGCCGTCAGTGCGGTCGGATCCGGAACTGAGTACTCGTTGATCAGGAGCGCATCGGGGACGACGACGTCGAAGTAGCCGACGGCCGGTTCGCCGACGGCCCTCAAGTGCGGGTTGGCCATCTCGACCACCATCGTGTTCGACGAGAGGTCATAGCGCCAGCTCGCCTCCTGGGCGTTGGAGGTGGTGACGTAGCCGCGGCGCCGGTTGATCTCCGCGGGGGTCCAGGTCCCGGCCATGTCCGTGTCGTCCGTGAGCTTGCCCGAGGCGAAACCGCCATAGACCAGGGTCGCCACGGTGTCGTCATCGCCGCAGCCGTCGGCATAGGTGCACGAGGTGTAGTCCTCCATGATCGCCATCGGAGTCGGGGTGAATGTCAGCGTGAACGTGTAGCCGCTGGTGGCATCGCCGCCCAGGCTCAGTAGGGGATCCCGCACGCTTCCGGTCATCTCGACCAGGTCGATCGACCTGACGTTGGCGGTGATCTGCCATGTCGTGGTCGGGTCAACGCTCGCGTTGCCGCCGACGGCGGAGTACTGCCCGCCCACGACCTGCCACAGCTCGACGCCGAACCGGACCTCGCCCGGGCCGAGCAGGTCGACCTCGGGCTGGTCGAAGACGGTGTCGACGCTCCCGTCCGGGGGATAGAACTCGACACCGTCGGCGGTCACCGACTCGATGCAGTACTTGCCGTCGGTGTCGTCGCCCGAGCCGCAGCGTGGCCAGGCGATCCCGTCTGCCGGCTTGGGGTCGGCCGACGCAGGGGAGGCCGTCGCGACGGGCAGAGCCAGAACGGAGGCCGAGAAGGCGAGAACCAGCGTGCGGGCGAGCGAAGCAGGAAGAGCCGTCACAGCCTCACGCTAGGACTGCATCGTGGGCCCCCGGAACGGTCCGCCGGGCAAAGCCCGTGATCCGTTGCTCACACGGGACGGAGGGACGTGGAGCGGATGACGAGATTCGAACTCGCGACATCGACCTTGGGAAGGTCGCGCTCTACCAACTGAGCTACATCCGCGCGCCGCCCGTCTCCGGACGGCGGATGCGATGCTACCAACCCCTGCGGCCGCCTGCCGAACGGGTGGCGGCCTCCCGCCGACCGGGGTCAGTCGATGGGTCCGTAGGTCGGGCGCTTCGCGGTGACCGTGTCACCGGAGGAGCGGCCGGTCAGGCGCCGGTGCACCCACGGGGCCGCGTGCTCCTTGGCCCAGGCGACGTTCTGGCGACGTACCTCGGCCGACGTCAGCTCGGGCCTGGCCGGCAGATCCGGCTCGAGCAGGCCGTGGTCGATGCCGAGCCGGTCGAGGACAGCGATCGCGATGTGGCTGTGGCCGAAGGAGTTGAGGTGCATCCGATCGGTGTCCCAGATCGCCCAGGCCGGGACGTCGCGCATGCGCCACATGTCGGCGATGAGCGCGCCGTGGTTGTCGGCGATCTCGCGGACACCCTCGTTGTAGATCGCCATCCGGCCGCGGACCGGACGGAACAGCGCCGAGATGCCCGGGTCGTACGCCGTGAACATCACCACCGTCGCGCCGGTGCTCGCCAGTCGGGCGATCGCCGCGTCGTAGTCGGCGAGCAACCCGTCGATGTCGACCTTGGGGCGCAGGATGTCGTTGGCGCCGGAGTAGATCGTGATCAGGTCGGGGGCGAGGGCCACCGCCGGCTCGATCTGCTGGTCGATGATCTGGCGCATCTTGCGGCCGCGGATGCCGAGGTTGGCATAGCCGAACTCGCCCGGACCGATGCCGGGCTGCTTGGCGAGCACCTCGGCGACCCGGTCGGCCCAGCCGCGCAGGCCGTTGGGGCGCTCGGGGTCGGGGTCACCGACGCCCTCGGTGAAGGAGTCGCCGATCGCGACGTACCGCAGGAAGACCATGACCGGTAGGTTACGACGCGTGCTGCTGAGCGATCGCGACATCCTCGCCGAGGTCGACCGCGGGAGGGTCGGGCTCAACCCGTGGGATCCCGCGATGGTGCAGCCCTCGAGCATCGACGTGCGGCTCGACCGGTTCTTCCGAGTGTTCGAGAACCACCGCTATCCCCACATCGACCCGGCCGAGGACCAGTCCGAGCTGACCCGTGAGGTCGTCGTCGAGGGCAATGACGACCCGTTCATCCTCCATCCCGGCGAGTTCGCGCTCGGCTCGACCTATGAGGTCGTGTCCCTGCCCGACGACATCGCCGCCCGCGTCGAGGGCAAGTCGTCGCTGGGCCGCCTCGGCCTCTTGACCCACGCCACCGCCGGCTTCATCGATCCCGGCTTCACTGGGCACGTGACTCTTGAGCTCGCCAATGTCGCGACCCTGCCGATCAAGCTCTGGCCGGGCATGAAGATCGGCCAGCTGTGCTTCTTCCGGCTGTCCTCGCCCGCCGAGCACCCCTATGGCTCGGAGAAGTACGGCAGCCGCTACCAGGGTCAGCGCGGGCCCACCCCGTCGCGGTCGTTCCAGAACTTCCACCGCAGCCAGATCTGAGCGCTGGGGCGGCTCTCGTGCCAACGTCGCCGCCGACGCCAGACGTCCGCCCCGCCGGGGCCCGGGGAGAGAGTGGGCTGCCCTGCGGGGCGGACGGTTCTGGTGCTGCCGGGGGGTTTGCGGTTTGGCCCAAATCCGCATGAAATGCGGTCCCCGGCGTGCGGTTTGCGTCCAATCGATGACCAAAGGACCCTGGGGCGAGCCTCGGGCCACCGGTCGGAGGTCAGTCGTCGAGCCGGTCGGCGACCTTGCGGAGTACGGCGGCCATCTGGCCGCGGCGGCGCGGGCGCGGGAGGGTGTGGCTCATTGCATAGGGGCTCTGGGCCGTGCGCTCGCGCATCCGGTGGCGGGCGAGCTGTTCGATCTCGGTCGGGCTGTCGACGTGGTGCATGGCGGGTCCTCTCGGGAAGTGGTGGTCAGCGCTGGCGCAGCGAGATGTCCCCGCTGACGGTCTTGGCTCGCAGCTCGACGTAGTCGGCGCCCTCGGCGGGCTCGCCTGCGCCGACCAGGTCGGAGGAGATGTCTCCGGTCACGGTGAAGACGTCGGTCCAGACGGGGATGCCCTCGACGACCCCGATCAAGACGTCGCCCGAAGCCCCCCGGATGTCCACGCGCCCGCGATGCGCCCGGGCGAGCTGGACGTCGCCGGAGCCGGTCGCGAACGCCACGTCACTGTGGGACTCGCGGATCTCGAGGTCGCCCGAGCCGGACTTCACGGCCAGGGCACCGAAGGCCTCGCCGACCATCGTGTCACCGGAGCCGGTCGAGACCGACGTCGCGTCGTCGGTGTGGTCGAGGCGGATGTCGCCCGACCCTGACTTGATCCGCAGCTGCGCCGACGCCGTACCGACCTGGACGTCACCGGACCCCGACTCGAGGTCGGAGGGTCCGCCGAGCAGCTCGATGCGGATGTCGCCCGACCCGGTTTTGACCCGTGTCGCCCCCACGGGCCCGTCGACGGCGATGTCGGCGGAGCCGGTGCGGATCGCGAGCTCGGAGTCGACCGGCAAGGTGACGACCACGTCCACCTCGGGCTCTCGGGAGAAGCCACTGCGACGCGGGCTGACGATGCTGATCATGTCGTCCTCCTGGGTCACCTCGATCTCGTCGGCCTTGTCGCCCCGGACGGACACGTGCGTGGTGGCGGTCTCGGTGGCGTCGAGGGCGATCCGGCCGCGGCCGATCTCGGCGAACATGCGGATAGGCCCGGGGGTGGTGAAGTCGTACTCGCTCATGGCTACTCCAGGGTGTGCTCGGCCACGGGTACGCCGGTGCGGCGACCCGGAGGAGGGACGGGACTGGGACTGGGACGGGGCGGCTAGACCCAGCCGGTCATCCGTTTGTTGTGCTTGGCCCGGCCGCCGGCGAAGGGGTCGCGGCCATCGAGGAACGGGATGCTCGACAGGTCGATGTCGACGCTGATGGAGTGGTCGTTGGTGGCGGCGCGGACGACGTTGACCAGCCAGGTGTTGAGGCTCTGGCCGGCGCGGCCGGCCTTCTCCTCGGCCTTGGTCTTGACCGACTCGGGGATCCGCAGGGTGATCCGGGCCAGGCCGCCCTCGTCCTCGAGGTCGTCGAGGCCGGGAGGCGTGGGCGGGGCCGGCGGGGTCGGCGGAACCGGCGCAGCTCCCTGGACGACGAAGTCGAGGTCGCGGCCGTTGAGCCTCACATCCACGCTGCCGGTCGGCATCTCGGCCGTGATCTCGGCGGCGGCGTGGGAGATGGCCTCCATCAGGGCGAGGCGGGCCGACGGGTCGAGTGCCAGGACCAGCCGCTCGGCCGCCTGGCGGACCTCGTCACCGCCGGCCTCGGCGGTCGCGACGAGGTCGCGGCGGAGGCTGTCGACGTACGGCGTGATGTCCATGTGCACCAGCGTGACATCACGATGACGTCATGTCAAGAGGAATTTGACATCACTTGACGTCGCGACGCCGTCACGGGTGCTGTCAGGCGTGTCCTCCGCGTCAGCGGGTACGGGCTCCTGGTCGTCTCACCTGGAGGAAGGGGCTCTGCCGATGACCGGGGGACCGACCGTGCTGGCTGCCGACACGCTCATCAATGCGAGCGCGGTCGACTACCTGATCTGGCGCTCTACTTCGCCGTCGTCCTGGGCATCGGGCTGCTCGCTCGGAGCCGGGTGTCGGAGTCGATCGACTTCTTCCTCTCCGGCCGCTCACTGCCGGCCTGGGTGACCGGGCTGGCGTTCATCTCGGCCAACCTCGGCGCCGTCGAGATCATGGGCATGTCGGCCAACGGGGCCGCGATCGGCCTGCCGACCGTGCACTACTTCTGGATCGGCGCGATCCCCGCGATGCTCTTCTTGGGCGTCGTGATGATGCCGTTCTACTACGGCTCCAAGGTCCGCTCGGTCCCTGAGTTCATGCTCCGCCGGTTCGGGCCGGGCGCCCACCTGGTCAACTCGCTGTCCTTCGCGGTCGCCCAGCTGCTGATCGCGGGGGTCAACCTCTATCTGCTCGGCTCGATCGTGCACGCGCTGCTCGGATGGCCACTGTGGGTCGCCCTCTTCGTCGCGGCGGCGATCGTGCTGTCCTACATCACCTTGGGTGGCCTGTCGGCCGCGATCTACAACGAGGTGCTGCAGTTCTTCATCATCGTGGCGTCGCTGCTGCCCCTCACGCTGATCGGGCTCCACCGGGTCGGCTGGTGGGGTGGGCTCGAGGACAAGATCACCGCGGCGGCGTCGAAGGGCGACGGTCCGACCGCCGCCCAGCAGCTCAACGCCTGGCCCGGTGAGGCGCTGTCGGGGTTCACCTCGTCGTGGCTGTCGGTCGTCGGCATCGTCTTCGGACTGGGGTTCGTGCTGTCGTTCGGCTACTGGACGACCAACTTCGTCGAGGTGCAGCGGGCGATGGCGTCGGACTCGATCTCGTCCGCTCGCCGTACGCCGGTCATCGGGGCGTTCCCCAAGATGTTCGTGCCGTTCCTGACCATCGTTCCCGGCATGATCGCGGCGGTCCTGGTGCGAGAGATCGCGCAGCTCAAGGGCGGCGGGTCACCGCCCGGCGGGTCCTCGGGCAACGGCGTCACCTACAACGACTCCCTCCTGCTGCTCATGCGAGACCTGCTGCCCAACGGGCTCCTGGGGCTGGCGATCACGGGGCTCCTGGCGGCCTTCATGGCGGGCATGGCGGCCAACGTCTCGGCGTTCAACACGGTCTTCAGCTATGACCTGTGGGGCGACTACGTCGTCAAGGACCGCGACGATGGCTACTACCTGCTGGTCGGGCGGATCGCCACTGTCGGTGCCACCCTCGTCGCCGTCGCGACGGCGCTGATCGCCGGCCAGTTCGCGAACATCATGGACTATCTCCAGACCCTGTTCGGGTTCTTCAACGCCCCGCTGTTCGCGACGTTCATCCTCGGCATGTTCTGGAAGCGGATGACCCCGGCGGCCGGCTGGATCGGCCTGGTCGCCGGCACCGTGTCCGCGGTCGCGATCTGGGCGACCAACGAGTGGGGGCCGCTCGACCTCCCCGGCCAGGGCGCGGCGTTCCTCTCCGCGTCGGTGGCGTTCGTCGTCGACATCGTCCTGTCAGTCGTCGTGTCTCTGGTGACCAAGCCCAAACCCGTCGAGCAGCTGGTCGGGCTCGTCTACTCCGAGACGCCCGTCGACCAGCGCACCGACCCGCACGAGGCGTCGGCACCTTGGTATCGCCGTACCGTCCCCCTCGCCGGTGTCGCGCTGGTGATGGTCATCGCCCTCAACGTCCTCTTCTGATCGGAGTCCCGACATGGCACGGAGGAACCAGGCGGGTCTCTTCGACATCCGCAACATCATCGGCGGCCTGCTGCTGGCCTACGGCGTGATCCTGCTGCTGATGGGGTTGTTCGGCGACCAGGCCCGCGACAAGACCGGCGACATCAACGCCAATCTCTGGGCCGGCATCGCTCTGCTGGTCGTCGGCGGCGTGATGGTCGTCTGGGCGGTCACCCGGCCTGTGCTCGTCCCCGAGGACCAGCTGGAGCAGGACTCCGAGGACGGCTAGGGCGCGGGGCCTGCAGCTCAGCCGTTCGAGTGCCAGTCGAGATGGACGGCGCTGATCGCCCACTGGCTGTAGGCCGGGGCTCCCGCGGGCGGACGGGTCGAGACGCGGTCGACCGTGATCGTCCACTGTGGTCCGAAGATCCCGTCGACAGGCACGGCAACGGAAATCCTGAGTCGTGTGTCCGAGCCCATGACCCCGAGTCCGGGTGTCTCCCAGCGGTCGTTCAACCTCAAGACGGCGGACGACGCCTGACGCAGCACATCCAGGGCGGAGCCGGGGCAGGTCGACTCGTTGGTGCTGGTGTCGCAGACCGGCCACGTCGCGGGGTCGTCGAAGTCCTTCGCGCTGACCACGGTCGAGCGACCGTTGACCGACAGTGTCACGCGGGCGGTACGGGTGAGGGGTGTGGTGGCGCGCCCGTTGGCGAAGTCGATCAGCGCCCACGCGAAGGCGCGCTGGTCCGGCTTGGGCGAGTACGGGCAGGGAACCGGTTGGTTCTTCCCCACGATCAGCGTGACCGGGTCCCCGGGGGCGAACGTCGAGCCCACGGCCGGCGAGGTGGCCAGGGCGCGCCCGTCGTCGCCGGTGCAGTAGAGCTTGCGGTGCTGGACCGTCACCGCCAGCCCGGCACTCTCGAGCATGGTCTTGGCGGAGCGCGCGTCATAGCCGAACACCGACGGGATCTGGTCGGTGTCGAGGACGGTGCCGGAGGACGAGGTCACCGAGGGTGAAGGCTTGTGGCCGAGCGGCCGGTCGGGGCCGCCCTGCGTGACGGCGAGGACCGTGACACCGCCGAGCACGACGGCGGTCGCAGCGGCCGCGGCGACCGTGACCCACCGACGGGATCGGCTTGGCGCCGGCACCGGGCGCACCACCGGGTCGACGTCGATGGTCAGCGCCGCCTGGGTGAGCAGCTCTCGGGCCTCGGTCTCGGTCAGCATCGCGTGCTCCTGATGTTGTCGTCGGCGGCGAGGGCCGCGAGGGCGCGGGCGGTGCGGGACTTCGCCGTACCCGCCGGGATCCCGAGGGCGGCGGCCGTCTCGGCCTCGGAGAGGTCGGCATAGAACCGCAGCACCAGCACCTCGCGGTGCTCGCGGGACATCGTCGCGAGCGCACGCCGTACGGCGAGTCCGGTCGTCGGGTCGGCGTCCTCGGAGACGGTCGCCGGCAGAGTGTTGGTCGGAACCTCGCTGGTCCAGCGCCGGTTGCGGGCGTCGCGCAGGGTGTTGGTGAGGATCCGGTAGACGTAGGCGTCCGGCTGGCTCGCGCGGCTCACCCGCGACCAGGACCGGTAGGCCTTGGTCAGCGTGCTCTGGACGAGGTCCTCGGCGTCCGAGGCGGGGCAACCGAGCAGCACCGCGGAGCGCACCAGCTGGGTGCGCCTCGCGGCGACGTACTCGCTGAACTCCACCGGTCTCCCCCTGTCACCCGATATGACCGGCGAGGGGGTCGGTTCGGTTCCCTTCGCGCGGGGATCAGTCGGCGGCGGCCTGGGCGACAGCCTTGATGATGCCGTCGTAGCCGGTGCAGCGGCACAGGTTGCCGGACAGGCCGATGCGGATCTCGTCCTCGGTCGGGTGCGGGTTGGCGGCCAGCAGTGCCGTCGCCGAGATCAGCATCCCCGGGGTGCAGAAGCCGCACTGGACGCCGCCGTGCTCGAGGAACGCGCTCTGGAGCGTGGACAGGTGCTCGCCGTTGGAGAGCCCCTCGACGGTGATGATCTCGGCGCCGTCGGCCTGGACCGCGAGGTAGGAGCAGGAGTTCACCGGGCGGCCGTCGATCAGCATCATGCAGGCCCCGCATTCGGAGTCGTCGCAGCCCTCCTTGGAGCCGGTCAGGCCGACCTGGTCGCGCACCGTGTGGAGCAGGCTCGCGTGCGCGTCGACGGTGACCGGGTAGGGCTCGCCGTTGACGGTCAGGGTGATCTCGGTGCTCATCGCTGCTCGCTCCAGTCGCTGGCGGGGATGGTGACGGCGTCGCCGGCGGCGCGGCGTACGGCTGCCGCGATGGCGCGGCGGGCGACCACCGCCGCCATCGCGCTGCGATAGGTCGCTGACGCTCGTACGTCGCTGATCGGCGTCGCTGCTGCTGCGGCGGCTTCTCCGGCGGCCGTGATGGCTGCCGTTTGGCCCAAATCCGCAGAGAAACCACCCGCCGGCGTGCGGTTTGCGTCCAATCGATGACCCACGAGGGCGGCCTCGGCGGCGGGCACGCGGCAGATGACCGGGGTGAGGGCGGTGATGGCGACCCGGGCGGTGGTGATCAGGTCGCCGTCGAGCTCGACGTACGCCGCAGCGCCGACGACTGCGATCTCCATCTGACGGCGGTACTGCAGCCGCACATAGGCGCTGCCCGATCCGGACGGCGGCACCGGCAGCTCGAGGGCCTCCATGAGCTCATCGGGAGACGCCGAGGTCCGGCCGGGTCCGGTCCACAGCTCGTCGAGAGTGACGCGGCGGGTTCCCGACGGCCCGGTGAGTACGACGACCGCGCCGTGGCACAGCAGCGGGGCGCCGGTGTCCATCGCCGGGGAGGCATTCATGACGTTGCCACCGAGGGTGCCGTTGGCGCGGGTGGCCCGGGAGCCGACGATCGACGAGGCGTCGAGCAGCCCCGACGCCGACGCCCGCAGCGCAGCGGACGCCAGGATGGACGCGTGGGTCGTCAGCGAGCCGATCCGGATCACGCCGTCGGACTCGGAGATCTCGGCGAGACCCGGGATCCGGTGGATGCCGACCAGCGACTCGGGCAGCGGCGCCTTGCCGTGGCGGGCGCCGACCACGAGGTCGGTGCCGCCCGCGACGGGCCTCGCGCCCGCCGCCATCGCGGCAACCGCGCCGGCGACGTCGCGGGCCTCGGTGTAGCTGCTCACTGCTCCTCCTCGATGCCGTTGGCCGCTGCCCAGACCCGCTCCGGAGTCATCGGCAGCAAGTGCACCCGCCGCCCGATCACCTTGGCGATCGCGTTGCCGACCGCACCCGACGTCGGGACGCTCGGTGGCTCCCCGACCCCCTTCGAGCCCTTGGGGCCGGCGTCGGGGGTGTCGATCTCGATCCAGCGGACCTTGATCTCGGGGGCGTCGCTGGCGGTCTGGAGCTTGTAGTCCAGCAGGCCCGGGTTGCGCTGCCGCCCGTCCTCGTCGGTCCACGTCGCCTCGGTCAGCGCCTGCCCGATCCCCATCATCACGCCGCCATAGACCTGGCCGTCGGCGCCGATCTTGTTGAGGATGACGCCGGAGTCGTGGGCGGCCGCGAACGACACGACGCGTACGACGCCCGTCTCGCGGTCGACCTTGACCCTCGCGGCCTGGGTGATCAGCTGGGGCGCGAGGAACGAGTCGACCCCGATCTTGCCGACGCATCCCTCGGGCAGCTGGGTGGGCGGGTTGTCCGGGATGATGCCGGAGCCCTTGCCCAGCAGGGGAGTGCCGGTGCCGGCGAGCTCGGCGATGCTCACCGACGACGACGGGGCGCCCTTGACCCGGGCCTCGCCCTCGACGAGCTCGAGGTCGTCGACCGCGACCTCGAGCCGCTCCGACGCCATCGCGAGCAGCTGGGTGCGGACCTCGATCGCGGCGGCGATCACGGCGCGACCGTTGTTGAATGTCGTCTGCGAGCCCGAGGCACCCATGTCCCAGGGACCGGCATCGGTGTCCTGGTAGAGGATCGAGAAGTCCTCGGGCCTCATCCCGAGCTGCTCGGCCGCCAGCAGCGGCAACGCCATCACGGCGCCCGTGCCGCACTCCTGGGCACCGGTCACGATCGTCGCCGTACCGTCACCGTTGAGCTTCACGTAGGCGCCCGACGGCGAGGCCATGCTCGGCCACCACCCGCACGCGACGCCGATGGCCTCGTCCTCGGGGAGCTCCTCGCCGTAGCCGATCATCTCGAGCGCGGCCTCGAGGGTCTGCTTCATGCCGATCTCGTCGAAGACCTGGCCGGTCGCGCTGACCGAGCCGGCGTCGATGAGGGTACGGCGGCGCAGCTCGACGGGGTCGAGCCCGATCGCCTCGGCGACCTCGTCCATGTGCTGCTCCAGCGCCCAGCACACCTGGGGAGCCGTTGGCGCGCGGATCGACGAGGACGGCTGGTTGGTCGAGTAGGTCAGCATCGCGCGGACCTCGACGTTGTCGAGCTCGTAGGGGCCGCAGGCGTGCATCGCCGCCATCTGGGCGAAGAACCCGCCCTCGCCGGTGTAGGCGCCCTTGTCGAGGTGGAGCGTCGCCCGCCGCGCCACGATGTGGCCGTCGCGCGTCACGCCCGTCTCGAGCTCGATGTCGAGCCCCTCCCGGCGGTGGTCGGGGGCGAAGAACTCCTCGCGCCGGCTGAAGACCAGCTTGACCGGTCGCTTCGCCGCCTGGGCGAGCGCGGCCACATGCCCCTCGAAGTGGAAGTCGCACTTGGAGCCGAAGCCGCCCCCGAGCAGCGGCACGATCACGCGGACGTGGGACTGCGGGATGCCGAGCACGTGGGCCACGCCGTCGCGCGCGGCGAACGGCACCTGGGTCGACGTCCAGATGGTGACCCGGTCGCCGTTCCACTGCGCGAGGATCGCGCGCGGCTCGATCGGCGCACCCTGGGAGGCGTCGGCGCGGTAGTGGCTCTTGACCACGGCGTCGGCACCGGCCATGGCCGCGTCGACGGCGCCCTTGACGATCGTCGAGTGGCCGACGACGTTGCCCTCACGGCCCATCTCCTCCTCGCCGGAGTACGCCGTCCAGGCGGCGTGGACGAGCGGGGAGTCCGGCGCGGCGTTGGCGACGTAGTCCGGCAGCGCCGGCAGGACGTCGTACTCGACGACGATGGCGGCGGCGGCCGCGCGGGCGATCGCCTGGGTGCGGGCGGCGACGCCGGCGACGACGTCGCCCTCCCACCGGACGGTGTCCTTGGCGAACATCAGACGGTCCTGGACCATCCCGCCATAGAGGTTCTCGGGCACGTCCTCATGGGTGACCACGGCATAGACGCCGGGGATCGCACGGGCGGCGGAGGTGTCGATCCGGGTGATCCGGGCGTGCGGATGGTCGGCGTAGCGGAAGGCCGCGTGGGCCTGCCCGGTCAGGTTGAGGTCTGCGGTGTATCGCCCGAGCCCCGTCACCTTCTCCTTGCCGTCTGGCCGGATGAAGGGGGCAGCCTGCACGGTCGTCATGACACCACCTCGCGTCGTTGCGTCGGACTGGGACAGCCGATCGTATGCATAGCCCGTGGCCGGGGTCAGCCCCCGGTCCCAGGTGGCGTCACCGGCGGTCCCTCCGCCGGTCGATCGTCGTCGCTCAGAAGTCGAACAGCGACGAGGAGTTGTGGATGTCGACGTCGGTGCGCGGCTGGTTGGCCTCGCCCGGCGCGGCGGGTGCTGCCGGCGGCGGCTGCGGAGCAGTGGGCTCGGGTTCGGCGGCCGCCTCGGGCTCCGGCTCCGGCTCCGGCTCGGGCTCGGGCTCGGGGGCAACCTCGGGCGCGGCCGCCGGCTCGTCGTCGACGTCGAGGATCGTCACCGGGTCCTCGGCCGGCTCCACGGCCGGCGCCGCCGGGGCCGGAGCGGCAGCGGCGGCCGCGTCCGGGGCGGGGATGTCGAACAGCGAGCCCTGCGGGATCGATGCGGCGACCGCCGGAGCGGGTGCTGCCGGAGCCGGTGGCGCCGGCTTCTCTTCCGCAACCTCCGGGGTGGGCGCGGGAGTCGCCGCGACGGCAGGCGCCGCCGGTGCGGCCGGTGCGGCCGCTGCGGCCGGTGCCTCGGCCGGGGCGATGTCGAACAGGGACCCGGTGGGGATCCCGGCCGCGGGGGCCGGCGCCGCCGGAGCTGCCGGGGCCGGAGCCGCGGGGGCCTCGGCGGCCGGTACCGCAGCAGCCGCGGGCGCGGCGACATCGAACAGCGAGCCGCTGGGGATCTCCGCTGCCGGCGCGGCCGGTGCCTCGGGGGCAGGTACGTCGAACAGCGAGCCACCGGTGGCTGGTGCGGCCGGAGCCGCGGGCGCCTCGGGGGCGGGTGTGTCGAAGACGGACCCGGCTGCCGCTGCGGAGGCGGGGGCGGGCGTGTCGAAGAGCGACCCGGCGGCGGCGGGGGCGGGCGTGTCGAAGAGCGACCCGGCGGCGGGGGCGGGAGGGGCGGCCTCCTCAGCAGCGGCTGCGGCGGCCTCGGTGGGAGCCGGTGCCTCCTGGGCCGGGGTGGCGGGCGCCGTCGGGCCCGGCGCGGGGGTCGCAGCGACGGCGGCGACCGCCGGCTGGCCCTTGACCGAGGCGAGCAGCATCTGGGCGACGTCGAGGACCTCGACCTCGTCGCGGGCGGTCCCGTCGGCCTTGGCGCTGGTCAGGCCGTCGGAGAGCATCACGCGGCAGAACGGGCAGCCGACGGCGATCTGGTCGGCACCGGTCTCGACGGCCTCGTTGGTGCGGTTCTCGTTGATCCGCGTGCCGATCTTCTCCTCCATCCACATGCGAGCGCCGCCGGCGCCACAGCAGAAGGAGCGCTCGGAGTTGCGCGGCATCTCGCGGTACTCCGCACCGGGCAGCACCGAGAGCAGCTCGCGGGGCGGGGAGTAGACCTGGTTGTGGCGACCGAGGTAGCACGGGTCGTGGTACGTGATCGAGCGCTTCGCGGCACCTGGTCCGCCGGCGACCGGTGTGAGCTTGCCCTCGCGGACGAGCTGGTTGAGCAGCTGGGTGTGGTGGACGACCTCGAGCTCGATGCCGAGCTCGCGGTACTCGTTCTTGAGGGTGTTGAAGCAGTGGGCGCAGGTGGTCACGGCCTTCTTGACCTTGAACTCCTTGAACGTCTCGACGTTCTGCTGAGCCAGGCCCTGGAAGACGAACTCGTTGCCGGCCCGGCGGGCGGAGTCGCCCGTGCAGGTCTCGCCGTTGCCGAGGACACCGAAGGTGACGCCGGCCAGGTTGAGCAGCTCGGCGACGGCCTGGGTGGTCTTCTTGGCGCGGTCCTCGTAGGCGCCGGCGCAGCCGACCCAGAAGAGCCAGTCGACCGACTCGAGGGACTCGAGGTCCTCGCCGACGACCGGGACCTCGAAGTCGAGGCCCTTGGCCCAGTCCATCCGGCCCGTGGGGGACATGTTCCAGGGGTTGCCGCGGTTCTCCATGCCCTTGAAGAGTCCGTTGAGCTCGGCGGGGAAGGTCGACTCGCCGAGCACCTGGTTGCGGCGCATGTCGAGGATGTGGTCGACGTGCTCGATGTCGACGGGGCACTGCTGGACGCAGGCGCCACAGGTGACGCAGGACCAGAGGACGTCGTCGTCGATGACCGCGCCACCGGTGGGGGCCCAGGGGTCACCCTCCGTCGGCCCGACCAGCGGCCGCTCGGCCTCGGCGAGCGTGGCGGCGGGCAGCGAGGCCCGCTTGGCCTCGTCGGCCAGGAGGTAGGGGCCCTTGGCGTAGGCGTGGTCACGCAGGCCCATGATGAGCAGCTTGGGCGACAGGGGCTTCTCGGTGTTCCAGGCGGGGCACTGGGACTGGCAGCGACCACACTCGGTGCAGGTCGCGAAGTCCAGGACGCCCTTCCAGGTGAAGTCCTCGATGGCGCCGACACCGAAGGTGGTGTCCTCGTCGAGGTCGTCGATGTCGTCGAGGGTGATCGCCTTGCCGCCGGAGGTGAGCGGCTTGGCGGCACCCAGCGCGATCGGTTGGCGCTTGAAGAGCACGTTGATGGGCGCGGCCATGATGTGCAGGTGCTTGGAGTGCACGACCTCGATGAGGAAGATCAGCATCACGCCGATGTGCAGCAGCAGGCCGAAGCCCTCGAGGAACTCCAGCGTCCCGTCGCTGGCGCCACTGAGCATCGAGCCGACCGCGTTGGAGACGAACGCCCCAGGGTTGTCGAAGTTGCCGAGCGCCTGGGCGGCGCCGCGGAAGAGGAACAGCGTCCACACGACGTTGAAGATGAAGAACAGGACGAGGTAGGCGCCGAACTCGTGGGAGCCCTTGAACCGTGACTGGCGGCCCAGCTTGGCGGGCGCGTTGCGGATCCGGATGACCGCGAAGGTCACGATGCTGACCAGGACGGCGAGGGCGATCAGGTCCTGGACGAAGCCGAGGATCCACCAGTGCCCGATCACGGGGATCGCGAAGTCGTCCGGGCCGAGCATGACGCCGTAGGCCTCGATGTAGACGGTCCCGAGGATGACGAACGCCCAGAAGGTGAAGAAGTGCGCGGTGCCGGGCACCGTCCACTTCAGCAGGCGGCGCTGGCCGAGGACCTCGACGACCTCGGTCTTGAGCGCGCGGCCGAGCCGGCCGGTCACGCCCTCGATGCGGTCGGGGGCCGGCTGGCCGTTGCGGATCAACCGGAACAGGAACCACAAACGCCTGCCCACGATGGGCAGCGCGATCAGGTTCATCAACACACCGATGACGAGCACAGGGTTCACGACTCACTCCGGAGGTGGGGACGGCGCAGCGATCGGGAGGACCCCGACGCGGCTGACACTACGGACATTCGCGGACACGTTCAGCCCCCAGGTCGCGTGACAAACATCCTACTGACGAGTAACAACGTGGTCAGCCAGGGTGCCCGCCCAGTCGGCGGGTCAGCTGGTCGGCGGTCCGTCGTACGGCGGACGCCAGCGTCTCACCGTCCGGAGCCTCCTCGGCGGGGTAGGTGACGGCGACGCCGGCCAGGGGGAAGCCGTTGTGGTCGAGCACGGCGGCGGCGACACTGGCGAACCCCGGCGTGATCTCGCCGTCCTCGGTGGCGTGGCCACGCTGGCGGGTGTCGGAAAGCAGGGTGCGGAGCGCGGACAGGGTCCGGGGGCCTTGTCGGTGCCGGTCCACGAACGCGCCCTGGTCGGGATAGAGCGCCCGCACCTGGGCGGTCGGGAGCGCCGCCAGGATGGCGCGGCCGCTCGCGGTGAGCTGCGCGGGCAGCCGTACGCCGACGTCGGTGACGAGCGGTGGGCGCCCGGCGGCGCGCTCCTCGACCACGTAGAGGACGTCGCGACCGTGCAGCACGGCCAGGTGGGCCGTGTGGCCGGTGGCGTCGGCGAGTGCGGCGAGGGGCCGCCTGGCGATCCGCTGGAGCGGGCCCTGGCGGGCATAACCGCTGCCGACCTCGAAGGCTGCTACCCCGAGGCCATAGCGGTGCTCGTCGGGAAGGTGGACGACGAAGCCCTCCTCGATCATCGCGTTGAGCAGGTGGTAGGCCGTCGAGCGGGGGAGGTCGCACGCCCTCATCAGGCGGTCGAGCGGCACGGGGTCGGGTTGGCTGGCCAGGAACCGCAGCACGCGCAGGGCCCGCGTCGCCGCGGGAACCTGGTGGCCGGTCATGGGCGCATGCTAGGCCCGAACCGTGCGGCGTGACCGACGGCGCACGTCCGGGGGTGGGGCAGTTTCTACGTTCTCCTGCGGGGAAAGCCTCGCCTTCCTAGCCTGGATGGAGGAACACGATCCCCGGCCCTGGAGAGCATCATGCGGCTCACCCCCGTCCTCGTCGCCGGCGGCCTGGCGGCCGTCGCGCTGCTGCCCACCGCCGCCCAGGCGGACGACACGGCGGCGCGCCCAGCGACCGGTCGGGTGGGACTCGTGTCGGTGACCGCCGAGTCCCAGGGTGCCCTGGCGGGCCGCCCCGGGAACTGGCACACGGTCGTGATCAGCGTCAACGGGTCCGACGGCGTCTCCGGGGTGGTGGCCGACTGGACCTGCGCCGAGGGCGTCGAGCCGAACTATGCCGACGTCGGCGCCAAGTGGACGTGCACGCCCGAGTCGTACGGAACCGTTGCGGCCGCGACGGACGAGGACGGCAACTCGCTGGTACGGGTCGCAGTCAACCGGCCGACGCGCCACCTCGTCGCTCGTGGCCTGGTCGCGGTGACCGACGACTCGGGCGTGTCCGCCATGGTCCGGCTGCGCCTGCACGCGGTCGCCGACGGCGACTGGGCGCGCAGCGTCGGTACGGCGGCCGACGGCAACCGCACCGTGACCATCACCCGCACCGGCACCCGTGCGCGGGTCGCCGTCGACCGCGAGGTGCTCCGTCCGGCCGACTGGCAGATCTCCGCGTCGGACCTCGTGTCCGTGACGACCCTGCCGGTTCCTGGGCGCGTGCTGACCTACTGACCCGGCGTGGTCCTCCCGCCGCGCCGACGTCGGCCGGCGACGAGCGCGAGCGCGCCGCCCGTCACGAGGAGCGCGCCGAGCACCCACGACCAGACCGACAACGACGAGCCCGTGTCGGGGAGGCCGTCCCCGTCGTCATCGCCGTCCTCGTTGCCGCTGACGGCGCCGAACCGGTTGGTGAACACCACAGCGACGTCGCCGGTCGTCGTACCGGCCAGGTCGAGGATCACGCGGGTGCCGTCGGTGGTCTCCGATCCCTCGGGCCCGGTGACGCGGACGCTGGTCTCGAGCGCCCCACCGGACTCGGTCTCGACCACGCGGCAGCGCGTGCTGGTCGGGAGGTGGGCGTAGGAGGCGTGGTAGCCGTTGGCCCGGGAGAGGACCCGATCGGGCCCACCCGGCACCCGGAGGGGCGCCCGCTCACCGTCCACGAGCCAGGTGCACGTGGCGGTCACCGTGAACGGCCCGCGCGACGCGGGGTTGTCGAGGTTGCCGGTGATGGTCTTGTCGACGTCGAACCCGGTCCAGTCATAGACGTTGGCGATCCGGGCGATCTGGGCCTCCGGGACGTCCTGCTCCTCGACCGGCCGACCGGGGTCCGTCGGCACGGCCACGGCCAGGGTCGCGGGGCTGCCCTCACGACTGCTCTCGCCGAACTCCCCGACCGCGCCGGTCTCGGCCACGGTGCAGGTGGCGCCCATCGGGATGCCGTCGATGCGCCGTTGGAACTCGTTGTCGGCGGTGAGCTCGAGCGTCGCGTCGTCGCCGAGGTCGAGGGTCACCGTGTCGTCACCGGAGCCGACGGTGCACACGACATCGACGGTGAAGGAGTCCGGCGCGGTCTCGGCGGCGGGACCGATGACGGCCTTCTCGACCTGGATCGAACCGAAGCGCAGGTGGACGCCGACCCGGTTGGGGGCGATCTTGCTGTTCTGGGCCGCACCGGCGTTGTGGTACTTCACGCCGAACTGGTTCCAGGCCAGCTGGTCGCTGCCGGGCACGGTCGTGGACGCGCCGCTGGGGTCGCCGTCGGTGCGTGGCACGTTGCGGGTCGAGTAGTTCACGTCGATCAGCTGGCCGGGGGTCAGTGCTCGCCCGCTCGTGGGGGCGAAGTCGAAGGTCACCCGGATCCCCGAGACCGTGGTCCAGTCGGTGCTGGGGGTGGCCGTCGCCCAGGCCTCGCCACTCTGCTCGCAGGGCGGCTGGTTCTGGAGGTTGGCCCAGGTGCCCACGCAGACGTCGGGGCTCGACGTCACCTCGATGACCGCTTGGGTCGAGGGAGGCATCGTCAGCTGGAACGAGCCCGGCACGATCTGAGGGCGGTACTGCGACCCGCGGCTGTTGCCGGAGATGAGCTGTCGGTCACCGCTCACCGGAAGCTGGTCGACGATGATCATCCGGTCGACGTCGACGGTGCCGGCGTTGGCGACGTGGAGGACCCAGTCGTCGACCCCGGTCAGCACGCTGTGGGCCACGCACGGAGCCCGGTAGAACCGGCCGTCCGACGCCACGGTCGCCCCAGGCGTGGCCACGAGGGTCGGCGCACAGATCGTCGCCGGGTTGCTCGGGTTGTAGGCGCCGCCGTCAGGGGTCGGGTCGAGGGCCCCACGCACGCCCTTGACCGTGAACAGGTTGGGTCCGTTGACGATCCCGACGAAGTCACTGGTGCCACAGGTCGTGGGGTCGTCGGCCCAGTCGTCGGTGGTGCTTCCGCCGGGCTGGGTGTTGGTGCAACGGCTCAGCTCCTCGGCGGTCTCGGCGGTGATCACGTTGGTGGCGGTCTGGCCCGCCGACAGTCCGGGTTGGAGCTCCAGGGGAAGGTCGATCACGAACGTCTCGCCGGGCCGCATGACGCGCCCGCCGTCGGGCCAGGTGAAGGTGAGCACCGACCCACTGGGGTTCGACGACAAGGTGACGTCGGTCGACAGCGTGCCGTCCGGGTCGGCGGTGTAGGTCGGGTCGGACGTCCCGGTGAACACCAGCTCGGGTGGCAGGACGTCGCGAAGCTCGGAGAGCGTGAGCGTGCCGGTGCCGACGTTGCGCAAGGTCAGGGTGAACGGCACCGTGTCGCCGACGCTGGCGAGCCGGTTCCCGCCGTTGGTGAGCTTGTTGATGGCGAGCTCGCGGGTGCCCTGGTCCAACGCGATGGTGTCGGCGGCGGTCCTCGTGGTGGAGTTGTTGCCGTCGCGCCGGATCGACTGGGAGGTCTGGGTGTTGGTGAGCGCCCCGGTGAACTCGAGCGGCTCACCCGAGTCGAGGTAGGTGTCGCGGGCCTGCACCGTGAACGCCGCGGCGGCGGACCAGTTGGGGGCGGGCACGACGGCCGAGAAGTAGTCCCCGTCCGCACGCGAGAAGGTGAAGCGGACGCCCTGGACGTCGGCGTACGACGCGGGCGGCACGGGGATCTCGGGGCCGGCCACCGGTGTCCCGGTGACCCAGGCGAGGGCGCCGCCGGCCCCGAAGGGGCCATAGACGTCGACCCGGACGCGGTCGGACCCGGCCGGCAGCGTGAGTGCCCCGAGCCCGGTCAGGCGGAAGGTGTTCCAGAACTCCTCAGAGCCCACCTGGTCCTCGATGACCACGCTCGACGGGGACAGGGAGCTGCGGGGGTTGCTGCCCTGGTTGGCGCCGAGCTGCACCGTGACGGGAACGTCCGGGTTGGCCTCGAGCACGAGGTCGGGGGTGATCGCCTTGGTGGCCCCGACGTTGATCTCGCCGCCGGTCAGCCGCACGGTCGCGTCGTCGACATCACCCGTCACGACTCCGGGGGCGACCACGGGGTCGTAGGACTGGGCGAAGCCGCGGTTGACGACGTCGAGGTTGTTGCCCGGCGGCAGCACCTGCGCAGCGCCCGTGGTGCGGATCGTGGGACGAAGCCGGGTCTCGAGGGTGATCGACAGGTTGTTGGCCTGGGTCAGCGTGCCGCCGGTCGTCGCCGGGTCGCTGCTGGTGAAGGTGACCGAGATACCGACGATCGTGGCGGGATCGGTCAGCCCCGCGTTGACGGCGGCGGCCGTGGTCTGCTCGGCGGTGTAGGTGGCGCCGTCGTAGCGCAACAGCCAGACCACGCTGGAGGTCAGGTCGACCTGGGCCGGGATGCTGGCCGCGATCGTGATGTCGGTGACGTCGAAGCGTTGGAGTGGGTTGGGGTTGTCGGCGCTCCCGAGGTAGTCGACGGTGCCATCGGTGATGAA
>Ga0209023_10002535_pt1 | contig 22682 bp, 30 predicted proteins | sample LakOneMetagenome_FD_187468 | JGI IMG/M metagenome (GOLD analysis project Ga0209023, IMG submission 187468) | Freshwater and sediment microbial communities from Lake Erie, Canada (SPAdes) (version 2) | ecosystem: Environmental > Aquatic > Freshwater > Lentic | place: Lake Erie, Canada...
TCCGATCTCTGCTGCTGCCGCTTCGGTTGCTGCTTCGAACGCCGCTTCGGCTGCTGCATCGGCTGCTAAGTAATTTTCAGCACGGTTTGGAAAAGAGCCGACCTTCGGGTCGGCTTTTTTTCGTCCAGAATTTCGTCGCCCGCGTGTGACGGCACCACGCCTGGGCCTGGGCCTGGGCGTAAAAAAACCGGCTTGCGCCGGTTTTTTGTTGGAGTCGCGACCGATTACTTCAGGTCGTCCGCCAACAGCTTGAGAATCTTGGCGCCGGTTGGCGAGGTCTCGGCCTTGCCATCGTTGCTCTGCACGGTCACCAGGCTCACGCTGGCGCCCTGCTCGGCCTTGACCACCACGCGGAAGCGCTGGGCTTCCTTGGCCTTATCGTCGGCGCCGAAGGTGAACAGCTTCTTGAAGAAACCATCTTTCGACACGACGTCCGGATCGACGTAACGGACGAAGTACACGCCCTGCACGCGGTCGCGGTCTTCGACGGTGAAGCCGACCCGGTCGAGCGCCAGGCCGACACGGCGCCAGGCGCGGTCGAAGCCTTCGTCCACTTCCACTGCGTCGCCCACCAGCTTGGCGTGCTGCGGGCCGGCTGGCGCGCTGCTGATCACGCCGTCGGCGGCCGCTTCGGCCTTCTTCGGCTCGGTCGCGCCCGACAGGCGCGCCATCAGCTTGGCCAGGAAGATGGCTTCGAGCTGGGGATCGTTGGGACGCACGGTCCAGGTGGTGTTTTCCTTTTGCGGGCCGCTCAGCACTTCTTCGGCGCCGCGGTGGCTGATGTAGATCTCGGTGCCGCCAGCCGCATTGCGTTCCAGGCGGGTACGGAACTTATCGCGCTCGCCGGTGCCATACAGGGAATCGAACACCTTGCCGATCGAGCGGCGGATCAAATCCTGTGGAATCTTGGCACGGTTTTCAGCCCATTCGGTTTCCATGGTGCCGGTCGTGACGGACTCGGTCTCCAGGGTAAAGCCGGAATCGGTCCAGAACTGCTTGAGCTGCGGCCACAGCTGCTCTGGCGTCTGGTTCACCACGAGCCAGCGCTGGTTGCCTGCGCGTTCGATGCGCATCGCTTCGGTGTTGACAGGGCCGACAGCCTGGCCAGGCGCAGCCACGGGCGCGCCCGGGGTGGCGCTCTGCTGGAAGCTCGACGCGCTGGCAATGCCGCGCGGATCGGGCACAGCGTAGCGGTTATCCTTGTCCAGCTGGGTCAGGTCGGGCGGCACTTCCAGCTTGGGCGCCTTTTTCGCGCCGCGGTAGTCGACGCGGTCTTGTTCCACCACGGAGCTGATCATGCCGCAACCGGTCAGGCTGACCAGCAGCGCGGAAGTAATTGCGGTGGCCAGGGCCGGTTTCATTGTCTTGCGAATAGTCATGTCGTAACGGGAGGTGAGCTAAAAGGCAGCTGGTGTCGAGTGATCCTGACCCTTGCGGGTCAGGGCGTTGGAAGGACGCCGGCGTCGCGCAGGGCGCCGCGCACGGTGTCGTGGTAAGTGGCTGCCAGGGGCGACAACGGCAGGCGCAAGCCGGCCGGCATCATGCCCATTTCGGCCAGCGCCCACTTGACGGGCACCGGATTGGGCTCGACGAACAGTTTGGCGTGCAGCGGCATGACCTTGTTGTTGATCTCGACTGCCTTGGCAATGTCGCCCGCCATGGCGGCCTCGCACAATTGGTGCATGGCGCGCGGCGCCACATTGGCCGTGACCGAGATATTGCCAGCGCCGCCGCAGAACATCAGCGCCATCGCGGTCGGATCGTCGCCCGAATACACGGCGAAGGATGGCGGCACGTCGCGCAGCAATTCCAGGCCGCGCCCGATGTTGCCGGTCGCATCCTTGATGCCGATGATGTTCTTGATGGCGGACAGGCGCACGACCGTCTCGTTGGACATGTCGGCCACGGTACGGCCAGGCACGTTGTACAGAATGATGGGCAGGTCGACCGCTTCAGCGATGGCCTTGAAGTGCTGGTACATGCCTTCCTGCGAAGGACGATTGTAGTAGGGCACGACGACCAGGGCGGCATCGGCGCCGACTTCCTTGGCGCACTCGGTCAGCCTGATTGCTTCCGCAGTGGAATTGCCGCCGGTACCGGCGATGATCGGAATGCGCTTGTTGGCATGCGCGACCGTGAAACGGATCAGTTCGCAGTGTTCGTCCACATTCACGGTGGCCGATTCGCCTGTCGTGCCGACGATGACGATGCCGTCGGTGCCTTCGGCGATATGCCAGTCGATGAGCTTTTGCAAGCCTGGGTAATCGAGACTGCCGTCCGCGTGCATCGGGGTGACAATTGCTACTATGCTGCCCTTGATCATATGTAAGACACTATGCTGGTAAATAAAAGCCTGATTGTAGCGGATCGCCCGCCCTTATGGTTCATTCTTGACTAGAATCGCGCCTCTTAAGCCCTGTTTAAGCGCTATTCCGGCGTCAGGCGCAGATGCATGCGCGCCAGATCGGGCCCGCGCGCGGCCAGGCGCTGCACCATGGCCGGCTTGGGCTGGCTGATCATCCCATCTTCATAGGCAATGACCGCCAGGCCGCTGGCGCCCGCCAGCGCCAGCAATTCGCCCTGCCCCAGCAAGAAATGGGGATTGGACGGCTTGCCGAAGACTTCATTTCCCTGGGAAAACGTTTCATAAATTAAAACGCCGTCTGGCGCCAGGCTGGCGGCGAGTTGCGCCAGCAGGGGCCGATGCAGGTAGTTCGTCACCACGATGCCGGCGAAACGGCCCTTGGCGAAGGGCCAGGGTATGACGCCATCTTCCAGGTCGCATTGCAGGGTGACGATGCCGGGGCCGGCCGCGGCGGCCAGCGCCGCCGGATCGCGGTCGAGCGCCAGCACAGGATGGCCCAGCGCCGCGAGGTGGCGCGCATGGCGGCCGCTGCCGCAGGCCAGGTCCAGCACCTCGCCCGCCGGCACCAGCGGCGCAAAGCGCGCGACCCAGGGCGAGACCAGGTCCATCAGGTGTACGCCAGGCCCATCGCTTCGCGCACGTCGCGCATGGTTTCCTGGGCCAGCTTGCGGGCCGTATCGCAGCCATCGGCGACGATGGCGCGCACCAGCGAGGGATCGTCCAGATACTGCTGGGCGCGCTCGCGCATCGGTTCCTGCTCGGCGATGATGGCGTCGATCACCGGCTGCTTGCACTCGATGCAACCGATGCCCGCCGTGGTGCAGCCCTTGACCACCCAATCCTTGGTCGTCTCGTCGGAATAGACTTCGTGCAATTGCCAGACCGGGCACTTGCGCGGATCGCCCACATCGGTGCGGCGCACGCGGGCCGGATCGGTGGGCATGGTGCGAATCTTCTTGACCACCGATTCCTTGTCTTCACGCAGCGAGATCGCATTGCCGTAGCTCTTGGACATCTTGCGCCCGTCGAGGCCCGGCAGGCGCGACGCCACCGTCAGCTTGGCTTGCGGCTCGGTCAGGATCAGCTTGCGGCTGCCTTCCAGGTAGCCGAACAGGCGTTCGCGGTCGATATTCGACAAGCTTTGCGCCTCGTTGAGCATGGCGCGCGCCTGCTCCAGCGCAGCGTCCTTGCCTTCCTGCTGATACTCGGTGCGCAGCTCCAGGTACAGCTTGGCGCGCTTGCTGCCCAGCTTCTTGACGGCTTCATTGGCCTTTTCTTCGAAGCCCTTTTCCTTGCCATACATGTGATTGAAGCGGCGCGCGATCTCGCGCATCATTTCGATGTGCGGTACCTGGTCGTCGCCCACCGGCACCTGGCTGGCGCGGTAGATCAGCACGTCGGCCGCCTGCAGCAGCGGATAGCCGAGGAAACCGTAGGTGGCCAGATCCTTGTTGGTGATGTTGTCGATCTGGTCCTTGTAGGTCGGCACCCGTTCCAGCCAGCCCAGCGGCGTGCACATCGACAGCAGCAGATGCAGCTCGGCGTGTTCCGGCACTTGCGACTGGATGAAGATGGTGGCCTGCGAGGGATCGACGCCGGCCGCCAGCCAGTCGATGACCATGTCCCAGGTGCTGCGCTCGATGATCGACGGATCGTCGTAATGCGTGGTGAGCGCATGCCAGTCGGCGACAAAGAACAGGCAAGGCTGTTCGGTCTGCATCTTGATCCAGTTTTTCAGCGCGCCATGGTAGTGGCCAAGGTGCATGGTGCCCGTAGGGCGCATTCCGGAGACGACACGTTCGGGATACATAGGTACTCAGTTCAAAAGGAAGGTCAGTGGGGAAAGAATCAGCGTGAAGAGCGAGACGACCACGCTCATGCCGGCCAGCAGCACGCCGTCGAGCAGACGGAACTGCATGAGCGCGATCAGGCCGACGAAGATAAACAGGCTGTAGCGCTCGATCTGGGCAAAGCGCAGCGCCAGCGGCATCGGCAGCAGGCTCGTCATGATACGCCCGCCATCGAGAGGCGGAATGGGAATCAGGTTGAAGACGCACATGGCGGCGTTGACGCTCACGCCGGCCAGCGCCATCTCGTAGATGATGTGGCCGGGAATGCCCGACTTTTTGATGAGCAGGCCGAACAGGGCCCAGCCCAGGCCCATCGCGAAATTGGCCGCGGGACCGGCCAGGGCCACGTATGCCATTTGTTTTTTCGGATTGCGCAAACGGCCGAACTGCACCGGCACCGGCTTGGCATAGCCGATCGGCACAATGTGCATCAAGCTCAGCACCAGCGGCATCAGGATGGTGCCGAACAGATCGATATGGCGGATCGGATTGAGGCTGATGCGGCCCGCCTCGGCAGCGGTGGGGTCGCCAAAATAGCGCGCCACATAGCCATGCGCCGCTTCATGCAGGGAAATCGCAAAGAGAACGGGAATGCCGTAAATCGAAATTGCCTGAATGATGCCGTGAGTATCCATAAGCGGATTCTATCAGAGGCGCCGCGCCGACCCCGGTGGCGGCAGGCTCACAGGCCGAAGACCGCGGGGTCGCCGCGGCCATGGCGCACCAGGACCGGCTCGGCCGAGGTCAGGTCGATCACCGTGGTCGGTTCCATGGCGCAGGCGCCGCCATCCATGATCAGATCGATCTGCTTTTCCAGGCGTTCACGAATGGCCTCGGCATCGTTGAGGATTTCTTCGCCGCCGGGCAGGATGAGGGTGGTGCCGAGCAAGGGCTGGCCCAATTCCTGGAGCAAATGCTGGGCGATGGCATTTTCCGGCACCCGCAAGCCGATGGTCTTGCGCGACGGATGGGAAAGGCGGCGCGGCACTTCGCGGGTCGCCTCCAGGATCACCGTGAACGGACCGGGGGTGGCCGCCTTGAGGAAACGGAACTGGCGATTGTCGACGCGCGCATAGTTGCCAATTTCGGACAAATCGCGGCACAGCAGGGTCAGATGATGCTTTTCGTCGATGCCGCGAATACGGCGCAGCTTCTCCACGGCAGCCTTGTCATCGAGGTGGCACACCAGGGCGTAGCACGAGTCGGTGGGCAGAGCCACGATGCCGCCGCCGTGGATGATCTGCGCCGCCTGCTTGATCAGGCGCGCTTGCGGATTGTCCGGATGAATCTGAAAGAATTGGCTCATCGTTCGCGCAACTGATCGAGGGCGGCGATGCGCTCTTCCATGGGCGGATGGGTGGCGAACAACGCGCCCCAGCCGCGTCCGCCGCCGGCGATGCCGAACGCCGACATCGACGACGGCAGCGCGCCCTCCTGCACCCCGCTCAGGCGGCGCAGCGCCTGCTGCATCGGGCGCGGGCTGCCTAGCAGCTTGGCCGACCCCGCATCGGCGCGAAATTCGCGCAGGCGCGAAAACCAGGCCACGATGATGGACGCGACCAGCCCGAAGATCAGCTCGCAGATAAACACGGTGACCATGTACCCGATGCCGGGCCCGCGGCTATTGTTATTACGGCTGAGCATGCCATCGACCACATACCCGACCACGCGCGCCAGGAACACGACAAAGGTATTGACCACGCCCTGGATAAGCGTGAGGGTGACCATGTCGCCATTGGCGACGTGCGCGATTTCATGGCCGAGGACGGCTTCGATCTCGTCGCGGTTCATGCTGTTCAACAAACCGGTGGACACGGCGACCAGAGCCGAATTCTTGAACGCGCCGGTGGCGAACGCATTCGGTTCCCCGTCATAAATCGCCACTTCCGGCATGCCGATCCCTGCGCGTTCGGCCAGCTGGCGCACGGTATTGACGAGCCAAACCTCCTCGGACGACGCCGGCTGTTCGATCACGCGCGCGCCGACGGACGCCTTCGCCATGAACTTACTCATCAACAAAGAAATAATCGACCCGGTGAACCCGATGATGGCGGAATAGACGAGCAGCTGGCTGACATTGATACCGGACGCGCTGACGCCGCGGCCGACGCCGAAGAGGTTGAGCACGATGGACAAGACCAGCAGCACCGCGATATTCGTGATCAAGAACAGCACAATCCGTTTCATGGAGCCTCCGAAGAGCGGAAAAACATTAACAGGCCAATAAGATAAGGCTCAGCCCCCGAAAATACAAGACCACCCCCACATCGGGGTCAGACCTCAATTCTGTAATATTTCCCCCACTTCGGGGTCAGACCTCAAATTTGGAATATTTCCCCCACTTCGGGGTCAGACCTCAATTTTGGAATATTTCCCATGTGCCCAGAAAACGCCGAAAACTGGTCTTTTTTATGCACTTCACGGCAATCAATGGCAAGGGATTAGTGCCGTTGTTGCAACGAACTCGCCCGACGACGTGCCATTTCCGGGCATTTTCAGAAACATTCCAAATCGGAGGTCTGACCCCGAATTTTTTGAAATATTCCAGTTTTGAGGTCTGACCCCGGGTTGGGGGAAATGCTGGGCGCTTAGAACCAGTCGTGCCAGACGGGTTTCACGCCGGAGGGCAGCGGCGGCAGTAGGGCGAATTCGACCCGCGATTCGCCAGGGGCGTGGAAGTCGGTGCCGCGCGAGGCGAGAAATCCATAGCGGCGCGCTTGTTCGGCGTAGACGTCGTACTGGTCCGGCGTGTGGCTGCCCGTAACCACCTCGATCGCGGTACCGCCGAGCTGCTTGAATTCGTCGAATAACGCGCCCTCGCCCACCACGCCAAATTTGTAGCGCCCCGGGTGCGCAATCACGGCGATCCCGCCCGCCCCACGGATCCAGCCCACGGCATCCTGCAAACTGGCCCAGCGGTGCGGTACGTAGCCGGGCTTGCCTTCGGTGAGGTAGCGGCGGAACACTTCGGGAATGCTGGCGCAGGCGCCGCATTCGACCAGGTAGCGCGCGAAATGGGTGCGCGACATCAAATCGGGATTGTCCACGTACTTGAGCGCGCCTTCGTAGGCGCCGGGGATGCCCGCTGCGGCCAGTTGCGCCGCCATTTCCCGTCCACGCGCGTCGCGTCCGCTACGCGTGGCGCCCAGCCCGGCAACCAGGTCAGGATTGGTTTCGTCGATCTGCAAGCCGACAATGTGCACGGTCTGGTTGGCCCAGGTGATCGAAATTTCCACGCCCGGAACGAAACGCATGCCCACCGACGCGGCCGCCTCGCGGGCGCGGCCCACGCCGCCCACTTCGTCGTGATCGGTCAGCGCCCACACGTCCACACCCGCATTGCGGGCGTAGGTGGCAACTGCAGCGGGCGACAATACGCCGTCGGAAACGTTCGAGTGGCAATGCAAATCTACATTCATACGCGCAACAACCTGCCCTGCTAACACAATGGTGGAGCCCTTATTGTACGCTGCCGGCGAGAATCGCTCCTTGCGCCCTAGCTTTCGGCGAGAAATTGCTCGAGCATGCGCGCCAGCGCTTCCGGCTGGTCGTGGTGCAGCATGTGACCGGCGTCTTCCATCATGCAGGCGCTCACATTGGCAAGGTGGCCGAGACGGCGGTCGATTTCGACCCGCGCTTCCGGCTTGGGGCCCATCCATTGCCACATATTGGTGTCGTCCGCTTCGACCCACAGCACGGGCGCGGTGATCTGCTTCCAGCAAGCCAGCACTTCTTCCACGTGGTACAGCAGTGGCGATGGTTTCTTGTGGGCCGGGTCGCCGAGAATTTCCCATTCGCCGGCGTCGTTCTCTGCCGCCCAGTGCTGCGAGAGGAAGTCGGCGCGCGCGTCCGACAGGCGCGGATTGGTTTTTTGCAGGCGCGCGGCCACGGCCTGCCGGGTCGGATAGGTGCGCAGCGAGGGCGGGTCGCGCAATTCGTCGAGCCACTTGGCGTAGCGGCGCGGGGCCTGGTCGGGCGTGGCCGATTGCAGGCCGAAGCCTTCCAGATTGATCAGGCGGCGCACCCGGTCCGGCCGCACGCCCGCGTACAGACTGACCACATTGCCGCCCATGCTGTGGCCGAGCAGGTTGACGGGCTCGCCGGGCGAGAAATGGTCGAGCAGGAAGTCCAGATCGGCCACGTAATCGGGGAACCAGTAGGTGTCGGACTGGGTCCGCTCGGACAGGCCGAAACCGCGCCAGTCGGGCGCGATGACGTGCCAATCGCCCTGCAGGCAATCGACCACGAACTGGAAGGAGGCGGCCACGTCCATCCAGCCATGCACCATGAAGATCTTGGGCGCGCCTTCGCGGCCCCAATGGCGCACATGGGTGCGCAGGCCGCGGATGGTAAGGAACTCGGAACGGGATGGTTTCATGCTTATGCCTGGAAAATAAAAGAACGACCGTTCTAATTATACCGGACTGTTGAATTCGCGCCTGCCGGCCCCATTTCGTGTTGTCGGGCAAGCGAAGCGTGCCGACGGCGTAAAATAGCGCATTCCACCTCATTCTCACCGAGCACAGACACCATGGCAATCTACCAGTTGGGCGAACACGCGCCTGAAATCGACGCTTCGGCTTACGTGGCCGACTCCGCCACCCTGATCGGCAAGGTGACGCTCGAGGAAGACACCTCGGTCTGGTCGGGCGCCACGCTGCGCGGTGACAATGAGCGCATCACCATCGGGCGCGGCAGCAATGTGCAGGAAGGAACGGTCATGCATACCGATATGGGGTTTCCACTCAGTATAGGCAGCAATGTCACCATCGGCCACCAGGCCATGCTGCACGGCTGCACCGTGGGCGATGGCGCGCTGATCGGCATCCAGGCCGTGATCCTGAATGGCGCGACGATCGGCAAGGGTTGCCTGGTCGGCGCCGGCGCCCTGGTGACCGAAGGTAAATCCTTCCCCGACCACTCGCTGATCATCGGCTCGCCCGCCAAGGCCGTGCGCACGCTGACGCCGGAAGAGATCGAACGCCTGCGCCTGTCCGCTGCCAGCTATGTCGCGCGCGGCCGCCTGTTCAAAACGGAATTGAAAAAAATTGGATAAGACCATGCCCACCCAAGATACGCTGCAAAAATTTATTTTCGATAACGCCGCCGTGCGCGGCGAGTTTGTCGAAATTTCCGATACCTGGCGCGAGATTCAGCAGCGTCACGACTACCCTGCCCCGGTCAAGACCGTGCTGGGCGAAATGGTGGCCGCAGCGGCCCTGTTGTCGGCCAACCTGAAATTCAATGGCGCGATCATCATGCAAATCCATGGCGACGGACCGGTACGCCTGCTGGTCGTCGAGTGCGATTCGGACTTGCGCATCCGCGCGACGGCCAAGATCGCCGAAGGCGCCACCGTGGCCGACGATGCCAGCCTGACCGACCTGCTCAATGCCAGCGGTCATGGCCGCTTCGTCATCACGCTCGATCCGGTCGACAAGATGCCCGGGCAGCAACCGTACCAGGGCATCGTCCCCCTCGACGGCGACGACATGGCCACCGTCATCGAAAACTACATGCTGCGCTCGGAACAGCTCGACACCCGCCTGTGGCTGGGCGCCGACGAACACGTCTCGCGAGGCTTGCTGCTGCAAAAGCTGCCACGGCACAGCGGCAAGGATGACCAGATCGTCCAGGCCAGCGAAGCGGAAGACCTGGAAACCTGGAACCGCGCCGTCATGCTGGCGTCCACCCTCAAGCAGCCGGAATTGCTGTCAACCGATATCCAGACGCTGATGAACCGGCTGTTCTGGGAAGAGACGATTCGCGTCTTCGAGCCGGCCCACCCGCAATTCCACTGCAGCTGCACCCGCGAAAAAGTGGGCAACATGCTCAAGATGCTGGGTCGCGAAGAAATCGATTCGGCGCTCGATGAGCTGGGGCAGCTGGCCATCAATTGCGACTTTTGCGGCAAGCACTACGCCTTCGACAAGGTGGACTGCGCCCAGCTCTTCGTCGGCAAGACCCCGGTCGAGGAATTAATGCCCGCCAGCGAAATCAAGCACTGAGCCGAACACTAGGCAACGCGGAAATTTTCTTTACTTTTGGCCATTTTTTATAGATGATCTCGAACGCTGGATCCGGGCCCCGGATCCCTGTTCAGAGATCACGCCATGCAGCATCTTGTTTCCCTCGCCCGCATCCTGTGTTGCGCCCTGTTGCTGAGCGCCTGCGCGGGCGTCGTGCCGATGCAGCGCGATCAGACCAGTGCGCTGGTCAGGAATGCGCCCGACAGCGAAGTCAACCGCCTGATCGGTAACGCAAGCATCACGGCTACCCACGTTTTTGATTCCCAGGGTAAAACCTGGGAGGCGCGCCATTACAATTTGCAGACGGGCAGCCGCCAGCAAATGACCATGGTGTGCACGCCCAATTGCATGCCCGTGTTCTACACCGTGGCCGTCACCGATGCGTATGTGCTGGTGTTTGACGCGCCAACGCGCCATTTGTTCGCCTGGGGTACGCTGGAAGAACTGAGCCGCAGTCCGGATGAGGCGGTCAGTGCCATCATGCCCGACCTGAAAACATCCTACTATCTGGCCATCCCGGTCAAATCACCGAAGTGAGCCCCTCATGACGCTGCGCCGTATTGCCTGTATCGCCTTGCTCCTGACCCTGACCGCCTGCGTCGGCCCCCAGCTGTTCCAGCATCAGTTGATGCGCCTGAACCAGGGCATGGCGCCGGCAGACGTGACGAGCGAACTCAAGCTCGAGCCGCTGTCGGTGCACGACGTCATGGCCAGCGGGATCCATTACACCTTCCAGCATTACCGCCTCAATAACGGCATGCAAAGTGCGACGTATCTGCTGGCATTCCAGGACGGCAAGCTCAAATACTGGGGCTACATCGAGGACTTCCGCCGCCATCCGGATGCCCGCCTGGTCGAAGCGGCCAACAGCATCGTCCCCGCGCTGAACGCGGCTCGCTGATCATGCGCAACGCCAGCCGCGCCGAGTTCCCCCACTTCCTGCGCATTCCCACGCGCTGGATGGACAACGACATCTACGGCCACGTCAACAATGTAGTGTATTACGCCTATTTCGATACGGCGGTGAACCAGTTCCTGATCGAACAAGGCGTGCTCGATATTCACAAGGGCGAGGTGGTGGGCTTCGTGGTCGACAGCGGCTGTGCGTACTTCAGCTCGATCAGCTTCCCGGACGTGATCCATGCCGGCATCCGCGTGGCCAAGCTGGGCAACTCGAGCGTGCGCTACGAGATTGCCCTGTATCGCAACGACGACGCCCTGCCCTGTGCGGCCGGGCACTTTGTGCACGTATACGTCGAGCGCAGCAGCAACCGTTCGGTGCCGATTCCCGACGCCGTGCGCCGCCTGCTGCACACGCTGGAGCGGACCGCGCCGTCCGCCTGAGCTGCAGGCTGGCAGGGTGCCAGAGCGCGCGAGTCACGGCGCACAACGTGGCAAGCGTACTGTTACTTGGGACGATACAGCGCGCACAGCTTGTGGCCGTCCGGATCGCGCACGTACGCCAGGTACAGTGCACCCGACGGACCTTCGCGCAAGCCGGGCGGATCTTCGACCGATACGCCGCCATTGGCAACCGCCGTGTCGTGGAAGGCCTTGACCTGTTCCGGCGACGTGCACTTGAAGCCGATGGTGCCGCCATTGGCGCAGGTGGCATCGGCGTCATTGATCGGTTCGCTGATGCACAGGGTGCTGCCATCGTGCCGGTAAAACAGGCGCGTATGGCCCGAGGCAGACACGTTCACGAACGGCTCGCCGCCGCCCAGCATGCCCACCAGCGCATTGTAAAAACGTTTGGAACGTTCGATGTCGTTCGAACCGATCATGATGTGACTGAACATGCATTCTCCTTGTGGCGTGTGCGAAAGCCGGCGCGGACCGTCCGCGCCGAAAAGCGCACCTTACCATATGCGCCAGCCCGTCGTGACCGCGCTGCCGGTGTCTCAGGATTTGGCACGTGTATGTCGAGCGCAGCAGCAATCGGTCGGTCCCGATTCCGGCGAGCGCGCGCGCACTGCTGCAAACACTGCTGACAGGGGACGCCGCACCGGCAGCACCACCCGGCCGTCTCCTCGGCCCGGTTTTGCTGTTCGTCGCGCCAGGTGTCGATCGGTCGCATTCTTGCCGGGTCGCGCCTCGGCCGCGCTACAATCGCTTCCCATGCCTACCAGTTCAACTTTCCAACTCGCCTGGCGCTCGTTCTGGGTGCTGAAGAAACACCGCCCCGAGCCGGTCTGGGCCCAGCTTGCCGTGGGCGCGGCACTGGCCTTGCCGATCGGCTTTGGCCTGATGCTCATGAACGGCATGGTGACGGGCCGGGTGGGCGACCTGGGCTGGTGGCGCGCCTCGGTGCTGTTCAACCTGTTCATGTGTCTGAGCGTGGTGTACAGCATGCTGGCCATCACGCGCGCCATCGAACACCTGCTGCCGGACAGCCGCATCGATGCCTTGTCGAGTAAGTCCGACTGGCGTACTGCGCTGGTCATCAATGTGATTGCCATCGCCGGCATTGTGCTTGGCAGTGCGGTCGGGCTGAGCGTATTTTCGTGGATGATTGGCTGGAACGGATGGGCAAGCTTCCTGTCGAGCAGTCTGGCCAAGACGGAATTTCTAGCCTTTGTGCTCGTCGTCGCCGGGGCCAACTGGTTCTGGTGGCGCCTGCGCGTGCGCCAGGATAACTTGCTGCACCAGGCAACGGAAGCCCAGCTGCGCCTGCTGCAGGCGCAGATTGAACCCCATTTCTTGTTCAATACTCTGGCCAATGTACACAGCCTGATGGAGCGCGACACGCCGCGCGCCAAGCAAATGCTGGAAACCTTTACCGACTACCTGCGCGCCAGCCTGGGCCAGTTGCGCCACACCGACAGCACCCTGGACGCGGAGCTGGCCATGGTGCGCAGCTATTTGACCTTGCTGCAAATACGCATGGAAGATCGCTTGCGCTTCGAGATCGATGCCAGCGAAGAAGCCATGGCGGCATCCTTGCCCACCCTGCTGCTGCAACCCCTGGTGGAGAACGCGATCGAACACGGGCTGGAACCGACCATTGACGGTGGCCGGGTCAGCATCCGCGCGCGCGTGATCGACGGCCAGCTCGACATTTGCGTCAATGACGACGGCATGGGCCGCGCTGCGCCCCGCCGTTCGCGCCGGCAAGGCAGTGGCATGGCCCTGGCCAACATTCGCGAACGGCTGAAAACCCGCTACGGCGACAAGGCCACCTTCACGTTGCATCCGCAAGCGGTGGGCATGCAAGCCTCGCTCAGCCTGCCCTTCCGGCGTAACCCATGACGCGCGCCCTGATCGCCGATGACGAGCCTCATCTGGCGCAGTATCTGCAAGCGCAGCTGGCACTGCTGTGGCCCGAACTGGAGATCGTGCACGTTGCCCGCAACGGCAAGGAGGCGGCCGCCTGCATCGAAGCACTGGAGCCGGATCTGGCCTTCCTGGATATTCAGATGCCAGGCTTGAGTGGGCTTGAAGTGGCGCAAGGCATCGAGGGCGATACCCGGGTTGTTTTCGTCACCGCGTTTGACACCTATGCCGTCGACGCGTTCGACCATGCGGCGCTCGATTATCTGCTCAAGCCGTTAAAGACGGAGCGGCTGGCGCGCATGATCGCGCGCGTCAAGCCGGCCCTGGCGATGCAGGCGGCCGGTCACCCTGCTGTGCCGGACGCACGCCTGGCCCAGGTGCTCGATCACCTCACGCGCGGGCCGACAACCGCGCCGCGCCTGCGCTTCATCCGCGCCGGCCAGGCCGAGTATGTGCATCAGATCGCCGTCGACGATGTGCTGTTCTTCCAGGCCGACGACAAGTACACGGTGGTGCAAACGGCCAGCGGCGAACACTTGATCCGCACCGCCATTGCCGAACTGGCCGAACAGCTCGACCCCGACCAGTTCTGGCAGGTGCACCGCGCCACCCTGATCAACCTGCGCTACCTCGAGGGCACGCGGCGCGACGAGAGCAGCCGCCTGTTCCTGCGCATCAAGGGCCATCCGCGCGAACTGCGCGTCAGCCGCGCCTACGTGCACCTGTTCAGGGCCATGTAGCGCGGCCACTGGCAATTCGTCGGCGCCGCTGTCGATTCGTCGCGGCTGCCTCGCGCCGATGCTGTCGACGTGGGATTGTCCTGGGGAGTGATCGCCGATCACCGCCGCGGTTGCGGCTTCTCTTTTCTCAGGATTGCATCAATGAATAAAATTCCCGCTCTCGCCGCGTTGCTTGCCCTGGCATGCAGCAGTGGCCACTTGCTGGCCGCGCCCGCCCCAGTCGTCGCGCCACTGATGGTCACCATCCCGGGCGGCACCTTCGCCATGGGCAGCACGGCGAACCCCAAAGACCCGAACCGTCCCAGTTCCGAACCAGTGCACAGCGTCACTGTGAAAAGCTTCCGGATTGCGAAATACGAAACGACGGTGGGCCAGTTCCGGCAGTTCGTCGATGCCACCGGCTACCAGACCGGGGACGATTGCTGGAAACTGGCCGCGACGGATTGGGGCATGGAAAGCGGCAAAGTCCGCTGGAACGACCTCGTCAATGCCGCCAGCGAGTTCCACCCCGTCATGTGCGTGAGCTGGGATGATGCCCATGCCTACCTCCAGTGGCTCTCCAGCCAGACGGGGCGCAAGTTCCGCCTGCCCAGCGAAGCAGAATGGGAATACGCCGCCCGCGCCGGCAGCAACACGCGCTACCCTTTCGGGGACGACCCGGCCATGTTATGCCAGTACGCCAACGTGTTCGACCGCAGCGGCAAGGCCGCCATCACCAAATTGACCGGCACGACCGGCAAGGAAATCGCCTGCGACGATGGGGCCGAACTCACTACCGTGGTGGGCATGTACGCGCCCAATGCCTGGGGCGTGCATGACATGCAGGGCAATGTCGGCGAACTGGTGGAAGATTGCCAGCACATGAACTACGATACCGCCCCCGTGGACGGCACGGCCTGGACTGCGGGGTGCGCAGCCCTGCACGGTTCGGCCATGGTCATTCATCGCGGCGGCAACTACAACAGCGGCCCGGTCGGCGCCAGCCCCACCTTGCGGGGACACGCGGGAACGGACAACCGCAGCAGCGTGGCCGAGGGTTTCCGCATTGCCGAAGACATCAGCGACAAACCAGCAGCGGCGACGGGCAACTTTGCAGCAAGGTTGAGCAAGGCCCAGGCGCAAGAGCGCGCAACGCGGGCCCGCTCGCGTGGCGCGCCGCACGGGTAAAGTCAGACAGCAGCCCGGCGGCACCGCAACCGGCACACAGGCGCGTGGGCCGCGACCGTTTCATGGCGCAGGAGGCGCGGCGCCGCTGGCGGCCGCTGACGGGCGTACCGAGTCAATTTTCGCCCGGGTCCGGCCCGAACAAGTCGTCCAGCCCGGCCGGCCGCTGGCGTGGTGCGGCCACACCGCGCTTGCCGGCAAATTCTTCTTCGATATTGTCGCGGTAAAAACTCCAGGCCGCGCCCGAGGTGGACAGACGGCGCCAGACTTCCGTGCCGACGCCGGCGTAGTCAATGGCGCTGCCATCGTCGAGTTCCACACGCAGGATGCGTTCGCGCGCGTCGTAGCCGATGGCGCGCAACTTGCCGGCATTGATTCGCTTCATTTCCATGATGACTCCCGTCGGGACGGCAGCTGCCGCAACGCCAACACTATAGCGTCCCTGCCCTGCTATCGCCAGCGCGTTGCGGGCTGGCGCACATAGCGCGCAAACACGTAGCCCCACGGCATGACGATTGGAATCAGCACGACGAGCATGCACTCGATGGCGGTGGACAATGTGTTTTCATCGATGGTGCCAGCCGACCAGGCCGGGTAGGCGACGATGCCGAGCCAGATGACTTTCCACACCAGTTCCCACATCAGGATGGGCAGCATCTGCAAGGGGTAGCGCAAGCCCAGCAGTGCCATCAGCGAGAACGCGGCCAGCATGCAGGTGACGACACCGCCATTGAGCGTCCAGGGTTGGGTGTGGCGAATGATGCCGGGCCAGACAACCAGGCCCAGCCCGACCACGATCAACAGATACATGGCCCTGAGCAGGTACAGACGCAGCAGCGAGACATCGGGATGGGACTGTTCCATGGCCTACTCCACTTCCTTGAGGACTTTTTCCAGGCTGGCGACGCGCGTGCGCAGATCGGCCAGCGTGGCATTGACGGCGCCGAGGGAGATGGCGGTTTCCGCCTGGGTCTGAACGGCGCGCGCCGCCAGCTCGCGGTAGCACTCGTCATTGTCGAGGCTGATCTTGGCCTTCTTGTTCATGGCCGAGTAGCGCATTGCGAAGATGGCCACGATCGTGCCGAAAAAGGCGGCGAGGGTGAATACGTAAATGGGTTCGGACATGGTGACCTCTACAGTTCGGTTTTAGTGGTAAGAGATGCTGCAGCGGCAGCGATATTGGCGGGCGTTAAGTCCAGCGCAAACTGGCTGACCTCGTAGTAATTGAGCGCCTTGCCGTCGTCGGACAGTTCCAGCTTGCCGATGACCAGACCGGCGCCCTCAAGCTTTTGCAGATGCAAATGCAGCAGGGGCCGGCTGATGCCAATTTCGCGCGCCAGCTGGCTGACATAGTTGCGCCCGCCAGTGGCGAGTGCCGCAATGATGCGCAGCCGGTGCGGATTGGACAGGGCCGACAGTGCTGCCAGCAGTGCATCCCCGTTTTGGATAATATTTTTTGTCATCACGTGTAAAGAATATCTGACAGGTGAAAGCAAGTCAAGCGATCTCGCGAAAAATCGCGCAGATCGCTTGCTGGACGTGCCGGGATTGGTTTAGTGGGCGGTGACGCGCTGGCGTACGGCGTCGAGGGTCTGGGGAATGCTGTCTTTGCTGAGACTGTCGACGATCCAGCCAAGGCCGAAGGGAATCGGACCAGGATCGGTGTAGACGGCGTAGCGCACCACGGTCTTGCCGGCGCTCGTGCCCGGCGTCAATTGCCATTGGCCGGTGGTGTCGACGATGGTTTCCTCCGGTTTGAGGCCCGGCCAGGGCACCAGCTTCCATGCCAGGACGCAGGATTGCGCGCTGACTTTGGGCTCCATGCGCAGCCGGTACTTCTTGATTTTTCCCATCGGGAGCTTGAGGGTGATGTCCACCAGCGCATGACCGGCGGCCGCGCTCACCTTGGCCGACGCGGTGTTCGGCATGAAGCTGGGATAGGCACTGTAATTTTGCAGCAGCGTGCACACTTCCTGCATGGGTGCATTGATGATGGTGCCTGCTACAAACGTTTTGCCGGGACTGCCAGGTTTGCTTTGATCGACCAGTGTGACCGATGAATCGCTCAGCTTGGCGCTATCGATCGCATCGGCAGCCGCAACGGGCGCACTCGCTGCAAGCGCCAGTAACAGGCTCGCCGCGCGACGAGGAAGAACATGCATGGTCAGCCTTCAGAAAGAATTGAACGGGCCATTCTTACCGACTTGCCAACGATGGTCAAGGCGACTCAGTCGCGGCAATAGCCTTCTCCGGGGGAGATCGTCAGGCAGTCTTTCTTGTCAGCCAGCCATTTCATCCCAGTGGCGCGGCCATCGGTGGAACGGATGGTTTCCTGCTTGCCGTCCCGTTCGAAACGGATGGTGTCACCCTCGGCCATTGCCTGGAACGTACGTGGGCCGTCCAGGTTGCGGACGGTCACGGCGAACTGACCATTGGCGCCGCCAATGAGCAGATAAGTGCCTTCCGGACCGTTCCACTGTCCCAGCATGCGGCTCGCTGCCTGCACTGCCTGTGGCGCAGCCACTGCGGCAGGCGCCGGCGCTACCGCAGCGGCGGGCGCAACTGCGGGCGCAGCTTGTTCTTTCGGCGCGCAGGCGGACAGCAGCGATGAAGCGATCAACAACGACGTGGCGGCAAGGGTGGTCGTTCGCATGGGCAATCTCCAGAAAAGACACCGCCGGGCAGAGCCGGCGGTGGCGGGCATTAATTATTAATCAGCACCTGAGCAATGATACCTGTTGCGATGGCAACCAGCGCGAAGTCGCTGCCGGACTGTACCCACTGGTAGCCGCGTTGCGGGGCGTACAGGCGGCTATGACGGTGCCAATCGTTGACCACATAGTAGCGGCCCGGATTTTGCGACAGGCGTTCGCCGCGGCGCATGGTCCAGGCGCCGTTGCTGTTGCCGTTGTAATAGCCGTTGTTGTAGCCGTTGTTGTAGCCGTTGTTGTAGCCGTAGCCGTTGCCGTAGGCATAGCCACGCTGATCGTAGCGACGCTGATCGCGATTGCCATCGTAGCGGCGGCCGTCGCGGTCGGTGACGCGGTAGCCGTCATGACGGTCGTCACGGCGGGCGCGGTTCTCGAAGTCGCCGTAACGGAAATCGCGGCCATCGCGGGTGGCGCGTTCGTTGCGGTCGCCGCGGGAGGCGTTGTCGGTACGCTCGATCCGGTCATGACGCTCGTACCGGTCGTTCCTGTAATCGGACGACTGAGCGAACGCGGCGCCGGAAACGAGGCAGGCTGCAGACACTGCGAATACGAGGGCTTTCTTGATCATGATGAACTCCTGTTTAAGTGGACCCTGGGGATGTACAACTCTTCAAGGTCATGGGGCCGGGAACCTTGTCCTCTGCCCACGAACCTATTAAACCGCAGGCGGGTCTTCACAAACAGGGAGTTCTCGTAAGAAGTGTTACGGGAGGTATCCAGCGCAATGAGCTGGCAATATCAATACACGGCAACTACGTGCACCACGCGAACGCTCAGGCCGCGCGGGATTCCTGCTCGTCCATTACTTCACGGAACACACCCACCTGCGTGAACGTCTTGCCGAACCAGGGATGCACGATATCGATGCGAATATCGAACTGCAACGCATGATTGTTGCGATGGCATAGAAAGGTCTTGCCCGGGGTGAGCAGGTCCGGCATCGGGATGCGCAGGCCGAACACTTCCCAAAAATACCCGTCGCTTTCAAAAAACAGATTCCCGTCGCGTACCGACAGCAGCAGCTTCATGCCCAATCCCATGCCCACATACTCGAGCACTTCGCCCTTGCTGCTCTCGCGCATGAACGAGGTGAACTGGACCGGCTTGCGCCCATGCAGCCGGTAAATGCGCTGCTTGTAGATGGCCGGATCGTCCGGCCGCGAATACACCATGATATCGACCGGGAAGTCGGCATCGTTGTACGGCATCAGCGCGCCCTTGATCAGCGGCCGCGTCAGGTAACCCAACAGCATGCCAAAGCGCGAGCAACTCAGTTCGCCCAGCTCACCCGTGTAGCGCAGCGGCTTGCCCGGCAGCGGATTCCTGGCGAACCGGTGCTGGATGTCGAGATGGAGCTTGTTCCACTGCGCGCCAAGGATCTTGCGGAACAACTCGCCTTCGGATGCGATCATCATGCTGTCACCTGTCGACGGTCAATCAGGAAAAGATAAATGAGCGGGGGCAGCATGGCCGCCACGGCAAAGCTGTCCAGCCAGACGTGGACCCAGCACTGCGCCTACAGCGAAATGAGGATGTCCTGCGGCGCCCACAGCACGATCCCGGCGATCAGCGCGCCCCACGCGAAGGCATTGCGCTGGCGGTCGCCCATCCAGGCCAGCGCGCCCATCCAGACGGCTGCGGCCTGCACCGTGGGGCCGAACAGGGAAATCCACCACACCTGCACGGCACGCGACTGGGCCGGCACCGCACCGCCCCAGAAGGCGGCGCCAATATCGTCGTGGTAGCGGTCGAACAGCGGCGCGCCTGCCACCAGCGGCAGCAGCATGCCCACCAGCAGATGGGCCGCCACGCTCGCGTAGACATAGCGGACCGTCCAGGTGCGCAGCGATGCTTGGGTCATGACACTCAGTCTTTCAGATAGGGATTGCGGTGAGCGCAGACGCCACCGTCGCACGCCGGCGGCAGCGTGTAGCCGAGCAGCCGCGACATGCGGTAGCGGTTGCGCGCGAACTGCCGGTACAGCCATGACAGCGGCGGGCGCAGGAATGGCACGCGCAGCGGCGCGACCAGGTAGCCGCGTCCCACCTGCGTATACGCGGCCAGCAGGCTGTCGATGCCGGAGTAGACCGTGCCGTCGGCGCGCTGGCAGTACATCTCGAGATTGAGTTCGGCCAGCGTGGCGCCCAGGTGGGACGGATCGAAGCCCGGCTGGGCGATGTCGACAAAGGCGAGCGTGCGTTGCTTGTCCCAGCGGCCCAGGCGGGCCATCTCGGCGGTGCAAAACGCGCATCTGCCATCGAAATACAGGGTCAGTGCGGCGGCGCTCATGGCATGGGCTTACGGGGTGGTGACGGGTTTCGCCGGCGGCGCTGGCGGCAAGGGGGTTGCCGACTCCTTCTTCTGGTCGTTGGCGCCCAGGATCTGCACGAACACTTCATTTTGCTTGATCATGCCAAGCTCCAGGCGCGCACGCTCTTCCACCGCGCCCGTGCCATCCTTGAGGTCGCGCACTTCCGATTCCAGCTTGGCGTTGCGGGCCCGCAGTTCCTCGGTGTGGATGTGGGCCGCGGCGACCTTGTCTTCGAGCTCGGAAACGCGCAGCCAGCCACCCTTCCCGAACCACAGAGGGATCTGGATCAGCAGCAGCAGGGTCGCAAGGGCGAGCGTGATCAGGCGCATGGCAGAAGACCGGCCAGCGTGCAGCTGGCCGGTGTCGCTGGATTACTTCAGGTTGTAGAAAGCGCTACGGCCAGGGTAGCTGGCGATGTCGCCCAGATCTTCTTCGATGCGCAGCAGCTGATTGTACTTGGCCATGCGGTCCGAGCGCGACAGTGAGCCGGTCTTGATCTGCAATGCGTTGGTACCAACCGCGATATCGGCAATGGTCGAGTCTTCGGTTTCGCCGGAACGGTGCGAGATCACGGCGGTGTAGCCGGCGCGCTTGGCCATTTCGATGGCGGCGAAGGTTTCGGTCAGGGTGCCGATCTGGTTGATCTTGATCAGGATCGAGTTGGCGATGCCTTTCGAGATGCCCTCTTTCAGGATCTTGGTGTTGGTGACGTACAGATCGTCGCCCACCAGTTGCACCTTCTTGCCCAGACGGTCGGTCAGGATCTTCCAGCCATCCCAGTCGCCTTCGTGCATGGCGTCTTCGATCGAAATGATCGGGTACTTGTCGCACCAGGTTTCGAGCATGTTGGTGAACTCGGTCGAGGTCAGCTGCATGCCTTCGCCTTCCAGGTGGTACTTGCCGTCCTTGTAGAACTCGGAGGCGGCGCAGTCCAGACCCAGCGCGATCTGCGTGCCTGGCTCGTAGCCTGCCTGTTCGATGGCTTGCATGATCAGCTTGATGGCTTCTTCATGATTGGCCACGCTTGGCGCGAAACCGCCTTCATCGCCCACCGACGTGGCCAGGCCTTTGTCGTGCAGGATTTTCTTCAGTGTGTGGAACACCTCGGCGCCGTAGCGGACCGCTTCCTTGAAGCTCGGTGCGCCGACCGGGATGATCATGAATTCCTGGATGTCCAGGTTGTTGTCGGCGTGCGCGCCGCCGTTGATGACGTTCATCATCGGCACTGGCATCTGCATCGCGCCCGAACCGCCGAAGTAGCGATACAGGGGCAGGCCCGCTTCTTCGGCGGCGGCCTTGGCCACTGCCATCGACACGGCCAGCATGGCGTTGGCGCCCAGGCGGCTCTTGTTTTCGGTGCCATCGAGGTCGATCAGGGTGCGGTCGAGGAAGGCCTGTTCGTTGGCGTCCAGGCCCATGATCGCTTCGGAGATCTCGGTATTGATATTTTCGCAGGCTTGCAGCACGCCCTTGCCGAAGTAGCGGCTCTTGTCGCCGTCACGCAGTTCGATCGCTTCGCGCGAACCGGTCGAGGCACCCGATGGCACGGCAGCGCGGCCCATCACGCCCGACTCGAGCAGGACGTCGCATTCGACGGTTGGATTGCCGCGCGAATCCAGGATTTCGCGGCCGATAATATCAACGATAGCACTCATTTTTATTCTCCAAAAGGTAAGCAAAACGGTGGGCGGATCCGGGAGGATCCGCCTGCATCTGTCAGGGCAATCGGCGGTGGACCGGCAAGCAAGCTGCCGTTTAGCGCGTAAAGCTCGATTCGAGGAAACCGGCTTTTTTGACGATGCGGTCGATGTCGACCAGCGTGGTGAGGAGCTCTTTCATGCGCCCCAGTGGGACCGCATTCGGACCGTCCGACAGCGCCTGCGCGGGATTGGGGTGCGTTTCCATGAACAGGCCGGCGATACCGGCTGCCACGGCTGCGCGCGAGAGCACGGGGATGTGTTCGCGCTGGCCACCGGATGAGGTGCCCTGTCCGCCCGGCAGTTGTACCGAATGGGTCGCGTCGAACACGACCGGGCAGTTCGATTCGCGCATGATCGCCAGTGAGCGCATGTCCGAAACGAGGTTGTTGTAGCCGAAGGAGACGCCGCGTTCGCACGCCATGAAGTTGTCTTCGTTCAGACCGGCTTCTTTCGCCGCCAGGCGCGCCTTGTCGATCACGTTTTTCATGTCGCCGGGCGCGAGGAACTGGCCCTTCTTGATGTTGACTGGTTTGCCGGAC
>Ga0209023_10002536_pt1 | contig 22680 bp, 24 predicted proteins | sample LakOneMetagenome_FD_187468 | JGI IMG/M metagenome (GOLD analysis project Ga0209023, IMG submission 187468) | Freshwater and sediment microbial communities from Lake Erie, Canada (SPAdes) (version 2) | ecosystem: Environmental > Aquatic > Freshwater > Lentic | place: Lake Erie, Canada...
GCGGTTGCCGTAGACGAGGGTGAAGCGGCTCTTCGGCTCGGCCAGCAGCGTGGTCTTGATGATCGACAGGATGGGCGTGATGCCGCTGCCGGCGGCAAAGGCCAGGTAGTGGCGCTCGCTGGTCTCGTCGAGCGGGACGTTGAAGTGGCCCATGGGCGGCATCACGTCGAGGGTGGCGCCGGCTTGCAGCTGCTCGTTGGCCCAGCTCGAGAACAGGCCGCCCGGAGTGCGCTTGATGGCCACGCGCAGGGTCTCGTCCTGCACGGCCGAGCAGATCGAATAGGAGCGGCGCACGTCTTCGCCGTCGATCATGGCGCGCAGGGTCAGGTGCTGGCCCTGCTGGTAGGCGAAGGTTTGTTTCAGTTCGGGCGGGACGGCAAAGGTGACGGCGATAGCGTCGCGCGTTTCGTGCTTCACCTTGGCGACAGTCAGTGGATAGAATTTGCTCATGGTGCTGTTATTCGCTTTATTCGCTTAGTGGCACTTGAAGTAATCGAAAGGCTCGCGGCAATCGAGGCATTTGTACAAAGCCTTGCAGGGCGTGGAGCCGAACTGGCTGGTGAGCTGGGTGTGGCTCGAGCCGCAGTTGGGGCATTGCACCTCAGGCTCCTTGAAGGCGCCGCGCTTCACGCCGCCGCGCAGGCCGCTGATGTCGATGGCTTGCTCGACTGGCGGCGCGATGCCGTAGCCCTTCAGGGCGGCCTTGCCGGTCTCGCTCATCCAGTCGGTGGTCCAGGCGGGCGACAGTTGGGTGACGATGCGCAGCTTGTCGACACCGCGTTCATGCAAGGCGTCGTTCACCGCGTCGGCGATCACCTGCATCGCGGGGCAGCCCGAGTAGGTGGGCGTGATCGTGACCACGCATTCGTCGCCCGCGAAGGCGACGTCGCGCACGATGCCGAGATCGACCACGGAGATCACCGGGATCTCGGGATCGGGCACCTCGCCGAGCCAGGACCAGACCTGCTCAGTGGTGACGCGCGCGGTGTCCACTTACCACTCCGCTCCGGGATAGGCGCGCTGCAGGAACTGCATCTCGGCCAGGATGTAGCCGAGGCGTTCGCTGTGGCGCCCCTGCTTGCCGCCGCGCTGCATGTAGGCTTCGGGCGAAGGCATGGTGAGCGTGGCTTCTTCGAAGATGTCGCTCACGTGTTCGAGGAAGGCGGCGCGCAAGCCTGCAACCGGCGGGGCGATACCCTGTTCCACCATGGCGTTGTCGATGTCGTCGTAGAGGAAGACTTCGCCGGTGTACATCCAGAGTTCTTCGGCGGCGGCCTGCATCTTGGCGTGGCTGACGTCGCTGCCGTCGCCCAGGCGCACGACCAGGTCGCCGCTGCGGCGCAGGTGATAGGTCACTTCCTTCAGCGACTTCTCGGCGATTTCGGCGATGCGCTGGTCGGTCGACTTCAGCAGACCCTGCATGAGGAAGTAGTGCCAGGTGTCGAAGAAGAACTGGCGCATCATCGTTTCGGCGTAGCTGGCGTTGGGCTGCTCGACCAGCAGGACGTTGCGGTACTGGTGCGCGTCGCGGTGGAAGGCGAGCCTGTCTTCGTCGCGGCCTTGGCCTTCTAGTTCGCCGGCGTAGGTGAGCCACATGCGCGTTTGGCCGAGCAGGTCGAGGGCGACGTTGGTCAAGGCCATGTCTTCTTCCAGAGCCGGGCCTTTGCCGCACAGCTGGGAGAGCTGCTGCGAGAGGATCAGGGCGTTGTCGCCCTGGCGCAGCACATATTCGAACTTGGCGTCCATGGTGGCACTCACAGGTTCTTCACTTCTTCCGGCATCGGGAAGAAGGTGGGGTGGCGGTAGACCTTGCTGTTGGCGGGCTCGAACAGGGCTTCCTTGTCGTATGGGCTGCTGGCCACGATGTCGGCGGCGCGCACGACCCAGATCGAGACGCCTTCGTTGCGGCGCGTGTAGACGTCGCGCGCGTTGTTGATTGCCATTTCGGCGTCAGGGGCGTGCAGGCTGCCGACGTGCTTGTGGGCGAGGCCGTGCTGGCTGCGGATGAATACTTCCCACAGGGGCCATTCTTTGCTCATGATGTGTCTCCGATGATGCGAGTTTGTTTTTCTGGGTGCTGCGTTTTGTGCGAGCGATGCCTCACCGCCAACGGTGCAAGGAGGCGTTCGTACCGCGTGGGCACGGAGTGCCCACCGTACGGTTCGAGCCGCAGGCGAGCACTTGCCGTGGCGGTTTTTACGCAGCGGCCTTCTTGGCAGCCTTTTTGTCAGCGTGGGCGACCAGGGCGTCGCGGAACCATTCGCCGTCTTCCCAGGCCGTCACGCGGGTGCGCAGGCGCTCGCGGTTGCAGGGGCCGTTGCCCTTCAGGACGTTGTGGAATTCGCTCCAGTCGATCTCGCCGAATTCGTAGTGGCCCGTCTCTTCGTTGAACTTCAGGTCGGGGTCGGGAATGGTCAGGCCCAGGTATTCGGCTTGCGGCACGGTCTGGTCGACCATGCGCTGGCGCAGTTCGTCATTCGAGAACAGCTTGATGCGCCATTTGCTCGATTGCGCGCTGTTCACCGATTCGGCATCCGAAGGCCCGAACATCATCAGCGACGGCCACCACCAGCGGTTCAGGGCATCTTGCGCCATCGCCTTCTGTTCGGGGGTCCCTTTCGCCAGGCTCATCATGATGTCGTAGCCCTGGCGTGCGTGGAAGGACTCTTCCTTGCAGACGCGGACCATGGCGCGGGCGTAGGGACCATACGAGCAGCGGCAGAGCGGGATCTGGTTGATGATGGCCGAGCCGTCGACCAGCCAGCCGATGGCGCCCATGTCGGCCCAGCTCAGGGTCGGGTAATTGAAGATGCTCGAATACTTGGCCTTGCCCGAGTGCAGGGCAGCCAGCAGTTCGTCGCGCGACACGCCCAGGGTTTCGGCGGCGCTGTACAGGTACAAGCCGTGGCCGGCTTCGTCCTGGATCTTCGCCAGCAGCACCGACTTGCGCTTCAGCGTCGGGGCGCGCGTGACCCAGTTACCTTCCGGCAGCTGGCCGACGATCTCGGAGTGCGCGTGCTGGGAGATCTGGCGGATCAGGGTTTTACGGTAGGCCTCGGGCATCCAGTCCTTGGCTTCGATCTTGATGCCTTCGTCGATACGGGCCTGGAACGCCTGTTCCTCGGCACTCATGTCTTGTTCTGTCTGGACCTTTTTGAGGCCCGTTTCTACCATCTGTGCGTACATGGTCTGTCTCCCATTGCAAACATCGTGAAGCCATAATACGATACAGAAAACGAGATGTACACCAAAATTTTGAATCATATTGAGAAGCAAGGTTTTTCCGATTCCATGAAGCAAATGACCAGTCCCGAGTGGATCGCCCACTTCCTCGCCATCGATCCGCCACGCTCCAAATCCCTGGTCATGACCGTCATGGGCGACGCGATTGCGCCCCACGGCGGCGCGGCCTGGCTGGGCAGCTTGATCGAGCTGCTGGGTCCGCTGGGCGTGACCGACCGGCTGGTGCGCACCAGCGTGTTCCGCCTGGTGCAGGAGGGCTGGCTGACGGCCAGCCGCGAGGGGCGGCGCAGCCGCTATGCCTTCGATCCGAAGTCGCTGCCGCGCTTCCAGCGCGCCGACCGCCGCATCTACGCGCCGCCCGGCCTGCACTGGGATGGGCGCTGGACTTTGCTGTTGGCGCCGAACGGCAGCATCGATGGCGATTTGCGCACGGCGGTAAGGAAGGAACTGCAGTGGGAAGGTTTTGCGATGCTGGGGCCGGGGCTGCTGGCGCATCCGGCCGGGGATATCGAGGGGCTGGCCGATGCCTTGCAACGCACGGGTGCGGCGGGCAAGGTGTTTGCCTTGAGCGCGGGCGAGTTGCCGGATGTGGGGTCGCGGCCCTTGGCGGAACTTGTGGGCGAAGGCTGGAATCTGACCGCGGTGGCCCAGGGTTACCGGGACTTCATCGCGCAGTTTTCGCCGCTGCTGGCCTTGTTGAAGGATGGGGCCGAGGTGGCGCCGGAGGCGGCGTTTGCGATGCGCTCGCTGTTGATCCACGCTTACCGGCGGCTGCAGTTGCATGATCCGCTGTTGCCGGTCGAGTTGTTGCCGCAGCCTTGGCCGGGGTCGGATGCCTACGAAGTGGCGCGCGCGATTTATGTGCGCGTGGCGCAGCAGGCCGAGGTGCATGTGAATGCGGTGTTGCGGCGCGAGGATGAGACAGCACCAGGCGCGGATGAGGCGTTTTACCAGCGATTTGGCGGGTTGCGAGGTTGATCGTCGTATCGAATGGTGGGTTCGAGAACCCACCCTACCGCCGGTTTGGCTCAACGTGCCGGGTTTTGTAGGGTGGGTTCTTGAACCCACCAATGTCACCGCGTAATGATCCGGGGCATGCATCGCGGGTTCGCATCTGTACCATACCGCGTGGACACAAGTGTCCACCCTACAAAACCCTGCCTTTGTAGGGTGGACTCCCGAGTCCACGCTGTGTCATCGCATGATCATCGGCACCGCATGGTGGGTTCTCGAACCCACCGATAAGCGAGTATGATCTCGGCTTTACGCCATCAACCAGGACACACCATGTCTATCAAGATCAGCAGCCAGTTCGACGCTGGCGCCATCGATATCGTGAACGCCACGAGCGCGAACGCCATCGACCTGAACATCCGCAAGGATTCGCACGCCGACATCACGCAGTGGTTCTACTTCCGCCTGCAGGGCGCGCAAGGCGAGCCGTGCACGATCCGCCTGCTGAACGCCGGCCAGGCCGCCTATCCGGCCGGCTGGGAAGGCTACAACGCGATGGCCAGCTACGACCGTGTCAACTGGTTCCGCGTGCCGACCTCGTACGACGGCCAGGTGATGACCATCGAGCACACCCCCGGCATGGACAGCGTCTACTACGCCTACTTCGAACCGTATTCGTGGGAACGCCACCTCGAGCTGCTCGACCGTGCCCAGATGAGCGAAAACGTGCGCATGCTCGACCTGGGCTCCACCGTCGACGGCCGCGACCTGAACATGCTGGTCATCGGCGAACCAGCCGAAGGCAAGAAAAAAGTCTGGGTCATCGCCCGCCAGCACCCGGGCGAAACCATGGCCGAATGGTTCGTCGAAGGCATGCTCGACGCCCTGCTCGACCCGGCCCACCCGTTCGGCCGCCAGCTGCTGAACGAAACCGTGTTCTACGTGGTCCCGAACATGAATCCGGACGGTTCCGTCCGCGGCAACCTGCGCACGAACGCCGCCGGCGCCAACCTGAACCGCGAGTGGCTGAACCCGACCATGGAGCGCAGCCCGGAAGTCTTCCTGGTCAAGCAGAAGATGCACGAAACCGGCGTCGACCTCTGCCTCGACGTGCACGGCGACGAAGGCCTGCCCTACGTCTTCGTGGCCGGCAGCGAATCGCTGCCGAACTTTACGCCCGAGCAGGCCGCCGCCCAGAAGCGCTTCAGCGACAACTTCATGATCGCCAGCCCGGACTTCCAGGACGTGCACGGCTACGGCGAAACGCCCTATTCGGAAGAGACCCTGACCATGGGCTCGCCGCACATCACCCACGCCTTCGGCTGCCTGTCGCTGACCCTGGAACTGCCGTTCAAGGACAACGCCAACGACCCGGACCCGCAAGTGGGCTGGGATGGCGCGCGCAGCGCCCGCCTGGGCGCGGCCGTGCTGCAGCCGGTGCTGCAGGCGATCCGCGCACTCAAGTAATCCACCATGCCCCGCTCGCCGGGGCATTTTTTCACCTTCAGGAACAACGCACATGTCCGTATTCGCAGCACCCGTATTCGATGCCACCGTCGTGTATCAGGGCGAAGAACTGTTCAAGGGCCGCGGCGCTGCCCAGGGCTGGGCCGACAAGGTCGCTCGGGAACTCGAGACCGATGTCACGGTCGAGAAGGTTGGCACCGGCTGGGTCCTGCGCGCCAGCGTCGACGGCGCCGACGTCAGCTGGGGCATCCATGGCCAGCGCCTGGCGCGCCGCGACGCGGCCTGACATGTTGGAAATCCGCACAAGACCTGCTTTGTGGACGTCAGGCAAGGTATGCGGACCGGGCAGCTGGTCGAAGCGTTTTATAATGGCACGATCGGTAATGCCGGTATCCGGCATCACCATCACTTTTGGTAGGCATCTGCCGCAGCGACGCGGCGCGCCTCCAGCTAAACAGGCCGTTCCATGACTACCGCAACTTCGGCGCAGAGCGCGCGTTCCCCCTCCTCCGAACGCATGTCGACCGGCATCCCCGGCCTCGACGACATCTTCGGCGGCGGCCTGACCCCGCAGCGGGTCTACCTGGTCGAGGGCACGCCCGGCACCGGCAAGACCACCCTCGGCCTGCAATTCCTGCTCGACGGCCTCAAGCGCGGTGAGAGCGGCCTGTACATCACGCTGTCGGAAACGGCGGACGAATTGAAAGCAGTGGCCGCCACCCACGGCTGGACCCTCGACGGCCTGGCGATCCACGAACTGGCCAGCGACGGCGACCTCGACCTCGATTCCCAGCAGTCGGTGTTCCACCCGTCGGAAGTCGAGCTGAACGAAACCACACGCAACGTGATGAACGAGGTAGACAGCCTGAAACCGGTGCGCGTGGTCTTCGACAGCATGTCGGAAATGCGCCTGCTGGCCCAGAACCCGCTGCGCTACCGGCGCCAGATCCTGGCCCTGAAGCAGTTCTTCGCCTCGCGCGCCTGCACCGTGCTGCTGCTCGACGATAAATCGAGTTCCACCTCGGACCAGCACCTGCACAGCATCGCCCACGGCGTGATCAGCCTGGAGCAGATCGCCAAGGAATTCGGCAAGGAGCGCCGCCGCGTGAACATCCTCAAGATGCGCGGCATCCGCTTCCGCGGCGGCTTCCACGACTACGCCCTCGATACCGGCGGCATCGTCATGTATCCGCGCCTGGTGGCGTCCGAGCACATGCGCGACTTCACGCCCGCCATCAGCCCGACCGGCGCCGACAGTTTCGACGCCCTGCTCGGCGGTGGCCTGGCGCGGGGCACGAATACCCTGATGGTGGGCCCGTCCGGCATCGGCAAGACCACGCTCTCGGTGCGCTGCCTGCTGGCGGCGCTCGATCGCGGCGAAAAGGCCTCGTTCTACCTGTTCGACGAAGGCCTGGGCACCTTCTTTGCCCGCAACAAGTCGCTCGGCATGGACCTGCGCCCGTATGCCGACAGCGGCCAGCTGCGCATCATCCACATCGACCCGGCCGAGCTGTCGCCCGGCGAATTCGCCCAGATGCTGCGCGACGCGGTCGAGCAGCACGGCGTGCGCTTCATCGTCATCGACAGCCTGAACGCCTACCTGCAGGCGATGCCGGGCGAGCAGTACCTGACCCTGCAGATGCACGAACTGCTGTCCTACCTGAACCAGCAGGGCGTGACGACCGTGCTGGTGCTGGGCCAGCACGGCCTGATCGGCGAAGTGCGCAGCGACGTCGACCTGAGCTACCTGTCCGACACCACGGTGCTGCTGCGTTTCTTCGAAGCCAACGGCCTCCTGCGCCGCGCCCTCACCGTCATCAAGAGCCGCACCGCGACCCACGCCCTGACCATCCACGAGCTGCAATTGAGCCACGAAGGCGTGCGCATCGGCGCGCCGCTCGAAGGCTTCGAGGGCGTGCTGACCGGCCTGCCGACCTATCGCGGCGTCACGCCGATGATGACCACGAATGCTGATGTCACTTCCTGACAAGGACGGAGAGCGGGTCCTTATCTTCGCGCCGCGCGGGCGCGACGCCGAGGTCATGTGCGCGGTGCTGGAAGCCGACGGCTTCGGCTGCGCCACCGTGCCCGGATTCGACGGCTTTGTCGAACGCATCGAGGCCGGCGCGGGGGCCGCCATCGTGGCCGAAGAAGCGCTGGCCGGTGTCGACCTCGGGCGCCTGCACGACTGGCTCGGGCGCCAGCCGCCCTGGTCCGACTTCCCCTTCGTGGTCTTGCTGGGCAAGGCCATCGGCCCGGCGCCGGAAGGCGCGCGCGCGCGCGTGGCGGAACTCGGCAACGTGATCCTGCTCGAACGGCCGCTGAACGTCCAGACCCTGCGCAGCGCGGTGGGTTCAGCCCTGCGCGCGCGGCGCCGCCAGTACCAGGCGCGCTCGGTGCTGGCCGACCGCGAATACACCGCCGCCAACCTGCGCCGCAGCCAGGACGACCTGCTCGACCTGAACGAAACCCTGGAAGCGCGCATCGAGGAGCGCACGCGCGCCCTGGCCCAGGCCAACGACCGCCTGACCAACGAGGTGATCGAGCGCGAGCGCGTGCAGCAGGCGCTGGTCCAGTTCCAGAAGATGGAGGCGATCGGACGCCTCACCGGCGGCATCGCCCACGACTTCAACAACCTGCTCAACGTGGTGCAAGGCAGCATGGACCTGATCATGCTGAAGTCGCAGGACGAGTTCGTGCGCAACCGCGCCGAGGTGGCGCGCCGCGCCTGCCAGCGCGGCGGCAAGCTCACCGCCCAGCTGCTGGCGTTCTCGCGCAACCAGAGCCTGGACCTGCGCCCGCTCGCCCTGGGCGCCCTGTTCGAAGGCGTGCGCGAGCTGGTGGCGACCTCGCTCGGCTCCAGCGTGCGCCTGGAGTTCCTGCTCGACGATCCGGATGCGGCCGTGATGGCCGACACCAACCAGATGGAGATGGCGCTCCTGAACCTGGCCATCAATGCGCGCGACGCCATGCCCGGCGGCGGCCAACTGCGCTTCCATGCCGGCGCGGCCGTGCCGCCCGAGGGCCTGCTGCCGGCCGGCGACTACCTCCGCATCGCCGTGGCCGACAGCGGCGAAGGCATGCTGCCCGAGATCATGGCGCGCGTGTTCGAGCCCTTCTTCACCACCAAGGGCGTCGGCAAGGGCACCGGCCTGGGGCTGAGCCAGGTGTACGGCATGGCCCAGCAATCGGGCGGCGCGGCGCGCATCCTCAGCGAACAGGGCGTGGGCACCACGGTGGAAATCTGGCTGCGCTCGGCCGGCAGCGCGGCCGACCTGCCGCCGCTGGTGCGCTCGTCGGTGGCGGCGGCACGCCAGCGCGGGGCGCGCATCCTGGTGGTCGAGGATGATGCCTACGTGCGCCAGTCGGTGGTGGAGTCGCTGGAGGTGCTGGGTCACACGGTGGCCCAGGCGGCCGATGGCGAAGCGGGGCTGCGCGAACTGCAGCGTGCGCGGCCGGATCTGCTCATTACCGATTACCTGATGCCGGGGATGACCGGGGCCGAGCTGGTGCAGCAGGCCCGCGGCATCTATCCGGAGCTGCCGATGATGATCGCCACCGGGTATGCCGACATGCGGGTGATCGAAGAGGTGGTGGGGGAAGACATGGTGCTGAACAAGCCGTTCCAGCTGGCGGAGCTGGCGGCGAGTGTGGAGCGGGCGCTGAGCAAGCGGAATTAGCTCGCCCGCGGCGATTTACTCTCGTTGACGCTTCCCGTACGGTGGGCACTCCGTGCCCACGCGGTACGTACGTATCTGGAGTCACGTACGGTAAGGTATCGCCCGCACGACATGCGACGGACGAAAATCCAATGTGACGTTCGTTTCCTGGTTCGGCGTTAGCGGGCGATAAGTCCCGACCAACGCGAAAAGGATGCGCACGTAACAGCGTGGGCATGGGGTGCCTAGCGCGGCCCGGCGCACCCTACGGTCTGCCGCCCGTCTGCGCGTTAATCCACTAGATTACAGCTGCACGCCCAAGTGCTTCTCGACCCAAGCATGCGCATCTTCCAGGCTGTCGAAGTGCACGGTCGCAATCACCGTCTTGTCATGCGCCAGGCAGCTGGCATACACGCGCTTCTCGTCGGCGGAGCTGAGCAGGTCGGACTGCGGCGCCAGCTCGACCGATGCCACCAGGTCGAGGTTCAGCAGCTGCGCCTTCTTCGGGTTGTTTTCCTTGTCGATACGGACGAATTTGCTCATCTAAGACTCCTCAGCTGCCCGCAATAACCATCTTTTCGATCAGGATCGACCCGGTCGACTTGTTCCCGCGCGCCAGCACGTCGTTGCCGACGCCGACGATCTGCTGGAACATCTCGCGCATGTTGCCGGCAATCGTGATTTCCTCGACCGGATACTGGATCACGCCATTCTCGACCCAGTAGCCCGAGGCGCCGCGCGAATAATCGCCGGTGACGTAGTTCACGCCCTGCCCCATCAACTCGGTGACCAGCAGGCCGGTGCCCATCTTGCGCAGCATGCCCTCGAAGGTATCGGCACGCTTGGTGTCATCCGACGTGATCGACAAATTGTGCGAACCGCCGGCATTGCCCGTGGTCTGCATGCCGAGTTTACGCGCCGAGTACGACGACAGGAAGTAACCCTGCAAGACGCCGTTCTCGATCACCTTGCGCCGCACCGTGCGCACACCTTCCTCGTCGAAGGGCGAAGAGCCGACTTCGCCGATCAGGTGCGGGTCTTCGACGATCTGGATGTGGTCCGGGAAGACCTGCTTGCCCAGGGTATCGAGCAGGAAGGTCGACTTGCGGTACAGCGAACCGCCCGACACCGCCTGCACGAAAGCGCCCAGCAAACCGGCGGCCAGCGGCGCCTCGAACAGCACCGGGCAGGTGCGGGTATCGAGCTTGCGTGCGTTCAGGCGCGCCAGGGCGCGTTCGGCGGCGTAGCGGCCGACTGCCTCGGGATTGGCCAGCTTCTTCGGGTCGCGCGCCGAGGTGTACCAGTCGTCGCGCTGCATCTTGTTGCCCTTGCCGGCGATCGGCGCCACCGACATGGTGTGGCGCGAGAACGGGTAGCCGCCGATGAAGCCGCGCGAGTTGGCCGCCACGAAATGCGACTGCTGCACGTAGACGCTGGCGCCTTCGCTGTTGCTGATGCGCGGGTCGACTTCGAACGCCGCGTTTTCGCAGCGCTGGGCCAGTTCCACGGCTTGCTCGGTGCTGATCTGCCACGGGTAGCACAGGCGCAAATCGCGCGGGTTCATTTCCAGCATGTCGGCGTCGGGCAGGCCGGCGGCATCGTCCTCGGCGGTGAAGCGGGCGATGTCCCAGGCCGCCTGCACGGTGGCCTTCAGCGACGCTTCCGAGAAATCGGAGGTGCTGGCGTTGCCGCGGCGCTGGCCGCTGTACACGGTGACGCCGATGCCCTTGTCGCGGTTTTGCTCGATGGTTTCGATCTTGCCACGGCGCACTGATACCGACAGTCCGCTACCCTCGCTGATTTCCACCGCGGCATCGGAGGCGCCCGCTTCGCGGGCGAATGCCAGCACGTTGCGCGCCAGTTCCCGCAACTGGTCCTGGGTGTGGGTAAATGCGGAGTCGTTCATGTGTGTTTTTCGTAGCGAGCCCTAAAACAGTTATCATAGCAGCCGTTTACTGTTTTCACTGATCGGCCCAGTGCCAATCAAATCATCCATATCATGCCTAATGCAAACCGCGGCGCCGTTGGCTTCCAGTCCAGCGAGTTCGAGCAAGAATACGAACGCCCTTCCAAGTCCGAACTGAAGCGCCAGATGGACGAGCTGCAAAAGCTCGGCGCCCAGCTCGTCGCCGAGCCGCGCGACCGCGTCAAGCGCGTGCCGATGCCCGACGAGGTGAAGGACGCGATCCTGATGTGCCAGACCATCACCAACCACGAAGGGCGCCGCCGCCAGCTGCAATACGCCGGCAAGATGATGCGCACCCTGTCGGAAGAAGAAGTGGCTGTCATCCAGCGCACCATCGACAGCTGGAAAGGCGCCTCGAAGGCGGAAACCGCCGCCCTGCACGCGCTGGAACGCCGCCGCGAAAAGCTGCTGACCGACGACAAGGCCCTGACCGACCTGCTGACCGAGCACCCGGAACTCGACGTGCAGCACCTGCGCACCCTGATCCGCAATGCGCGCAAGGAGCAGGCCGAATCCAAGCCGCCGAAAGCCTACCGCGAACTGTTCCAGATCCTGAAGGACCTGGCCAAGCAGGACAAGGAAGGCAAGAAGGCCGCCAGCGAGGAATCCGATGACGACGAGCCTGCAGACGAGTAAAGAGGTGGAGTTGGTGATCGGCCTGGTCTCGGTCTCCGACCGCGCCAGCGGCGGCGTGTACGAAGACAAGGGCATCCCGGCGCTGCAGGACTGGCTGGCCGCCGCCCTCACCACGCCCTACCGCATCGAACCGCGCCTGATCCCGGACGAACGCGCGCAGATCGAAAAGACCCTGGTCGAGCTGGTCGACGTGACCGGTTGCCACCTGGTGCTGACCACCGGCGGTACCGGCCCGGCGCGGCGCGACGTCACGCCCGAGGCCACGCTGGCCGTCGGCACCAAGGAAATGCCGGGCTTCGGCGAGCAGATGCGCCAGGTCAGCCTGGCCTTTGTGCCGACCGCGATCCTGTCGCGCCAGGTGGCCGTGATCCGCGAAACCGAGGACCATGCGGCCCTGATCATGAACCTGCCGGGCCAGCCGAAAGCCATCAAGGAAACCCTGGAGGGCCTGAAGGATGCCGACGGCAAGGTGCTCGTGAACGGCATCTTCGCCGCCGTCCCGTATTGCATCGACCTGATCGGCGGTCCGTACATGGAAACCGATCCGGCCATCACGAAGGCCTGGCGGCCGAAGAACGCCCAGCGCCCTGCCCCTGCTTCCGCCTAACCCTGACTCTGCTTAACCTGAGACCCGCATGAGCGACCTGCTGCAAAACATTGAAATCGAGACCGCGCCGAACCCGACGGCCGCGATCATCTGGCTGCACGGCCTGGGCGCCGACGGCAACGACTTCGTGCCGCTGGTGCGCGAACTCGACCTGAAGGGCCTGCCCGGCATCCGCTTCGTCTTCCCGCATGCGAACACGATCCCGGTGACCGTGAACGGCGGCTACATCATGCGCGCCTGGTACGACATCACCGGCGCCGAACTCACGCGCCGCGAAGACGAAACCGGCCTGCGCGACTCGCAGCGCGACGTGGAAGCCCTGATCGCACGCGAAAAGGCGCGCGGCATCCCGGCCTCGAAGATCATCCTGGCCGGCTTCTCGCAAGGCTGCGCCATGACCCTGCAGACCGGCATGCGCCACCCGGAAAAGCTGGCCGGCATGCTGTGCCTGTCGGGCTACCTGCCGCTGGCCGACAAGGTGGCGCACGAGCGCAGCGAAGAAAGCATCGATACCCCGGTGTTCATGGCGCACGGCCGCCAGGACCACGTGGTGCCCTTCATCCGCGCCGAGCAGTCGCGCGACGTGGTCAAGGGACTCGGCTACCAGGTCGAGTGGCACGAGTATGCGATGCAGCATTCGCTGTGTTTCGAGGAAGTCCAGGACATCTCGGCCTGGCTGAAAAAAGTACTGGCGTAAGGCCTTAACCATCGGGAGCCTTGGCTCCCGTTTTCATTTGGAGGCCTGGAAATGGCAAAGAAAGAAGAGCTGGACGAAGAAACGCTGGCCTTGATCAACTGGTGCATCGAGGTGGAAGGCTTCCTCGTGGCCGGCGGGGCAACGCAGAAGCAGGCGCAGGAGCATATCGAGGAGCAGGTCGAGTGGTTTACCGATTTGTTCTACGATGGCTTGACGCCTGAAGAAGCAGCGAAAGAAGCATTGGCCTGATTTGGCTTGTTTTGGTTGGGTTTCGTAGGGTGGGCCGGGCCGCGCAGGCACCTGTGCCCAAGCGGTACGACGGTCGCGTCCAGACTGCTCAGCCGAAGACCCGATGCGCGAGCATATCGACGCTTCGCGTAACATCGGTGGTTCATTAAAGTACGACAGCGTGGACACAGGTGTCCACCCTACGTTACTGGCGTGATGTAGGGTGGGTACTCGTACCCACCATGCCTTACGGGTTGATCACGCGCCGCACGGTGGGTACGAGTACCCACCCTACATCCCCTTGAACAAATGCTGGAAGCGCTGGCTCACCGGCAGCCGGGCGCCATGCCCGCGCAAATGCAGCCACAGCGCCCCATCCTCCGCCCGGTGCGCCGACGCGATGCGCTTGAGCGCCACCACGTAACCGCGGTGGATCTGCCAGAACGCATCCCCGTCGAGCGCCTCCGCCAATTCCTTCAGCGACAGCCGGATATGGGCTTCGAGCGTATCGGTCACCACCCGTGTGTACTTGGCGTCCGAGCAAAAATGCACCACGTCGGCCAAGTCGATGAAGTGTATCGTCTGGCCGATCGACGCCTGCAGCCACGACGGTTGCGCCGGCCGCGGCTGCAGTTTGCCCAGCACCTGCCCAAGGCTGGGTGGCGGCATCCGCAAACGCGCACGCAAACGCGCGACCGCGCGCCCCAGACGTTCGTGCGAGATCGGCTTCAATACATAATCGACCGCGCCTTCGTCGAATGCCGCCACCGCATGCTCGTGATGGGCGGTGACGAACACCACATGGCTGCGTCCGCCGAACACGTGGGCCAATTCGATGCCGTCCAGGCCCGGCATGCGCACGTCGAGGAAGACGGCGTCGGGCGACAGTTCCCGGCCGAGGCGCACGGCATCGATGCCGTCAACCGCCTCGCCCACCACCTCGGCTTCGGGCCACAACGCCAGCAGCATCTCGCGCAGCTCGGCGCGCAGCAGCGGCTCGTCGTCGGCGATCAGGATGCGCGGCCGGTTCATGCCGGCGCCGCCATCTGCAAGGGCAGGACCAGGCGCGCCTCGGTGACGCCGGCATCCAGGCGCAGCAGCGCGAAGTGCGCGCCATCGCCGTACAGCGCCGCCAGGCGTTCGCGCAGATTGCGCAGGCCGACACCGCTCCCGAACACCGCCTTTCCGATGCCCGGCCCGTCGTCGCTGACGATGATGCGCAGCGCCGCAGCATCGGCATCGGCACGCACGCCGATGCGCACCGCGCCGGGCTGGCGTTCCAGCCCATGCTTTACCGCGTTCTCGACCAGCGTCATCAGCATCAGCGGCGGCAGCGCGGCGGCGGCCAGCCGCGCCGGCACGTCGATGTCCACCTGCAGGCGCTCGCCATGGCGCAGGGCGATCACGGCCAGGTAATGGCGCGCCAGTTCGACTTCGCGGCCCAGGGTCGAGGTGTCGGCGCGCATGTCGGGCAAGGCGCTGTGCAGGTAGGCGATCAGGTGCTCGAGCATCTGCCCTGCCTTGTCGGGATCGTGGCGCGTCAGGTAGCGCGTGCTCGACAGCGTGTTGTACAGGAAGTGCGGTTCGATCTGGGCCTGCAGGGTCTTCAGCTCGGCCGCCAGCGCCGCCTGCTGCAGCCGTGCCAGCTGCTGGGCGCGGAACTGGATCTGGGCGCGCCACAAGGGCAGTCCGAGGACCAGCGCCGCCACGCCGAAGCTGGAGGCCGCCACCTGGCGTCCGGCAGCGGCGGACAGGCCGGCGCTCTCTTCCCAGTAACGGTAGAAGGCCAGCCCAAGACCGGCGCCCAACGCCAGCAGGATGCCCAGCATCAGCCAGGCGCCGCGCCAGCGCAGGCGTTCGCGTAGCAGCGTCGTGCCGGCAGCCATGCCGCTGGCGCCCAGCACGATCGGCGCCAGCAGCGCGCCGAACAGGGCGATCCAGGCCTGGCGGCCGAGCGCCCAGGCCAGCGCGCAGCAGGCCGCCGCGCAGGCTGCGCTCAGCAGGCGCTGGCCGGGCGTCGCGCCGTACACGCGCGCCAGGGCGGCATGGACCGGCTCGGCGTCGATGATGTGGCTGGCTGCCGTCACAGCGTCGGCTTGTCCGGCAAGGGCTGGTGCGTGCGCATGCGGTCGACCGGCACGCCGCGGCCGACCGGTTCCAGGGTCAGTGCATCGATCCACACCTGGCCCTTGCCGGAGCCGATCACGCCGAACGAGACGACGCTGGCGTCGGCCGGCACGTCCAGCGTGACCGTGCGCTCCTGCCAGCCCGTGGTGCCGCGAATCGGCTTGTCGACGCTGTTGTAGAAGGCGACGCCATGTTTGGCTGGTGAGTCGACGCGCATCCACAGGCCGGCATAGTTGCCGATGTCCGCCGTCTTGATGCGCGCCTTGAACTGCAGGCGCTGGCCGAGGTAGCGCTGGGCCGATATCTGCTGCGTCAGCGCGCCCCAGGTTTCCGCATCGTCGGTCTTGTTGCGCAAGAACTTGGCGCCGCGCACGCCGCCGACATCGGTGGTCTCGACGCCGCTGCTGAATTTATGCGGCGTCGGCCCGGTCACGATCCAGGCGGCGGGAAGCTTTTCGGCCGGCCCTGCGATCGCAAGCAGGGACGAGGTGGCCAGTGCGGCCAGCAGCACATAATGCGGTTTCATGGTGGTGGTCTCCGGTGGCATGACGGGATGTCATGGCCACAGTCTGCCGACGCCCGCCCCGTCCGTGGGCACGGTGCGACGAGCGCGCCGGCATGGCGACGAGCGCGCCCCGGCGCGGACGAACGCGGTGCGTAAAACGTCATCGCGTCAGTCGGGCAAGGCGGCCGCGCTCGACACCGGCACCTCGGTCTGCGCGGTGTTCATCACCATCGCCAGGAAGGTGTAGTAGCCGGTCAGGCCCATCAAATCCACCACGCCCTGCTCGCCGAACAGCGCCAGCGCTTCGCCATAGGTGTGGTCCGAGACCCCTTTGTTCTGGTGCAGTTCGAGGCAGAAGTCGTGCACCACCGATTCGTCGACCAGCATGCCTTCCGGGCGGCGCCGGTGCGCAATGGCGTTGATCACATTCGGCGGAATGCCCACCTGGGCCGCGATCGGCGCATGGATCGCCCACTCCACCCGCTGGTTCCACTGGCGCGCCGTGACCAGGATCGCCAGTTCCGACAGGCGCACGCCGATGGCGCTGCGGTAGCGCAGGTATTCGCCCATGCGCTGGGCGTTTTCCAATAATTCGGGGCTGCGCAGCAGCGGTACGAAAGGGCCGTAGAGGGCGCCGCGCGGCCCCTCGATCACGGCCTGGGCGGCGCGGCGCTGGGCTTCGGTCAGCTGATCGGGCGGAATCGGGCACAGGCGGTCGCTCATGGCAGGCGTAGCAAAAATGTCTATTGAGAAAAATATTCGCACAGCTTCCCGTAAAGATCAAAGGAAACCGTTGGCGCGGCGCTTATTGTCAAACGTCAATCTTTCCTCGAAGGGGGTAGCCATGAGCCATATCATCCACCGCAGCCTGCGCCAGACGCCGCCGGTCGCTGTCGCCGCCAGCGGCGTGACCGTGCGCGACAGCAGCGGCAAGACGTATATCGACGCCAGCGGCGGCGCCGCCGTGTCCTCGCTCGGCCATGCCCACCCGCACGTAATCGCGGCCATGCACCGCCAGATCGACGCCTGCGCCTACGCCCACACCGCCTTCTTCACCACCGAGGTGGCCGAGGAGCTGGCAGCGAAACTGGTATCGAAGGCGCCGGCCGGCATCGACGCCGTCTACCTGGTCTCGGGCGGCTCGGAGGCGATGGAGACGGCGCTGAAGCTGGCGCGCCAGTACTTCGTCGAGAGCGGCGAAAGCAGGCGCAGCGTGTTCATCGCGCGCCGCCAGAGCTACCACGGGAATACCCTCGGCGCGCTGGCGGTGGGCGGCAACGAATGGCGCCGCAAACCCTTCGCGCCGCTGCTGATGGATGTGCCGCGCGTGGCGCCCTGCTACGAATACCGCGACCGCGCCGAGCGCCAGACCCTGGACCAGTACACCGCGGGGCTGCTCGACGAGCTGGAAACCGCGATCATGAAGGCAGGGCCGGACAAGGTGATCGCCTTTGTCGCCGAGCCGGTGGTCGGCGCCACCGGCGGCGCCATTCCGCCGACGCCAGGCTACTTCAAGGGCGTGCGCGAGATCTGCGACCGCCACGGCATCCTGTTCATCGCCGACGAGGTGATGTGCGGGATGGGCCGCACCGGCACCATGTTCGCCATCGAGCAGGACGGCGTGGCGCCGGACATCATCGCCGTGGCCAAGGGCCTGGGAGCCGGTTACCAGCCGATCGGCGCGGTGCTGGCACAGGGGGCGATCGTCGAGCGGCTGCGGCGCGGCAGCGGCAGCTTTTTGCATGGGCATACGTACATCGGGCATCCGGTGGCGGCGGCGGCGGCGCTGGCGGTGCAGGAAGTGATCGAGCGCGATGGCTTGCTGCAGCAGGTGCAGCGGCGCGGAGCGACCTTGCGGCGCATGCTGGGCGACGTGTTCGGGCAGCACCCGCACGTGGGGGATATCCGCGGGCGCGGGCTGTTCGTCGGGATCGAGCTGGTGCGGGACCGGGTGTCGAAAGAGCCGTTCGCACCGCAGCGGCGGCTGCATGCGGCGATCAAGAACGAAGCGATGGCGCGCGGGCTGATGGTGTATCCGATGGGCGGGACCATCGATGGGCAGCGCGGGGACCACATTTTGCTGGCGCCGCCGTTCATTGCCAGCGCGTCGGATTTGTCGGAGATCGTGGCGCGGCTGGCGGAAGCGCTGGATGCGGCGCTGGTGGCGTGAATCGGCCGATAACAGTGACCGTACGGTGGGCACTCCGTGCCCACGCGAATGCTTGCGTTACGGCTGCTCTTTTCGACGCGGATCACATGATCAGCGGCCAACGTTCATAAGAGCGTCTCGTTAGCGCGTCGTTCCGCGTGGGCACAGCGTGCCCACCGTACGGTTGACGCCGCGAGCCATCGCAAGCGTCAACGGTGACCCGGCTTACTTCGGAAACGCCACCACTTCCGCCTGCTGCTCGCCCAGTCCCGCAATCCCCAGGCGCAGCGTGTCGCCTTTTTTGAGGAAGCGCTGCGGCGTGCGGCCCATGCCCACGCCCGGCGGGGTGCCGGTGGTGATGATGTCGCCCGGCTCCAGCGTCATGAAGCGCGAGATGTAGCTCACCAGTTGCGCCACCGTGAACACCATGGTCGACGTGCTTCCGGTCTGCATGCGCTTGCCGTTCAGTTCCAGGTAGAGGTCCAGGTCCTGCACGTCAAGAATCTCATCGCGCGTGACCAGGAACGGACCGACCGGCCCGAAGGTGTCGCAGCCCTTGCCCTTGTCCCACTGCGAGCCCATCTCGAACTGGTAGGCGCGCTCGCTGACGTCGTTCACCACGCAGTAGCCGGCGATGAACTTCAGCGCTTCTTCTTCGCTCACGTGCTGCGCGCGGGTGCCGATGACGACGCCCAGTTCGACTTCCCAGTCGGTTTTCTTCGAGCCCTTCGGCAGCTGGATCGGATCGTCCGGGCCGTTCAGGCAGCTGGTGGCCTTGGTGAAGAACACCGGTTCCGTCGGCACCGCGGCGCCGGTTTCGGCCGCATGGTCGGCGTAGTTCATGCCCACGCCGATGAACTTGCCCACGCGCGCTACCGGCACGCCCAGGCGCGGGTTGCCGCGTACCAGGGGCAAGGTCTTCCAGTCGACCTTGGCCAGCTTGCGCAGCGCCTTGTCGTTCAATACCGCGGCGTCGATGTCCTCGATGACGCCGGACAGGTCGCGCAGGCGCCCTTCCTCGTCGAACAAACCTGGTTTTTCCTTGCCCGGGCGGCCATAGCGCACCAATCTCATCGTCGTGTCCTGTCGTCGTGCGTCCGCGCCACCATGGCCGGACCAAAACCGCATGATAACAGTCTTACTTTTTGAGGGTCAGCAGGTAGGCACTCATGTCGAGGGCGTCGCGCTCGCTCACGCCCATGGCCGCCGGCATCGCGGTGCCGGGGTCGATGGCCTGCGGTTCGCGGATCCAGCGTACCAGGTTGGCCTGGGTGTTGGGCAGCCTGCCGCCGATGTACTGGCGGTCGCCCAGGTCGTCGAGCGTGCGGCCGACGTAGACCTCGGAGCCGGTCACGCCGGGGATCATGTGGCAGGCGCGGCAGGCATGCTGGGCCAGCGCGATGCGTCCGCGCGCAGGGTCGCCCTGGACGCCGGCCGGCGCCTGGTTGGTGTTGCCGCAGCCGGCCAGCAGCATAGGCAGCAAAAGAGGCAGCAAAAGCGGCAGCAGCGGAGACAGGAAAAGGCGGCGGCTCATGGCGCATCCTCCGCCATCGGCGCGGTGACCGGCGTGGCCGTGTTCACCGGCGTGTTGGTGGCCGCGCCATAGTCGCGCGCCGACAGTGTCGGCAGCACGCCCATGAAGGCCACCACCGCCCAGGTATCGGCTTCGCTCATGTGGTATTCCCAGGCGGGCATGCCGCTCATCTTGATGCCCTTGCGCGTGATCCAGTACAGCTCGCGCTGGCCCCAGCGCTTGCCGGCGTCGATCAGGGGGCCGGGCACCGGCTGCATGCTTTGCCCGATCGGCGACTGGGCAAAGCCTGGGCCGCCGTGGCACTGGGCGCAATTGGCGGCATACAGGGCCGCACCGCGCTTCACCTGCTGCGGGTCGCCGAGCTTCGGCACCTCGACGTTGCGCGCGTAATGGCGCACCGAGTAATGCATGCCGGATTCCAGCACCGTGTACACCGGCTGCCAGTGCGAACTGATGGCGGTGATGTCGTACCAGCCGGCGCGCAGCACGATCCCGCCGATGGCGGCGCCGGCCAGCCCGGTAACGGCAAGCGTGGCGGCGATGGTTTTCAGGATCAGGCGTTGGCGGTTGGAAGGCATCGGCGAGGCATTGGCTCCGTTTCAAGGGGCGCACACAGTTGAAAATAGGATATTGCTATTCTTGTATTATAAAGAGACCCCGGTTTTTCGTTATTTCGAATTGTGCGCATGCTCCTTCTTCCTCATTCCCCGACTTCCCGATGTTGGCCCAGGCTGCTCGGTGCGCTGTTGTGTGCGCTGTTGTGTACGCTTGTGCTGGCCGGCTGCGGCAAAGACAAGCCGGCCGCGCCGGCAGTCGCCGGCGGCGATCCGAAACAGGGCCAGCACCTGATCGCGCAATACCAGTGCGCGGCCTGCCATCAGATTCCCGAAGTGCCCGGCGCACACGGCAATGCCGGCCCGCCGCTGGACGCCTTTGGACACAACAGCTACATCGCCGGCGGCATCCCGAACACCCCCGGGAACCTGATCCGCTGGCTGGATAATCCGCAGGCCATGAAGCCCGGCACCCTGATGCCGGACGTGGGCGTCTCGCCCGAGGAAGCGCGCCACATGGCGGCCTACCTGTATTCGCTGGAATGAGTACCGCAGTGAACCAACCAGTCAGCGCTGCCGCGCAATCCGTTCTCCATCCGTCCGGCCCGGACGCCGCCATCATCGCCGACTTCGCCTGGGTGCTGTTCGGCGGCGGCGCCCTCATCTTCATCGGCGTGATGGCCTTGCTGGTGCTGGCCGTGCGGCGCCGTCCCGAGCCGGTGAATGCGCGGCGCTGGATCGTCGGCGCCGGCTTCGCCTTTCCGGTGGTGGTGCTCAGCATCCTGCTGGTGTGGAGCACCTGGCGCAGCGCCGAGCTCACGCCGCAAACCTCGAAAGGCGCCTTTACGGTGGGTGTGACCGCCAAGATGTGGTGGTGGGAAGTGCGCTACCACGACCCGGCCAGCGGCCGCGAAATCGCCAGCGCCAACGAAATCCGCATCCCGGTCGGGCGCCCGGTCTACCTCGGCCTCACCTCCAGCGACGTGATCCACAGCCTGTGGATTCCGGCCCTGAACGGCAAGATCGACACCGTGCCCGGCCGCGTGACCGGCCTGACCCTGCAAGCCGACAAGCCCGGCGTCTACCGCGGCCAGTGCGCCGAATACTGCGGCGAGCAGCACGCGCGCATGGCCCTGCACGTGGTGGCGATGCCGCAGGACGAATTCGACCGCTGGCTGGCGAACGAAGCGCAACCTGCCGCGCAGCCGGACGAACCGCTACTGGAACGCGGCCGCGCCGCCTTTCTCGAGCAACGCTGCCAGGCTTGCCACACGGTGCGCGGCATCGATGGTGTGGAAAACGCACGTGAGAATGCCCTCCTCGGCCCCGACCTGACCCACGTCGGCAGCCGCCTGCACATCGCCGCCGGCACCCTGCGCAACCACCGCGGCACCCTGGCCGGCTGGGTCGCCGACCCGCAAGCGATCAAGCCCGGTGCGCGCATGCCGGCCGCCGCCGACCTCGATGGCGAAACCCTGCACGCCCTCGCGGCCTACCTGGAACACCTGAAATGAGCGATACCGCAGCATCCGCATCTGCAGCCTCGCCGGCTTCCCTGCCGAGTTCACTCCCGCGCCCGGCGCAGGAATTCCCGCGCCTGGAAAAGACCTGGGTCACCCCCAGCGGCCTGCGCTTCCTTACCAGCGTCAACAACACGAACATCGGCCTGCTGTATATCGGCACAGCCCTGCTGTTCTTCCTGCTGGCCGGGGTGCTGGGCCTGTTGATGCGCGCCCAGCTGGCCGTGCCCGACAACGACCTGCTCTCGCCCTCGACCTACAACCAGGTCTTCACCATGCACGGCAGCGTGATGATGTTCCTGTTCGCGATTCCGATCGTCGAGGCGCTGGCCGTGTACCTGCTGCCGAACATGCTGGGTGCGCGCGATTTACCTTTCCCCCGTTTGTCTGCCTATGCCTACTGGGCGTACGCCATCGGCGGCCTGGCCTTCTTCTGCACCCTGTTCGCCGGCCTGGCGCCGGACGGCGGCTGGTTCATGTACCCGCCGCTCACGGGCAAGCAGTATTCGCCGGGGCTGAACGCCGACTTCTGGCTGCTCGGGATCGGCTTCATCGAAATCTCGGCGATTGCCGGCGCCATCGAACTGATCGTCGGCATCCTGTTCACGCGCGCGCCGGGCATGACGCTCTCGCGCATGCCGGTGTATGCCTGGGCCATGCTGGTGGTCGGCATCATGATCGTGTTCGCCTTCCCGGCGGTGATCGCCGGCACCGCCCTGCTGGAACTGGAACGCGCCTTCGAGTGGCCCTTCTTCGACGCCACGCGCGGCGGCGACCCGGTGCTGTGGCAGCACCTGTTCTGGTTCTTCGGCCACCCCGAGGTCTACATCATCT
>Ga0209023_10002538_pt1 | contig 22668 bp, 19 predicted proteins | sample LakOneMetagenome_FD_187468 | JGI IMG/M metagenome (GOLD analysis project Ga0209023, IMG submission 187468) | Freshwater and sediment microbial communities from Lake Erie, Canada (SPAdes) (version 2) | ecosystem: Environmental > Aquatic > Freshwater > Lentic | place: Lake Erie, Canada...
GCGTCTAACCGACAGGGCGAGCAGTATCAGCCGAAAGTCAGGACGTTTTTATACTTTTTATATGTTTGAGCAGTCATTATACGATCAGGAACCGATCCGAGAGCCGCACGGCGAGACACCCGTCGAACCTTTGCGCGAAGACGATCTTTTCGGCGCGTACGAGATCAAAAGCTGGTCTGTGTCGCCGCGTTTGTACAAAATTTTGGGAGCTTCGGCGGCAGTTAATATTCTCGCGCTTTTGATATTCGCACAGACCTCTGTCCTGACGATGAAAGGCTGCGACAGCCCACTCGTCGGCAGTGTTTGTCAGGTGCTGGACACGGTGTATGTCGGTGCGATGCTCTTCGGCACCGAGCGTGAATACGCCGATGTCGCATACGAAAAGACCGAACTGAAAGACGCCGATATCACGTATATCGAACTGCCGCCCGAGAGCGAAAAGCTGCAGTATCCATCAAATTATTTCCAGATCGCAAACCCGGTCGAGTATCAAGCGATGCTTGATCAACAGAATAACGAAGGCTTGCCGCCGGGATATCTGGCACCGGGAATCCCTGGAAATTCGGGTATGCCCGCCGGCTATCCGCCGCCGCACACCAGCGGCAGCAGCATTTTTGACACCCCGGCCAAACCGCCGAAACGCAATAATAACGTCATCGACGTCAGCAAACTGCCAAAAGATCTCGACGACAACGCTGTCGCCGGAACAAACCCGATCGCGCAGGGCAAACCCAATAAAGGCAACCGCCCTGCGGCAAACATTCCGCGAGTCGATGCGGATGGCAACATTCCCGGATTTCCGGGAGTAAAACCAACGCCCGACCCGAACGCTAAGGCAGGGACTGAGCCCAAAGATGAAGCCAAGCCTGATCAGTTCGGGATTTTCATTAATAAGCGTCCCATCAAGGATAAGGCTAAGGAAACGATCGCGCAGGTTGATGCGAATGAGATTAAACTGGACACGTCTTTCAAAGTAACCGTCTCAGGAACATTGGGGCTTGGCAAAGATGGAAAGACAATTATTCTTAAGAATCCGCAGAAGGTTGCTCCCGACCCGGGAACCAAGAACGACCCGAAGATGGAAAAACTCGTTCAAGAATGGATTGTTGCGGTCGGCGACGCCGGTTGGTTCGGGTATTTGGAAAGATTGAACGAGAACAAGAAAGTAAAAGACAAGAAGGTTCTTATAACCGTAGAACAGAACGAAGCCGACTTCGCGGTTTCTATCAGTTCGGAAGAATCTGACGCGAATGTCGCCAAGTCCTTATCGAGCAGTTTGGGTCTACTTTTAGCCGGAGCTGGCCAGGCTTCGAGCGGTGACGAACAGATGTTCATCAAGGCAGCTAACTCGACCTCGGAAGGGAAGTCTTTGATATTAAAAATCCGGTTGACCACGCCGCAGGTGCAGGATATGATCCAGCGAAAGCTCGCCGAGGAAAAGGCAAAGTCTGAAAAGCCAAACGGCAACGCTCTCGTGCGTCCAGGCAACAATACTGGCGACAAATAAACTTTGACCACACGCAAAAACCAAAACTCGATCCTCGTCCTCGCGACACTAGGCGTCTATCTCGGCCTCGTGCTCGTCGGCGCGACGCCGCAGGTTCTCGCCCAAGCCGCGATGACGAAGCAGTTCAACGTCAAAGACGAGGTTGAGGTCAAGGATGATCTGGATAAGAAGCCGGCAACGTCTGAATCTGACGATTTGGATGCCGATGTTTCAGCTGTAGAAAATCTAAGGATTGCGGAAGCATTGCAGGGCTTTATTTTAGATCTTAAAAAGCTTGAAAAGATCGGGAAGTATGATCCTAAGGCTGACTTGGTCTTTTCTCACAAGCTATGGAAAGAAGGCTTTGATTCGACCAATACAGTTTCCAAAAACAGTGATATTTATAACCCTTGGTTAGAGACCGCTGTGGGGCAATTGATCTCGACTGCGGAAAATGAGTCGATTAGAAACATTTCCGATATTTTACCGAGTTGTGACGGACAAGAATGTAGAGAATATAGGGTAACCGTTGAATCAACGGCAAATGACTTGTCCTTATCCTTTGCATTTACGAAATCCACGCCGGAAGCTGCAAGGGATGCCGCGCAAAGATTCAACGAAGTATTCATCTCAAAAAAAGCGGCTTTTAGGACGACTGCCGTCCTCCCGATTTACGAAAATACAAGGGTTACCTTTGAAAACAATCAGGTTACTATTGTCACCCGCCTTCCCCGTGCCGGTTTAGATTCGCTGCTTGCGGCAAACGCAAAGTAGCGGCGAATCTACTGGATCATTCATCTCCGGTCCCGCCATTTTTAATAGGTTTTTATTAGTAAGAGTTGCGTCAGCGCGTCCTATCGGGCAAGCTTTAATGTTTGCTGACTCTTGTCAGAACCCTCTGCGTTAGCGGAGGGCGTTGAGAGTCAAGCACGTTCGGGCCGCCCGCTAACGCAGGCGGTTCTGACAGACGAGGCATCACGCGTAAACGCGTAACTCTGAGCACACGAGGAAATCATGGCTGTTAACAGTTTCGCAGATAAGTTAGTAAAGAAAATTTTTGGATCGAGCAGTGACGTTTTTTTGAAGAACGTCAAGCCGGTCGTAGCACAGATACAGGCTTGGGAACCGGCACTTGAGAAAATGTCGGATGACGAGCTAAAGGCTCAGACGCCGAAGTTCAAAGAGATCATCCAAAACGCCCTAAACGGCATCGATGACAAAGACGAACGCCGCAAGGCCGAACAGGACATCCTGCACGAGATCTTACCCGAAGCGTTCGCGACCGTCCGCGAAGCTTCGAAACGCGTCACCGGAATGCGGCACTTTGACGTGCAGATGATCGGCGGTATCGCACTGCACCAGGGCCGAATCGCCGAGATGCGTACCGGTGAGGGTAAAACACTGGTCGCAACATTGCCGTCCTATCTCAACGGCCTTACCGGACGCGGCGTTAATGTCGTTACGGTCAACGATTATCTCGCCTCGCGCGATGCGGAGTGGATGGGCAAAATTCACAAATTCCTCGGCCTATCGGTCGGCGTTATCCAAAACGACCAGGACGACGTCGAACGCAAAGAAGCTTACGCCTGCGACATCACTTACGGTACGAACAACGAATTCGGCTTCGATTATCTTCGGGATAATATGAAGTTTGACGTCGAATCGCTGGTGCAGCGTGACCATTACTTTGCGATCATCGACGAAGTCGACTCGATCCTCATCGACGAAGCCCGCACGCCGCTCATCATTTCGGGTGCTTCGGACGAAGCGACGGACAAATATTACACGGCAAATCAGATAATTCCGCAGCTCGAACTCGGCCATAAGGACGAGGAGACCAAGGTAACGACCGGCGATTATCTGCTCGACGAGAAAAATCACTCGTCCGTTCTGACCGAGGCCGGCGTCACGAAATGCGAACGCCTGCTCGGCGTCTCGAACCTCTACGATCCGGGCAACATGGACCTGCTCCATTGCGTCGAACAGGCGCTCAAGGCCCACACGCTGTACAAAGCCGACCACCATTACGTCGTTCAGGATGGCGAGGTGATCATCGTGGACGATTTCACCGGACGTCTGATGGCCGGACGGCGTTGGTCCGACGGTTTGCATCAGGCAGTCGAAGCGAAAGAAGGCGTCAAGATCGAACGCGAGAACCAGACCCTCGCCACGATCACGCTGCAGAATTATTTCCGTATGTACGAAAAACTCGGCGGCATGACCGGAACCGCCGAGACCGAAGCCGAGGAATTTCTCACCGTTTACACGCTCGACGTCGTCCAGATCCCGACCAATCAGCCGATGGTCCGCGTCGATTCGCCGGACATGATCTATCGCACGCTGCCCGAAAAATGGGACGCTGTGGTCGAGGAGATTCAGGAGCTGCACGCCAAGGGACAGCCCGTTCTGGTCGGTACGGTCTCGGTCGAAAATTCCGAACTCGTCGCCGCCAAGCTAAAGGCCCTCGGCGTTCCGCATAAGGTCCTCAATGCAAAATATCACGAACAGGAAGCCGAGATCATCGCCCAGGCCGGACGCAAAGGTGCCGTTACCATCGCCACCAACATGGCCGGCCGCGGTACCGACATTCTGCTCGGCGGCAATCCTGATTCGCTCGCTCGCGAGTATCTGAAACGGATGGAGATCAATCCGGATGAGGCGACCGAGGAGCAGTTCGAGGAGCAACTAAGAAAAGCGAAAGCGGTCGTTAAGGAAGAGGCTTTGGTCGTACAGGCTGCGGGCGGTCTGCACATTCTCGGTACCGAACGGCATGAATCACGCCGTATTGATAATCAGCTTCGCGGACGTGCCGGTCGTCAGGGCGATCCCGGTTCGTCGCGGTTTGTTCTCTCGCTCGAAGACGATCTGATGCGTATCTTCGCGGGCGACAAGGTCCGGTCCATGATGGAATGGCTAGGCATGGAAAAGGGCGTCGCCATCGAATCGAAAACCGTTTCGAAACAGATCGAACGTGCCCAGAAAGCCGTCGAAGCACGCAATTTTGAAACGCGCAAACACGTTCTCAAATACGACGACGTGATGAACCGCCAGCGTGAAACGATCTACAGTCTGCGTCGGCAGTTGATGTTCGAACCCGAGCATCGCGAATATTTGCTCGGCGAACAGGGCGTCGCCCGCGACCTGCTCGGCGATCTGACGCACAGCTTTTTGTCGGCAACGGTCACGCCCGATCAATGGGACATCTCGACCTACGCCGCCGAGATCGAAAGCATTTATAATGTAGATCCGGCAGTGGACGCAGGCGTTGATTTCAAAACGATGTCGCCGACAGAGATCGAAGACGCGATCTGGGCCAAGGCCTCGGCGAGCTACGCTGAAAAGGAAGCACAGGCCGGAGGCGACAGCCTGCGGGCATACGAGCGTTACATCATGCTCAACATCATCGACAGCCAGTGGAAAGATCACCTGCTATCGATCGATCACGTTAAACAGGGTATCGGTCTAGTTGGTTACGGGCAAAAAGATCCGCTTGTCGAATATAAAAAGCAGTCGTTCGATATGTTTCAGGACATGCTCGACCGCATCGACACCAACACGACAAAATCGCTGTTCCACCTCGAGATCGTCAACCGCGACGAACAGGAAGAGGTCGAACGCCTCGAACGTCTCGAACGCCAACGTGCCAACCGTCAGGCCGCCGGCATGGCCTTCACCGGCGCCATGGCCGGAGCCGAAGCCGCCGGAGCGGAAGCCGCAAGACACACACCGTTCGTCCGCGATTCGCCCAAGATAAAACCAAACGACCCATGCTATTGCGGATCAGGCAAGAAGTTTAAGAAATGTCACGGAGCGGGAGCCTAGGCAGAAGTCTGCACCGGAGTAAGGGCTTATCATTCAACCCACTTGCAGAAAGGCAAGATCGGAATTGTTCCGGTCTTGCCTTTTTTTAGTATCCATCTCCAAATTTGATTGAAGTATTGTTGCATTCCGTGATAGATTCGTCGAAACAGTTTTTTTCAACAAGTTCGTGAATCTTGGTGGCCACTTTTTCGACACGTGTAAATGACGATTTTTGATGTTTTTCTTTGTCGCCGGCCTTATGAATGGAGAACTTAAAATGATATCTGAAAAATTTCCGTTGATCCGTTATGCCTTTACGGCGCTGTTTATTTGTTTCATTTCCATTTTTGGAAATGGCCAATCGAACGATATCTCGATCCGAGCTAACTCCGAAATGGAGGCTGTGAAGGCATCGCTTGAGCAGCCCGGTGGCGTGACGCCCGAATTGATCAAAAGACGGAATTCTTTGTCGGAAATTCTTAACAAGTGTAGCGACTTTAGCAAACTGATCAACTCGTTGGGAAAGGACGAATTCGCGCCGGAGAATCTGATATGTTTCAGTGGACAGTCGATCTCGGCCGGTGACCCGACAATGCAACGGTTTCAGGTGGCTTCGACCGGAAACGGTATCGTCGCCGGCTGTCCCGCAAGCGCTAATTCCCCGCATTATGATGTTTTCTATTTCAACTTATCCGGCTGCGCCGCATTTCCGTCGGTCGTTACCGTGACGATGTGCGGTACCGGCGGTTGTGCCCCGCCCGCCAACACGGATGGCATCGTGGTGCTCTACCGCACCGTCGCTGCGGGCGACGCTTTCACCGCCGACGGCCTTCCGGGGGCATTTAACCCGGCGAATGCGTGCACTAATGCGATCGCCGCTGACGACGATCTTTCCGGAGCCTTTGTCGCTACGGGCGGTGCCTCTTGTAATCAATTGAATACAGCAGACTGTCTCGCCACATGTGGTAGTAGTTCGACTGGCGGACTCAAACGCAGCCTTGGTCGCGGACGGTTTACCGTCGTCGTCGAAGGATTTCTGGCGACAGATCTTGGAAACTATAGCCTGACTGTCGACGCCCCCGGTGCGGGATGCAGCCTCCAGTTTGCTCCGAGTGCCGCAAACGGCATCATTTCCGGCCGGGTCACAACGTCCAACGGCCAGGGCATAGCCCGCACGAGAGTGACGGTCGCGGGCGGAACGTCGGGCTCATTCACTGCGATAACAAACGCTTTTGGCTACTATTCGGTCTCCGATCTCGAAACCGGACAAACATATGTCGTTTCCGTCGCGGCCAAAGGTGTTACGTTTGCCGAGCCGGTTCGGGTCATTTCGTTGACCGATGAATTGGCGAGCGTCGATTTTATGACTATAGAATAAATGCGCGTTCTACCTTCGTTATTCTCAGGCGGCTTCGGTCGCCTTTTTATTTTTCTCAACATTTTTTTGCAAGAACCATTTGCATCGTCCGTTCTCGAATTGGAATGAAATTATCCGGGATATATCGCGGGCCTACGTCCGCCGGAGGGAAAAATATGAGAAAGTCATTTGCTATCGGGTCAGTCGTTTTGATGGCCGGGATCGTTGCGTATTCGTACACCAATCTTAGTTCGATCGAAACGGTCGAAAACCAAATTGCGAGTTCCATTGCAAAGCCGCGCAAAACGATGCGGCCTTTTAAGTCGGACGCTGAGATGAAGGAGCATTTTGCAAAATTCGCCGCAAACCAGCGAAAGCGCGAGGGCGAGGTTATGACAGACTCAGTCGCGTCTAATCAGGCCGGGGCGGTCCCGTCGCCTGCCGCAAAATCTGCCAAACCCAGTTCGGACGCAAAATCTGGTGCGAAAGACGACGATTCGATCACCAACACGCAGACCGCGGGCGTTGACGAAGGCGGTATCGTAAAGGTTCACGGCGATCATCTGGTGATATTGCGTCGCGGGCGTTTGTTTACCGTTAAGGTTGGCGGTGATGCGCTGCGACCGACATCGTCGATCAACGCATATCCGCCTGGGATCGATCCGAGTGATGACTGGTACGACGAAATGCTCGTTTCGAACAACACGGTCGTCGTCATCGGCTACAGCTATGGACGCGGCGGGACGGAGATCAATCTGTTCGACATAAATGCCGGCGGTGGCCTCGCGTACCGCTCGACCTATCATCTGCGCTCGAACGATTATTACTCCTCACGCAACTATGCGAGCCGTCTGATCGGCGACAAACTCGTTTTTTATACACCGCAATATCTCGGATATTACAACGACTCGCGCGAGCAGTTCCCGGCACTGCGAAAATGGCACAAAGGTGCAAAAGACACTGAATTTGCTCCCGTCGTCTCCGCGACAAACATCTATCGAGCCGAACGACCTGCCGATAAAAGCTCGGTCGACGCACTACACACCGTCACCGTCTGCGATCTCGCTTCGCGTGATATGAAATGTCAGGGAACTGCGGTGCTCGGCGGTGCGGGACGCGTATTTTACGTGTCCGAATCTTCGGTTTATGTCTGGACGACCGATGGTAGCTACCGGGGCGGCAGATATACATCCGAATCGATGCTGTACAAAATGCCTCTCGACGGATCGGCACCGAGTGCCTTGGGCGTGGCGGGTGCGCCGGTCGATCAGTTTTCGTTCCTTGAGAGCGAAGGCGAGCAGCTCAACGTTCTCGTTCGTGGCGACGGTCGCGGTGAAGCGATGTGGGACGGTGAATATTCGATCGGTGACACTTCACTGTTTCGCGTAAATGCTGACGCATTCGCCGACGGCAGCACGAACGCCGCGGTCGATAACTACCGCTCGCTGCCCAAGGTCGAGGGCTACACATTTCAAAACCGCTTCGTCGGCGACTATATGCTCTACGGCAGCGGTAACGGCTGGGGCGGCCAGGTCAACAAAACCTCGACACCGCTCTACGCCGTCAACTGGAAAACCTCGAGCATCAGCTATCTCAACCTCCAGCACAGCGTCGATCGCATCGAACAGCTCGGTGACGCAGCCGTCGTCGTTGGAATAAACGGCAGCGATCTATACTTCACACCGATCAAACTAAGCGACCGCCCCGACGTTAGGAATCCGTATATTCGCCGGAATGCATCGCAAGGCGAGCTTCGCAGCCACGGATTTTTCTACAAACCGCAGGACGAGAACACCGGCCTGCTCGGCCTGCCGATCGCCCGCGAAGGCCGTCCCGGTTACCGGCATCTGATCGAAGACAGTGCAGCGATCCTTTTCATCAAAAATGACCGCCTCAACTTCGACCAGATCGGCGAACTTGGTGCCGAGAACACCTCGTCAAACGACGGCTGCCGTGCGAGCTGTGTCGATTGGTACGGCAACGCCCGCCCGATCTTCCTCAAGGGCCGCATCTTCGCCCTCCTCGGCTACGAACTAGTCGAAGGCCGTCTAGACGACAACCGGCTCCGTGAAACTCGCCGGGTAAACTACTCCCCAAGATCGACGACGCGAGTATATCCCGGCGACGATGCCGATACCGAGGAATAGCGATAGCAGTTGAATTTGATCGACAAAAGGCGGGCCGACCCGCCTTTTTCTTGTGATCTAAGTTACCAAACCAAGATGCGCTAGAGCCAAGCGGTTGGTCGCAAAGCCTCAGCGGAATCGCGCAATGCCATGACGGAAGTGCGCACTAGCAGAGGGGGATCGCGCAATGGCATGACGGAAGTGCGCCATCGCGAAGGCGAAGTGAGCAATCGCTTGCCCACATCGCGCAATCCTTTTGGCGGCCGGCGCGATTGATTTGGCGGAACGCACAATGGCTCCGGCGACTCGAGCAGAAGCTTTGGCGGCTCGCACAGAAGCATTGGCGGCTCGCACAGAAGCATTGGCGGCTCGCGCAGAAGCATTGGCGACTCGCGCAGAAGCATTGGCGACTCGCGCAGAGGCTTTGGCGACTCGCGCAGAAGCATTGGCGACTCGCGCAGAGGCTTTGGCGACTCGCGCAGAAGCTTGGGCGGCTCGCGCAGAAGCTTTGGCGACTCGCGCAATGCGAGGTTCGCTCTATGCAATTCCCGCATGCACCGACGGTTTCGCTCCCAGTGGGAAGGCGGTTTCGTATTGGTGGGTTAGATTGAATAGCGTGGGCTCGGACCAGAAGTTGCCGACGAGCTGAACGCCGATCGGAAGGCCTTCGGACGAAAGACCGCACGGCACGCTGATCGCCGGAACGCCCGCCAGATTGGCCGAGACGGTGTAAATATCGCTCAGATACATCGCGATCGGATCGTCGCTTCGTTCACCGATCTTGAATGCGACATCGGGCGAAGTCGGCGTAAGGATAGCGTCGCAGTTTGCGAACGCTTTGACATAATCCTGCTTGACGAGCTCGCGCACCTTTTGTGCTTTTGAGTAGTAAGCGTCGTAATAACCGCTCGACAGCACGTATGTCCCGAGCATGATCCGCCGCTTGACCTCCGCGCCGAAACCTTGCTCGCGCGTCTTGAAATACATCTCACGAAGCCCCGGAGCTTCCTCGGCACGGAAACCGTATCGAACGCCGTCGAACCGTGCCAGATTGGACGAGGCCTCGGCAGTCGCGATGATGTAATAGACCGCGATGCCGTATTTTGCATAAGGCAGCTCGACATCGACGGTCGTCGCACCGAGCGACTCGAAATTGGCGATCGACGCCAGCACACTGTCACGAACCTCGTCGTCAAGCCCCGCGCCAAACAAAGCACGCGGAATGCCGATGACTTTTCCTTCGAGGGTTTCGTTCAATGAGTCGGAATAATTTGGAACAGGCACGTCAGCGGACGTCGCATCGTGTTCGTCACGACCCGCAACGACGCTCAGCACATCCGCAACATCCTTCGTCGTCTGTCCAAAGATACCAATATTGTCCAAAGAAGAAGCAAACGCCACCAAACCATAACGCGAGATCCGTCCATAGGTCGGCTTGAACCCAACGATCCCGCAGAGCGAAGCCGGCTGACGAACGCTGCCGCCAGTCTCACTGCCAAGAGCCGCTCGAACAACGCCCGACGCAACCGCAACCGCTGATCCACCCGAACTTCCACCCGGGACGCGCGTCACATCCCAAGGATTTTTGGCCGCACCAAACGCCGAAGATTCATTGGACGAGCCCATCGCGAACTCATCCATATTTGTCTTACCCACAACGATCGCACCTGCGGAATTTAACCGTGAGATCGCCGTCGCATCGTACTGTGCCTTGTAATTATGCAGAATCTGCGACCCGCACGAGGTCCGCATTCCTTTCGTACAAATGTTGTCCTTGACTGCGATAGCAAGGCCTTCGAGCACACGTCCGCCCGGCTCGGCGTCCAGTTCGGCAGCGCGTGCGAGCGATGCTTCGCGCTCGATCGACAGGAACGAATTAAGTTCTGGATTTAACCGCTCCGCCGCGTCCAAGGTCTTTTCAATGTTTGAAACTATGGTCATAATGATCAACTTAATGGCCCGGTGGTTCGACGCCCGAAAGCAGCCAAGTGTCACCGCTCTTATCTAAAAACGCGGCCAGTTCCTGCTGTACAGTTGCATGGTCGTCTTTCCAGTAAATCTGGATCTGCATATCGACTTGCGAATCCGACAACTCGCTACAACGGCCGATTTTAAAGGTTCGCGGAAAGTCGTCCGTTGCTCTTGTAAAAGGGTCGCGAATTCCACTCCGCCAGGATTTCAGACTTTCGTAAAATGCAGGCGTGAGATAGCTCTTTCGAAGATCAAGATTCTCACGTGAATACTGCATGTCATTTCCAAAATGGAACGAATAAAACCTCTTCGCCGCATCCCGTGCCCCGGAACATTGGGCGGATTCGAGATTTGGCATGCTACAGCCAGCCGATGCGGCAATTAAAAATAAAAAATTAAAAATGCAAAACGAGCGAAGAACATTTTGAATTGTGAACTTTGAATTTTGCATTGGTTATAGAACCTTCGGCACCTGAAAATGCCCGGCGACTGGCGACGGGGCCTGTTCTAAGGCCGCAGTTTGCCCAAGCGAACCACCGGCGATGTCTTCGCGGATGGTCTGCGTCGCTTTGCCTTCGTCCGTCAATCCACCAAGCATTGGTTCGACGTTGTCGGTGTCTAGCTCATTCAGCTGCTCGATATATTTCACAATATCCGCCATTTGCGGCGTGTACATCGCGACTTCGGCGTCAGTGATCTCAAGATGCGCCAGTTTTGCTACTTGTCGTACGTCCATAATTCCCTATGATCTCTTTTGCCGGTCGAGATAAACTCCTGCTGCGGCGAGAAAGTTCTCTCTGAACCGCTCGTCAGCAATCGCATTTGCCGCATTCTCTAGATCTTTCGAAACCGGCGGAATAGGTTTGATCGCTGCTTTTTCAGCGGTTTTTCTCGTCGCGACCGCCTTATTATCAATGCGAAACTCAATAAACGTCACCGTTCCATGACCGAGCGTCGAATTGATCTTGGCGAGCATCGTCGGGCTAAGATGTTCGAGATGCCGCTGCCAGGTTATGTCTTCGACCGCGATCGCGAGTCGATTCTTTTCAAATGCAAGCGGCACCGTCCGCTCACGAAGCATTTCTCCCGCACATCGCGACCATGCCGCGAAAACGATCGCCTCGTCTGCGATCGTTTCGTGCGGAATCGAGCTCAACACCTGCGGAATTGCACCAAAAAGCTGTTCCATTTGTCATTCGCCGCCAATCAACTATCATTTTAGACGAGATGATAGAACTTCCAAAATTGATACTTGCATCAGGCAGCCCACGACGGTCCGAGATATTGACGTCTGTCGGCTGGGATTTTGAAAAACACGTCGCCGACATCGACGAAACCGAGCTTCCGGGCGAATCGCCTGAAGATTACGTTGTCCGCCTCGCCCGCGAAAAGGCGGATGCCGTTGCCGTTAACTTTCCCGGCAGAATTGTTCTCGGAGCTGACACGACGGTCGTTATCAATGACCAGATTCTCGCCAAGCCGATCGATCTCGATGATGCCCGACGAATGTTGCGTATCCTCTCAGGAAACTGGCATGTCGTGTTGACGGGCGTTGCGATCGTACAGGATGGTGTCACACGTTCCGATATCCAAAGCACGCGTGTAAAGTTCGCGGCGATGTCCGAGGCCGAGATCAACCATCTCGCCATGCTCGGCGATCCGCTCGACAAAGCCGGAGCCTATGCCGTTCAGGCACAGGCCGCTTTGTTCATTGAGGGAATCGAAGGCGATTATTGGAATGTCGTCGGACTGCCTGTGAGTTTAGTTTACAGGCTCGTGTCAGAACCGCCTGCGTAAGCGGGCGGACTGAACGGATAAGAAAATTAGGCACCGATAGACACAGATGGCGCGGATAGGAAATCAATTCTTATCCGCGCCATCTGGGTAATCTGTGGCTAGAATTTCTTATAAATGTACACGCCGCCCGCTCACGCAGGCGGTTCTGACTTAGAGCAAACGGTCGATGGCCTTTGAGATCGGAATGGTGATGTCGTATTTGGGGTCAATGCCGCCAAACGGTTCGCCAGCGAGGTCACCGTTCTTATTCAGAATAACGAACGAAGGAACCTGTTCGACCTTGTATTTTTTCAGCGTCGCGGCACCATCCGGATCGCACAAGATGCTCGCTGTCAGCTTGCTCATTGACGCAAAGCTGCGAATTTCGGCAACGCTCGTGAAGTTCTTGGAGCGAGCGTTGTTTGAGTCCGTAGCCACGAAATAGAAAACGACATTTTTGCCCGCGTATTTCTTGGCCAAGGCGTTTGTGAAATCGGCTTGGCGAGCCGAGAGAGGAAGCCATACCGCCCCGATCGCGAGAACGACTACCTTTCCGTTCTGGGCTTCGATATCGACTTTGCCTCCGTCGATGGAGTTGAGAACGGTCTGCGACATCGCTGCTGCAGAAAGCACGAGCGTGAGAGCGATAGTTGTGATGAAACCGGTCAGGTTTTTCATATATTTAGGGAATCCGAAAAGCGGTTTTTCCCATACTGATTGGATGCAAGTTTGATACCAAACTACTGCTTTCGATTAAGTATCACATTATCGATCAGCCTGACGCCGCCAATACGAACCGCGACGGCGATCAATGTTTCGTCATCCCCAACCTTTTCAACGGTTTGCAGCGAATCACGGTTTACGATCGCGACGTAATCGATCTCGGCTCCGGGTTCGCCCGTGATATGTTTTTTAACCATTTCAGTGAGATGCACGGCATTTCGTTCACCTTTTTTGAAGGCAAGCTTGGCTTCGCGCAATCCGTTGATGATGACGGCGGCCTTTTCTCGGTCTTCGGAAGATAAAAGCTCGTTTCGCGACGACATCGCGAGGCCCGATTCTTCGCGAACCGTAGGAATCACTACGATCTCAGTCTCAAAACCAAGATCGAGTGTAAGCCGTTTAATTACAGCGACTTGCTGCGCGTCTTTCTGGCCAAAATACGCCCGATCGGGCCGCACTGTATTAAATAATATCGTGACGACCGTCGCCACGCCGCGAAAATGGCCGGGTCGCGATTCGCCCTCGAGCGAGTTGGTCAGTCCTTCGACATTTACATAGGTCGAGAAACCGTCGCCGTAGATCTCGTGTGGTTCGGGGGCAAAGATATAATCGACCTCGTACTCAGCCAGCATCGCGGCGTCGGCGGTCAAATCGCGAGGATATTTTGCAAGATCGCTCTTGTCGTTAAACTGCGTCGGGTTAACAAATATCGAAACAATAACGACATCATTCGCTGCCCGGGCCTCTTTGACAAGAGCCAGATGCCCTTCGTGCAAGGCTCCCATCGTAGGCACAAAACCGACGGTCTTAGCCTCCCGCCGAAGTTTGCGCGAGATCGAGAACATTCGTTGCCGGCGGTTGATGATTTCCATTTAGGCCGATTTCAACTCGCTTTTTGTCTCCTCAGTCAGACCGTATGATTCTTCGTCGTTCGGATACGCACCTGACTTAACATCTGCGGTCCAGCGGTGGATAGCGTCGGTCATTACGTCGCGGACACTGGCGTATTGGCGGACGAAGCGTGGTTGGCGGCCGAAGGTCATTCCGACCAGATCGTGGAGGACGAGTACCTGAATATCGCAGTCGAGACCGGCTCCGATGCCGATGGTGGACATTTCAAGTTCGGTAGTGATCATCGCGGCGACCTCACGCGGAACAAGTTCCAGAACGATCGCGAACGCTCCGGCATCCTCGAGCATTTTTGCGTCCTCGATCAGTAATTTCGCCTGTTCTGCGGTCCGGCCCTGAACGCGGTAACCGCCCATTTTATAGACCGACTGCGGCGTCAGGCCGATGTGGGCGACGACCGGGATCTCTTCGTTGACGAGGCGTTTGACCAGCTCGACGCGGTTGCGCCCGCCTTCGAGTTTGACGGCTTCGGCACCGCCGTATTTCATTAGACGGAGAGCGTTTCGAACGCTCTCGTCCTCGTTGACGTGGTAAGTGCCAAAAGGCATATCGGCAACGACCATTGCACGCTCGGTGCCGCGTTTTACGGCTATGCAGGCGGATGTGATCTCGTCAAGCGAGACCGGGATCGTGTTGCCATAGCCGTGAATGACATTGCCCATGCTGTCGCCGACGAGGATGATATCGACGCCAGCCTCGTCCACTATACGGGCGGTCGGGTAATCGTAGGCTGTCAAACACACAAGCTTTTCGCCGGCCTCTTTGGCCGCACGGATCGCTGGCAGGTAAACTTTGCCCGGTTTGTCAGGCTGTAGATATGCCATAAAATTGACTCAAGTCTAGCTGTTTACAGTGTTTTAGTCTAGCTGTTTGCGGCAAGTTCGTGCTGGCCTTGGGCGTTGGGGTTCCAGCGTCGGACTTCGCTTGTGTCGTTTAGATCGGTCAAAATGTCGATGATCTCGCGGCCAAGCGTTGGATGAACAAAGTTCGGTGCGATCTTGGAAAGCGGTTTCAGAACGAATTTCCTCAGATGCATGCGCGGGTGCGGCAGGATCAGAAACTCCGTATCCATTTGCGTCTCACCAAAAAACAACATGTCGAGATCGACTGTTCTCGGTTTTTTGAGATTCTTGTCGGTGCGTCCCAGCAGGTATTCGATCCGCAAGAGCCGCGCCATCATTTGCGTAGCGGTGACATTTGTCACGCTGATCTCGGCGACCATGTTGAGGAATTTTGTATCGCTTTCTAGCTCCACGGGTTCGGTCTCGTAGATCGGCGAAAGGCGGTTAACAATAAAGCTCGCCTCGACGATCGAGCGCACCGCGAGCAGCAGGTTTCCGGCCCGGTCCCCGAGGTTCGATCCCAGTGCGATGTAGGCTGTGGTGATACCGTTTTCCATTGGAGGCGCTACATAGTAAATAGAGCAATCTGCGAGCCATGTCAATGCCAGAAATCCTTGTAGAACGCGTGACGCTGCGTCAATCCGGGAAAAACCTGACGAAACAATATCTGATTTGTAGAACCGGAGAACTTTATGGTTCAATTGTTTTGTTGACAAATCCAATCCAGCATCCTGACCACTCGGGATCGGGCGGCATGCGTGGCCGTCTTTTACATAAATCGCACGTACAAACACTGATGCCGCGAAGAAAATTTCGTCATACACAGCGTTTTGAGTCTTCGGGTGACAGCACCTTTCAGGAATATCTTTTAAACCAACCAACTCAACAAACGACGCGCTCCGAATTGCTCAGATTGATCCGCGGCGGCGAGGATTCGTATCTCGAACTGAAGGTCAAATTGTCGAATCCTGAGCGGATCGCGCAGGGAATCGTCGCCCTCGCGAATACTGATGGCGGGACGATTATCTTTGGTGTCAACGACCAACTGCGGATCGAGGGCGTTTCGAATCCCGAATGGGTGCAGTCCGAACTCGCTCGCATCTGCCGCGAAGAGATCGTGCCGCCGCTCGTGCCGATGATCGACACGATGGCGTTCGACAGCGGCAAACGGATCGTCGCCCTTGATATAGATGGTAAGAAGCGTCCTTACCGGACAAAAGACGGGCGTTTTTATCTGCGGATCGGCGCGGAGAAAAGGGAAGTCTCGCGTGATGAACTGTCGGGCTGGCTCGATGAGATCAGGCCGCTGGGGTTTGAGAATATCCCGTTGCAGACGGTGACAGAGGACGATTTTGACGACGCTCTGTTGTGGTCATTTGCGAGTGGTTTTGACGATAATGCGCCCAATCTTGCGCTTTACAACACGAGCGATTTTCTGCGAAAGGATCTGCTGCTTGCGGTCGGGAATGTGGACGATTTTTTCCCGACTGTCGCGGCGGTGCTTTTGTTTGGCAAAAACGAACGGGTTCCGGAACTGTTGCCGCGATCTAACGTGACGGTCGCACGATTCTCAGGGTCGAATGGTTCTGCCCAGCTAATCGAGGCGATCGAGGTCAAGGGGAACATGCATACGCAGTATGAAGCGATACTGGAGTTCATAAAACGCTACACCGATCTCGCCAAGGAGCGGCCGAAACGAAAGCTCGAACTCGTCACCGACAGCGTCGTCCAGGCACGGGCGAATTATCATTTTTACTCAGTCTCCGAAGCGATAATAAACGCCCTCATCCACCGCGATCTTGCTCTGCGGGAGATCCGGACGCGGATCAATATTTATGATAACGCGATCGAATTTATCAACCCGCGTCGCACGAACGGGTTTAACCCGCCGGCCTCGCGTGCCATTCGGTACGGAATCACGCAGCGTCTCAATCCACAGATCGCCGCCATCTTTACCCGCCGCGAGTACGGCGTCAACGCCCCGCACGGCGGTTTACCAATGATCCTCCGGCAATCCAACCTGTTTTCCGGGCGAAAACCTGAGATTTACATGGCGGGCGATGAGTTTAAACTGAAGATATGGGCAGCATAGGCGAACAGGAAAACGAAGGCGAGACGGCTGAGTCATGGCTCAGCGACAGCCGTCTGCGTTACCTGCTCTCGATCGCGACGGCGGTCATCTATTACTTCTCCAATCCGAGTCCGCAAAATCATTACGACTATACATTTCGGGTTGCGGAGAATTTTCTTCGCGGATCGATCGGGTTTGCCGAGAAGCGGCCTTCGTGGCTGAACGAATTCGTTCCGTTCGAGGGCGCGTGGTATTCGGTATTTCCGCTTGGGGCCGTGCTGTCGATGATACCGGCGGCGATTTTAAAGGTGGTTGGGATCGTCACCGACATGCCGGGGGCGTGGATCGCCGCGATCCTGGCGGGCGTAATCTGTTTTTTTCTGCTCAAGATCGCGGCGAAATACGATACCACGCGGTCGCGTCAGATATTGCTGACGATGGCGGTGATGTTCTGCACATTTATGTGGACGAACCTGATGTTCTCCGCTGCGTGGCAACTGGCGCTTGGGTTTGCGATGGTCGGGGAACTCGGGGCGATCTATTTTACGGTATATGACCGGAGGCCTCTGATCGCGGGCATTTTCTTTGCGTTGGCGTTTGGAAATCGGACAGAGAATTTGTTGACGGCACCGGTTTTTATTTATCTGTTGACGCGGGACAAGTCAGAACCCGCTGCGTCAGCGGCGGGCATCGAGCGTACGGAGAAATCTCGCTCGGGAGCTGGAAAAAGCGTAGCCTCGAAGCCGCCCGCTAACGCGCCTCGGTCTGACATGGTCAAGCTTCTCGCCGCGTTCTGTTCGGTCCCGTTCGTTCTCGGCGTCGCGACGCTGATATACAACTACGTGCGGTTTCATTCGTTTACGGATTTCGGCTACGCACGTATTCCGGGCGTGTTGCAGGAGCCTTGGTACGATCACGGGATATTTTCCACGTACTATCTGGGGCGGCAGGCGTGGGAGATGTTGTTCAAAATGTGGAACTGGCGGCAAACATTCCCCTATCTCGTGCCTGACGGGTTTAGTTCGTCGATCTTGTTCAGCAGCCCGTTCCTGCTATTGATCTTTAGAGTTGGCTCACGCGACGGGGCACTCAAGCTCGCGTGCTGGTTTTCGGTCGTAATTCTCACGTTTCTGCTTTGGATCCACGGCAATTCGGGCGGATGGCAGTTTGGTTACCGGTACGCGATGATATTACTGCCGTGGATATTTGTGATCTTGCTTGAGAACGGAAAAAAATACGTAACGCCGACCGAATGGGTGCTGTGCGCCATTTCATTTATCGCAAATATCTACGCGACATGGCTATTTCATTGGACGGATTACCTAAAAGGCCAATAATGAACGCGTTCAGCGGAGAAATGAACGCGTTCCGCGGAGAAATGAACGCGTTTCGCGGGAAAATGAACGCGTTCAGCGGAGAAATGAACGGGTTCAGCGGAGAAATGAACGCGTTCCGCGGAAAAATGAACGCGCTCCGCGGAGAAATGAACGGGTTCAGCGGAGAAATGAATGCGTTCAGCGGAGAAATAAACGCGTTCAGCGGAGAAATGAACGCGTTCGATCAAATTACGAAGGCGTTCGATCAAAGATCAAAGGCGTTCGATCAAAGTACGAACGCGTTCCACCAAAGTACGAACGCATTCGATCAAAGTACGAAAGCGTTCGATCAAAGTACGAACGCATTCAACCAAAGTACGAACGCGTTCGACCAAAGATCGAAGGCGTTCGATCAGAGTACAAACGCGTTCGATCAAGGAATGAAAGCGTTTTTCCGTAGCTGCTAACAATAACGAAGCGACCCATGCTACTCGATCTTTCACCACTAAAAGCCTCACGCGATTATCGGCTGCTGTTTTTTGGGCAGCTGGTGTCGTTTTTCGGGTCGATGATGACCTTTATCATCGTGCCGTGGCAGATGTACCAACTGACGCGGTCGAACGCGATGGTAGGCTACATCGCGCTTGCGGAATTCGTGCCGATGGTGGTGTTGGGCTTTATCGGCGGGGCTTTGGCGGATTATTTTGACCGGCGAATGATGCTGCGCCTCACTGAGGTCGGGCAAACTGTCCTGACCGCCGTGCTGGTATTGAACGCGTGGTCCGAAACGCCGCGGATCTGGGTGCTGTTCGTGGTCGTGGCGATACATGCGGGGCTTGCCGCGTTGCAGCGGCCGGCGTTCGAATCGTTTATCCAGGCCGTCATCCCGCCCGAGATGATGGCGGCGGTGATGGCTCTCAATTCGATCAGGTTTCACGTCGGAATGATCCTCGGCCCGTCGATCGGCGGGATAATCGCGGCAAGATTCGCGGCGGTAGATGCGTATCTGATCGATCTCGCGACATTTGCGGCGTCGCTCCTGGCGGTATTTATGCTGCGGCATCTGCCGCGCAGCCCGAACGCCGACAAGCCGAGCATCGGCGGCGTCATTCGCGCACTAAAATACGCCGTAAGCCGCCAGGAACTGCTCGGCACTTACTTTATCGACATCGCGGCGATGTTTTTTGCATTTCCGCAGGCGTTGTATCCGGCACTGGCGGCGACGTACGGCGGCGAAACGGTCGGGCTGTTTCCCGGAGCACTCGCCATCGGAGCACTGCTCGCGAGCATAACGTCCGGCTGGACGAGCAAGATACAGCGGCACGGCGTTTACGTCATCGGAGCGGCGGTTTTGTGGGGCGTCGGGATACTATTTTTCGGTCTGTCGGACAGTTTGTACCCGTCGCTGTTCTTTTTGGGTGCCGCCGGATTCTTGGACATGATCTCCGGCATTTTCCGCGGTGCGATATGGAATCAGACGATCCCAAATTTCATGCGCGGCCGCCTCGCGAGCATCGAAATGATGAGTTACCTGACCGGCCCGATGCTCGGCAGTGCAAAAATGGGCCTCGTCGCCGAACATTTCAGCGTCAAAACCGCGCTCGTCTCCGGCGGCGTGCTGTGCATCGTGTCGGTAATACTGACGGCCCTGTTTCTGCCCAAATTCTGGTCCTACGACGGTCGCGAAGGCATCAAACAACGCGACATCGAAGAAGCCGAGCGGGCAGCAAGCATTTAGCCACGGAGTTCACAGAGAGCACGGAGTCATTTTTCGCCTAAATATCTCAGTGGTCTCTGTGAACTCTGTGGCAATATATCTTTATGGCAATTGTACGTAAAAGACAGATCGAGAATCTTGAGCAGATGAGCGGCGAGCAGGTGGAGGCGTTTTTGGATTTGATGCCGGCGAGGCAGGAATCGGTGAGTCAGATGCTGGATTATGTCGAGGACGAACTCTACGAGACCGAGTGCGATCACAGCCTGCGGCACTCGATGCGGTTCATGATGAAAAACGGCCTCGATTTCCCAAAACTCACCAATTGGCTCAACGAAAACGGCGGCTACTGCGACTGCAAAGTAATGGAACAGATCGCCCCGCTCTGGCGGAACAAATTCGGCGACGACTAAGCCTTTTTAGATAGATAGTCTTTCAAATATTCTCCCGTAAACGAGCCTTTGACGTTTGCGACTTCTTCGGGTGTGCCGGTGGCGACGATGTGACCGCCGCCGGTGCCGCCTTCGGGGCCGAGGTCGATGACCCAATCGGCGGTTTTGATGACGTCCATGTTGTGCTCGATGACGAGGATGCTGCCGCCGTTGTCGATCAGGGCACGGAACGCGGTGAGGAGTTTGTTGATGTCCTCGAAATGCAGTCCGGTCGTCGGTTCGTCAAAGATGAAGAGCGTGCTCGATTTTGTTTTCAAGGCGAGATGCGACGCGAGTTTCACGCGTTGAGCTTCGCCGCCGGAAAGCGTCGTCGCCGATTGGCCGAGACGCAGATAGCCGAGTCCGACCGAGTCGAGCACCTTGAGTTTTGTGGTCAGTTTAGCGACGTCTTTGAAAAAGACAAGGGCTTCGCGGATGGTCATGTCGAGGACCTCGTGAATGTTTTTGCCCTTGTATTTAATGTCGAGTATTTCTTGTTTGAACCGCATGCCGCGACAGTCTTCGCACGTCAGTTCGACATCCGCGAGGAACTGCATCTCGATCGTCACGGTCCCGCTGCCCTGACATATCTCGCACCGTCCGCCCGGAACGTTGAACGAAAAATGCGACGCGTTGTAGCCTTTGGTCTTGGCGGCGTTTGTCCCGGCGAAAACCTCGCGGATCGCGTCGTAGGCCTTGATATAAGTCACCGGATTCGAACGCGGCGTGCGTCCGATCGGTGATTGATCGACGAGAATGATGTCGTCGATATTCTCGCCGCCCTTTATTTCCTTGAAAAACCCGACGTGGCTGTTCCACTCGCCGCGTTTTTTCTTGAGGCCCGCATAGAGCACGTCATGGACCAGCGTCGATTTGCCCGAGCCCGAAACACCCGTCACGCAAACCAGCATTTCGAGCGGAATTTCGACCGACACGTCGTTCAGATTGTGTTCGCGGGCACCGATGATCTCGATCTTTTCTTTGGTAATCGGACGCCTTTTCTGCGGCACCTTTATCTCGGAATCGCCGCGAAGATATTTTGCCGTCAGCGAAGTCTCGCTCTTTAGCAACGCCTTAAAATCGCCCTCGAACACCAGATTTCCGCCGAATTCGCCCGCGAATACGCCAATATCGACAATATGGTCGGCGGCACGCATCGTTTCTTCGTCGTGCTCGACGACAAGCAGAGTGTTTCCGATATCGCGGAGGTTTTCGAGGATCTTGATCAGCCGCGAATTGTCACGCGGATGCAAACCGATGCTCGGTTCATCGAGAACATAGAGCGTACCGACGAGAAGCGACCCGAGATTCGTAGCGAGCTGGATGCGTTGGGCTTCGCCGCCCGACAGTGTCGCGGCAAGGCGCCCGAGCGTCAGATAATCGAGGCCGACCTCGACCAAAAATTTCAGACGACGGCGAATTTCCAGCAGCAATTTGTCGGCGATCTGCGAGCGTTCGACATCCATTTCGAGCTTGTCAAAGAAAACCTGCGAATCGGCGATCGACATTTCGATGATCTCAGGCAGCGAACGCATCCCGATCTTCACATCGCGTGCCGCCTGCCGCAAACGCTGTCCGTCGCAGTCCGGGCATTTTGTGTATCCGCGATATTTCGCGAGGAACACGCGGACGTGGAGCTTGTATTTTTTTGTTTCGAGAAAGGTGAAAAATCCTTTTAGCCCGCGCCAGCCTTCGTCGCCGTAGATCACGCAGTTCTGCTGATAATCCGGCAGATCCGCGAACGGTTCGGTCATGTCGATGTTCGCCGCCGCGCAATATTTTACAAGCTCTTTCTGCGCCCACGCGTGCGTCGGCCGAGTAAAAGGCTCGATCGCGCCTTGCTTTAGCGACAACAGCGGATTCGGTATCACAAGCCCGTAATCGATCCCGATCGTATTCCCAAAACCCTGACACGTCGGGCACGCCCCGAACGGCGAATTAAAACTGAACAGATGCGGTTCCGGTTCCTCGTACCGAGTGCCGTCGTATTTGCAGACGAAGCGGTCGGAGAATTTTAGTTCCGAGTTTCGAGTTCCGGGTTTCGAGTTTGCTTTCGTTCCCGGAATCGGAACTTGGAACTCGGAACTTGGAACTATGACTGCCGCATGTCCTTCGCGGAAACAAATTTCCAGCGAATCGACGAGG
>Ga0209023_10002539_pt1 | contig 22666 bp, 18 predicted proteins | sample LakOneMetagenome_FD_187468 | JGI IMG/M metagenome (GOLD analysis project Ga0209023, IMG submission 187468) | Freshwater and sediment microbial communities from Lake Erie, Canada (SPAdes) (version 2) | ecosystem: Environmental > Aquatic > Freshwater > Lentic | place: Lake Erie, Canada...
GTTCCTGACTCATGGATTGAAAATGTATTTTAGATGCCCATTTGAAAAGATGTTCTCTGTTGCTATGGGAATGGCATGATAAATAGCCTGAACGAGCTCTGCAAAACTTGAAGGCTTGCGAATGTATATGTTTGCGCCGCTGTTAAACAGCAGGTCGATCTTGTCCTTGTCGTTGGATGTCGAAAACATAATAACCGGAAGATCTTTTAGCTTTTCATTTTTCTTTATTTCATCCAGGCACACATAGCCGTTTTTTCTTGGCATATTTATGTCGAGAAAAAGTACAGATGGAAGGTGGCCGGTGTTATCCTCAAGGTATTGCATTAACTGGTCGCCGTCTGATACAATGGTGAGGTCAGTTACTACCGGCAATTCCTTCAATGCGAGCTTAAAAAAGTTGCAATCATCATAATCGTCGTCGGCCAGCAGGATATGAACTTGTTTTGCATTCATGTTGTTTGTATTTTATGGAAAGACTTTAATAGATTTAAAATGAGATAGTGCTGCTAAAGGACAATAGAATAGCCGTTGCGAAAGTACTTTCGGCATTTCCTATTCAAATGAAGGTAGACTAATAAAACAGGAAACATCGATAAAATAAAAACAGTGCTGCCAGCAATACAATTTGGGCCCTGAAAAGAACGCCCTGTGGCTACTTTATATGTTTTTCGCGATGGATTAGAGAGAATTGTTAAAAAGCAATAAAAGGCCCGATTGGGGCCTTTTATTGGGTTGAAGTGAGTTACACTTCAATTATTCGGTTTCGGGAGCTGCTGCTTCTGTATGTTGTTTAGCAGGCTTTGCGTGGTGGAGAAAATTCTTTGAGATACCAAAGGATGCGCCTGAGAATAAATTGTAGTCTATGTTAGTAGTGCGAATGCCGGGCCCGGGGATGGACGTCGAGCTAATCCCAAGGTTGCCTACGCTCAGGTTCAACGCATATCCGTTCTTGATGTTGATACCCAAGGCAGGGGTAATGCGGATACCCATGGTATTGGGGCCTGCGCCGGGTAGCCTGTGACCCATGGAATATGAGTTGCCCACGGTATAAAGGGCATCAGCCTGCGTATAGAAAAAGAAGACGTTACTTATAGGCATTGTGTAACGTGCAAATACGCCGCCACCGGTATTGATGGTCCTTACTTCAGCACCTCCCATGGGGCCTAAAATAGGAGGTGTTCCCTTTACAGAGCTTATTTCACCTTTCAGACCAAAAGTCCAGTGGTCAGTAAGCTGGTAACCAAGGCCGGGTGCTACCCTGAATGAACTCATCTTGTTTTTTCCTATTCCCATGTCTTCGACGGAGGTGTTACCGCCAAGGTCACCAAAAAGTAATACACTGTTTTTCTGAGCGCTTGCGGAAGCAATGATGCCCGTGCAGAGCAATGATAGCATGATCTTTTTCATAACTTATAGTGTGTTTTGGTACACACTATTAACGGCTAATATTCGCAAGTTGTATAAATGAAAAGTTAAAGAAAATTTGATTGCAGATGCTCGTTGCTGGATACTTGATACTGGATGCTTGTTGCTGGATGTTTTGCCTACTCAGGTATGTAGGTGAGGTTTGTATAAATTTCTTTTGTTGGAGCAATTTTGGCAATCGATCCGTTTTTTACATTGATCCAGTAGAGGCTAGGATTTGAATCGCCTGCCTGCATGACGAATTGGTTATTACAGGCATCGAATGTAGTGCAGTAAATACGGTCGAAACTAGAAGGCAAGGTGGTAATCAATGTAGTATCACCTGTGTTGGGGTTTAGCTTGTATAGTTTTGTGGGGCTAGATTGGAATGAAATTCCATAAAGCATAGTGTCATTCGGGTTAAAAATAATGTAGCTGAGCGCCAAATCCACGGGTGTTTGTCTAACCGTGTTAGTGGTAGGTGAAAACGTAGCGCCCTGATCGAGATAAACATCTCCGTTAAATTCATTTACAGACAGAAAAGACAAAGGACGGTTAGCGGGGAGGTGAGTATCGTCGTATGTAAATGTCTTGCCTGAAATAGAAACCTCGCGTGTACCAAACATATAGCTATGATAGTAGTAGAAGAAATATGATAAGTAGAATTTTTTTACAACGTCGTTGTAAAAAAAGCCCCATTGGATATAGGACTCAAAAGGTTCCGGAGTGTTGATAGCAGTAAGTGTATCAATTTTTTTGCTCTCAAGATCGAGACGGTACAGATGTATCTCACCCGTAGTATCCTTAAAACGGATGCTATAGACGCAATTTTCATTTTTATTGAAGCCAAAGAATCTTGAAGGTAGCGGATAAGTAGTTGCTTTCTTACCCCATACATTAACACTAATAAGCTCTAAAGAATCACCGGGCACAATTTTCGATGCAAGGAATGAATTATTACAGGCTTTGACCACTATATCCTTTTTTTTGCAAGACAGACTAAACGCTACCAGGCTGATAAAAAGGATGTAATTGACGGCTTTCATGTTGCTTGGGTTCAGTAATACAAATATATTATTTATTGCGTGATAATTTAGAGGGGATTCCTATTGAGCTATAGATACTTCTCAGCAAGTCATGGATTCGACGGGGCTTCCCGATAGCTATCGGGACAGGCTACCATGACAGGATTTCTATGGAGCTGCTTTGTTGAAAAATAACATGCCCGTTACTAAGTAACGGGCTTGTCTGTTGTTTGATTCGATTTGTATCTATACTACGTCGTTATTTTTTCTTGCGGCTCTTTTTTCTTCGAGCTCTTCCTCGCGGGCCTGGTCGGAATCGTAGGCACGGATGATCATTTTAACGAGCCTGTGACGAACAACGTCTGCTTCATCCAGTTTTATGTGGGCTATGCCTTCGATGTTCTGCAGAATGCGGGTTGCTTTTATCAAGCCCGATTTCTGATTCTTCGGTAAGTCCACCTGCGTCATGTCGCCGGTAATGATGGCCTTGGCAGAGGAACCTATACGTGTGAGGAACATCTTCAGCTGCAGGTCGGTGGAGTTCTGCGCTTCATCGAGTATGATGAAGGCATTGTCCAGCGTACGGCCACGCATGTAGGCGAGGGGAGCGATCTCTATGATACGGTTAGACATATAATAGTTCAGCTTGTCGCTCGGTATCATATCATCGAGTGCATCATAAAGCGGACGCAGGTATGGATCGATCTTTTCTTTCAGGTCGCCGGGCAGGAAACCAAGGCTTTCTCCGGCTTCTACCGCAGGACGGGTAAGTATGATCTTTCGAACTGCTTTATTTTTTAACGCTCTCACCGCCAGAGCAACGGCGGTATACGTTTTACCGGTACCGGCAGGGCCTATTGCAAAAATGATGTCGTTCTTTTCAGAAGCCTGTGCCATCAGTTTCTGATTCTGCGTTTTGGCTCGTATCACACGGCCATTGGGTCCAAATACCAGGATGTCGTTGTTCGCAGGATCTTCGTTCACTATTTCTCCCTGCTCGTCGTCGCCAAGAATTTTAGAGAAGTAGTTTTCGGAGAGATGACCATTTCGTTCGAGATACTGAACGATCTGTCCTATTTTCCCCTGGGCGGCATTAACTTCGTCGGGCTGTCCCGATATTTTTATTTGTGTGCCCCTGGAAAGCAGCTTGAGCAGCGGGAACTTTCGTTTCAGGATCTCAAATTTGCTGTTATTGATTCCGAAAAACTCTATCGGATTTACAGTCTCGAGGTTAATGATCGCTTCTGTCAAGGTCGTTGGTTTTAGTGATACAATTAAAAGTACAAATTGCTTGCCAAACTTATTATTAAGGTATTATTAAGTCATACCAATGTCTTCTGCGCCGAAATAACAACTTACTTTTTACACTAATTGCTTACTCAGATCCTGTATTCATTCGCCTTAAATTCTTCCACCTTTGCTGCAATTTTAGGGTCAGCAAGTGCAATGATACGTGCAGCTAAAGCGGCTGCATTACGTGCACCTGCTTTGCCTACTGCAAGTGTACCAACAGGAAGACCTGCAGGCATCTGCACTATACTGTACAATGCATCGATGCCACCTGGTAGTCCACCGTCCAAAGGCACGCCCAGCACGGGAAGCGAGGTGTATGCAGCACATACGCCGGGCAATGCAGCAGCCATACCTGCAGCCGCTATTATCACGCCGTAACCATTGTTTTGCGCGGTTACCATCAACTCTCTTACTTTGTCAGGATTGCGGTGTGCAGATGCAACGATCATGTTGTTTTCTATGCCAAACCAATTGAGCCATTTCACAGATTCCTGCATCACATTTTCGTCTGTCTGGGAACCCATTATGATCATTACTTTCATACAATAATGTAATTATGTTTTAAGTGAAATTAGCAAGATATTGGCAATAATGCCGGAGGGGGATGTGGAAACTTATCCACGTATCTGCAAATCTTCTTTGTTGCGATACTCAAGTGTTTTATATACAGTGTATTACCATTAATACACAGAGTGATTTATAGTTACGATTGCATTTGTAAAAATTTCTATCTTAGATAAATGGTCAAGAATACTTTAAAGCGGATCTCATTAGTGGTGTTGGGAGTTACAGCAATCATTTGTTCCAGAACGCTTTTTTTATTTATCGATGATCCTGAGGGTCCCAATCTTTTAATAGTTGTGGGGCTTGCGCTGGCCATCTATCTTTTATCACTTGGAGCTTACGTATTTGGTCCTGCAAAAATGAAGGCTCTAAAAATAATTCCGATAGTAATTGGTATTCAAATGCTATTAACTATCGTCCTATCTTTTTGTATGAAGCGATTTTAGGTTTACCTGAACAATGAAAAAGGCTACTGTGGAGTAGCCTTTTTCATTATGAGTACGTTGTAAGGAACTATTTATCCTCGTTGAATTTCTTTGCAGCGGTTGTTTTCTTGTACTTTATTTTGATGCCGTGCTCCCTTGAGTAATTGACGATCTCTTTATCGATGCCGAACGTTTCTTCGCCATAAATGTACACCACATTGCCGTTCAGCTTTTTGAATACGTTATTTACCAGCAGAGCTCGCTCGCTTTCATACTGCACTTTAAATTCATCGAGGTGGCCGGCAAGCTGGCCATTTACAATATTGAAGTAACCGATATACCTGGTGCCATTGGCAGAGAAGAAAGTAACGAACGACCTGCCGTCGAGTATCGGATCATTTACATAAACAAACTTACTGAGGAAGTTGTCATAGAAATCAATAACCGCCTTTAAGCCAGCAGGGTCTTTTATAGTGCCGTTTTTGATAACGATGTAGTTGCCGAACAAAACATCGTAATCGCGATCGTTGTAAGTATCATTGAAGTATTCAACAAGGGTGAATTTCTTAGACTCCAGTTCTTTTGCAACCTTGGTGTATTTGATGTTCTCGATGTCCAGCTTTCCTTCATCGTTTGTTTTGATATAGACCAGCGGCCCCTGCTGTGCATTTGTTTCACGGGCGATCCAAGTAGCATCTGCTCCCTCATCTGTTTTGTGCAGGGCAAGGGTAACATCCATTGCCTCGTAGTAATTCAGGTTACCTTGCTTGTCCATAGAAGGAACCTGTATATTCTTTACCTGCACATAGCCCCATGTATTATTTGAGAACTCATTTACCTTACGGCCTGCTGACAGTAATGAACTTTTATTGCTACTAATAAATCCGCGGAGGTCAGTACCATTGTTATCAAATACAGCACACTCTGCGCAAGGGTATTGGTTATGTATCAGCCTTTGAGCAGTAGCCTCGAAAGCAGGTACAGACATCAGTAACAATGCACTCAGTTTAATAGCATTCAGCTTCATATCAGATATGTTAATTTTGATAATAGTTGTGAATCTTAATTCAGCCAAATTAATAAAAGTATTTGATAAGCATATACTTTTCAGGCCTATTACCATTTTAATAACTCACTAATCTTTGCCGCTACTTTGTCTGCATTAGGGAGCATGGCTGCTTCGAGACCCATATTCATAGGGACTGCAGGCAGGTCGAGTGCACCGATGGTCATTACCGGAGCATCCAGCTGTCTGAAGCAGTTCTGGGCTATTCGTCCAGCAAGGGCTTCGCAGAAAGAGTTCCTTAACTGTTCTTCGGTAAGCACAATGCACTTGCCGTGACGCTTCACGGTATTGTACACCAACTCTTCGTCGAGCGGATAAATGGTACGGAGGTCTATGATCTCCACGCTGCCCGGGTATTGTTTGGCAGCATTCTTAGCCCAGTAGACACCCATGCCATAGGTAATGATACATATTGATGCACCATCTTCAATAGCTTCCTGGCTGGCTGACTGTACCACCGCACCCTTGCCGAACGGTAGTATGTAGTTGCGGTCAGGTTCTACGGTTTTTGCATCTTCTGTACCGGGAACCTTACTCCAGTAAAGGCCTTTGTGTTCCAGCATTACAACGGGGTTGCCATCGTAGTAAGCTGCCTTTATCAGGCCCTTTATGTCTGCTGCGTTGCTAGGGTAGGCGATCTTTATTCCTTTAATGGTAGCGAGTGTGCTTTCCACACTGCCGCTATGATATGGGCCGCCGCCGCCATAGGCGCCGATGGGCACACGGAGTATCATAGAAACGGGGAACTTACCGCAACTGAGGTAGCATGATTTGCTGATCTCTGTTACCAGCTGGTTCAGCCCGGGATATATATAGTCGGCGAACTGTACTTCTACTATTGGTTTGAGGCCTACAGCGTTCATACCTGCAGTAGAGCCTACTATGTATGCTTCCTGTATGGCCATGTTGAACACACGGTTGTCTCCAAACTTATCGGCAAGTGTAGCTGCTTCGCGGAATACACCACCAAGGCTTTTGCCTACATCCTGCCCGTAAAATAATGCTTCAGGGTGGTCCTGTAGTATTTCTTCAACTGCGTGCAGTGCGGCATCTACCATCACTACCTTTTCCCTGCCGGCAGGACAACGGTCACCCTTTTCTTCTGTGACGGGTGTAGGCACGTATACATGGTCTGCCACGGTTGCAGGATCAGGCTCGGGTGCAGCTACTGCGGCATCAAATTCGGCCTGGGCGTAAATTCTTTCTTCTTCTTCTATTTTGTCAAGGTCTGCTTCGGTGACCTCTTTTGTGCTTAATAAGAGTTTCTTCAGCTTAGGACCGGGATCGTCGACATAATGTTTTGCCAAGTCCTCGGGGGTACGGTACCATTCTTTACGTACACCAGAGGTATGGTGGCCAAGTAATGGTACTTTAGCATGCACCAGTATAGGCTTGCGGTTCTCGCGCACCCATTCTATGGTGTATTGCATTGTATTGTAAGCATCGGTAAAGTCGCTGCCATTTACACGAACGCGCTCCATGCCTTTAAAGCCCGCTGCAAATTCGTAGGCATCCATAGTACGGGCCTCGTCGCTGCTCACGGATATACCCCAGTCGTTGTCCTGAACAAGGTATATAATAGGTAGCTGATGCAGTACTGCAAACTGGAATGCTTCGCTTACCTCGCCTTCGGTAACGCTGCCATCGCCCAATGAGCAGATGGTAACGGGAGGAACAGGGTAGTCGGACAATTTTTGTTTTTCGCGGTATTGTATGCCCTGGGCCACGCCTGTGGTAGGGATCACCTGCATGCCTGTGGCGCTGCTCTGGTGTATGATACCGGGGAAACCTTCCCTACGGATATTTGGGTGATTGTAATATGCACGGCCACCGGTAAAGGGGTCGCCGCCCTTAGCTAACAGTTGCAGCATGAGTTCGTAGGGGCGATAGCCCATGCCGAGCATCAGGCTCTCATCCCGGTAATATGGGCTGACAAAGTCGCAAGGCTGTAATAAGAAGCCGGTAGCGAGCTGTATAGCCTCGTGGCCCCGGGAGGTACTATGTACATATTTGCAGATTGGGCGGTTTGCATCATAAATATCTGCCATTGCTTTGGCGGTCATCATGAGGCGGTAGGCCTTCAGTAACAATTCTTTTGATAGCATGTGTGCGATTTCCCTGTGTGGGGTAGCAAAAGTAATTAAAAACCCGAACCTATAACCGCCGAACCTATAACGACCATCCCCTAAATGAGTGTTGCTCATATGATACTATTTTGGTCGTTATGTAGCCGGTGGTTGTTTATTTATGTCGTTTACGGGGTGATTAACGATTTTTAACCCATGGAAACATACGTGATGAGCTGGATTGCCGTTATTTTACAAATGTTTTTTCCCTTTTAATTTTCATAAGCGGATAGAAGGTTTATTTTTGTTTCGCTAAAAAGCACATTATGCAATTTGACTTTAAGAAATACAGGATAGATATTTTGGCAGTGGTACTATTTATAATAGTATCGTTGATGTATTGCTATCCTTCATTACAAGGTAAAAAGCTAAGCCGACATGATAATGTATCGTGGCAGGGAATGGCGCGTGAGGCAATGGCCTACCATGACTCTACAGGAAAGGACGTATTATGGTCAAATAGTATGTTTGGAGGTATGCCCACCTATACTACTTATACAGGCGCAACCGAAACTAATTATACCGTCTATTTTCAGCAATTGCTGAATAAAGTAGGTGACCCGGCTTCCTTCTTTTTCATAGCTATGCTTTGTTTTTACCTGCTTCTGCGGGTGCTGGGTGTGAACAGGTGGCTGAGTATTGTCGGGGCATTCGCGTATGCCTTCTCATCTTATAATGCCATAATAATAGCAGTAGGGCATAATACTAAAATGATGACCATAGCTTATTTGCCGGCGGCAATGGCGGGACTTTATCTTGTCTTCAAAGAGAAATGGCTGACAGGGGCAGCATTGCTGGCCGTGAGCATTGCGCTGATCTTTACTAACAATCACTTCCAGGTCATTTATTATTCCTTCATTATGTTCGCCTGCTTTGGGGTAGGTATGCTATATATAGCAATGAAGGAGGGCAGGATCAAGCAATTCTTCATATCGTGTGCAGTTGCGGCAGGTGCCCTGGTGATTGGCATAGGGCCTAGCCTTACGTCGATACTTACCACAGAGGAGTACTCTAAAGAGACGATGCGCGGTGGTGGCAGTGAGCTGTCGTCAGGGCATGATAAGAAAACAAATGGCGGCCTTGATAAGGATTATGCGTTCAGGTGGAGCAACGGAATAGGGGAGACTTTCTGCCTTATGGTGCCATATCTGTATGGTGGAGCATCGGGTGAAAGTGCGGACAAAGCGCCTAATACTTTGAAGTTTATAGAAGAGCGTGGCAGTAATACAGATCAATTACCGCTTTACTGGGGCCCTCAGCCGTTCATAAGCGGACCGGTTTTTTTCGGTGCTATTGTTTGTTTTCTATTTGTATTAGGATTAATAGTAGTAAAATCTCCGCATAAATGGTGGATACTGGCTGCCAGCCTTATCTGCATCATCATGTCGTGGGGTAAGAATTTTGAGGCGTTCAACTATTTCCTGTTCGACCATTTGCCTTACCTGAATAAGTTCAGAACACCTTCTATGTCATTGGTGATACCGCAGTTCCTGTTTCCGTTACTGGGTATATGGGCGGTGCAGGAAGTGATCAACAGAAAGAATGACCCTAAAGTATGGGGTGAAGTAAAGATGGCCGCAGGTATTACAGCAGGTATCTGTGTGCTGGTGGGTGTGGGTGGCAGTATGTTCTTTGATTTTACAGCACCGGGCGATGCACGGTACCCGGCGGAAATGGTAAAGCTGCTGAAGGATGACCGTATATCGCTGGCTATGTCGAGCGGTATTAAGAGCGCAATATATATATTGTTGGCAGCGGGTTTATTTTGGGCATATCTGAAAGATAAGATCAAGTCCGGAATGCTTATTGGTGGTCTGGGGCTGATCATGGTCATAGACCTTGTACCTGTTTCCTGGGACTACCTGAGCGACAAGAATTACATAGATGCAACTGATGAATCTGCATTTGAACCAAGGGATGTAGACAAGCAGATACTGAGGGACCCGGATCCATACTACCGTGTGCTGGACCTGAGCAAGGATACGTACAATGATGCTGTACAAGCATACTTCCATAAGTGTGTGGGCGGTTACCACCCGGCCAAAATGGAGATATACCAGGACCTGATAGAACGGCAGATGAATGGTAAGGTCTACAATGCGCAGGTGCTCAATATGTTGAACACAAAGTACATTATTGTGCCGGGCAGGGGACAGAATGACCGCCCGTCAGTGATACCTAACCCTACAAGGTGCGGTAATGCCTGGTTTGTAGATGAGGTGAAATGGGCTAATAATGCTGATGAGGAAATGGATGGACTTAATGCTCCTTCAATCGGGGATACTGCGATGCCTGCCGGTTCGTTCGATCCCCGAAAAACGGCTGTAATGAGGGTAACATTTAAGAACGATATGGGCAATTACGCTTTTGGCAAGGATAGCAGCGCATATGTAAAACTGGCTAAATACGGTCTTGATGATATTTCGTTCACGTCCAGCAATTCAAAAGACGGCCTGGCCGTTTTCTCTGATATTTACTATTCAAAAGGATGGAAGGCTTATGTGGATGGTAAGGAAACACCCATTATGAGGGCGAACTATGTACTGCGTATCATAAAGATACCAGCCGGTCAGCATAATATAGAATTCCACTTCAAGCCGGAGAGCTTCTATAAGGCACAGAAGGCGACGCTGGCATGCAGCATACTGATAATCATATTGGTGTTATTCTCTTTTTATCCTCTGGTGAAGAAAAGTAAAGGCACAGGAGCAACGAATGAGTAACGAACCTGCATACAGTTTACAGAGCCTGTTCGGAATGAGGCGGGAAATGAGCAAAAGCTTTTACCTCACCGATCTCTTATTCAGGCGTATCTTCCGGCAAAATTCCGGGGTAAACTGGGCGGTACATCATACTAGCACCATTCACAGTCCTCAAAAAATAACAAGAGGTAAGGGCGTTTTCCCGGGAGATTCTCCGTGTGTATATATAAATGCGGTAAACGGAGTATCCATCGGGGATTACACGAATATAGGTCCTAATGTAGGTATAGTTTCTGCCAATCATGACCTGGTAAATAATGATTCTCATACAGTTACGCAGCCCATCAATATTGGCAGGTTTTGTTGGATAGGGATGAATGCGGTGATACTGCCGGGGGTGCAGCTGGGAGATTTTACGATAGTGGGCGCCGGCGCCATAGTAACTAAAAAATTTCCCGAAGGGTATTGCGTGATAGCCGGCAACCCCGCAAGGATCATAAAATACTTAAACAAGGAAGAATGTGATGCCTTTGCCAAAAGCAAAAAGTAATAGCCTGCTCAGTAATTCCTTTTTCATTTTCATTATCAGGTTGTTCCCGTCACTGGCAAACCTTGTAGTGCTGATCTGGTATTCACGATCACTGCCGCAGGATGCGTACGGCAACTACCAGCACTTCTGGATACAGATGAATGTCATCTATCCTCTGGCCTGCTTTGGTATTCATGTGCTGGTGATCACTTATTCCAAAGAGTATATCGTTGCGCTATTACGAAAGTTACAAACCAGCCACTATTTGCTCTATGGCGGCTGGGTAGTGGTGCTTTCTGCTATTTTTGCACTCCTTCAGAGTGGTGCATTGGCTATCACTTTTATTGTTCCGTTCCTGTTCCTTTTTAGTTTTTCGATCTCGGTATTACTGGAATCTTTACTTATTGTATTCCGGGATTATCGGAGCCTTACCGTTATCAGTTTACTATATTCGGTAGCGTTTTGTGTTGCTCATGTTCATGTGCTGAATAATGGATTTTCGCTGCAGGCATTGTTTGCATGGTTGCTGCTGATCACTACATCCAGGTTGATCATTTATCTGTTGTTGTTTGTGAAAGCGCTTAAAGGAAACAATACATCCGAATTTACAGGAAGCATCGATGTGGTAAAGATCCGCTCGTTGTGGCTGCATCTTGGATTGTATGATGTGCTGCAGATTCTATTTAACTGGGTAGATAAGTTCATTATCTCTTTGGTGTTAATAGCGCCATTGTCGGCTATTTATTACAACGGTTCTCAAACAATACCAGTATTGCCGCTATTGCTTGGCGCAGCGGGCAGCGCTGTACTAATGCAGCTGGCGTCATCTAATGACCCTGATGAAACAAAAAGTATCATCAACCTGGTGAACCAGTCAGGGAAAATGTTGTCCTGTATTGTATTTCCTATTTTCTTTTACTTGTTATTGTTCCGGCAAGAGCTGATACCTGTGTTGCTGAGTGAGAAATATGTGCCTGCCATCCCAATATTTGCGTTGTCTGTACTTGTTTTGCCATTAAAAGCATACAGTTTTACTACTGCGCTTCAGCGGCTGCACAAGGGAAATATTATCAATGCGGGAGCTATTGCAGATATTTTGCTTGCCTGCCTGCTGATGTATCCTTTATATCTGTGGCTTGGGTTGCCGGGGGTAGCGCTGAGCTTTGTAATTACCACCTATTTACAGGCTGCATTTTACCTGTTTTATACCGCAAGGCTACTTAGGGTTAGCCCGTTTCAGCTGGTACCGTATGCAAACTGGCTTATAAAACTTATTGTTTTTGCCTGTGTGTTTATAGCAATTCGTTATGCCGGCAATCAATATTATACAAGAGAAATTACGTTAATTTTGGGAGGGGTGGCCATGGTCGTATTGATCGGTGGTTCATTGCTATTAGAATTACAAAGACAAAAAAAGCATGGCGCAAGCTAATCAGAGGCAACGGCTCAGGGATATTGATAATACAGGTTTTGGCCCGAACAGTAGTGTTGAGGGGGGCAGGCTGGTAAACCCTGATGGTTCATCGAATGTAAAAAAGAGAGGCATACCTGTATGGGAGCGCACCAGCGTTTACCATACTTTATTACGTATGAAGGCCAGCCAGTTCTTGCTGGGTATTTTCCTGTTCTATACAAGCATCAATATAGTATTTGCTGTCATTTACTTTTCTATAGGTGTAGACCATTTGTCAGGTATCGATGTTTCGCATTCGGCATCTCAAAGGTTCATGGAAGCCTTTTTCTTCAGCTCACAAACGCTTACTACAGTAGGTTATGGTCATATAGCCCCATCGGGAATGATGACGAATGCGATCGCGTCTATCGAGTCGTTGGTTGGGATATTGTCATTTGCTTTGGTAACCGGTCTTATTTACGGACGTTTTTCCCGACCGAGAGCATATCTTGTTTACAGCCCCAATGTGCTTGTGGCTCCTTTTCAGAATGGCAGGGCGCTGATGGTAAGAGTGGCTACGTATAAGAACAACCACCTGACAGATGTGGAGGCTAATCTTACACTTGCACTGCATGAGCAGGAAAACGGCCGTACCGTAACCAAATTTTATACCTTACCCTTACAGTTTGCAAAGATCAACTCGCTTGCGCTAAGCTGGACAATGGTTCATCCGATCAATGAAGACAGTCCGTTATATCATTACACTAAAGAAGATTTTGCAACCATCAAGATGGAAGTAATGCCTAACATCAGAGCATTTGATGACCACTTTTCCAATATTGTGCAGCAACGCACTTCGTATACCAATAATCAGATCATATACGGTGCAAGATTTCTACCAATGTTTGAGCGGTCTCAAAGCGGAGATTTTACCTTGCTGGAGCTGGATAAGATAAATGCTCATATGAATGTAGCGCTTCCGGAACAAGCACGTGTAGCACCGACTGAAAATGTGGACGCAAATTCCTAATTTTGTAATATGCAGGCAACAACAAACCTTACATCGCAGACACAACATTTCCTTGAAAAAGAAGAACTATACGGAGCGCACAATTACCATCCGCTGCCGGTAGTGCTTACCAAGGGGAAGGGTGTATTTGTATGGGATGTTGACGACAAGCGCTATTATGATTTTCTTTCCGGGTATTCAGCCATTAACCAGGGACATTGCCACCCGCGTATCATTGAGACATTTATTGAGCAGGCGCAAAAGCTGACACTTACTTCGCGTGCATTTCATAATAATGTGCTGGGTGAATATTCTGAATTCATCACGAAGTTCTTCGGCTATGACAAAGTGCTGCCGATGAATACCGGTGTAGAAGCAGTGGAAACAGGACTGAAGCTGGCAAGACGCTGGGGATATGAAGTAAAAGGAGTGCAACCTAATAAAGCCAAGATCATCACCTGTGAACAAAACTTTCATGGCCGCACGATAAGTGTAATTTCATTCAGCACCGATGAAAGTTCAAGAAGGGATTTTGGCCCGTTCACCCCGGGTTTTGAAGTTATACCGTATAACGATATTCCGGCACTTCAATTAGCGCTGCAAGATGAAAACGTTGTTGGTTTTCTTGTGGAGCCAATACAAGGAGAGGCCGGAGTCGTAGTACCCGATGAAGGTTATATCTCGAAGGCAGCGGCTATGTGCAAAGAAGCAAATGTGCTGTTCATAGCAGATGAGATACAAACGGGGCTTTCCCGTACCGGGAAAATGCTGGCTTGTGATCACGAAAATGTTCGTCCCGATATACTGCTGTTAGGTAAGGCATTGTCCGGTGGCACTATGCCTGTATCGGCAGTGCTGGCCGATGACGAGATCATGCTTACAATCAAACCCGGAGAACATGGCTCAACGTATGGCGGTAATCCAATAGCCTGCAAAGTTGCTATGACCGCACTGCAGGTGCTGGTTGATGAACAAATGGCGGAGAATGCTGCTATACAGGGTGAATACCTTCGTAAAGAATTACTTGCACTCAACCATGAACATATTTCTATTGTAAGGGGTAAGGGCCTATTTAATGCTATAGTAATAGACCACTCTAAAAAGGATGCGGCCTGGGATATTTGCATTGCGATGAAACAGAATGGCCTTCTTGCCAAGCCTACTCATGGTGACAGGATACGTTTTGCACCACCATTGCTCATCACCCGCGAGCAAATAGATGAATGTATCGGCATCATCAAAAAAAGTATGGATAACTTCTAAAGGTTATATCTTGAATGCTTTAGGGTCGATAGCTACGTTCACTTCTATTTTGTCTATGTACTGCGGCCCTGCGCCTTCATTGAACATCATTGGCAATACCAATCCTTCCCCTGTGGTTTTGAAGTCGTTGTAGTGAATCAATTCATTTTCGCCGTCCTCGGTTACGATAGATGTTTGCATATTGAGGTAAGTGTTTGTATCAATGAACATTACTTGCCTGTATACACTTGTATCGCCTTTGAATGCTATCTTCAGTTTATAACATTGTTTATCATTGATCTTTTCTTTTCCTACAAACTCCACCTTGCTACCTTTTGATTTGTAGTTAACCAGTGGATCCTGAGCAAGCAGTGAATATCTGAGTTTTTGCACACTTCCAGGAGGGATCATTTCATTTCTTGATTTTAACGACGGTTGCGGAATATAAGCCCATCCCTCTTTGCGATTAACAACTACGTATGCCATTGCGCCTGTATTTGCGTACGTATATTCTTTTCTAATAGCGGTCCCTTCAGAAACTATATATGTAAAAAGTACTTTCTGACCATCGATGGCAATGAACTCACCTGAAAATTTCAGCGAGTTTATTTTTTCCCATTTATCGGCCCCGCCAATAGCTTCTACATGCTTTTTGACGATATCATCAACTTTTTGGGCTTTAACATTATTTCCTGCCAGCAATAACAAAGCGACAGCCAGAGAAGTACGGATAGTGTTCATGTGTTTTTTATATTTATAATGTAAAAAATGTACTATGCAATTTAAGAAAAATTGCCGGTTATTTACAAATCTCTGACCCGCTTACGAGAACAATTTAACGTTTAGTTTTCATGTTCTTCGGGTCTTAATTCCAGTAATGCAACGTTTTCAATATGATGTGTATGGGGGAACATATCCACAGGTTGCAGCCTGGTTATTTTGTACGCTGCATCAAGCAGTTGCAGGTCCCTGGCCTGGGTAGCAGGGTTGCAGCTAACGTAGACTACTTTTGGTGCCCTCATTTTTAGTAGCTGTTTTATCAGTTTCTCCGTCATACCTGCGCGCGGAGGATCGGTAATAATGACATCGGGACGTCCATGTTCAGCAAAGAAATCGTCGGTGCATATTTTCTCTACATCACCGGCATAGAATGTACAATGATCAATGTTATTCATTGCTGCATTTTCATAGGCATCCTTTATCGCATCTTCCACTACTTCTATGCCTATTACCTTCTTAGCACCCTTTGAGCAAAATATGCCGATACTGCCTGTGCCGCAATAGAGATCGTACAAAACCTCATTGCCGGTGAGGCCTGCAAAATCGCGGGTTATGCGATAAAGCGCTTCTGCCTGGTGCGTATTTGTCTGGAAAAATGATTTCGGAGATATTTTGAACCGGAAGTCCTCCAGCTTTTCTTCGATATAGCTCTTACCATAATAGCATACCACTTCCTGATCGTAAATGGTATCGTTCATCTTTCCGTTGATGGTGTAGTTCAGCGACGTAATACCCGGAATGTTTTGCAGCATATGCTGTAAGATACCTTCTCTTGCTTCTTTATCTTCGTGATGTATCACGAGGTTGATCAGCACTTCATTAGTGGTTGTTACGCGAATGATCACATTACGCAGCCATCCATACTGAGCTTTGAAGTCGTAATACGGAAGGTTGTTAGCCTCCGTATATTCACGTAATACCTTAAGCAGCAGATTTGTGGGTTCTGACTGCAGGTAGCAGGTTTGTATGGCTACTATTTTGTCGAACAGGCCCGGGGCATGGAAGCCGAGGGCAGGCTCCGGAGCAAATTTCTCATCGCGGTCCGATATTTCTTCAAAAGTGCGGTAACGCTGAGTAGAGAATGTGAACTCGAGTTTATTGCGGTAATAACGATCGGTGGGGCTGCCTACAATCGGAGAAAGCTCCGGTAACTCTATTTGTCCTATTCGCTGTAACTGATCTAAAACCTGCTGTTGCTTGTATATGAGCTGCTGCGGATAGGGGAGCATTTGCCATTTACAGCCTCCGCAAACTCCAAAGTGCTGGCAGAAAGGTTCCACCCGTTGTGGTGAAGGAGTTACCAACCTTATCATACGTCCCTGAGCCCAGCTCTTTTTGTCTTTGGTGATGCCTATGTCAGCCACATCGCCGGGTATAGCGTTATCTACAAATAATACTTTACCATCTTCAAGGCGTGCAATACTCTTGCCTTCTGCTGCATAAGATTCTATCTTAATATTCAGAAGCGGGGGCGACTTTTTCTTTTTGCGGGACAAAATTTGTTATAATTTTTATAATAAGCTGCAAATTTAGGTCTTACATGATGTGATACACCAACTTTATGATTTATTTTTAGCTTTTAAACCAAACTCATAAACTTTACCAACCGTCTTTGAGACGAACTCAAAAACTAACTACTTTACGTATGAAAAAGTCTTTACTCATTGTCGCATTACTGTTGATAAGTGTTTCGCAACTTTTCGCTGCTTCTGCTTATAAGTCGTACCATATCAAGTTGAAAATAACTGATATAAACGATACTATAGCGAACCACGACACGATGATCTACCTGCTGCACTACTATGGCAAAGGCCGTCCGACGATCTTTAAGCTTGACTCTGCCAGGATAGATAAAGTAGGTAATGCTGAATTTAAAAGCAATGACTCAAATTTCGTAGGTGGTATTTATATCATGTTGTTGTCTAACAGGAAGGCGGATTTTGAGTTTTTGCTGAACAAGGGCGATGACATGAGTATTACTGTAGACCTAAGCAAGCTTCCTGATGCTGTGAAATTTAAAGGATCTCCTGAAAATGACCGTTTTGAGGAGTATATCGGTTTCCTGAAAGATTACAGTAAAGACCAGGATAAGCTGAAAAAGGAACTGGAGTCTGCCAAGACCAAGGAAGATACTACGAGCATCCGTAACAGGTCTATAGCACAGGCGAAAAAGCTGACCAACTACAGGCGCGACTATATGAAGAATAACCCGGGCTCATTACTTGCCGGTGTATTTGGCGGTATGGAAGTTCCTGAAGTTCCGGAAGGACCGCATATGCTGGAAGATGGCAAAACAAAGGATTCGACATTCGCCTACAGGTATTACAAAGGCCACTTCTGGGATGGTTTTAATTTCCAGGACGACCGTATGATATATACGCCATTATATGACCAGAAACTGGAAGAGTATTTCAGTAAGCTGATAGTACCAATACCGGATAGCATTGAGCATGAAGCCGATATTATATTGAAGAAAGCTAAGGGTACCAAGGATGTGTTTCATTACTCGCTCTGGTGGCTTACCCGCTATGTAGAGAATAGCAAGATTATGGGTATGGACGAGGCGTTTGTTTACCTAGTAGAAAACTACTACATGAAGGGAGATGCATTCTGGCTGAAATCGGACGAACTGGCTAAATACCTGGACCGTGCACAGAAAATTGCGCCAAATGTAATAGGCAACCTGGCTCCTGAAATAAAAACACCAAATGTGGTTACCAAGAAAGAGGAAAGCCTGCATGGCCTGAAGGCTAAGTATACATTGGTAGTATTCTATTCTCCGTCTTGTGGCCATTGCCAGCACGAACTACCTGAGCTGGATTCGGTATATAACGAGGTGCTAAAAGCCAAGGGGGTGAAAGTATTCACTGTAGCTACTGAGGGTGAAGAAAAGGCGATCACCGACTTCATAACTAAGCACAAACTGGAAAGCTGGACTAATACCTGGAACCCAGAACATACAAGTGACTACCACAGCAAGTATGATGTGTACAGCACGCCAACCATTTACCTGCTTGATGAAAAGAAAATAATCCGTGGCAAGAGACTGGACCACAGCAATATAGGCGGTCTGGTAGAAATGCTGGAAAAGAAAGAAAAGGACAAAGCGAAGGCGAAAAAATAAGCCTTTGTAATAATTTATTGGACAAAGCGCCTGCCTGCATCATTTTATGGGCAGGCGTTTTTAGTTGCTGTTAGTTGTATTAGGGCATTGACCCATTTTTATTTATTTTTGAGCGCAAATGAGCACCCGTATTAATTATTTATTATTTATCGTCGTTTTATGTATGTGTGCAGGGTGCGCTAACATTACAAGCCCCACGGGGGGCAAAAGGGATAAGACTCCACCTAAACTCATCTATTTATCTCCTTCGGATTCGCTAAGGAACACAAAAGTGAAGCGTATAGAACTGGACTTTGATGAGTATATTACGGTGAGTGATGTAAGTAAGGAAGTGCAAATATCTCCGATACTTGCTATCCAGCCTGCCGTGACCGGACTTAATAAAAAGGTAGTAGTGAAAATAGTAGATACCCTGCTAGAGGACAATACTACTTACAGGTTATCATTCGGCAATGCTATAAAAGACTTGCACGAGGGTAATCCGTTCCGGCAATATACTTACACATTTAGTACCGGAAAATATTTCGATTCCCTGCAGCTTAAAGGTAATGTGATCAATGCAATGACAGGGATGCCTGACGCAGGAACCATATCAGTAGAGCTGTATAGTGCCAACGATGACGATACGGCAATTATAAGACACAAGCCTAAGTATGTAACGAAGACAGACAACAAGGGCAATTTTGTATTCAAGGGGCTTCCGAAGCGTAAATTCAGGATATATGCACTGAAGGACAGTAACAATAACCTGACCTACGACGGCCCGGTGCCGGGAGAAATGATAGGCTTTATTGACAGTACAGTAATGCCGGGTGATACCTCAAGGCGGTCGATAGATCTGCTGGTATTTCCTGAACTTGTGGACTCCAGCCAGCAGAAAAAAATGGACTCGCTTGCGAAGAAAGGCAAACCCGGAATGAAGTCGAAGCAGAATACGAAGGATTCAACCTTCAGCTATTCTGTAAATATCGATAGCAGTAATGCCGCGAAAAGAACATTTGATATCAACACGTTTGTCAAGGTAGAATTCAATAAAGCTCCTGTGCTGAACATAGAAAAGATCAGGCTTTCTTATGACAGCGCTGATGTTACCGTTACTCCTGAAGTATCTATGACCATTGACTCCACTCATCCGAAAGAACTGTATATAAAGACACAGTGGGTGCCTGATGCTCTATATACTTTGAAACTGGCTAAGGGTTTTGCGAAAGATACTTTTGGGAAGGAGGTAATGCCTGCCAGGTTTATTTTCCGTACAAATAATGATGAAGATTATGGTAAACTAAAGGTAGTGCTACCTTCAAAGTATAACAGCAAGAGATACCTGTTACTTGTTGCTTCTGAAAAAGATACGGTTTATTATAAGGCCGTAAAGGACTCAGTCACTTCTATAGCGCGCATTAAGCCGGGTAAGTACACTTTACGTATTATTGCAGACAAGAATGGCAATGGCAAGTGGGATACCGGAGACTTGTTCGGCAAGTTGCAACCTGAAGAAGTGATACCCTATATAGAGCCTTTGACGATCAAAGCAAACTGGGAAAACACAACGGACTTTGAACAAAAGCCAAAGCCTAAATCTATGAAGGATAAAAGGGATTTTAAATAGTTGGCATTAACCTGATCTTTGACTTTGAATATATACTTTATGAAACACACACTACTACCACTTTTATTATTGCTGGCCAATGTGGTATCCGCTCAGGAAAACCGCATGACGCCTGAACTGCTCTGGAGCCTGCACCGCGTGAGCGCCAACGGCATAAGCAGGGACGGGAAATATGTTTACTATTCCACTAAAACGGTGGATTGGAAAACAGAAAAAAGCGTTACGCATCAATACAAAACGCTGATATTGAATGGGGAAAAGAAAGAGTGGACGACTGAAGCAGGTAAAACCATTACCCAGCGGTATGATAATACATGGTATGCTACCTACGATAATTTCCTTTACGAGAGCACAGATAGCGGATCGACGTGGAAGGAGATTTACAACGGACTACAGGATGCGGAAAATGTGTGGGTAGCACCGGGTGGTAAGTATGTTGCCTTCTCTAAAGATGTGCTTGTAAAACCGATGCTTGGCACCGATATATATGCAGACTTACCGAACACAACAGCCAAAGTATATACTGATCTAAATGACCGTCACTGGGATACCTGGGAAGATGGCAGGTTCTCGCATATATTCGTTGCTTCCCTGAAAGACGGCATAGTAAAAGACATAATGGAAGACGAGGCTTACGACTGCCCTCAGAAACCATTTGGTGGAGCTGAAGACCTGACTTGGTTCCCCGACAACCGTGGTTTTGTATATGTATGTAAAAAGAAATTCGGTAAGGAATATGCACAGAGTACCAATACGGACCTTTACTATTACAATATAAGCACAGGCAAAACAGAAAACTGGACGGAAGGGATGATGGGCTATGATATGCAGCCAACGATCAGCAAGAACGGGCACTACCTGGCATGGCTGAGCATGGCGCGTGACGGTTATGAAGCTGACAAAAATGACATCATAGTGATGGACGCAACATCGCACAGAAAGATGAACCTTACTGCTAAGTGGGATGGTACAGTAAACAGCTTTATATGGGCAGACAAGGACAGTAAGATATATTTCAACGCAGCTTATGAAGGCACTGAACAGTTGTTTTCTGTGGAATTGCCTTTTTATGATAAGGACGTTACTAATGTAAATATTGTTACTAAGGGCAAGTGGGACATTACGGGTATAGTAGGGCAGGCAAAGGATGAGATCATAGTGACGCGCACAGATATGAACCATGCTACTGAGCTATTCGCTGTAAAACCAAAGTATGGTGATATGCGCCAGATCACATTTGAGAATGATAATGTGTATCGCGACCTGAAGATGAGCAAGACTGAATTGAAGTCGATACCAACGTCTGACGGAGCAACACTTCATGCATGGGTGATCTATCCTCCTGATTTTGACCCGACGAAAAAATACCCTACGCTATTGTATTGCCAGGGCGGACCGCAGTCTGCTTTATCGCAGTTCTACAGCATACGTTGGAACTTTCAGCTGATGGCGGCGCAGGGCTATATAGTAGTAGCGCCAAACCGCCGTGGTATGCCGGGCTGGGGTGTGAAGTGGAATGAAGCTATCAGTAAAGACTGGGGTGGCCTGGCGATACAGGACTACCTGACTGCTATAGACTATATGAGCAAGGAGAGCTATGTTGACAAGAGCCGTCTTGGTTGTGTAGGCGCGAGCTATGGTGGTTATAGCGTATTTATGCTGGCTGGTGTGCATAATGACCGTTTCAAATCGTTCATAGCGCATGATGGCCTTTTTGACCTGAAGAGCTGGTATGGCACTACGGAAGAACTGTGGTTTGCAAACTGGGATATTGGTGGCCCTTACTGGAAAACCCCATTGCCGGGCAGTTATGATAAATTCAACCCGAGCAATTTTGTGAACAAATGGAATACACCTATAATGATCGTGCAGGGTGGTACGGACTACCGTGTGCCTGTAGAGCAAGGACTTGAGGCATTTCAGGCGGCAAGGTTGCATAATGTAAAGGCAAAGCTGCTGTACCTGCCTAATGAAAATCACTGGGTGCTGCACGCGCAAAATGGCATAGCATGGCAGCGTGAGTTCTTTAAATGGCTGGATGAAACATTGAAATAAAACCCCTCCGCCCCTAAAGGGGGACCTCCAGTATTTCCTGACAATAGCACTAAACAGAAGTATTGATCTTTAATGAAGAAGGCGCCAATTGGCGCCTTCTTCATTAAAGATCGTGCAGAACTTAGCTGATGTGCTCATCCTTCTTCATTACATCTGTGGTGCCACGGATGAGGCCAATACCTGAAAAGAAGAAGATAATACCCAGTATCAGGGTAGTGAGCATCACTTTTATGTTGTAGGTATTGCCGCTATGATTGACAAAGGTTATTGCTCCGTATATGAGGCCAATGATGCCAAGTAAAGTAAGTATCATGCCTATC